>Ga0318544_10000002_pt1 | contig 41633 bp, 42 predicted proteins | sample GRESIP168b4f25_FD_203480 | JGI IMG/M metagenome (GOLD analysis project Ga0318544, IMG submission 203480) | Tropical soil microbial communities from Luquillo Experimental Forest, Puerto Rico - GRE.SIPMG.168b4f25 | ecosystem: Environmental > Terrestrial > Soil > Tropical forest > Bulk soil...
ACCTCGCTGCGACCGCATTACGCGGAGACGCTGCGGCTCTGGCGCGAACGGTTCATGCAGGGACGAGACGGCTTGGTGCACTTGGGATTCGACGAAGTGTTCGGGCGCATGTGGGAGCTGTACCTGGCGTATTCAGAGGCCGGATTCCGGTCTGGTTATCTGGATGTGTATCAGTGGACGTTCGCACGCGAGGGTCGCCAATGAACGAAACGAACCTGATGAACCTCCTGGAGGTTTCCGGCGCTTCGGTTTTGGCACTGGCCGTGGTGCATTCGGTCACCTTTGCTATCGGCAGGCGGATCGGGCGCTACAACGTCGTCGACGTGGCGTGGGGCCTGGGCTTCGTGGCCATCGCCGCCGTCGCCGCGACGCTCGGCCACGGCGACCCGACGCGGCGATGGCTGCTGCTGGCGTTGGTGGCGATCTGGGGTCTGCGACTGAGCTGGCACATACAGCGCAAGACGGCCGGTAAGGGGGAGGATCCCCGCTATGCCGCCCTGCTGCGCGACGCGACGGTAGCCCAAGTGGTGCGCAAGGTCTTTGTGCTGCAAGCCTTCATCACCTGGTTCGTCTCGTTCCCCCTGCAGTTGTCGGCGGTGACCGGCCCGACGCCGAAACCGCTCACCGCGGTCACGATCGCGGGTCTGGCCGTGTGGCTGTTGGGTGTCACCTTCGAAGCGGTCGGTGATTGGCAGCTGCGGACCTTCAAATCCGACCCCGCGAATCGAGGTGTGGTGATGGACCGTGGCCTGTGGGCCTGGACGCGCCACCCGAATTACTTCGGCGACGCCGCCGTGTGGTGGGGTTTGTGGCTGATCACCATCAACGGCTGGTTGCCCCTGGCCACGGTCGGCTCGCCTCTGCTGATGACCTACTTCCTGGTGTATGTGACCGGTGCCCGGCTGACCGAAAAATTGATGGCCGGCCGCCCCGGCTTCGACGAATACCGGCAACGCACAGCGTTTTTCTTTCCCCGCCCACCGAGATCGGCGCGTCGATGAGTGGCGCTAGGCTACCGATCGATGAGCAACGAGCTGGATGCCCTGCTGCGCCAGGTCGCGAGCGGGGACAGCGCCGCCTTCGCCGACGTCTACGACCTCACCAAGACCCGGGTGTACGGACTGGTGACGCGGGTACTGCGTGACCCGGGCTACGGCGAAGAAACCACCCAGGAGGTCTATCTCGAGGTGTGGCGCACGGCGTCGCGATATGACGCCGCCAAAGGGTCCGCCCTGGCCTGGCTGCTTACGATGGCGCACCGGCGGGCCGTCGACCGGGTGCGCGCCGAGCAGGCCGGCAGCAGGCGGGAGTCTCACTATGGGGCGGCGAGCACCGAGCCGGCCAGCGACGTCGTCGCCGACTCGGCGATCGCCGGTGACGAGCGCCGCCGGGTGACCGAATGCCTGGACGCGTTGACCGATGCGCAACGGCAGTGCATCGAGCTGGCCTACTACGAGGGGCTGACGTATAGCCAAGTGTCGCAACGGTTGGCCGCCAATTTGTCGACGATCAAATCGCGCATCCGCGACGCGCTGCGCGGCCTGCGTAACTGCCTGGACGTGCCATGACCGAACCGACCGATTTCGAGCTGCTCGAGCTGGCCACGCCGTATGCAATGCACGCCGTGTCGGACACGGAACGGGCCGAGATCGACCGGCGGGTAGCCGCCGCCCCGCCGGCGGTGGCGGCGGCCTTCAACGACGAAGTCCGCGCCGTCCGCGAGACTATGGCAGTCGTGTCGGCGGCCACCGCGGCCGAACCCCCGGCACGTCTGCGGGCGGCGATCCTGGCCCCGATCGAACCGGTGCAACCTCATGGTGTGCACCAAATGAGCAGGCGCACAGCGGTTTTCGCTTCCGCAGCGGCGGTGGTCGTGGTGGGGGTCGCGGCGTTCGGCGTCGGGGTGCTGATGCGTCCGCCGGCGAAGCAAACGGTCGCCGAGCAAGTTCTGGCGGCCCCGGACGTGCAGACCGTCTCCCGTCCGCTCGCCAACGGGACCGCGACGGTGATGTTCTCCCGCGACCGCAACGCGGGCGTGCTGGTGATGAACAACGTGCCGCCCCCGTCTCCCGGCACCGTTTATCAGATGTGGCTGATCGGGGCTAACGGACCGACCTCGGCGGGGACGATGGGCACCGCGGCCGTGTCGCCGTCGACGAAAGCGACGCTCACCAACCTTGGTGCCGCGACGGAGCTCGCGTTCACCGTCGAACCCGGCAACGGATCACCGAAGCCGACCAGCCCGATACTCGCCGAACTGCCCCTGAGCTGACGGGTCAAGCCTTCTTGCGGAGGCCGCCCGCGACCGCAGCGAGCACGCCCAACCCGACCAGCACGGCGCCGGCCACCAGGGTCAGGTCGAGCCAGTGACGCAGGCCGGCCTCGGCGTGCGCGACCATCACCTCGGCGATCCGGCGGATGTCACCGGTGGTGCGATTGAGCGCGTCGTTGATGTAGCGGCCACCGATCTCGACGCCCGCCCATCCCGCCGCGCCGACGAGCAGCGCCGAAACGCCGAGGCCGGTCAGGGCTTTGCCGCGGCGGCGCGCAGCCGCCAGCGTCAGCAGCGCGAAGAGACCGCTCAGGGCTGTCGCGCCGATAGTCACCCAGGGACCCCACTTGGCTAGCCGGCTCAACTCTCCCTGCCGCAACGACCGGAACGTTGACGGCAGCGACACCGTGACCGGGACCGTCAGGTCCGCGGGAACCGTCACGTCGTGACTGCTCAACACCTGCTGAAACGAGGCGTCCCTGAGCATCGGGGCCACGTCGAGCACCCATTGATTGTCGTTCTGGCCCGGACGCGGCTCGGTGAACAACCAGGCGTGCGCCGCCCGGTTCGCCTGGGCGAACAGCGGCGGGAACTCTCGCCCGGCCGTGAACGCGCTGGCGACGTCGTGCACCTGCGAGCTGTCGACGGGGTAGCGTCCCCCGCCACGCGCGGCGATGAGCGCCATCGCCCGAGTGGTGAGTTCGGCCGTCATGGCCGACTGCAGGGCGGGGTCGCCCGCCGCGTTCTGTGCCAGCGCGGCGTAGCCGCCCTCGTTGACGATGTTCAACTGCAGCCACACGGCCGGGATCGCCACGGCCAAGGCGACGGTGGTGACCAGCCACGACACCACGGTCCCGGCGAATCGCACGCCTCGAAACCTACTGCAAGATGCCCCGCAGGTAGGCGGCCTGGCCGAGGTGCTGGGCACAGTCGTCGACGATGCTCACCAACCGCGCGCTGGCCGTCACGGGCGGGTCCCAGTTGGTGTCCACGATCCGGGACAGCTCCTCGGCGGTCACGCTGGCGATGTACTCAAGGGTCAGCTTGTGCACCGCGTGGTAGTAGCCGGACAGCAGGTCGGCGGGTGCCTTCACCTTCGCCACCTCGTCGGGGTCGTGCCCGTACCCGGTGTCGTCGCGCGGCAGATCCAGCCCGAACCGGTCCACCCACCCGTCCCGAGTCCACACCTGCTCGACGCCGGCCACATGGGCCAGCTGAACGTCCTGCACCCGCGCGCTGTGCCAGATCAGCCAGGCGATGCTGTTGGTCTTCGGGGTCGGCCGGTAGCCGGACACCCCGTCGGTCAAATCGTCGGTGAGCTCGTCGACGTGTTCGATCAACCGGGTGAACGCGTCGCGAAGCAGTTCCTGGGCGGCGGCATTTGCGCTGGGGGTGCTGGACATACCAGCGACATTACGGGCCCCGAGCCTGGCACGACCCACCGCGACGGTCGTAGATTATTTAGATGACCTACGACCTCATCATCCGCAATGGCACCATCGTCGACGGGCTGGGGGGTGAGCCGTACGTCGGCGACGTGGCGGTGCGCGACGGCGCCATAGCGGCGGTCGGCGCGATCAACGGCGCGACCGCGCAGCGCGAGATCGATGCCTCCGGCCTGCTGGTGACGCCGGGCTTCGTCGATCTGCACACCCACTACGACGGCCAGTCCATCTGGTCGGAGCGCCTGACTCCATCGTCGGCGCACGGCGTCACCACGGTGGTGATGGGCAACTGCGGAGTCGGCTTCGCGCCGTGCCGCCAAGCGGACCACGACGTGCTCGTCGACGTCATGGCCGGGGTCGAGGACATTCCCGGCGTCGTCATGACGGACGGCCTGCCGTGGACCTGGGAAACCTTCCCCGAATACATGGACGCGCTGGAGGCGGGCAAGCGCGACATCGACGTGGCCGCCTACCTTCCGCACTCCCCGCTGCGGGTCTACGTGATGGGTCAGCGCGGCGCCGACCGCGAGCCGGCCACCGACGAAGACCTCGCGAAGATGCGGGCACTGGCCAAGGAAGCGATCGAGGTGGGCGCGCTGGGCTTCGCGTCGTCGCGGTTGACGATCCACAAGACCGAAAGCGGTTCGCCCATCCCGAGTTACGACGCGGCCCGCGAGGAGATCGAAGAGATCGCCAGAGGTGTCGTGGACGCCGGCGGCGGCCTGCTTCAGTTCGTGCCCGACATTCCGGCCGGCGGCTACCAGCCCGTGCTGCAGACGGTTTTCGACGTCGCCGAGGAGGTCGGGCTGCCGGTCACCTTCACCCTGGTCGTCGCCAACGCGGGCGACCCGACGTGGCCGGACGCGATCACCATGATCGAGAAGGCCAACGCCGCCGGGGGCGATGTCACCGCGCAGTTGCTGCCCCGTCCGATCGGGCTGATCATCGGCCTGCAGCTGAGCGCCAACCCGTTCGTGCTGTACCCCAGCTACCGCGAGATCGCCCACCTGCCGCTGGCCGAGCGGGTGGCAAAAATGCGGGAGCCCGAGGTCCGCGCCCGCATCCTCGCCGACAAGCCCGGCCAGGGCCACCCCATCCTCTTCGTGGCGCAGATGTGGGACTGGATCTTCCCGCTCGGCGACAACCCCGACTACGAGCCGGACCCGTCGACCAGCATCGGCGCTCGGGCGCGGGCCCGCGGGGCGGACCCGATGGAAGAGGCCTACGACCGGCTGCTCGACGACGACGGGCGCGCCATGCTGTTGGTCGCGACCAGCAACCTGCAGGGCAACTCGCTGGATACCGTCGGCGAGCTGCTGCACCGCGACGACGTGGTGCTCGGGCTCGGCGACGGCGGCGCCCATTACGGAATGATTTGCGACGCCAGCTACTCGACGTACTTCCTGGCGCACTGGGCCCGCGACCGTAGGTCCGGGCGGTTCTCGGTGCCCGAAGCCGTCCGCGAGCTGACGTCGGTCCCGGCCCGCGTGGCCGGGCTGGGCGACCGCGGCCGCATCGCCGTCGGTTACAAGGCCGACCTCAACGTCATCGATCACGCCGCACTGAGGCTGCACAAGCCGGTCATCAGTTATGACCTCCCCGCCGGCGGGCGACGCCTGGACCAGACCGCGGACGGGTATGTCGCAACGATTGTGTCCGGCGAAATGATCGCTGAGAACGGGGTTCCCACCGACGCCCGTCCCGGCAAGTTGGTCCGCGGCCGCAAGCCCGCCCCGCTACCTGGCCGATAACGCCACGAAGGCCCCCTTTCCCGGTTAAGTTGGGTTAGTGACGAGCCCGCATTTTGCGTGGTTGCCGCCAGAAATCAATTCGGCACTAATCTTCGCCGGTCCCGGAGCGGCGCCGCTGCTTGCTGCCGCGGCCGCCTGGGACGGGCTGGCCGAGGACCTGGCGTCGTCAGCATCGTCATTTTTCGCGGTGACATCGGATCTGGCCAACGGTTCGTGGCAGGGCGCGTCGGCGGCGGCGATGATGGCCGTCTCGACCCAGTATGTGAGCTGGCTCAGCGCGGCGGCGGCGCAGGCGGAGGCCGCATCGAGCCAGGCCACGGCCATCGCGGCCGCGTTCGAGGCCGCGGTGGCCGCCACGGTGCAGCCCGCGGTGGTGGCGGCCAATCGTTTCCTGGTGCGGGCGCTGGCGTCGACGAACTGGTTCGGGCTCAACGCCCCGGCGATCATGGACACCGAGGCCGCTTACGAAGCGATGTGGGCATCGGACGTGGCCGCGATGTTCGGTTACCACGCGGACGCGTCGGCGGCCGTTGCACAATTGGCGCCCTGGCGGCAGGTCCTGCAGGGGCTCGGTATCAACCTCCTCGGTCCCGGCGGGTCCACGGCGTCCACGGCGTCCAACGGGTCCACGCGGACCACGGGGGGCACGGGCGCCACGCAGTCCACGGGAGCCGCGGGGCCCAGTGGGGCCACGGGGGGCACGGCGCCCAGTTCGAACGCCGGCGCGGGGACCAGCGGGAGCCAGAATCTGGGCTATGGAAACTCGGGGACCAACAACATCGGCCTTGGCAACCTCGGCAATAGCAACGTCGGCTTCGGCAATACCGGCAACAACGACTTCGGGATCGGGCTGACCGGCAATAACCAGTTCGGCTTCGGCGGCTTGAACTCGGGCACCGGCAACATCGGGTTGTTCAACTCCGGCACCAACAACGTCGGATTGTTCAACTCCGGCACGGGAAACTTCGGCATCGGAAACGCCGGCATGTCCAACACCGGCTTCGCCAACGCGGGGGCCCTCAACGCCGGCTTGTTCAACACCGGCACCGCCAACACCGGCGTCTTCGACAACGGCATGCTCGGCTCCGGCGCGTACGTGACGGGCGGCGTCAGCGCGGCCACGCTCAGCTCGAGCGTCCTCAACTCCGTCGGCGCCACGACCGTCGGCTTGGGCGCGGGCCTGCCCCAGGGCTTGCTCAACCCGGCGATGGCCACCGGCGCCGCCACCGGGCCGGCGGACGGGGGCGGCCTTGCCGGCGGCCTCGGGTCGGGCGGCGGGCATGCCGGCGCCGCCAGCGCTGCAAATGGCCCCACCCCCATACCTCCGGCCCTGCGAACTACGACAACCAACCCGACCGGCTTCTTCGCCCAGAGCGGCAACGACTCGGGTCTCCGGAACCTGCCGACCCGTGAGCCCGCAATACCTAACTCGGGTTTCTTCAACAAGGCCGACCGCGACCCCGGCGAGCCCAATTCGGGCATCAGGGTGCCGGAGGACCTACTCGACGACTAGCGCCCCTCACATATCCTCGAAGCCATGCGCACGAAGAAGAGGGTGGACGTCGAGCGGCTCGCCGCCGCGCTCGCCGACTACCCGTTCGGGTACCTGATCACCGTGGACGACGGCTATCGCGTGCATACCGTGACGGTCGAGCCGCGGTTGCGCGGGGCGATCTTCGACGTCGGGCTCATCGGTGGCCACACGCGGAAAAACCTGGCCGACCGCCGCGACGTCACCCTGCTGTGGCCGCCGCCCCAGCCCGGTGGCTACTCGCTGATCGTCGACGGCACTGCCGAGGTAACCGCTGACGATCCGGCGAACGACGAGACCGCCCGCGTGGCGGTCGTGCCCACCCGCGCACTGCTGCACCGCGAAGCCGACGCCGACTCCCCCGATGCGGCCAAAGGTTGCCTCCACGACTGTGTGGTGTTCTCGCTACCGGATTAAGCCGTGTTTCTGCGGCGCTCGATGAGCGCCGAGCCCGCGGTCAAGGCACCGAGCCTGCGGTGAAGGCGTGCATTCCCGCGTTCTTTCGCCCTGTACGCAGGCTCGGCGGGGACACGAAAAAGCCCGGTCCCAAGAGGGACCGGGCTTTTTCGTTGGCGGACTTAGAAGTCCATACCGCCCATGCCGCCGGTCGGGTCGCCCGCGGGCGCGGCCGCCTTCTCCGGCTTGTCGGCCACGACGGCCTCGGTCGTCAGGAACAGCCCCGCGATGGACGCCGCGTTCTGCAGCGCCGAACGGGTCACCTTGACCGGGTCGGCGACGCCCGCCTTCAGCAGGTCCTCGTACTCACCGGTGGCCGCGTTCAGGCCGGTACCGGCGGGCGAGTTGCGGACCTTCTCGGCGACAACGCCGGGCTCCAGCCCGGAGTTGAAGGCGATCTGCTTGAGCGGAGCCTCCAACGCCACCTTGACGATGTTGGCGCCGGTCGCCTCGTCGCCGGTGAGCTTCAGCTCGTCCAGCGCCGGGGCCGAGTGCAGCAGGGCCACACCGCCGCCGGCGACGATGCCCTCCTCGACGGCCGCCTTGGCATTGCGGACCGCGTCCTCGATGCGGTGCTTGCGCTCCTTGAGCTCGACCTCGGTGGCCGCGCCCGCCTTGATCACCGCAACACCGCCGGCCAGTTTGGCCAGGCGCTCCTGCAGCTTCTCGCGGTCGTAGTCGGAGTCGCTGTTCTCGATCTCGGCGCGGATCTGGGCCACCCGGCCGGCGATGGCGTCCGGGTCACCGGCGCCCTCGACGATGGTGGTCTCGTCCTTGGTGATGACGACCTTGCGGGCCTTGCCGAGCAGGCTGACGTCGGCGGTCTCCAGAGAAAGGCCGACCTCCTCGCTGATGACCTGACCACCGGTGAGGATGGCCATGTCCTGCAGCATCGCCTTGCGCCGGTCACCGAAGCCGGGGGCCTTGACCGCCACCGACTTGAAAGTGCCGCGGATCTTGTTGACAACCAGGGTGGACAGCGCCTCGCCCTCGACGTCCTCGGCGATGATCAGCAGCGGCTTGCCGCCCTGAATGACCTTCTCCAGCAGCGGCAGCAGGTCCTTGACCGTCGACACCTTGGAGCTGACCAGCAGGATGTAGGGGTCCTCCAGGACCGCTTCCTGACGCTCGGCGTCGGTGACGAAGTAGCCCGAGATGTAGCCCTTGTCGAACCGCATGCCCTCGGTGAGCTCGAGCTGCAGGCCGAAGGTGTTGGACTCCTCGACGGTGATGACGCCTTCGTTGCCGACCTTGTCCATCGCCTCGGCGATCAGGTCGCCGATCGACTGGTCGCCCGCCGAAATCGCTGCGGTAGCGGCAATCTGGTCCTTGGTCTCGACCTCCTTGGCCGACTTGAGCAAGGTCTCGGTGACCTTCTCGACCGCCTTCTCGATGCCGCGCTTGAGGCCCAGGGGGTTCGCGCCGGCAGCCACGTTGCGCAGACCCTCGCGCACCAGCGCCTGAGCCAACACCGTGGCCGTCGTCGTGCCGTCACCGGCGACGTCGTCGGTCTTCTTGGCGACCTCCTTGACCAGCTCGGCGCCGATCTTCTCGTACGGGTCCTCCAGCTCGATCTCCTTGGCGATGGACACGCCATCGTTGGTGATCGTGGGGGCGCCCCACTTCTTCTCCAGGACGACGTTGCGGCCCTTGGGACCCAACGTCACCTTTACCGCGTCGGCGAGGCTGTTCAGGCCCCGCTCGAGGCCGCGACGGGCCTCCTCGTCGTACGCAATTGTCTTGGCCATTGCGAAGTGATTCCTCCGGATTGGGGATGACACCGGGTGACCGCGTGTGGGCCACCCCGTTACTTACGCTGGCCGGGCGCAGTGCCCGCGACGGACGACCAAGGCTGGTCTCACCGTCCCGACCTAGCACTCACCGGTCGCGAGTGCCAACGTCATTCTTAGCACTCGCCTATGCCGAGTGCAAGGACACCCCGGCCGCTATCGCCCAGCGCGCAAACCGTCGACGACGACGTCGGTCACCCGCTCGGCCAACGCAGAGTTGTATGCCTCCATCGCCTGGCACCCGACCAGGATCGTCTTCACTTCGCGCACGTCGAGGTCCTTCCGTGCGGTGCCGGCTTCTTGCGCGGCGCCAAGCAGCTCGCCGAGCACGGCCAGGAACGCCTCCTCGGCGTCGGGCACCGCGCTTGCGATGTCGATGCCGGACCCGGCCAGCGCATCGACCAGGCCCCGGTCCGTCGCGCCCCACTGCAACACGATCGAGCGCAGGAAGCTGAAGAGCGCTTCGCCGCGCCCGTCGGATTCCAGCAGGGCGTGGCCGTCGTCGACGAGGCGGCGCATGCGGTCTTGGATGACGGCCTGAAACAGCGCCTCCTTGGTCGGGAAGTGCCGGTAGACGGTGCCGGCGCCGACGCCGGCGCGGCGGGCGATCTCGTCGATCGGGACCGACAGGCCCTCCGCCGCAAAGGTGTCGTAGGCGACCTCCAGCACGCGGGCACGGTTGCGTGCCGCGTCGGCGCGCAGTGGCCGTGCGGGTTGCGCCACCTGTTCACCACCCATCTCTTGACAAAACGGGGCGTGCGTTCCGTATAGTGGTCCAACAACCGGAGCGCTCGCCCCGTTTACCATACCAGTTAGGAGCTACCTCATGGCCAAGTGGACCACCATGAACATTCCCGACCAGACGGGTCGCGTCGCCGTCATCACCGGAGCCAACACCGGCCTCGGCTACGAGACCGCCGCCGCGCTCGCCGACCGCGGCGCCCACGTGGTGCTGGCGGTCCGCAATCTCGACAAGGGCAAGGACGCCGCCGCACGCATCACCGCCCAGAGCCCGGGCGCCGATGTCGCGCTGCAGGAACTCGACCTGACGTCGCTGGATTCCGTCCGCGCCGCGGCCGGGCAACTGCGGTCCGACCACGACCGCATCGACCTACTGATCAACAACGCGGGCGTGATGTACACGCCGAAGGCGACCACCAAGGACGGCTTCGAGCTGCAATTCGGCACGAACCACCTGGGCCACTTCGCACTCACCGGCCTGCTGCTGGATCGGCTCTTGCCGGTCGCCGGTTCCCGCGTCGTGACGGTCAGCAGCATCGGCCACCGCATCCGCGCCGACATTCATTTCGATGACCTGCAGTGGGAACGCGGCTACAGCCGGGTCGGGGCCTACGGGCAGGCCAAGCTCGCGAACCTGCTGTTCACCTACGAACTCCAGCGACGGCTGGCGCCACGCGGAACGACGATCGCCACGGCCGCCCATCCCGGCGGCTCGAATACTGAGCTGATGCGCAACATGCCTGCGCCGCTTGCGCGCGCTTTCTCCGTGGTCGGACCGCTCGTCACCCAGGACGCGGCCGCCGGCGCGCTGCCGACGCTGCGTGCCGCTACCGACCCGGCCGTGCTCGGCGGCCAGTACTACGGACCCGACGGCTTCGCCCAAATGCGGGGCTACCCGAAGCTGGTGGCGTCCAGTGCCCGGTCCCACGACGTCGACGTACAGCGGCGGTTGTGGGCGGTCTCCGAGGAGCTCACCGGCGTCGTCTATCCCGTCGACTGACCGGCGCAGGGGGCCACACTGGAAAATATGTCCCTCTTCGTGCCCCCGTATCCGCCGCCCCGCTATACCAAGGACGAACCGGAGATCAGCGCCTGGCTCAAGCGCGGCGACGAGCAGCCGAACTATCAGACGCTCGCGACCAAGTACCACTACCTGGCCAACCAACAAGACACCAACGGCGACTACGGCCTGTACCGGGTTGACATAGGCCCGGCCGATGGCGGGCCGCCGGCGCACTATCACCGCGCCATGTCGGAGGCGTTCTTCGTCCTGTCCGGAACGATGAAGCTGTACGACGGCAAGGACTGGGTCGACGGCCACCAAGGCGACTTCCTCTACGTCCCACCCGGCGAGGTCCATGGCTTCCGCAACGAGGCGGACGCACCGGCATCGGTCCTGATGTTGTTCGCGCCCGGCGCGCCGCGCGAGACCTACTTCGAAGGTCTCGCCGCGCTGGCCGACATGACCGACGACGAACGCCGGGAGTGGTTCATCCGCCACGACAACTACTGGATGCAGTAGGTCCGCCGGCGCGCACTTCCGGCCTACTTATGAGCGCGGCGTAGGGTGTGGCCGTGCGGGCGAGGAATCCGTCGAAGCGCGCTGCGCGCGCGGCGTGGATGAAGATCGAGATGGCGATGAGTGCGCCGATCAGGCCCGGCGTGCGGGCCAAGCGGCTGAGACGCGGGGCCTCACCGGGTTTTCGGCCGCGATCGCCGGTGGGAGGCGGACGTGGGGCGCGCAGTCGGGCCCGTGCGCGCCTGCGCTGCCCGCCTTCATTGACGACCAGAAGTGTTGAGCGGCTACGGATTTCGCCGCCGAAGGCGAACACTCGGCCGGTCGCGCGGGGCGCGCCGGCGCCTACACGGCGGAAGAAAACCGTCGGGCGGACGGTATTTCGCGAGAGACACGGATCATTTTTCCGCCGAGTCGCGATGCCCTATCGACCCAAACGGTAGTCACCGTCGACCAGCTCGCGGGTGCGCTCGAAGAATGTCCGTCCGCTGTACGGCAGCTGGGTCACGACCTTGCCGCTGGGATGCCGGAAGTAGTTGGTACAGGCAAGCCAGACCTTGCCCGCCATGGCGGCCTGAACCTCGTCGTTGTAGCGTCGCTGAGCCTCGGACGTCACCTCGATCGTGCGCGCACCGCAGCTGTCCATCACGTCGAGCAGGTGCCGGATGAATGTCGTCTGCGCCTCGTGGATGTAAAGAATCGAGTTGACGCCGTTCGTGTTCGGGCCGTAGAGCACGAAGAAGTTCGGATACCCGGCTACCAGCGTGCCGAGATAGGCCTCCGCGCCGGCACTCCACTCGTCGCGAAGGTGACGGCCGCCGGTGCCGTACACGTCGATGCTCGCGAGATAGTCGGCGGCTTTGAACCCGGTGCCGTAGATGACGGTGTCGACGAGGTGTTCGGCACCGTCCACGGTGCGCACCCCCCGCTCGGTCAGCCCGGCGATCGCGGTCGTTTCCAGGCTGACGTTCGGCAACGCGAAGGTGGGGTACCACTCGCGCGACATCAGCGGCCGCTTGCAGCCGGCGGGATAGTCCGGCGTCAGCTTTGCCCGCAATTCCGGGTCGGCCACCTTGCGCATGAGGTAGCTGCGGGCAAGCTCCGTCGCTTCGCGGGTCTGTGCGGCGTCGACGTCGAAGCTGGACGACTCGTAGGCATCGAAGGCCTCGTCGCGCAGCTTTTGCGCCGCGGCCGGGTCCCGTTCGAACAGCTCGTGCTGCTCGGGGGTGAACGGGAAGTCGAACCGGGGCGCGATCCAGATCGGGGTCCGCTGAAACACCGTGAGATGCGCGGTCTCTCGCGCGATCGAAGGCACGTATTGCACCGCGCTGGCGCCGGTGCCGATGGACGCGACCCGCTCCCCGGCCGTGGACTTGCTGTGATCCCAGCGCGCCGAATGGAACTGGCGACCGCGAAACCGCTGCGCCCCCGGAATTTCCGGAATGTGGGGCACGTCCAGCATCCCGACGGCACTCACCACGACGTCGAAATCGTGCTCCCGCCCGTCGTCGGTGCGCAGCGTCCAGCGCCGCCGATCATCCGACCACCGCACGGTGGTGATCGCGGTGTTGGGCCGCAGGTGTGGGCCCAGCCCGTGGTCGGCGGCCACCCTCTCGAGATAGGCCAGGATTTCGGGCTGGTTCGCGTAGGTCTTGCTCCACCGCGGGTTGGGCGCAAAGGAATACGAATACAGGTGCGACGGGACGTCGCACGCCGCGCCCGGAAAGGTGTTGTGCCGCCACGTCCCACCGAATCCGTCGGCTCGGTCGAAGATGGCGAAGTCGTAGCCACCGTCGGCCAGCTGGATGCCCATCGCGATGCCGCCGGCACCGGCGCCGATCACGCCGATTTTCGGCTTTAGCCCCATTGCGCGAAATATGGTCGCTCGGGCCGGCCCTTCTCCACGAGGATGAACACCACGCCCCAGGGATCGACGAACCACGTCGTGCGGACCCGCGCGACGTCCGCGATCCCGCTGACCAGGAAGCGCACCCCCTTGCCCTCGAGTTCAGCCCGCGTGGCGTCGATGTCCTCACAGATGAGTCCGACGTGCGACAACCCCTGGACGGTCAAGTCGGTCGGGGCCGCGTCGGTTCGTTGATCGCCACCGTCGACATTGACGTACTCGATCACCTCCAAGACGCGGTCGCCGTCGTCTCCGAATCCGACGATGGCCGCTTTCATGGTGGGGTCGGACACCAGCTCACCCATGTCGTCACGAATGGCGTTACCGCTCATGACGTATGGCGGCGAGAGCACATGCAGGCCCAATACATCTCGGTAGAACGCCACCGCGGCCTCGCAGTCGGGAACGCACACTCCCGTATGGGCCAAGCCGGTAATCACGTTCTCGACCTTACCCAGCGTCCGCTCTCGGAGCGCCGCGGACCGATAATGGCCGAGTGCGGTCAGTCGAAGAACACCAACGCGTCGTAGCGGAAATGATCCGCCCCCGCCCGGCGGCCAGGGTCGCGCTGACGGAGGCCCAAGGGCTGGTCCTCGCCGACGACGTGGTCGCGCAGCTTGCGCTGCCGGTTTTCGACAACTCCGCGATGGATGGATACGCGGTGCGCGCCGAGGAGACTTCGGGCGCGACACCCGAACACCCGGTGGTATTGCCGGTCGCCGAGGACATTCCGGCCGGGCGCACCGACCGATTGACGCTGCAGCCTAAAACCGCGCATCGCATCATGACCGGTGCGCCGGTGCCGGCCGGGACGACGGCCGTCGTGCCGGTCGAAGACACCGACGGCGGAGTGGACACCGTGGCGATCCTGCGGCCCGGCGGGCCGGGCAAGCACATCCGGCGGGCGGGTGAGGACGTCGCGCCCGGCACCACGGTCCTGCGCGGGGGCCAGGTCGTGACGCCGGCCGTGCTGGGCCTGGCCGCGGCGCTGGGAATGGCGGAGCTGACAGTGATCCCGCGCCAGCGGGTGCTGGTGGTGTCCACCGGGTCGGAGCTCGTGTCGCCGGGCACCGCGCTGCGGCCGGGCCAGATCTACGAGTCCAACTCGATCATGCTGGCCGGGGCCGTGCGTGACGCCGGCGCCGAGGTGATCGCCGTGGCGACAGCGCAAGACGACGTCGCGCAGTTCAGCTCGGTTCTCGAGCGGTACGCCGCTGATGCGGACTTGATCATCACCAGCGGCGGCGTCAGCGCCGGCGCCTACGAGGTCGTCAAAGACGCCTTCGGGCGGGACGGCGACCAGGGGGTGGAATTCGTCAAGGTGGCGATGCAGCCGGGAATGCCGCAGGGCATCGGGCGCGTGGCCGGCGCGACGATCGTCACCCTGCCCGGCAACCCGGTCAGCGCGTTGGTGTCCTTCGAGGTGTTCATCCGTCCCGTGCTGCGAAAGGCCATGGGCCTGAGCGATTTTGAGCGGCCGCACCGGCCCGCGGTCCTCGCCGAATCGCTGACCTCGCCGCGCGGCAAGCGTCAGTTCCGGCGCGCGATTCTCGACGGCGAAACCGGCAGCGTCACCAGTTACGGCCCACCGGCGTCGCACCATTTGCGGTGGCTGGCATCGGCGAACGCGCTGTTGGACATCCCGGAAGACGTCGTCGAAGTGCCCGCCGGAACCCAGCTGCAGGTCTGGGACCTGAGCTGAGCCGCGGCTCCGTAAGATGACCCTGGTGGCACGACGCCCCGGTCTGCAAGGCCCGAAACACATCCTCGAGTTGGTGCGCTCCACCGTTCCGCCGGTGCACCCCGCCGGGCTGCCCTTCATCTCGGCCGGCCTGGCCGTCGCCTCGGCCGGGGCCCTGGCCGGCCGCAACTTCAAATGGCTGCGGCGGGCGGGTCTGCTGGCGGCGGGTGCCTGCGCGGCGTTCTTCCGTCACCCCCCGCGGGTGCCGCCCACCCGGCCCGGTGCGGTCGTCGCGCCCGCCGACGGCGTGATCACCGTGATCGATTCGGCGGCCCCGCCAGCCGAACTCGGCATGGGCGACGCGCCGCTGCCGCGGGTCAGCATCTTCCTCTCGCTCTTGGACGCCCACGTGCAGCGCGCCCCGGTCAGCGGCGAGGTTATCGCCGTGCAACACCGGCCGGGGCGCTTCGGGTCGGCCGATCTGGCTTCGGCGAGCACCGACAATGAGCGCACCAGCCTGCGGATCCGAACCGACACCGGTGCCGAAGTCGTGGCCGTGCAGATCGCGGGGCTGCTGGCGCGCCGCATCGTCTGCGACGCGCGCGTCGGGGACAAGCTGTCGATCGGTGACACCTACGGACTGATCCGGTTCGGCTCCCGGCTGGACACCTACTTACCGCCGGGCTCCGAACCGCTGGTGAAGGTGGGTCAGCGCGCCGTCGCCGGTGAGACGGTGTTAGCAGAACTGCGATGATCAACAAGCCCTGGGTCATGCGAACGGTAGACCTGCATCTGCTGCCCAGCGCGATGACGGTTTTGTCGATCTGCGCGGGACTGACCTCGATCAAATTCGCCCTTGATCACAAGCCAATTCCCGCGATGGCACTGATCGCGGTTGCGGCCATCCTCGACGCGCTGGACGGCCGGGTGGCCCGAATCCTGGACGCCCAATCGCGGATGGGCGCTGAAATCGACTCACTGGCCGACGCGGTGAACTTCGGCGTGACACCTGCCCTGGTGGTCTACGTAACGATGTTGGCCAAATGGCCGGTCGGCTGGGCGGTGGTGCTGCTGTACGCGGTGTGCGTCGTGCTCCGCCTGGCCCGATACAACGCCCAGCAGGACGATGGGACCCTGCCCCCCTACGCGAAGGAATACTTCGTCGGGATGCCGGCGCCGGCGGGCGCGGTCTCCATGATCGGCACCATCGGCCTCAAATTGCAGTTTGGCGAGGGCTGGTGGACCTCCATCTGGTTCCTGGCCTTCTGGATCACGGGGACATCGTTACTGATGGTGAGCGCGATCCCGATGAAGAAGTTTCACACCCTTGCGGTGCCGCCGAACTGGGCGGCCCCGCTGCTGGCCGTGCTGGCGATCGCCGCGGCCGCCGCGGTGCTGGCGCCCTACATCCTTATCTGGGTGATCATCATCTCCTACGTGTGCCACATCCCGTTCGCGGTGCGCAGCAAGCGCTGGCTGGCCAAACACCCCGAGGTGTGGGAGGACAAGCCCGAGCAACGCCGCGCCGCGCGGCGCGCGATCCGCCGGGCGCAGCCCAACCGCCGATCGATGGCGCGGCTGGGGCTGCGCAAGCCCAGCGGGCCCCTGCCGTGATGCCGGACGGTCCCCGGCTCACTCTGACCGCCCGGCTGAACACCTCCGCCGTCGACTCCCGCCGCGGCGTCGTCCGACTCCATCCTAATGCCGTTGCCGCCCTTGGTATTCGGGAGTGGGACGCGGTATCGCTGACCGGGTCGCGGACCACGGCGGCGGTGGCGGGCCTCGCCGGGCAGGACACCCCGGTCGGCACCGTGCTGCTCGACGACGTGACGCTGTCCAACGCCGGGCTGCGGGAGGGCACCGCGGTGATCGTCGGATCGGTCACCGTCTACGGCGCGCGGTCGGTGACGCTGAGCGGCTCATCGATGGCCGCCAACTCGATCACGCCGGTCACCCTGCGGCAGGCCCTGCTCGGCAAGGTGATGACGGTCGGTGACGCCGTGTCGCTGCTGCCGCGCGACCTGGGACCCGGCACATCGACGTCGGCGGCCACCCGCGCGCTCGCGGCCGCGGTCGGGATCAGCTGGACCTCGGAGCTGTTGACCGTCACGGGCGTCGACCCCGAAGGACCGGTCAGCGTGCAGCCGAACTCGTTGGTCACCTGGGGCGTCGGCGTGCCGCTCAGCGTCGGAACTTCCCGGCACGAATCGATCGACATCTCAACCCCGGAGATCCTCGTCGAGGAGCTCAAGGGCACGCAGCCGCAGGCCGCCAAGCTCACCGAATGGCTCAAGCTCTCACTCGACGAACCGCACCTGCTGAAGACCTTGGGCGCGGGCACCAACCTCGGCGTGCTGGTGTCGGGTCCGGCCGGCGTGGGGAAGGTGACGCTGGTCCGCGCGGTGTGCGACGGCCGCCGGTTGATCCACCTGGACGGCCCGGAGGTGGGCGCGCTGGCCGCCGACGGCCGGCTGAAAACCGTTGCCTCGGCGGTGGAGAAGATCCGCGACGGTGGCGGCGTGCTGCTGATCACCGATGTCGACGCCCTGCTGCCGGCCACCGCCGAGCCGGTGGCCGCCCTGATCCTGGGTGAGCTGCGCACCGCCGTAGCCACCGAGGGCGTCGCATTGATCGCCACGTCCGCGCGACCCGACCAGCTCGATTCCCGGTTGCGCGCCCCCGACCTGTGCGACCGCGAGCTCGGTCTGCCGCTGCCCGACGCCGGCACCCGGAAGGCGCTGTTGGAGGCGCTGCTCAAACACGTGCCCACCGAGGATCTCGATCTCGATGAGATTGCCCGCCGCACACCGGGTTTCGTCGTGGCCGACCTCGCCGCACTGGTGCGCGAAGCCGCGCTGCGGGCGGCGTCTCGGGCCAGCGTCGACGGCCAACCACCGAAGCTCAATCAGGACGATCTGGTCGGTGCGCTGACCGTCATCCGGCCGCTGTCGCGCTCGGCCAGCGAGGAGCTGACCGTGGGCAACGTGACGCTCGATGACGTCGGTGACATGGCCGAGGCCAAACAGGCGCTGACCGAAGCCGTGCTGTGGCCGCTGCAGCATCCCGACACGTTCGCCCGGCTGGGTGTCGACCCCCCGCGCGGCGTGCTGCTGTACGGCCCGCCCGGTTGCGGCAAGACCTTCGTGGTCCGCGCGCTGGCGAGCACCGGTCAGCTGAGCGTGCACGCCGTCAAGGGCTCCGAGCTGATGGACAAGTGGGTCGGCGCCTCCGAGAAGGCGGTCCGCGAGCTGTTCCGGCGAGCCCGCGACTCCGCGCCGTCGCTGGTGTTCCTCGACGAGGTGGACGCGCTGGCCCCCCGGCGCGGGCAGAGCTTCGACTCGGGCGTGACCGATCGGGTGGTGGCCGCGCTGCTGACCGAGCTCGACGGGATCGACCCGCTGCGCGACGTCGTGGTGCTGGGCGCCACCAACCGTCCCGATCTGATCGACCCCGCGCTGCTGCGCCCCGGCCGGCTGGAGCGGTTGGTGTTCATCGAACCGCCCGACGCCGCGGCCCGCGGCGAAATCCTGCGCACCGCAGGGAAATCCATCCCGCTGAGCGACGACGTCGACCTCGACGAGGTGGCCGCCGAGCTCGACGGCTACAGCGCCGCCGACTGCGTGGCACTGCTGCGCGAGGCCGCGCTCACCGCGATGCGGCGATCCATCGATGCCGCCGACGTGACGGCCGACGACCTGGCGGCGGCCCGCAAAACCGTGCGCCCCTCGCTGGATCCCGCGCAGGTGGAATCCCTACGCGCGTTCGCCAAAGCTGTGTAGCACCGCCCGCGCCGAAGCCGCGACATCGGCTTCCAGCCAGGACGGCATCGACTCGTCGTGCGCGTGGCGCCGAACGACGGCGTAGGGCAGGTCGGCCACCGCCCGCGCGACGGCGTCGACGGACCGGGAGTCGCTGCGGCCAAACAGTTGCCGAGCCAGGGTGCGAACCCTCCGGGTCAGCGGCGCGTTCATGGCGGCCAGCGTCTCCTGGAATTGCGCATCGGGCTCGTCGTCGAGCAGGTCGCCCGGCCGGATCGTCAACAGCAGCCGGGCGTCCTCCGGGAGGTCGCGCGCGAAGCTGACGGTCGCCACGGCCATGGCGACAGCGGTCTCGGTCGGCGTCTCGGCGTCGGCCGCCATCGCCCGCGCCTGAAAGCGTTCCAGCGCCCGCAGCCACGCCGCCGTCAAGATGCCGTCCCGGTTGCCGAAACGGTGATAGAGGGTGCCCGCCGGCGCACCGCTGAATTTCGCGATCGCCGCCACGCTCGCCGCTCGGGGCCCGCCGTCGAGCACCAGCGCCCGCGCGGCGTCGAGGATCACATCGGTTTCATGCTTCCGCGGTGGTGCCATGATCTAGTACGATCCTTTTATATGGAACGATTACCCTATATCGATGAGCATGCCATAACTGTGGATGCGAATCGCGAAGAAACGTGGTCGGCGCTGCTGCATGTGATGTGCCGCGACCCGTACGACCCGTCGACCGTGCCGGCCGGTTTCGGTCTGGACGAAGCACGACCACCGGTGCGGTTCGCGCTCAAAGGCCGCCATCCGTTCGCCGTCTACCGCTGGGTCTTCGAGTTGGACGAAACCGATGACGACTCACGCACCCGACTGCGGGCGCTCACGTGGGCGGACTTCCCGGGCATCCACGGCAAGATCTACCGCGCGCTCGTCATCGGCACCGGCGGGCACCGCGTCGCGGTGCGATGGACGCTGAAACGCATTGCGGCAGCATTGATTGCCGAGCGCGCGCAGACCGACGAAACTGATCCCGATTACTCGGACGTCTTCGAAGCCTCGATCCTTCCGGGCGACTCGCGCACTGGCGAACACGCGTTCCGCGACGCAGTGGGGGATGAACCCGGCGTACCGGGAAGCCTTATCTTATGGATCCACCGCCACGTACTGAGATTTCACCTCGGTCCATATTCCTCGCCCGACCACGTAATCGGTTGGCAGATAATGCGTTCGGATGACAAAGAGTTCGTGCTGACGGCGGACGGGCCGCTCATACGTGGCCGTATGACGCTGCGACGCGAGGACGGTCAGCGCGCCACACTGACCACTCGCCTGCATTACCGTCACAAAATCGCCGCCCGAACGGTCTGGGCCGTGGTCGGCCCACTGCATCGGGCCGTGGCACCGCGGCTGATCGAGCGCACCGCCCGTCGTGGCCTGACAGCACCCGTCCATTGACTCTCGGTCTGACCTGGGGAGTGCGACCGACGGAACGAACGGTGCCGCTGCCGTGCGACGCGTTGCGCCCGCACGTCGGCATCCAGGCCGAGCGCGCGATCAGCATCGCCGCGCCGCCACCGATAGTGTTCTGCTGGCTGTGTCAGCTCCGCGCGGCGCCCTACAGCTACGACATCCTCGACAACCTCGGCCGCCGCAGTCCCCGAAAGCGCGACCCCGAACTGGTTCGACTCGAAGTCGGACAGCGGTTCATGACGATGTTCGCGCTGCGGTCCTTCGTCGCGGACGAGCAGATCACCCTGCTGGCCGAGGGCGTGGCCGTCACGTACGCGGTCCGGCCCGAGGGGGCAGGCTCGCGGCTTCATGTGCGCGTCGTGTTCGGCGGGCCACGGCCTCTCGCTCGTCTTCTCGCGCTGGGCGACCTGGTGATGATGCGCAAACAGCTGCTCACCTTGAAGTCACTGGCCGAGCGCGAGGCCGCATCCATCCGATAACCGCCTGAACCGTGCGGCCCCTTCGCTCGTGACGACCTGTAACCAAGTTGGCTATTAAGACCCGTGGAGACAGAGCCCATGAATGACCAGACGCGGCGATGATCACAGCACAGCCCTCTCCCGGGACCGGTTTCGCCGTTGCGCGCAAGGCAGGATCACTGATGAATTTGCGCGAGGTCGCGCCCACGCGGCGGGTCATGCTGGTGGCCATCTTGGTGTCGACGGTCGTCTTCCTCGACGGCACCGTCGTGAATCTGGCCCTGCCGGCCACGGGCCGTGACATCGGCGGCGGCATGTGCTCGCAGCAATGGGTCGTTGACGGCTATCTGCTGGCAGTTGCGGCCATGGTGCTGCCGGGCGGTGCCATCTCGGATCTGTTCGGACGAATACCGGTGATGCGCTTCGGGCTGGTGGCCTTTGGGGCGGGCTCGATGCTGGCGGCCACCGCGGGCACCCCGACGACGCTGATCGCCGGGCGCCTCGTCCAGGGGCTGGGCGGCGCGTTTCTGGTGCCCGGCTCGCTCGCGCTGATCAACTCGTCGTTCGAGCGCGCGGACCGTCCCGCGGCGATCGGGTCCTGGACGGCCTGGACCGGCACCGCCTTCGCGGTGGGGCCGCTGCTGGGGGGACTGGCCGTGGACCTGTTGAGCTGGCGCTGGATCTACGTCTTGTCGGCGATCCCCATGGCGATCGGTTTTGCGTTGACGTTTTGGCTGCGCCGCATACCCGCGCCCGCGGAACGCGCCCGCGTCGACGTCGCTGGCGCCGCACTGTCGGCGGTCGGACTGGCCGCAACGGTGTATGCGCTGATCGAACAGGGTCGGCGCGGATGGGGCGACCCCCTGGTCAGGGCGGCGTTGGTAGTGGGGGTCGCGGCATTGCTGGCGTTCGTGGCGTGGCAGCGGCGCGCACCCCACCCGATGGTGCCGCTGCGCCTGTTCGCCGCCCGCAATTTCACCGGGGCCAACCTGGTCACCGCGTTCGTCTACGGCGGCATCACGATGGGCTCGTTGGCCATCGCTTTGTACCTCATAGAGGTCGCCGGATACTCGGCCACCGCCGCGGGTCTGATTACCTTGCCCAGCCCCATCATTTCGTTACTGTTCGCCCGCGGCGTCGGCGGCATGGCCGCACGGATCGGGCCTCGGATTTTCCTGTTGACGGGTCCTGCGCTGGCCGGCTTGGGACTGCTGCTGATCCGCCCCACTGCACACGGATTCCACGTCGTCACCGACGTGCTGCCGGGCAGAATCCTGCTGGCCATCGGTATGGTCCTTGCCATCACACCGCTCACCGCAGTCAACATGTCCGCGGTCAAGTCCGCGCACAGTGGAGTCGCCGCGGCGATCCAGAACGCAACGGGGCGGACTTCGGCGCTGATCGCCGTGGCCTGCGTGGGAGTGATCACTGCCAACAGGCTGACCGACGCCAGCTTCACCCGGCTACTGGAGGTCAGCGCGCTGCTGTTCTTCATCGCCGCGGTCATCGGCGGCCTCGCCATCAGAAACCCGGCCACTGCCGCCGAGTCCGTTCCCGAGGAAGTCGCCGCCGCCGTGGCGTGATTGGCGTCGAGCGCGCCCTCCCGGCTTCGAGTGTGCACCCGCGGCTTTGAGTGTGCGTGTGGGGTGGACTTTTCGTGATTTTTCCGCCCTGGAAGCACACCCAACCCTTTGCAGTTGACTGCAATCTTGCGTATGTCTGCAATGTTGTCTAAGGTGAGCCGATGACGGTCACGGACAAGACGGCGCCGCCGGTATACGAATTCATGAACGACCCGATCGGCTTCTTCGGCCAGTCCTATACGAAGATGCACAGCATTCCCCGGACCGAGCTTGAAGGGCTGCAACGCCAGGCCATGGGCATCCGCTTCCAGGAGCATTACGGCAGCATCGAGATCCTGCGCAAGCTGGCCGATCGTCTCGGTGTCGCAGCCCTCGACGAGTTCAATGACGTTGTGCCGCTGCTGTTTTCGCATACGGTGTTCAAGTCTTACCCGGCGGCGCTGATCGACAAGAAACGCTTCGACCTGATGACCAGGTGGCTCGACAAGCTCACCAGCTACGACCTGTCCCACGTCGACACCACGGGTTGCACCGGAATCGATGACTGGATAGAGCGACTCGACGAACAAACCCCGCTCGAGGTCATCACCTCCAGCGGCACGACCGGCACCATCTCGATCCTTCCCAAAGACAAGCGCGGCGCCGAAGAGGGCATGGTGCTATGGAAGATCTGCCTATTCCAGACCTTCGGTCAAGAACCCACCGAGAAGGAACTCAACCCCTCGGTCGACGTGGTGTGGCCCAACTTCGCCAACGGCAAGCTCGGACATCTGCGCATTGCCAATATGATCAAGCGCGGCTTCACCGGCGGCGACGAAAGCAAGTTTCACGCGCTCTACCCGGGCGCGATCGACACCGATCTGATGTTCCTGGCCTCCAAGATGCGCGCGGCCGCGTCCTGCGGCGAACTCGACCGGCTCCAGATCGACCCGGCGCTGGCCGCCCGCAAGGACGAGTTCATCGCCATGCAGGCGCGCCAGGCACAAGACATGGAGGAGTTCTTCACCCGGCTCAGCGACCGGCTGCGCGGCATGCGGGTTTTCATGCTGGGCACCTACCACCTGATGTACGACATCGCCAAGGCCGGTCTCGAGCGGGGGGTGCGAAACGTCTTCGCCCCCGATTCGGCGATTCTCACCGGCGGTGGAATGAAAGGTGTTGCGCTGCCCGACGATTTCATGGATGTCATCACGGACTTCCTCGGTGTCGACCGGATCCAGGTCGGTTACGGCTTCTCCGAGTCGAGCACCTTTCACTGGGGTTGCAGCGAGGGCCGTTACCACGTTGCGCCCTGGGTCATCCCCTTCGTCCTCGACCCCGGCACCAGCGAGCCGCTTCCCCGCACCGGTGTGCAGACCGGCCGCGCGGCCGTCTACGACATCCTGCTGCGCGCCCACTGGGGCGGCGTCATCTCCGGCGACGAGGTCACCATCGACTGGGACCTGCGATGCCCGTGCGGTCAGGCCAGCGTCGCCTTCGAGAAGGACATCGTGCGTTACAGCGAGAAGAAGGGTGTTGAGGACGACCGGATCACCTGCGCCGCAACGCAAGAGGTGCACGACGAAGCGGTGAACTTCATGAAGGGCATCGAGCTGTGATCGCCTACACCGTCCCGCTGTTCCTGCGCGGGCGCATCATCACCGACGACCTGGTGCCGTTCGACAACCGCCGGGGCCTCTCGCAGTTCCAGGCGCCGGACATGGCCAAGTACGTCGAGCGTATGCCGCTCAAAAGCCCCGCGGAGATGAGCGACCTCTACGAGTTGAGCTTCGACGAGATCCTCGATGTGCTTGCCGCCCTGGGCAACGCGCTGGACTTCGAGTCGAACGCCCACCTGCAGGAGGCCTACGAGGCCTCGCTGGTGGCCAACGTGCTGCCGGCGGAAATGACGAAGAACAGCTATCGCGTTCTGCGACCGCTGTTCTCCCGCGAGAATGTCACCGAGATCGCCGACAGCCAGGTCGGGCTTGACTACCTCAACGGATGGGTTCCGCACAAGCTGCGCGACGGTCGCGAATTACGCGTGCGCGCCTTCGGATCCCGCGTCCTGCACATCCCGGCGGGTAATGGCGGACTGGTCTCGGCGGTGACCATCCTGCGTTCGGTGATCACCCGATCGGACGTGATCATCAAGGCGCCGTCCAACGATCCCCTTACCGCGATCGCCATCGCGCGCACGCTGGCGGAGGTCGCCCCGAATCACCCGATCACCAAGCATCTCGTGGTCGGGTACTGGAAGGGTGGCGACCTCAGCGTCGAAGAGACCCTCTACCAGCCCCAGCACATTGAAAAGATCGTGGCGTGGGGCGGTCTGGCGTCGGTCAAACACGTAACCCGTTACATCCAGCCCGGTTTGGAGCTCATCGCGCTGGACCCGAAGCGCAGCGCCACCATCATCGGCCCCGAGGCGTTCGACGACGAACGCACGATGCGCGAAATGGCCCGCCGCGCCGCGACCGACATCGGTGTGGCGAACCAGGAGGGGTGCGCCAATGCCCGGGTCATCTACGTGCTCAGCGGGACGGACGCCGACGGTCTGGCCAACGCCAATCGGTTCGGCGAACTGGTCTACCGGGAGTTGGTGTCCTTGCCCGCGATTGTCAGCACCCCGCCGCGGTATCCGAACCGCGACCTGCTCGAGCATCTGGAGGCCTCCCGCATGACCGACGACTTCTACCGCGTCATCGGCGGCGAGGAGCGCGAGGGCGCCATCGTGGTCTCGCAATTCGATGAGCCCGTGGATTATTCGCCGATGCTGTCCGGTCGGGTCGCCAACATCGTCCCGGTCGACGGCATCGACCAGGTCACCGCGGCGGTGAATTCCTATACGCAGACCATCGGCATCTACCCGGAATCCCTCAAACGCGAGCTACGAAACACGTTGCCGCTGTTCGGCGCCCAACGGCTGACCAGTTTGGGCTATGCATGCAGCGTTGCGGTCGCCATGCCCCAGGACGCCATCGAGCCGATCCGGCGGATGTGCAAGTGGATCGTCGACGAGGAATGCGATCCCGACGTGGTCATTCCACTCTGGCAGCCGGCACCGGCATGACGGGACAACCGACCGTCCTGCAAGTCGTCGAGGGAATTGACCTGTCGGGCAAGGTGTGTGTGATCACGGGCGCGTCGTCCGGCCTGGGCCGTGAGTCCGCACGCGCGCTGGCGGCCGCCGGTGCGCAGGTGATCTTGGCCGCGCGCAACGCGGATGCCCTGTCCGAGGCTGCGCGGTGGGTACGCGCCGAGGTGCCAGACGCGCAAACCTCGACGGTTCAGCTCGACCTAACGTCCCTAGCCGGTGTGCGTACCGGCGCTGCGGCGATCCGCGACATCGCGCCGGCGATTCACGTGTTGATGAACAACGCGGGCGTCATGTTCACTCCGTTCGGCCGGACGCGGGACGGATTCGAAATACAGATCGGCACAAACCATTTCGGACATTTCGAACTCACCCGGCTCCTGGTCCCGCAACTGAGCGCCGCGAGCAATGCCCGGATCGTCACCCTGTCCTCCGGGGGCCACGTCATGGGCGACGTCGACTTCGACGATCCAAATTGGGAGAGCCGCGAGTACGACAAGTTTGTCGCGTATGGCGCGTCCAAGACGGCCAACATCCTGCACGCGATGGAAGCCGACCGACGCCTGCGCGGCCTGGGCATCCGCGCGTATGCGGTGCATCCTGGTACCGTGGCGACTTCGCTGGCGCGGTACATGTCCCGTTCGGATTTCTCCCGGCTACGCCAGCACGCCGACGGCTTGCTCGACTTCGTCATGCCCGAACACGGCGCGGCCACCCAGGTCTGGGCCGCGGTGAGCCCGGAGCTGGCAGACCAGGGCGCGCTGTACCTGGAGGACTGCGGGGTCAGCGAAGCGGTCGCGCCCTACGCTCGGGACCCGCAGCGCGCGGCCGACTGGTGGGAGCTCTCCGAGAAGTTGTGTGCGGGCACGTGAACAGATTCGAGCGGCGCAAACTCGAGGTACGCGAGAAGATCCTCGCGGCCGCCTTCGAGTTGTTTCTGGCCAAAGGTGTTGCGGCCACCACCATCGAGGAGATCTGTGAGCGCGCCGACGTCGCGAACCGAACGTTCTTCAACCACTTCGCCACCCGTCAGGACATGATCCGCGCCCTGGCGCAGCGACGGCTGGTCAACCTGCACGACGTCATGTTCGACCGCGGTGCCCAACCGATCCCGGAGCGAATCATCGCCGTGTTCGACGACATCGCCACCGCACTGGTCGGTTCGGGCGACACCTACCGCGAGATGATCGGCGAGATGCTGGCCACCAGCGGCTATGGCATCCAGCGGGGATTCAACCTGCACGACACCTTCGTCGAGCTGGTCAAGGAGGGAGTCGCGCGCGGTGAGGTCGGCGTCCGACACGACGCAGAAACGCTGGCCGACATCATCGTTGGCGCGCTGTCCGGCGGCATCCTCAACTGGACGGTCGACCGGACCTATTCGCTTGAGACAAACCTGCACAATCTTGGTGTCGCGCTGGCGGAGTTGCTGAGCGTCTGAATGTGCGCGATAAAAGTCGGGTCACTGGGCTCGGTATCAACAATCACATCAGCCACGTGAGTACCGTGGGTCGGCCATAAGACTATTTTCATTTGCGCTATCACCGGCGCTATCACAAATGAAACTCGCCCTAGTGCGCGACACTGGCGCGCACCGGTTGGAGAAAAATCCGTGGGCATCCTCAACTGGACGGTCGAGGACCGGCGGAGTTGCTGAGCGTCTGACGTGCACGCTCACCGCTCGCGCTCACGGCTCCGGCAGCTCGGTCCAGTCGGCCGAAACCCGCGCACTGAACCGCGGCGGCCGGCGATCCAGGAACGCGCTGACCCCCTCGCGGGCGTCGGCGCTGCCCATCACGCGTTGGTGCAGCTTGGTTTCCAGCGACGCGACCTGCCGCGGGGTGTAGCCATGGATTGCGCCGTCCCACAGCAGTCGCTTGCACAACGCCGCCGACATCGGAGCCACGTGGGCCGCGATGTCGCGGGCCATCGCCAACGCATGGTCGAGCACCCGCTCGGCGGGCAGCGCCCGATTCGCGACGCCGAGCGTCACGGCTTCCGCGCCCGTGAAAGTGCGCCCGGTGAGCAGGATCTCGGCGGCCACGCCCAAGGTGGCTAAGTGTGTGAGCGTCCAGTGCGACATGCAGTCGGGTATCACCCCCCGGCGGACTTGCACCACACCGTATTTGGCGTCTTCGGCGACGATGCGGATATCGGCCTGGAGGGCGATGGTCAGGCCGATTCCGATGGCGTGGCCGTTGAGTGCGGCGATCACCGGCGTGCGCAATTCGAAGGCGGCCGGGTTGATCGGCGACGCGGAGAACGTGCTGCCGTCCGTCGGGGCGTCGAACGGCGATATGTTGCCCGAGAAGTCCGCCCCGACGCAGAAGGCGGTGCCCGCCCCGGTGAGCACGATGGCGCGGACGTCGTCGTCGCCATCGCACTCGCGGTACGCCTCGCTCAACCGCCTGCCCATGTCGGCCGTATAGGCGTTAAGATGGTCGGGTCGATTCAGCGTGAGCACCGCCACGCCCTCGCTGATGTCAACCGTCACGTCGGTGCTCATCGCGTTGTCCCCTATTCGAACAGCTGGAATTCCACCATCTCGGCAACCGTGTCCACGGCCTCGCGCAGCGCGGCCAGGCGATCGGCGGCCGAGGGCGCCGACAGGACCGCGTAGCGGTCGGCCGTTCCGATCGGGATGCGCGACGCCAACCCGTACAGGCGTTGCCCGGCGTCGTCTGCATCATCCTCCTCTCGGCCCAGCAGCGCGTCGCGGTCTGGCAGCTGGGCGCCGCGAGCTTCCGCGATCCGCCCGAACAAGGCCATCACCCGGTCTTCGAGGTCGGCGAGCTGGGCGGGGGTCACCGGATCTCCGGGTTGGTCGGGCCAAACCGTCACGATCGCGCAGGGGTAAGGGTCGTCGGGCAGCCACTCGCGCACCCGGATCCGCTCCCCTGTGCGGCAGCGCAACACATATCGGCCCGCGCCGAGATCGGCGTGTTCGGTGATCCTGGTCAAAATGCCAACATCACAACGGGAATCGCCGCCGCCGACCTCGCGGCCCGCAGAGATCAGCACGACGCCGAACGGTTCGTCACCGTCGATGCACCGCCGCACCAGCGCGCCGTAGCGGGGCTCGAAGATGCGCAACGGCAGGTCTTCGTTGGGCAGCAGCGCCGACTCGAGAGGAAACATCGCCAGCTGAATAGGTTCGGGATGGGCCATTAGATATCCAGTTCGGCCACGAGAGCGTCGACGACCGCGCGCAGATCGCCGTCGTGCTCCTCGGCCACCCGCCGCTGCCGCTGGTATGAGGCGCCCTGGCGCCAAATGTCGTCCACCGCACGCAGCTCGTCGACGCAATGCAGCGACTTGGCAATCGGCTCCAGTCGGTTAAGCAGGTCGGCGAGGTCGTCGGTGACCAGCCGCTCGTTGCTGTCGGCGTCCAGGATGATCACCGCGTCCAGGCCGTAGCGCGCGGCGCGCCACTTGTTTTCCTGGACATGCCACGGCGGCATGGTGGGGAGCGTCTCACCGGCGTCCAGCCTGCGATCCAAATCGACGACCAGGCAGTGCGTCAGCGCGACCAGCGCCCCGAGCTCACGCAGGTTGGACACCCCGTCGCAGACCCGCACCTCGAGGGTGCCCAGATGCGGCGAAGGCCTTATGTCCCAACGGATTTCGTCCATATGGTCGATGATGCCGGTCTTCTTCTGGTCGTAGACGAAGCCTTCGAACTCCGCCCACCTCTGAAAATGAAAGGGCAACCCCGCGGTGGGCAGCTGCTGAAACATCATCGCGCGATTGCTGGCGTATCCGGTGTCTTCGCCGCCCCACCAGGGTGACGACGCCGACAACGCCAACAGGTGCGGGTAGTACTTCAGCAGCGACGTCATGATCGGCATCACCTTGTTTGCCGACGCGATCCCAACGTGAACGTGCACCCCCCAGATCAGCATCTGCCGGCCCCACCACTGGGTGCGTTTGATCAGTTCGGCGTAGCGCGGGGCATCGGTGAGTTTCTGGGCGGACCACCGAGCGAACGGGTGCGTGCCGGCGCAGAACAGCTCCATGCCGCGGTCCCGGACGATCCGACGGGCCGGCAGCAGGGTTTCGCGCAGGTCTTCCATCGCCTGCGTGGTGCAGTCACAGATGCCGCTGACCACTTCGACGGTGTTGCGCAGCAATTCCTTGTGCACGCGCGGATTTCCGCCGATCTCGGCAATGACCGCGGTGGCTTCGTTGCTCAGGTCGCGGGTCTTCGCGTCGACGAGCGCGAACTCCCACTCCACACCGATCGTTGTCCGTGGCGAGGGGGCGAAATCGATGCGGGTTTTGGCCCTCTTAGCCGGCGCCGACGACACCGCACGCCACCCGCTTGCCGGCGTCACCGGTGTCCATCGTCGTTTTGTCGGGGCCCGGTGTTCCGTTGGTCTGGGTGTAGCGATCCCGCGGGATGTTTTGGAAGTTGTCGGCGCCGGCGTGAATGATGATTGCGGTCTTCTCGCCGGTCAGCAGGTCCTCCATGGCGAAGGCGTCGGTGGTGGTGACCAGCATCCCGCTGCCGTCTTTGCGGACTTCCAGTGAGGTCAGGTCGCCGCTGGCGGGCTCGTCGGAATGCCCGGGCGCCTGGAAGTGACCGCCGGCGGACAGAAAGTCGCCGGGCGCGCCGCCGGTTGGGGCCGTCGAGTTGGGCTCACACTTGCCCGTTTTGTGGATGTGCACCCCGTGGAAGCCGGGCGTGAGCTGGCTACCGCCGGTCGTCGCGATCGTGATGGTGGCGTAGCCGTTGCTGAAATCGAACTTCGCGGTCGCGACCCGCGTACCGTCGGGCGCCTTCAATTGGGTGACGATGCCCTGCGCCGCCGGCTGCTGCGCCGTGGGCTGCTGCTGGTCGCCCTCGGTGCCCGCGGGTGCCGACGGCGCGGGCGATCCGGTCCAGACGGCAGGCGTGGTGCCCGGGACGGTCGACGCGTGTTGCGGCGACGAGCACGCGCTTACCAGCGCGACACAAGCGGCCGCCGATAGTGCGGACATGGTGGCGGCAGCGACATTACGGTGAACCGCGAGCTTAGGCATAGCGAGAGCCTATCCCGCGGACCCCCAATTTTGGAGGCTCGGACGTCAGCCGGTCACCAAGACGATGACACCGGGCGGCTGGTTGTTGAGCGCCGGAATCCGCGGTTGGACGGCCGCTCCGAGCTGATGGCCGACGGCGTCCGCGGTGGCATGTTCGCCGTCGGCATCGGTGTAGTAGACCGTAGTGGCGGAGACATCCGGCACCGTCAGGTTGTCGACCTTGGTGACGTTGAACCCAGCGGCCGTTAGCTGGTCCTTGGCACGCCCGGCGACGCCCTCTTTGGAAGAAATGTTGTAGATGCGAATCTCGGATTGGTTCGCCGCGGGGCTAGCGCTCGGCGAAGTCGACGACATGCTGGTGGTGTTGGTCACACTGGAGACCGGCGACGCCGAATCGTCGTCGGAGTTCCCGGAGGACCCCAGCGCCTGCCACCCGAGCAGCAGGAAGATGATGCCCAGGAACAACAGCACCATCACCATGGCCCGCAGGGGAAGCCCCGTGGAGTCGGGGACGCGCTCTTTCATCGAGCCCCACTGTAGCGAGTCAGGTCACCTCGAAGCCGAGGCGCCGTGCCGCCCGCGCCTTCTGGCGGCTGGCGCGCAGCCGCCGCAGCCGCTTAACCAGCATCGGGTCGGCGGCCAGCGCTTCGGGTCGATCCACCAGCGCATTGAGCACCTGGTAGTAGCGCGTCGCCGACATCGAGAAGAGCTCTTTGATCGCGTCTTCCTTGACCCCCGCGTACTTCCACCACTGACGTTCGAATGCCAGGATGTCGTGTTCACGGCGGGTGAGCCCGTCGACGATCTCAGAGTGCTCCCCCGATCGATTTGCCCGCGCCATGGCGCTGTCCATATCGCTTCCCCTGCACCCTTCCGGCGATTCGCAGTTCGTTCGAATGACTTGACTTACATAGGGGCATGTTTCGGCGAATATTGAACCACGCCGCGAACCCTCAAGTCGTAATCCAGACCCGCGAGTCGGCCGATTCGCTGTGATTGCCCGACGTGGCGCCCGTCGTCGCGCGAGTGTAACGCCACTGCGAAAATTCGCAATCTCGCAGTGGCGTTACGCTCGCGGCCATCCACAACTCGCCCCGCCTAAGCTAGCCGTCCATGGCAGTCGTACCCATACGCATCGTCGGAGATCCGGTCTTGCACACCCCGACGGCGCCGGTGCCCGTCGCCGCCGACGGTTCCCTACCGGAGGATCTGGCCGAATTGATCTCCACCATGTACGACACGATGGACGCCGCGCACGGGGTCGGCCTGGCCGCCAATCAGATCGGGGTCGGACTGCGGTTGTTCGTCTACGACTGTGCGGAGGACCGCGCGACGACCGACCGCCGCCGCGGCGTCGTCGTCAATCCGGTCCTTGAGACCTCGGAAATACCCGAGACCATGCCCGACCCCAGCACCGACGACGAGGGTTGCTTGTCGGTTCCCGGCGAATCGTTCCCCACCGGCCGCGCGAAGTGGGCACGGGTCACCGGACTCGACGCCGACGGCAGTCCGGTCGCAATCGAGGGCACCGGCCTGTTCGCGCGGATGCTGCAGCACGAAACCGGGCACCTGGATGGATTTCTCTACCTGGACCGTCTCATCGGCCGGCACGCCCGCGGCGCGAAGCGCGCCGTCAAGTCGCACGGTTGGGGTGTCCCGGGACTGTCGTGGCTGCCGGGCGAGGGGCCGGACCCGTTCGGTCACTGATGGTCGCGTGGCCGGACCTGGGAACGCGGGTGACGGTTCGCTACCGGCGCCCCGCCGGATCGATCCCGCCGCTGACCGATGCGGTCGGACACCTGCTGGCGGTCGATCCGGTGGTGCGGGTGCGGACGAAAACGGGCGCGGTAGTCGAGTTCGCGCCCGCCGACGTCGTCGCGCTCCGGATACTGACCGACGCACCGGTACGCACCTCCCAGATCCGGGCGCTTGAGCACGCGGCCGCCGCGGCCTGGCCCGGCGTCGAACGGGCTTGGCTGGACGGCTGGCTGCTCCGGGCCGGGCCGGGCGCCGGGTTGGCCGCTAATTCGGCTGTCCCACTGGATATTTCGGCTCGGGTGAGCGCGGTTCCCGCGATCGTCGACTGGTACGACCGCCGCGGCCTGACACCATGGCTGGCCATTCCCGACCGCTTACTGCGGCTGCCGCCCGGCGTGACGACCGAACACGCGGAACGGGTCCTGGTGCGCGATGTCTTGTCCTCAGGCGAAACCGACCCGTCCGTCACCCTGTCGCCTCGCCCCGACGATGCCTGGCTTGGGATCTACCGGCGCGCGACTCCCATTGACATCCTTACCGCCGTCATCGACGGCGAGCTGATGTTCGGCACCCACCGGGGCGGAGCGGTCGCCCGTGCGGCGCTGACCAACGCGCCCGACGGCACCCGCTGGGTGGGCCTGTCGGCAATGCGCGCTCCCGACGGGCAAGTCGCCGCGGACCTCTGCGAAGCGCTGCTGGCATGGGCTGCGCGGCGCGGCGCAACCCGCGGCTACATGCGTGCCCACGACGCCGGCGCAACCAACCTCCCCGGTTTCCGGCTGCACCATCGTCGCCGCTACGTCCGAACGATGGATACGGTCTAGCCATGCCCGACGGCACGGTTGATGGCGGCGACCCGTCCCCCGCAAGCGGGAGGTACCCCCAGCGCCCGGCTTCGCCGCGCTTGCGATCGCCGCGCCTGCGGCTCGCCACCTGGAATGTGAATTCGATCCGCACCCGCCTGGACCGCGTGGTCGATTGGCTGGCCCGCGCCGAAGTCGACGTGCTGGCCATGCAGGAGACCAAGTGTTCCGACGGCCAGTTCCCCACCCTGCCGTTGTTCGAACTCGGCTACGAGGTCGCACACGTCGGTTTCAATCAGTGGAACGGCGTCGCGATCGCCTCTCGCGTCGGTCTCGACGACGTGCAGATCGGCTTCGACGGCCAGCCCGGCTGGAGTAGCAAGCCGGAGGCGGCCGCCACGGCGGAAGCCCGCGCACTGGGCGCCACCTGCGGCGGGGTCCGGGTGTGGAGCCTCTACGTGCCTAACGGCCGCGCGGTGGGCGACCCGCACTACTTTTACAAACTGGATTGGCTCGCCGCGTTGCGTGCTGCGGCGGGCGGCTGGCTACGCGACGATCCGGCGGCACAGATCGCACTGGTCGGCGACTGGAACATCGCGCCGAAGGACGAAGACGTCTGGAGCACCGATTTCTATGCCGGTGCCACGCACGTCTCCGAGCCGGAGCGCCGCGCGTTCGACGCGATCGTCGCCGCGGAATTCGCGGACGTGGTAAGGCCTTTCGCGCCGGGTCCCGGGGTCTACACCTACTGGGACTACACCCAGCTGCGGTTTCCGAAGAGGCAGGGCATGCGCATCGATTTCATCCTCGCCTCACCGACATTGGCCGGCCGCGTCACCGATGCGCAGATCGTCCGCGAGGAGCGCAAGGGGAAGGCGCCCAGCGATCACGCGCCGGTGCTGATCGATCTGCGGGCTCACTGAGCCGTTGTATGCGCGTCAGTAACGTGGGAGGCTTTCCTCACAAAAGATTTTCACACCAATTTCGTTTATTGCTGTTAACTTGGCGTTCAACGGGAGCATCGGCCTTTCGCCGCCATTCGCAGCGAGAACGATCCAAGCCAGGGAGTCATCATGGGTGTCGTCGGCGCGACGGTCCGCGGCGTGGGCAAAACGGTGGGTCGTGCTGCGGACGCGACCACGGCGGCGGCGGGCGCCGTGGGTGGCGCCGCGGTCAACGGCATCGTCGGCGGCGTAACGGGAGCCGCGGAAGGTATCAAGCGCGGAGTCAGCAGCGGCAGTCACTCGACGCCCGCGGCCGCGTTGGCGATGGGTGCGCTCGGCGTTGCCGGCCTGGTCGAGTGGCCGGTGCTGCTGGCCGTCGGCGGCGGCGCGTTGTTGTTGCACAGGATGCTCCGCAAGCCCGACTCGCCCGCATCGGCCAAGGCGAATCTCAAGCCGGTGCCGTCGGAGTCGGCGCCGCAGAAAGCGGTGGCAACCAAGGCTCCCGGTAAGCCGGGCACCAAGAAGGCGGCTGGACGCCGTGCGGGTGCCACCGGGTTGCGCAGCACGAACTGAACGCTAAACAGAACCCCCACCCAGCATCCCGGTGGTCAGCCAACTGCTTGGCTGCACAGCGCTGGGTCCAATCGGTTGGGGGCAGGCTCTGAGGGCCGCGGCCGGGGCGACCGTCGCGATAGCCGTTGCGAACCGTGTGTCGGAAGGTTGGGACACGCCGAACAAGGGGTACACGCTGCCACCGGGGCCTGTCCTGCCCGCGACGAACGGTAAGCCGTCCGATCGGAGTGTCGAATCTCCACCACCCCGACCCGCCAAAGCAGCGCATAGAGTTCCACTAAGGGGACCCGCAGCACCAAAGCAATCGACGAAACCAGCGGATCGGCCACGGAGTCGGTCGTCGACATAAGTCCGACGGTGACGTCACGACCCGGCGGGGTGGCAAACCCTTCGTTACTGAAAGGCGAATGATGGCGGAAAAGAAGGCGCGCAGGGGGACATCCCAGCGCGAAGCGGTGCAGAAGATTCGCGAGGGCGAAACCTTCGCAGTGAACGTCCCGGTGGTCGGGCAGTTCGAGATTCCACGGCCCGAGCAATTGGCCTACTACGGCGGCCTGGCCGCCCTGGCGGCGCTCGAACTCATCGACTGGCCCGTCGCTCTGGTCATCGCCGCCGGACATGTGCTGGCGGCCAACCACCACAATCGGCTCCTCGAGGAGCTCGGCGAGGCGATGGAGGAGGCTTAGCCGCCGCTCACGCTGGATTCGGGCTGGATCCGTTCGTGCACCGTCAGCAACATGTGGTCGAACTGACTTTGAAGGGCAGCCGTCGGGGGCGGCATGGTTGGGAGCTCGGCGAGCAACTGCTTTGCCAGTGCGCGCAGCTTCGCGTTGGTCTCCTGCGACCGCCACTGCAGGACACGAAAGGCCTGCTCGGCGCTCACTCGGTAGACATACATCAGCACGCCCTTGGCCTGCTCGATCGCCGCGCGATTCTCGAAGAGGTCTGGCAGGGCCTCGTCGAGCACTTCCTGCCGAGTCTCGTGCCGGGTCTCGACGAAGGTGTCGGTGAGGTCGATGTAATAGCCGGCGGTGCCCAACACCACGCCGGCCTCGTCCACCATGCGGTCGGCCACGACGATCGCGTCGTGCACGTTGCCGGCGGTGTCGATAAACCGGTGACGACTCGAAAATGACTGCTCCGACTCCAAGGCGTAGTCGAGCAGATCCTGGACGTGCGCGCGGTCGTCGGGATGCTTGTGCGACAGCAGCAGTTCCGTCGTCGGCGCTACCGTCCCCGGCTCGTAGCCGTGCATCCTCGCCACGTCATCGGACCATTCCCAGCGTTGATCGACGAACCAGAAGCGGAAGCTGCCGACGTTCAAGTAGCTGGTGGCGGCTTCCCCTCCGGGCGTGGGCTGTTGCACGTTTACATACTTTCATTCGGCGGGAACCCCCGACCACCGCGCTATCCGAAAGGGGTAACGTCGCGTGCGGGCGATCTCGCCAAACCAAAGAAAACCGCCGCGGGAGCACACGCCGAGTGTGCTGAGAGGACGGCTCGGGGCCGTCGACCGTACGAACCTGACCGGGTAATGCCGGCGTAGGGAGATGAAAAATGACCGTTACCGTCGAACCGTCCGTGACCACCGGTCCCATCGCCGGAAGTAGCAAGGTTTATCGCGAAATCGACGGATCCAGCGGAGCCGGGGCTCCTGGTCTCCGCGTTCCATTCCGGCGAGTGAACCTGTCGACCGGAGATCACTTCGACCTTTATGACACCTCCGGGCCCTACACCGATCCGGAAGCGGTGATCGACTTGACGTCCGGGTTGCCGCCGCGGCCCGGGGTGGTCCGCGACCGTGGCACTCAGCTGCAGCGCGCCCGCGCCGGCGAGATCACCGCCGAGATGGCGTTCATCGCGGCCCGCGAGGGCATGCCCGCCGAGCTGGTGCGCGACGAGGTCGCCCGCGGCCGCGCGGTGATCCCGGCCAACCACAACCACCCTGAGAGCGAGCCGATGATCATCGGCAAGGCATTCGCGGTCAAGGTCAACGCGAACATCGGCAACTCGGCGGTGACGTCCTCGATCGCCGAGGAGGTCGACAAGATGGTGTGGGCCACCCGTTGGGGCGCCGACACCATCATGGACCTGTCCACGGGCAAGAACATCCACGAAACCCGCGAGTGGATCCTGCGCAATTCGCCGGTCCCGGTCGGCACGGTGCCGATCTACCAGGCGCTGGAGAAGGTCAAGGGCGATCCGACGGAGCTCACCTGGGAGATCTACCGCGACACCGTGATCGAGCAGTGCGAGCAGGGCGTGGACTACATGACCGTGCACGCCGGCGTCCTGCTGCGGTACGTGCCGCTGACCGCCAAACGGGTCACCGGCATCGTGTCCCGCGGCGGGTCGATCATGGCGGCCTGGTGCCTGGCCCACCATCGGGAGTCGTTCCTTTACAACAACTTCGCGGAGCTCTGCAACATCTTCGCGCGCTACGACGTCACCTTCTCGCTTGGCGACGGGCTGCGGCCGGGCTCGATCGCCGACGCCAACGACGCCGCGCAGTTCGCCGAGCTGCGCACGCTGGGCGAGCTGACCACGATCGCGAAAGCCCATGGCGCACAGGTGATGATCGAGGGACCGGGGCACATCCCGATGCACAAGATCGTCGAGAACGTGCGGCTGGAAGAGGAGCTGTGCGAGGAGGCCCCGTTCTACACGTTGGGTCCACTGGCCACCGACATCGCGCCGGCCTACGACCACATCACGTCGGCGATCGGAGCGGCCATCATCGCCCAGGCCGGCACCGCGATGCTGTGCTACGTGACCCCGAAGGAACACCTCGGGCTGCCGGACCGCAAGGACGTCAAGGACGGGGTGATCGCCTACAAGATCGCCGCGCACTCGGCGGACCTGGCCAAGGGTCATCCCCGCGCGCAGGAGCGCGACGATGCGTTGAGCACGGCGAGGTTTGAATTCCGCTGGAACGACCAGTTCGCCTTGTCTCTGGACCCCGACACCGCACGGGAATTCCACGACGAGACGCTGCCGGCCGAACCGGCCAAGACCGCGCACTTCTGCTCGATGTGTGGACCGAAGTTCTGCTCGATGCGGATCACCCAAGATGTCCGCGACTACGCGGCCGCACATGGCCTCGACACTGAGGAAGCGATCGAGGCGGCGCTGCAGCAGGGTATGGCGGAGAAGTCGGCCGAATTCGCCGAGCACGGCAATCGGGTGTATCTGCCGATCACGCAGTGAGTTTCCTGCCGCTGGCGCCGACGGGCGCCACGCCATTGCGGGTGCTGACCATCGCCGGATCCGACTCGGGGGGCGGCGCGGGCATCCAGGCCGATATGCGCACCATGGCGCTGCTGGGTGTGCATGCGTGCGTCGCGGTGACCGCGGTGACCGTGCAGAACACGTTGGGGGTCAAGAGCTTTCATGAGGTGCCCCGCGACGTGGTCGCCGGTCAGATCGAAGCCGTGGTTACCGATATCGGCATCCAGGCTGCCAAGACCGGCATGCTGGCGTCGCCCGCCATCATCGCCGCGGTGGCCGACACCTGGCGCCTGCTTGGACTGACGGTTCCGCTCGTCGTCGATCCGGTGTCCGCATCCATGCACGGGGATGCGCTGCTCGCGCCGCCGGCCCTGGATTCGCTTCGCGATCAACTGTTTCCGCTTGCCACGCTGGTAACTCCGAACCTCGACGAGGTGCGGCTGCTGGTGGATATCGACGTCGTCGATTCGGCGTCGCAGCGCGCGGCGGCCAAGGCGCTGCATGCGCTGGGGCCGCAGTGGGCGCTGGTCAAGGGCGGGCACCTGCGGTCATCGGATCGCAGCTGCGACCTGCTTTACGACGGTGCCTCCTACTACGAGTTCGACTCGCAGCGTTTGGTCACCGGCAACGACCATGGCGGCGGTGACACGCTCGCGACCGCGATCGCTTGCGCGCTGGCGCACGGATTCAGCGTGCCCGATGCGGTCGGGTTCGGGAAGCGATGGGTCACCGAATGCCTGCGCGCCGCCTACCCGCTGGGTCGTGGCCACGGCCCCGTCTCCCCGCTGTTTCGGCTGTCATGAATCTCGAGCGGATCGCGGGCGTCGCCCACGAGCCAACCGGCGTGCCCTCCGGAGTGGTTGCCCTTACCCACGGCGCTGGTGGCAACCGGGAATCTGCTCTGCTGCAACAGGTTTGCGACGAGTGGGCGCGCCGTGGGTGGCTCGCGGTGCGGTACAACCTGCCCTACCGCAGGCGCCGGCCAAGCGGGCCGCCGTCCGGTTCGGCCGCCACCGACCGCGCCGGGATCGTCGAGGCAATCGCGGTGTGCCGCGGCCTTGCCGACGGTCCGCTGATCGCCGGCGGACACTCCTACGGCGGCCGGCAGACATCGATGGTGGTGGCTGCCGACGAGGCTTCCCCCATCGAGGTCGATCTACTGACGCTGTTCTCCTACCCGGTTCATCCGCCGGGTAAGCCGGAACGCCCCCGCACCGAACATCTGCCCGACATTCGGGTGCCCACCGTGTTCATCCACGGAGCGTCGGATCCCTTCGGCACGCCACGCGAGGTGAGCGAGGCCGCGGCGATGATCGCCGCGCCAACCGAAGTCGTCGAAATCGCCGGCGCGCGACACGATCTGCGCTCGAGGACCCTCGACGTGCCCGCGCTCGCCGTCGACGCCGCGCTTCGCCTGCTGGGGTAATTACCTTCGAACGCCTCGCCGAACTGGGTGTCGAGTTGATCAATGTCGGTCTGCTCCGGGGAAACCCCGACCCGTCGGCTTCATCCGCCGCCTGGACGACGGACTGATGCCAAAGGTCACTGAGATCGACCGAGCCGACGCGAGATCCGGGTTCGTCGACTCGCGGGCTTGACTGCTCGGTATCAATACTCACATCAGCCACGTGAGTATCGTGGCCCGGCCGTACGGCGATTCCCATTTGCGCTATCACGGGCGCTATCACAACGAAATTCACCCTATTGGTCGGTCGAGCAACGGCTTGCAACCATCCAAAGGCCGCCGAAATCGCCTGAGCTTATTCGGGATAGCGCGAGTAGCACGCGTCCATGTTGCCGGCCACGCCGCCACGGAATGCGGCGATCCGGGTGAAACCGGCGGGCACGCTGGTACCGTCGGCGTCGCTCGCGACGAGGTGGTTGGTGAGCAGTCCGGAAACCGCTTCGTCTAGGTCACCGGCGGTCAGCACAAGCTGCTTCTGGGACGGCGTTTCGATGGGTTCGGCCATCTTGCGATGGACAACACCGGTCAGGCACGCGGTCCGCAGCGCGGTCCACGGGCTCTGCATCGCCAGGCCCCGTTCATGTTGCACCGCCAACGCGTACCTCGACATCACGACCGACAGCGCGGTGTCGTCACCCTGCGGCAGGGTGCGTTCGTTCTCGTCTTTGGACTTACCCATCGTCGCCAGTGCGGGCAGATCGATCACGATGGTGTTGGTGGCCGGACAATAGGACGCCGGGGGGCTGGCCTTGGCGTCGGGGCAATCGGCCGGCTTGTAGGACAACATCGGCGGGTTCTTGGGGGAGAAGATCTTTCCCAAGACCTCCATCAGCGTCGACAACGTGTCTTCGTTGATCGGGACCCCGCCGGTCTCCGGGTCCCGGTTGGGGTCCGCCTGCAAGGTGGTCGGCAGGTCGCCTCGGCGCTGCTGGATTTCCTGCTTGTTGATCTTCGCGCACGAGGAGGCGCCGTTGAGGAAGCCCATCTGGAAGGCGCTGATCCGGTCCAGGGCCGACCCGTGTTCGTCATCGTTTTGGCTGTCTGCGTCCAGAACGGGGTCGCGGGTGATGATGATCCCGGCCAGCACGTGGTCGAGCCCGTCGGCGGTGCTCAGCGTGAAGCGCGGCGACTTACCGTCGGCCACCCAATACAGATAGACGCCCGCGAAGCAATCGGCCTGCTGCTCACGAACGATGGTCGGGTCTTTTCTGGTCACCAGTTTCGCCATCTGCTGCAGGGCGTGCCCGAATTCGTGGGCCAACACGCCGGTGACGGACATGTCGCCGAAATAGCGCTGCGCGACGGGCATGAACACCCCGCGGTCCCAGGCGATCAGGTTGCAGCGCGAGGTGAAAAAGGCGTTGACGAGCTTGTAGGTGTCGTTGTAGCAAACGACCGGGCTGTTGGGGTTATCGGAGTCGTAGGACACCAGCTTGCCGACCGGAACGAAAGTCCCCTTCAGCGATTCGCTGTACACCGACTTCCAGTAGTCCTCGATGTCGTTGATGGCGAGCAATGACAACTTATCGATCGGCCCGTTGTCGGTGTTGACCACCGTGCCGGTCGGGCTGGGTGCGTCCGAACGCGGGCCGCTGGGGCCGTTGGTCGCCTGCAGACCACCGACCCGGAAGGGGTCGTTGAGCATCGACAGAGCGCGACCTTCGACGACGGTGCTGCTGCACCCCGCCACCACGAGTACCGCAACCGCACAGGCGATCGCCGCCTGCACACTTCGACCGCGCCCGCGCTTATTCATGACGAACCTCATCCCGACCTGGCTGCTCGGCAGCATCAAAGCGATCTCATTCTAAATCCGTTGGCTAACTCTGACAGCCCAAATCAAAGCCGCGGCTTGGAGCCGTCCGGTCGAGCTTGCTCATCGCGAAACATAAACGGGCGGGCTGGCATTCGTAGTGCAAACAGCCGGTGCCCGAACGCCTCGCGCAAGCCCCAGAACGGCATGATGACCACCGCCGTCGGCGCCGGCATTCTGTGCGACTATTTCTCCTCGAAAGAGGAGACGGTCGAAGCCGTGAGCTGATCGGTTATTGGCGGACGAGGTTAAAGACACTGAAGAAGCCCGACATCTCGCTTCCTGCTCACGCCGCTGCCGCGACGCGCATGATCACCTCACCGGCGAGGTGATCTCGGTGTCCAACCAGCACCCGTGAGCGGGTTGGTTATCGGGGGCCGAGGTTAAACGCGCCCGCGATAAGGGTGCCCGAGTTACCAACGCCCGAGAGGAGGCCGCTGACGACGCCCGGCGGGAAGGTGCCGCCGAAGAGCGACAGGAGAGTTGCCAGCGGGGCCGGGAAGAGGACGGTCGACACCAGGGGGTTGCTCAGCAGGAGATTTTGTATCGGAGCGGGGCCGGTGACGCCTTGGTTGCCGAAGCCCGAGATCAAGCCGTCAACAAGAGAT
>Ga0318544_10000009_pt1 | contig 28437 bp, 32 predicted proteins | sample GRESIP168b4f25_FD_203480 | JGI IMG/M metagenome (GOLD analysis project Ga0318544, IMG submission 203480) | Tropical soil microbial communities from Luquillo Experimental Forest, Puerto Rico - GRE.SIPMG.168b4f25 | ecosystem: Environmental > Terrestrial > Soil > Tropical forest > Bulk soil...
GTGCAGGGGTCACTGGCGGAATACTGCGCGCCCGATCCAGGGGGGGACGGGCGCGCCTGTTGATCGCCGCGTCGACCGGGAAGTATGACGGCGCCGCGGGCTGTCCCTCCGTGACGAGGGCGACGAATTCGTCCTCGCTCATCGGCTGCACCGACGGGTTGCTGCTGCGCTGTTCACCGATCGTTGAGGTGAGTTCGGTCGAGAGGTTTTTGCCGCATGACGATCCCGCGCCGTGGGCCGGCATGACGATCACCTGGTCGGGCAGCGCCAGCAGTCGCTCGTGGATCGAACGGTACAGCGCGCGCGCCAATTCGGTGGTTGAGCCGTCGCCGAGATTCGCCAGGTCAGGTCGGCCGACGTCGCCGATGAACAACGCATCACCGGTCAGGATCGCGGTGGGCCAGGCCATGCGGCGCTCGCGCACCAGCACACTGATCGACTCCCAGGTGTGGCCGGGGGTGGCCAGAATTTCCAGATCCACCTCACCCAGCCCTATGTGCTCCCCGTCGGCCAGCCGACGGATCGGGTAGTCGGTTTGGGCGGCCTCGCCCATGCCGATCCACGCCCCGGTTGCCTCCACCAGTTCCAGGTGCCCTGCCACGAAGTCGGCGTGAAAGTGGGTGTTAATCACACCTTCGATCGTCAAGCCTTTGCGATCGGCATCGGCTAGGTAATCACCGATGTCGCGGCGCGGGTCGACAACGACTGCGCGCCCGGTTGTTTCGTCGCCGATTAGATACGACGCGTGCGATAGGCACTCGATGTAGTATTGCTCAAGGATCATGGTGCTTGGTTACCTAATCGGCTGGTCGGGTGGGCTTCTCGTCTATCGGCTTCGTCGCCGCGGGTACTCATCGTGAGCTCCTGGGTTCGCGCCTGTTCACCAGCACATCTTCGGGCCGGACCTGGCAGCGTTCCAGTTCACGATGTGTACTAGCGATGGCCACGATTCGGGCGTGTACTGAATGGGCAGCAGTTTTAGATCGAGGGGATGCGCGCGATGTCGACCTACGGCCAGTACTGTCCAGTCGCGAAGGCGATGGAAGTTCTCGATGAACGTTGGACGATGCTCATCGTGCGTGAACTGCTCTATGGCAGTGAGCATTTCAATGAACTGCGCCGGGGTGTGCCGAAGATGTCGCCGGCGCTGCTTTCAAAGCGCCTGCAAACGCTGGTCCGCGCCGGCGTGGTGTCGCGATCCCGAGTCGCGGGCCGGACGCGCTATACCCTGACGCCCCGCGGGCACGAACTCAAAGACATCATCGACGGCCTCGGCGCCTGGGGGATGCGCTGGATCGGGGACCTGGGCGACGAGGATCTCGATCCGCACCTGTTGATGTGGGACATCCACCGCAAAGCGCCGATCGAAGCGTGGCCAACTAACCGAACGACGCTGGCGTTCAGGCTTTCCGGCGTCTCGCCAAAGGTGTCGTCGTGGTGGCTGGTGGGGGACGACGGTCACGCCGATGTCTGCGACAGCGATCCCGGCTACGACATCACCGCGACGATCTCGGGGAGCCTACGCACGCTGACGCAAATCTGGCGCGGGGATGTGTCGTGGTCACGGGCGCTAATCGATGGCTCGGTGGCGATCGACGGCCCCTCGCACGTGCGTCGCGTGGTGCCGGCCTGGATCGGCCAGTCGAATTTCGCTGCGGTGCCACGCCCGGCGAAAAGGCCGACCCAGTCGACAGCCTCCGTCATGTAAGGCCGGCAATCCGACTTCCCGCGGCGGCGCCGAGGCTGCCGGTCTTGGCGATCGCCACCAGGACGTCGAACGCGGCCATATCGGGTACGCGGGCACTGAGCCTCATGACTCATGCATCCACAAAATGGCTTTGTGAGCTCACCAAAACGCTGTGGGTTCTGGCGCGGACTGTTCCGCAGGACCATCGTGTTCAGGTGAATCATGAAGACTAGCAACCTCAGTCCCCGACACCACGCCGCCGCAGCTGAGCATGGCACCGTGGTTTCCACTCGCCGCCCGCTGCCGCGCTCGGGCCCGCTTTCGCTGCTTGATCACCCGCAACGGGTGTTCGAACACATCACGCCGAACTGGTTCGCCTCGGTGATGGGCACAGGCATCGTCGCCACCGCCGCGGCCACGTTGCCAGTCCACATCCCAGGCCTGCGCGTGCTAGCAACGATCGTGTGGGCCATGGCCGCGACCGCGTTGACACTGCTGACGGGCGCTTTCACGGTGCACTGGATGCGTCACCGCGCCAAAGCGAAGGCCTACGCCAGCCATCCGGTGATGTCACAGTTCTACGGCGCGCCGGCGATGGCCGCGCTGACCGTCGGCGCGGGCACCATCACGGTGGGATCCGACGTCGTGGGAGCCTCGGCCGCGGTGCACATCGACGTCACGTTATGGACCGTCGGCACCATGCTCGGCCTGATAACCGCCGTAAAGATCCCATACGACATGATCACCAGCCACAGCCACGAGTCGGTCATCGCGCTGCCGGCGTGGCTGATGCCGCTTGTGCCGCCCATGGTCTCGGCGTCGACCGGTGCGCTGCTGATTCCCCATGTCGGCCCGGGCCAATTCGGCCGCACGTTCTTCTTCGCGTGCTATGCGATGTTCGGGTTGAGCCTGCTGGTTGCCATGATCACCATCACGATGATCTACTCGCGTCTGGTGCACGCGGGGTTGCCCGCCACACAGTCGGTTCCGACGGTGTGGATCACGCTCGGCGCGCTGGGCCAGTCCATCACGGCGGCCAACCTGTTGGGCGCGCGGGCCGGGCTGGTTTTCGCCGATGCGCCAGCGTTGGTGTCGGGCCTGCACGTGTTCGGCGTGTTGTACGGATCGGTGATGGCGGGCTTCGCCGCCTTTGTCTTCACCCTGGCCGTCGCGCTGACCGTGCATGCGCTGCGCCGGGGCCTGACGTTCTCGTTGACCTGGTGGAGCTTCACCTTCCCGGTCGGCACCTGTGTGACAGGTGCCGGCGCGCTAGGGGTGGCGGCCAACGTGGTCAGCATCCAGTGGCTGGCCGCCGCGTTGTTCGTGGTGCTGTTGTTCGCCTGGGCGACCGTGGCCACTCACACGTTGCGCGGGTCGTGGTCGGGTCGGCTGTTCCGAGCGGCAGACGCAACACCGCGGCCAGCCGCCGTTGTCGCCGTGCCGCACCCGATGCCCGCCACAGCGTGACTCAAAACGGGTCGCGGCCCGATCGGCGACTGGGAAACGTACAGCCCGTCCGGTGAGGCACGTTGCGCGGCACAGCCTGCCTCGGCGAACGTGCGGTGCGTAACTCGGTTCCAATTCCGCGTGAGCCAAAACAAGACAAGCGCCAACGATTTTTGCTGGTCGGTCACGCCCTCAGTTTCTCGGCGGAGCCGGCTATCACCTCCAGTTGATCCTCGTATTGCCGATACCTGCGACGGCCGCCCCGATTTGCCGGGCCCGCGGTCGGGACAGCACGCATTGATCACATCGCCAGCGCGGCAAGTTGCTCGGCGTGCCTGGGCAGGTGCACTTGGCCCAAGCCGTCGATCAGGCCGCGCAAAGGCAACGGGGAATCCAGCATGACCTCGTCGTTGGAGATGATCAGCGTGGCCACGGCGACGTCTGCTTCGGCGTCGGTGAGCTGCTCGGCGACTCGACACAACAGCTGACCCCGCTGCTCGACGAGGTCGATCAGCGCGGGCAGATCGCCGGCCGCTCCGCAGATGCGGGCAAGGTTCCAGCGATCCAACGACGGGCGGTTGTCGTAGCTGGGCCGCTCTCCGGCGGCTACCGCGAGGGCAACCGCGGTGATGGCCGTGTCGCCGGCGACGATGTGGGCCAGCAACTGTGCAGCTGTCCATTCCGGCGGCGGCGGCGCGCTGAAGCGTTCAGTGCGTGCGACGGCCAGAAAGCTTTTGTACGCGGCGCGCAGGCCCGTGGTGTCCATGGTTGTTTCCCGTCCTATCGAGTGGTGACCGACGATTCGGCCGACCGCGCTGGATCGACGGCATCGCGGCCTGGGTCGGTTGGTCGGCGCGCTCGCACGAAGGCGTTGGGCATTGGGTAGATCTCGACGCGACCGCCCAGTCCACGTCGGATAACAGGGTCGTGCTCTCGGAGCGCGTTGATATCGGTATCGGGGCCGGCTTCGACCACGGCCAGCCCCCACACCCCCTCCGGGTCGGCCACGGGGCCGAACGCGACGGCGGTGCCGGCGTTGAGCAACTCCGTCCAGTACGCGATGTGCTCGGCCAAGATCGCAGCCTCCGCCTCGGTGATGTCGGCGGGAAAGCTTGGCCGCGGCGGAAACAGCTTGAAGGCGTAATAGCAAGTATTCAGGTCAGCCATGGTTTGTCCTTCGTTGGGCGGTAATCATGCCGGTGTATCCGCTTCGGCGGCGGCGGCCAGATGCGTGAGGATGCGCACCCATCCCGTGGCATACGCGCCGGAGGCGTAGCCACCGGGCAATGCGCAGTCCTCGGTGAGTTGTACCTCGGACAGCGCGTCCCAACCACGGTGCTCGACCGCCACGCGGGTCAGGACGGGTCCGAGCGCGGTGAAGTTGAGCTCCACCTCCGTGGTGACCGGAGTCGACGTCCAGGTCATCGCGATCCGGTGGGGCGGCTCCCAGGCCAGGACCCGACCCCAGTCCACGACAGTCCCGTCGGCCCACGTCTCGTACACTCGTCCGTGCAGCCGCGGCTCCACGGTGACATCAACGACGCGCTCGCGGCCGGCCGAAAATGGCTGGACGGGCCACCAAACCCCGATGGAACTCACGAATACCTCGAAGGTGTGCGCGATTTCGCTGCGGATCAATGTGGCTTGGCGCACCGGTGGCCGTCGCAGCGGCGTCGCCGCGGCAGCCCGGTCAGCGGTGTTGGTCATCGTGCTCTCCTCGGTTGTGGGTTCGGCCACTGCTGGCGGTGGCGACCGATGGCCGCAACACGACGGTGCCGCGGCCGCGGGCCGCTCAGCCGGCGGCGGTCTGTTCATGTTCGGTCCCGGTCAGGGGGCGATCGGCCTCAACAAGCTGGCGGGCGACATCAAGCGATGCCGCCCAAATGTCTTCGAGTACGTCCCGCAATCCGAGCAGCCCTTCCGAGCGAGCCCGGTAGAACCGGCGGGTGCCATCGCGGCGCTCATGAAGCAGGCCGGCGTTCTTCAGCACCGTCAGATGCTGGCTTACCGCTGGACGGGTGATTTCGAACGCAGACGCGATCTCGCCCGCGGCAAGTTCGTCGTGGGCCACGAGCTGCAGGATGGCGCGCCTGCGGGGTTCGGCCAGCGCCCGCAACACCGCGTCGGTGCCCTCGCCGACCGCTTCTGGTTCGCGAACCCGTTTGCCCACCGTCAACTCCACACCTCGGGCCGGACCCACCGTCCGACACCGGTCCGGTCATGATCGACCGACAGCGCGAAAACGCCTGGGTTGCTACGTAATTCGGCTCGCCCAGCCGCCGCTATGGTCATCCCGCGACAGTTCAACTCGGCCTTTCGTTAGTGACTGCTAACGTTAGCGGCTGCGTACGAATGAAGTCAAGTCCTCCGGACGGGACAGCACAGATGAGAGCTCTTGCATGACAGATGAGAGCTCTTGCGTTTCGATGACTTTTGGACAGGTCGCGCGGGATATGTACGGGCCGCTTAGCCAGCGTCTGGATCTGGTGAGGGTAGCTCCGGATGCTCCGGCGCGTGAGGTGTTGCCCCGTGGAGAATCACTCTGGCGCGTGAGTTTGGGTTAGGGCAGCGAGCGATGGATGGGTGCCCGTTCCACGCCCAGAAGCTGGGCCAGAAGCTTAGGTGGGCAGGTCTGCTTCGGCCTGTACCGCAACCGTTCGGGCCGGAATTCCCGCAGTTCGCCAGGCGGACTGGTCGCGGTACAGCGTTGCTGAACGCCGCTTCATCGGTGATCGTTCTTTCTCGTGCAGCCGGCTGTGTGTGCTTTAGTCACTTCATTCCTGCGCGCTTCATCGCCTTGAGAGAGGCGCTCAGGGCCGTGGCCCAGACGCGGTAAGGTACCCCCTTCGGGGGTGTGAAGCCCAGCAACCGCTGCTGGGCCACGGTCTGCGCCTCGGTGTACTTCAGCAGGCCCTCAGCCCCGTGCCGGCGGCCGAGGCCGGAATCACCCATGCCGCCCATCGGCGCATCAACGCTGCCCCAGGCCGCGGCCCAGCCCTCGTTGACATTCACGCTGCCCGCGTGCAGTCGGGCCGCGACGGCCCGGCCGCGCCGGCCGTTGCGGGTCCATACGCTGGCACTTAGCCCGTAGGGAGTGGCGTTCGCGGCCTCGATGGCCTCGTCCAGGTTGGCGTAGCGGTAGATCGATACGACAGGGCCGAACGTCTCGTTAGCGTAGAGCGTCATGTCGGGGGTGACCCCGGCTAGCACAGTGGGTTCGAAGAAGAGCGGGCCCAAATCCGGGCGGGGCTTGCCGCCGACCAGCGCGGTCGCGCCCTTGGCCACCGCATCGGCGACGTGTGACGACACCGTCTCGAGCTGGGAGGGGTTGGTCAGCGAGCCGACCTCACAGCTGTAGTCGTAGGCCGCCCCCAGGCGTAGCTGCTGAGTGCGGGCGACGAACTTGTTGACGAAGGCGTCGTACACTCCCTCGTGCACATATACCCGCTCGATGGACACGCATAGCTGCCCGGTGGACGGGAAGCAGGCGTTCACCGCTCCCTCAGCCGCACGGTCCACATCAGCGTCATCGAGCACGAGCATGGCGTTCTTGCCGCCCAGCTCCAGCGATGAGCCGATCAGTCGCTGGTCGGCGTCGCGGGCGATCGTCCGGCCGCTGGCGGTGGAACCGGTGAACATCATGTAGTCGGAGTGGTCCATCAACGGCTCGCCGATCGCGTTGGGGTGGCCTAGAACGATCTGCCACACCCCTTCGGGCAGCCCCGCCTCGTACATCAGGTCGGCGGCCCACAGCGCGGACAGCGCGGTCTGGGTATCGGGCTTTTGCACCACCGCGTTCCCGGCCAGCAGTGCCGGGATGGTGTCGCCGGCAGCATTGCTCAGCGGGTAGTTCCACGGTGAGACCACGGCAACCACGCCCTTTGGGTGGCGCAGCTCGGTGGTGCGGGTGAGTACTGGGAACGCGCCGCGGCGGCGTTTGGGCTCGAGCAGCTTGGCGGCGCTGCGTGCGTAATAGCGGGAGGTGCTCGCGATATCGGCGACCTCTAGGAACGCGTCTCGGCGGGTCTTGCCGCTCTCGGCCTGCATCAGGTCGAGCACCTCGGCCTGTCGGGCCAGCACGAGGTCGTGGAAGCTCAGCATAATCTGCTTGCGCTGCCGCATCGGGGTGGCCTGCCAGGTGCGCTGCGCTTGGCGGGCCCGCGCAGACGCTGCGGCAACGTCGTCGGGTGTGGAGACCGGCAGGTTGGCCAGCGGCGCACCGGTGTAGGGAGCAATGGTTGTCACCCGGTCGGCGTCGGCCAATGCGGTCACCCGCAGGGCGAGACGCTCGACGAGCGCCTGAGTTAATGAGGCGGGAAGACTGGTGGCGTCGGTCGCCGGATTGCGGGCTAGCAGGGTGTCAACAGACATGGGGGATTTCCTTTGAAGTGTCGTGGGTCGTGGTCTGGCGTAGGAAGTCGTCGGGCTCGGTTGCGGCGGTGGTGGAGGCCACCGGCTGGCAGGTGATGGTCGTTTCTCGTTTAGCTGCCGGGTGCGGTTCTAGTACGCGAGGCAGGCGTGTCACCCCAGCCGGATGCGGCGATCAGCTCGTACCAGGTGGGATATGCACCACGCGGAAGGTGGTGGCGCAGTAGCTCACCGGGGAATGTCAAGGGAATAGCCTTGTGCGGCTTGTCCTTGAGCTGCACGAGAATGGCGTCGGTGAGCGCGTAACCCAGATCTGCGCGCGGCAGCAACGCGTGTACTCGCTCAGCCAGACCGGGAGGCAGCTTGTCGCGTTCGGCCCCAAGGACATCGGTGCCAATACCCGCGTGGCTCAATGCCACTTCAGGCCCCTTCCTGTCCGCGATTCCCGGAGAGGTGTGCAGCGCGATGGCGTCCCACACGATCTCGACGCGTCGTTCATCCATGCGATGCTCCCGGAGAAAAGCGGCCGCGGTGTCGGCGCCATCGACCTCGAAACGCTGGTCGCCGTTGCCCTGCTCGCTTAGCCCGATGTCGTGCAGTATGCAGCTAAGAAACAGCAGCTCGTCGTCGTAATGGGTGCCAGGACGCAGGCCGCGGTGGGCCGCATGCGCACGAGCGAAAACATAGCTGCGGATGCTGTGATTGAACACGAACTCGGGCGTGGCTTCGTGCACGAATCCGTATGCCCTGCGGGCGATGCCGGTGTCGGGAAGGGTGAGCGGTTCGAAGATGTGCCCGGGTGCATCTGCCACGGCGTGCGGCTTCGTTTTGTTCGGCGAAGTCATTTTGGTTCCTCTCCTGGACCCGATCCGATCGGTCTGCGAGTCCGACCCAGAGCCGATCGGCTCGGTGCTGATGTCGATCGTGCCTTCCCAGCCCGCACCACGCCATGGGCTCATACGCCACTATTCGTAATATTCGAGCCACATCTCTCTTAGACAGCTAGCAGTCGGCGGTTGGCCGATAAATGCGCACTGCGCTGAATAAATAATCAATGAGTCGGCTGTCCAGGCGCCCAAAGGCCCGCTCGTGGGATGGATTCACCATCGACTCGATAGGTGCGAGACGTAGTATCAAGGCCATGAGTAAACATCGGGTCATGGTCCTGGCGCTGGATGGTGTCCTGCCACTCGATCTCGGCATCCCCACGCAGATCTTCAACGCGCGCCCCAACACCCCGTACGAGCTGACAGTCTGCGGAGACACCCAACACACCGTGACGACCAGCGGCGGCTTCACCCTCGGGCTTCGGGCCGGGCTCGAAGCGCTAGCAGAAGCGGACACCATCATCGTCCCCGGGTACGACGGTTATCGGAGCCCGCCGAGCGGCGCGGTGACCGCGGCGCTCAAACTCGCCGGCCGAGCCGGTTTGCGGATCGCCTCCATCTGCACCGGCGCCTTCGCTCTGGCCGCAGCCGGCCTGCTCGACGGCAGGACGGTGACCACCCACTGGGCGAGCGCCGATGACCTGGAGGAGCTCTACCCCGCGTTATCCGTCAACCGTGGGGTCCTCTACATCGATGACGACACCGTGCTGACCTCCGCGGGGGTGACAGCGGGCATCGACCTGTGCCTGCACATCGTGCGCAAAGACCTCGGCGCCGCGGTCGCAAACGACATCGCCCGCGAGCTCGTTGCAGCCCCACACCGCGACGGCGGACAGGCTCAATACATCGCCAAAAGCCTTTCCGATCCCGCCGCAACGACCCTTGCCCGAACCAGGCAGTGGGCCCTCAGCCACCTCGACGAGGACCTGACCATACATCGGCTTGCCGAACACGCGTCCGTCTCAACGCGCACGCTCACCCGGGTCTGGCGGCAGGAAACGGGAATCAGCCCCCATCAGTGGCTGCTGACCGCACGTATCAACCGCGCCCGAGAACTTCTTGAAACGTCCCCACTGAGCGTGGAGCAAATCGCTGCAGCAAGTGGGCTCGGCAGCAGCACCAACATGCGCGCCCGCTTCCGCGACACCGTCGGAACCACACCCAGCGCTTACCGGCGTACCTTCCAGCATGCCGCCGCCTGAATACGGCCAACTTGATGCCCGGAACGGGCCTGCCGCGCGAAGCCCCCGCCCCGATCCGGTTCATCGCCAATCATGTCTTCCCCCATGTGATCCCGCTGCTGCGTCGGGTGTACTTACCCAATGTCCACACGGTGGAGGAGTCGGGTGACGCCCTGGGCCGCCTTGTGACCGACCCTGAACTAGCCGACACCACCCACGTACTTCGAAGGACACAGGGAAATCCCCTTGTCCGACGAGTCGTACGATGACGTGCCCGCGGAGGAACAGTGGTTCGGCAGCTTGGCCCTCACCGCAATATCGTAGGTCCGCTGCCCTTCGGCGTGTCCCGCCGTGCATCGGCAGCCAGTCAACTGGTGACACGCAGTCCCTTTCGCTCCTCAAGCTCCTCTTCGGTAACCCGTTCGAGCATCGGTTGCCCGGGCACGCAAAACATTGTGAGGACGAAGCTACAAGGAATGTCAGTGCGATTGTTAGCGTCCTGATAGTGGATCACGTCGCCGCCGGGTCCCCAGAACGCGTCTCCACGGCGGAGGACGCGTGGCGCTTCACCCTCGAGCTCGAACAACATCTCACCGTCAATCATGTAACCGAATCCCGGACCGCCAGGAAGGCGATGTGGCGGGTAACCGGGGGCGCCCGGTGGATGGTTGATGAGAACAGTCAGCACATGGGCATCTTCAGGAATCAACGGTGACCGTACTTCCTGCACCACGGTTATTGTTGATTCCGATTCTGAGTCAGTCGTATCCTGCAAGATTTGTTATCCCTCTTATGGTTTCGAACCGGACGCACAGCCGAACCCCCGTCGGCGTTGAATGCCTGGTAGGGCGACCACGCCGGATCGGAGCGAAGCATGCTAACGCTCGGAGCGGACAATGAAAACTTGGGAACGTGCCTGTTGTGCAATCAAGTGCAGGGCTGGTGCGATTGGGATCAGTTGAGTTCCCAGTCAATTTGCCTAAATGCGCCGGCTGGAGTGTGCGTCGATCCAGTCGGAGTATCGAGTAGTGAAGATGGTGGCGTTCTCGTCGGGTGCGAGGGTGTGATCGTCGATCACCGCACCGAAGTATGGCGCCTGGGCGTCAGTCACCACCCGACGTTGATCACCATTGGCGGCAAGGCCCATGCGGACAAAGTCGTCCATCCCCATTGCTTCGGGTCCAGCGATCTCCGTTACTCCGTTGATAGGGCGCCCGACTGCCGCCCGGGCCACGGCGGTCGCGACATCGTCGGCGGCGATAGGACGGAACAACGCGTGTGGCAACCTGACAATGTCTCCGTCTGTCGCGGAATCGGCCAAGCCAACCGCGAATTCGTAGAACGGAGTTGCTCGCACGATCGAATAGGGCCGGCCCGAATCCTTGATCAAGTTTTCCTGAGCTGCTTTCCCAGTGTTGTAGCCGCTATCTGGCATGATCTGCGCGCCCACCACGGACAACGCGACATGTTGTTTGACTCCCGCTTTCTGTTCAGCAGCAAGAAGATTCGTGGTCGTGGTCGTGAAGAAGTGCATCACAGGTTCATCGTCGAACAATGGTGAATCGGCGACGTCGACCAGGACATCCGCACCGGCGACGGCGTTGGCGAGGCCTTCACCGGTGAGTGAATCGACACCTGATCGGCGTGAGGCGGTGATCACGTCGTGTCCCTGCGCGCAGAGCTTGGTCGCTACTTTCGAGCCGATAAGCCCACGACCGCCAATGACTACGATCTTCATGATGAACCTTTCGGAGTTGAGTTTGACTGGTTACTTCGTCGGTACCCTGCGCACCGACGAGGTCCGTACCGCGGCGGTCGCCTCATCCAGCCCGCCGACATTGCTTGGGCAGGCCGCCTGGCCTCAAGATGCCGTTTGTCACTGCAAGCGCTCCTTTCAGCTTTCTTTCATCCTCAATGGCCCAGGACCTCCATCGGGTTAGTTGCGGCCGGCCATGAAGCCGCCGTCGACGTTGAGAATCGCGCCGGTGACCCAACTGGCCTTATCGGAGAGCAGATAGGTGACGGCGTTGGCGACGTCGGCGGGGGTGCCGACTCGTCCCAATGGATGAAGCGGCGCGAAAGCGTCAAGCGTGGCGTCGATCTCGTCCTTCGGGACCCACCGCTCGAGAGCGGGGGTCTTGACGGCGGCCGGTGCCACCGCGTTGACGCGGATCTTGTGCCCGGCAAGCTCGATGGCCAGGTTATGGGTGAGCGCATGCAGCCCGGCTTTTTGCATCGAGTGCCCAGACGACGGGGTCAGACCGATCGCCTGATGTGCCCACATGCTGCCGATGTTGACGATGGAGCCGCCCTCCCCGCGGGCGATCATGCCCTCAACGACGGTCTGCGTCAGGAAGAACAGGGCATAGTTGAGCTCCATGTACGAGTCGTAGACCTGCGCGTCGTACTCGAGGAACGGCTTGGGGACGAAGAATCCGGCCGCATTGACCAACAGTGTCGCATCGCCGTGCTGCTCAGAAACGGCGCGCTGCACATCGGCGACCGCGGCGCGATCCGTCAGATCGGCGGCGATGCCCCAGGCTTGGCCACGCTGGCTTGTCAGCTCAGCGACGGTGTCGTCGACACGGTCTTTCGACAGACCGACGATCACCGCGCTCCCGCCATGATCGACGATGTCGATTGCGACCTGCCGACCGATGCCGGCACTGCCGCCGACAACAATGACCTTCTTGGCCTCAAAATGCATATTCGGGGTGCCTTCCTGGTTCTCCTGGCGGCTCCGACCGGACCGCGGTACTTCGTATCGACGACTCGCCGTATCCAGGGGTGTCGAAGAATTCGGGCTTGGACATGCGGGTGGGCGGGTTAAGCGCCCGGAGCGATCGCACAGGCTGCGACACAGACCCAGGTGCCCTCACGCTTCTGATATGTGTCCGTGTACAGAGCTTCCTGGTCCACTCCATCGGCGAGCGTGGTGTATGTGGCGCGGGCGTGGATCAGAGCAACGTCACTGAGGATGCGGATGTTGACGTCGTGCACAGCGAGATCCTTGAAGGGACGCGGCTTAGCGATGTAGTCGAGGAACTCTTCACGGTTCCGGGTGGCGCCCGGAGTCTGCACGATGAAGTCTTCTGCGAGGAACTGGCTGAAGCGCTTGACATCGTTGAACTGGTCGGAGTGGACGTAGTCATTGTTGAGCTGCTCGAGGATCGCCAGATCTTCGTTGGACTGCTTGGTGTCGTTCATTTTTCGTGTTCCTTCTCTGTACGGTTCGGCGTTCGCTGCAGCTGGGTTGTCGTTTCGGTGCCGCGTACGCGGTGTCAGCTCAGCGACGGTGTCGTCGATACGCGCTTTCGAGCGACCGACGATCACCGATCCTGTCCGGTTCTGGCCGTACTGAGACTGCCGCCAGGCGGGGTGAGCTGTCATCACCCCAACCACCTATTCACCCGGGTGAGTAACGCGCCGCCGTGAACCGAAGCGTGGATGGATAAGGCCGTGTTGGCGGTGAACGACTACTGCGGAGGGGATGGTTCGGTCGGGGCCGAGGGACTGCTGGCCAGGGAGGGTTGCACACCCGGCCGGTCGCTGCATAACGCCGCGATGTCGCAGGGCACAGGTTGGCACCCGGCAGGGGGGTTGGTTATCAACAGCGCGGTGCACAACGCACCCAGGGCGAATAGTGCGGCGCTCACCTCTAACGCGCGGGCGAATCCGGTGGCGCTCGCCGTGCCAACGCTGATCAGGCCCATGGACCCGATCGACATCAGCGCGGCCAGCCGCGAGACGGCGTTGTTGATCGCCGACGCCAGGCCGCTGTATTCGGTCGGCACCGAGGCCAGCGTCACCGACGTCAGCGGTGTGATAGTCGCGACCAGCCCGATGGCCAGCACGGTCATCCCGGGTACCAGGTCGGTGACCGCGTGGAATCCGTTGGGTTTCGGGCGGATCAGCAGCAGCCCGATCCCCGCCAAGGCGGGGCCGGCGATCAGGAACGCGCGTGGCCCCACCCGCGCGGCGATGCGGCCGACATGACGGGCCAACACGAACGACAGCGCCGGGATTGGCAGCGTGGCCAGTCCGGCCGAGGTGGCTGAGTATCCGCCGATTTCTTGGGTGTAGAGGGCGATGGCCAGCGATCCCAGCGTCAACCCGCCGTAGACGAATGCGGTGACGAGGTTGGCCGCAGCGAAGTTGCGAAAGGTGAACAGCGGCAACGGAAGCATCGGGTACCTCCTGCGGTGCTGCCAGCTCACGAAGCCGGCCAGTGCGGCAATCCCGATCACCGATGGTGTCAGGACCATCGGGTCGGTCCAGCCATCGCGTTGCGATTCGATCAACGCATACACGGTCGCGGCCAGCCCTACCGCCGAGAGGCCCACCCCCACGATGTCGACACGGGCGCCTGCGACCCGCCTCGACATCGGGCACAGCCAGAACGTCAACGCATACCCAACCGCCATGGGGATCGCTGACAACACGAAAATCCAACGCCAGCCTAGGAAATCGACGCACATTCCGCCCAGCAGGGGACCCAACGCAAAGGCGGTTCCCGTCCACCCCGTCCAGACGCCGATCGCCGCGGATTGGTGTGCTTTGTCGAACACAGTGTTGATCAGCGCCAGCGAGCCCGGCACAAGGAACGCCGCACCCAGGCCCTGGATGAGACGCGCGGTGATCAGCATCGCCGGTGAGGTGGCAACCGTCGCCAGAACCGAGCCCGCCCCGAAAGCCAACAGCCCGAACCGCATCACCGGAACGCGTCCGAACAGATCCGAGATGGACCCGCCGGGCAGAATCGCGGCCGCCATCGCCAACAGGTAGCCGTCAATGATCCATTGCTGCAACACCACGCCGCCGCCGAGGTCGTGCTGGATGGCCGGCAACGCCAGGTTGATCACGCTTGAGTCGAGGAACGCGACCGTCGACACCATCACCGCGACCGCGATCGCGCGACTGGTCGGCGCCGCGTCGCGCAACGTCACTGCAAGGGCCGTTCGGCGCGTGACGGTGATGCGGCGCCAGACCCGTTGCGTGCGCTGGTCATCGGCGTTGTCTCAGAGCCCCTTTCTCAAAAGCTTCAGCTGCACCAACGCATCGATGTCGCGGCTGGTGATCGCTTTGTGCCTGTTGGTGTGCGCGAGGCTCTGATGCTCGTTGACCGCGATCCAGCGGTTGGCGGCATCGACCACGACGTCCCCGTCGTCATTGCGGACGTCATCGGAATCGAGGGATTCGCTGAGACCTAGGGTGTTATCGGGGCCCGGGTCGTCGTAATCGCCGTCCATGGTTGTCCTCCTTGATATTTCGCATGCTCACGGGTGACCGGCCCGCCGGTCGGCTTCGGTGGGCCGCTCACCACCGGCCGAAATGCAAAACGTCGTCGAGCGGAATCCGTTTGGCACGGCGGAAGGTCGTGCCGGTGTAGTAGGCGGTGGGGATGGTCGTGGCGTGATAGACGTTGTCGGGCAGCCCGAGGATGGCCCGCATCTCGTCGTCGGCCATTACGGTCACCCCGGTCCACGTGGTTCCCAAGCCCCGAGAACGCGCGGCGAGCATGTAGCTCCACGCGGCGGGCATGATCGAACTCCAATACTGGTTGGCGTTTTCGCCCGTCAGCGTGCCGTCACCATCGATGACCTCGACGCACGGGATCATCAACACGGGGACCTCGCCGATATGCTCGGCGAGATACGCCGCACTGTCGGACACTTTGCGCTGCTCGCGATTACGCGCGGGGTCGTCCTTGAACCGATCGGCGACCGCGAAAGGGGACGCGACGATCAAGTCCCATGTGCGGCAGTACACATCGCCGATCGCGCGACGCTGTTCGACATCGGTGACCACGATGAAGCTCCAGTTCTGCACGTTGGCCGACGTCGGCGCCTGCACCGCGATCTCCAGGCATTCCCGGATCAGGCCGATGGGAACAGGTTTGGTCAAATCGAGACGTTTGCGCACCGAGCGGGTCGTGGTCAGCAGTGCGTCGGTGGACAAGTCGACGATGGGGTAATTGCTCACGACCTGGGGCGTCCTTCCTCGTGGGCAACCGGATCCTTTGGGGGCGCGGCGATGACGACGACGTCGGTGTCGACGCGGCGGGCGGTGGGCTTGGCGTGCGGATCGCTCATGCCGGCAGGATGGCGGTGACTTCGACTTCCACGCGCAGGTTGGGCCACACCAGCCCGTCGATGATGCTGAGATGGGCGGCGGGTTGGTGGTGGATGATCTCTTTGCCCACCGCCAGGTAGGCGGACACATTGTCACGGCTGGTGAGCCATTGGCGCATGTAGACAATGTCGGTGAGCTTGGCGCCGGCCTTGCCGAGCGCTTTTTCGACGTTGGCCCAGCACTGCCGGGCTTCGTCGGTGAAGTCCTCAGGCGGGGTGCCGTCTTCGCGCAGCCCGGGCGTTCCGGACACGAAAATCTGCGTGCCGCCGCCGGATACGGCGACGGCGTCGGCGTAGGTGCCGATGTGAGCGGCCACTCCGGAGAGGATCGGGGTAATGGTGGTCATCTCGAGACTCCTAGGTTGTGTGAGGTGTTTTCGGCGTGTGATGGCAACTTCATGAGATGTCTTTCGTGATGACCACTCCGCTGGACTCGTGGCCCGCGACGACTTGTGCGAGGGCGTGGGCGGCCTCATCCAGGCTGCAGGAACGCGGGGTCGGCATGCTCAACCAATCGGAGTCGAGTAGCGCGGTCAGGCGGCCGAGTTGAGCCCCGTCCGAACGGACGTAAACCGCGGTCACGCTGATGCCGCGGGCGGATGCAGGCGGGTCGGGGGTGATGGTGGCCAGCCGGCCACCATCGGCAAGCGCGGTCATCGCCGCAGCAGCACCCCCAGGGGTCGCGTTGGCCACGGCGTCGATCGAGCCCTTCGCCAACGCAATTGCGTGTTGCGGCCACATCGGATCGCGGTAGTCGATTACTTCGCGAGCGCCATACCCGCGGACTCGATCGGCGCTGCGCCGGCTGGCCGTGGCGAGCACATCGACGCCGCGCAGGGCGGCCAGCTGGACAATGAGCCCGCCGGTGATTCCACCCGCGCCATTGACGAGCAACGTCTCTCCACCGTGAAGGGCCAACGCCTCGCCGACCACTTGCTCGGCGGTCAACGCCGGCACCGGAAAGATCGCTGCGGTCTCCCACGAAATCTCGAGCGGTTTGTGGGCGAGCGATCCGACGGGTGCGATCAGAAACGGCGCCCACGTGCCTTGGTCGCGCAGCGGCACAGGGTGGCACAGTACCTCATCGTCCACACCGAATCCGCTCGGGTGGGCGCCGACAGCCTTGATGACCCCGGCACCCTCGACGCCGAGCGCCATCGGCGGCCTCGTGCCGACGTCCCAACCGCCAGTGCGAATGATGTTGTCCCAGTTGCCAACCCCGGCGCTGCGAACGTCGATGAGGACCTCGTCGGCTGCTAACGGTCGCGGCTCGTTCACTTCGAGCGTCTCCACTTTGCCGCCAAACGTGCGGACCCCCGCTACAAGCATGGTCACAGTGAGACGACCGTCCAGTCGTCCACGTGCGCCATAACGTTGCCGGAGCATGCATCATGCTCGACAGGGGCGAAGTAGGTCATTGTGGTTCCTCTCAAGGATCGAGGTCTAACAGGTTTGATAAATAAGGCGATTCGCTTGAGTGCTCTTCTCTACTTTCTGCCCCCCGTTTTTCGGTAACGGGGCAAGTTCAGACTCTTGGGCGAGTAGCAGATCCCAGACCTGATTGACCGTCGGATGTGGCGCGACAGCATGGCGTAGGAGACTGACTGGGACCTTCGCGACGATGGCCAGGGTGGCCGCTTGAACCAGTTCCGAGAACTCCGGGCCGACAAATGTCGCTCCGAGCAGTGTGTTGGTCTCGGCGTTAATGACCAATTTCGCCCATCCTTGGAAGCCATCCCTGAAAAGGGCCAGGAATGACAGTGTGCCGGGGTAACGGGCAGTTCGCGTCCGTACCACGAACCCTTCTGCTCGGGCCTGACTTTCCGTGCGCCCCGCCCAAACTACTTGAGGCTCAGTGAAGATAACCTGCGCAAGACTGCCCGCATCACGGGCAGTCAACTCGTTCTCCGACAGTTCTCGCCCCGCGGCCCGGGCCGCGATGATGTCGGCCACGACATGGCCGTGATACGTGGAGATATGAGACAGCCGCGCACGCCCGGTGGTATCTCCCAGGGCGTAGAGCCAGTCGCCTGTGACGTCGACCGCCTGGAGATGGTCGTTCACAGAAACGAACTCGCCGCCTGGCAGGCCAAGGGTTTCCAGTCCGATGTTGTCGGTGTTAGTGCGCCGTCCGGCGGCTACGACGACCTCGTCTACCTCGATGGTCTGGCGGTGAAAAGTTGCGGTGACGGGCCCGCCCGCCACGGGGCGGGCTACCGCTGACAATTCTGTCTCAAAGTGAATCGTGACGCCTTTGCTTCGCAGTGACTGCGCGACTAGCTCGCGGGCTTCGGGTTCGCAGTTGCGAAGCAGGGTGTTCCCACGTACCAGAAGTGTTACCGCGGAGCCCAAACCGGTCAGGATGGTCGCGAACTCGACAGCGACGGGGCCGCCACCCACCACCAGCGCGCGAGGTGGCACTTGTGTCATGGTCGTTAAGTCCCGATTGGTCCACGGGCGTGCTTGCGCCAACCCAGGTATCTCCGGCACGTTAGGACGAGTGCCGGTGGCCACAACGACCGCGTGGCGTGCAGTCAAGACGGCTTCGGTGTTATCAGCGTGCGCCACGCGCACAGTTCGTTGGCCGCTCAACCGGCCGAACCCGTGAAACACTGCTATACCAGCTTGCCGCAGTGCTGCTGTTCGGTCTTGGTCCGAGAGGTGCTCGATGATCGCGTCGCGTTTCGCGAAGACGGCCGCAACGTCCAGTCCTTCGCCCGAAATAGCTTCTCGCACACCAGGAACCGCCTTCGCGAGATTGAACACCTCGATCGGGCGAAGCAGTGTTTTGCTCGGGTTGCAGCCCCAGTAATGACACTCCCCAGCGACCAGACGATCCTCAACGAGCGCTACCGAAAGGCCTGCGGACGCAAGCTTCCGCACGGCGGCCACACCGCCCACCCCGCCGCCTACGACGACCACGTCGAAGTCTTTACTAGCTTTCATCTACCCTCACTTCCGATGATCGGTACGTACAGCTGTGTTTGGGTGAGGCTCACCCATTACAACGAGCCAGCTCACGTCGGATCGCCATCAGTCGGCTTGCGACGGTTCCGAGTGTCCGGACTGGGTAAGGCGCAAGGGGTGTGTGGTGTCAGTGGTGTGTGGCGGCGATGTTGTGCCAAGTATCACGTAGGCCGCGGCTGCGCTTGCCGCGGAGAAGACACTGTAGCTAAGCGGTGCTTCGATACCGAGGGATACAGCCATCGCGGTTCCAAATATTATGAGCACCAGGCAAGTCGCCGCGCCGACGAGTTTTGGCCGCCAGCCGGTCAGCAGCAAGACTCCCAGGGTCGCTTCGGCGGCGGTGGCAGCCCACACAATGACGGTCAATAACCATCCAGAAGCAAACGGAACAAGCTGATGGGTATAACCGGCGAAGGCACCCATACTCCCCCAGCTACCCTGCCCAAACGGCTCCCACCAACCGAATCGGTCGGCAACAGCGGACAGAAAGGCCGCCGCAAGCGACAATCGTAGTGCTATCCGGACAACCCGCATCGGATCAGGCGTGTGCATCGTGCGGAGGCTCATTTTTTCGGGTTGTCGTCCGTGGTGAGCGGGCCGTCTCCGGTATCGAGCAGGAAGACCGCGAGTAATTCAGCGGGTTCGGTGGCGCTGGCATTTTCACTGATCGTGTGGTGCGCCCCGGGGGCTTCACTCCACGTCTCACCGGCGTGATAGACGCGTGCGGGCTCACCTTCGACTTGGCTGCGGATCGCTCCGGAGATCACGTAGGCCATGATGAACGCCGATTTCGCGTGGTGGTGAGCTCCGCTTTTAGCTCCGGGCGGATAACTGACGGTCACTGCTTCAAGTGATTTGCCCGGAACATTGGTAGGTTGATTGAAAACTGATCGGACAAGCGGGTTTTGATCCGAATTCTCTGGCGCCGGCTCGGCGTGGGCCGCAGGCGCGAGCATCACTGCAACTGTCAGTGCGGCGAGTGGTAATTTTAGGGCCATTTTCTTGGCTGCCTTTCCTTTTCAGTCTTCGGCTACGCGCAGGATCGTCTTGCCAGGTATGCGCTTGCCGGGCGCGAAGGCGGCGGCAGCTTCGGCGAGCGGCAGCACGGCACCCACCACCGGCTTGAGGCGTCCATCCCGTACTCGCGCGGCGAGGTCGGCGAGCTGGGCGCGATCGGCTTCGACAAGGAAGAAAATTGCCCGCCCGTCGTGCGGCCGAGTCTTCGGCGGCTCGGCGATGGTGACGAGCGTTCCGCCGGCTCGCACCAGAGCGGCCGATCGGGCCAGGACCTCTCCGCCGATCACGTCGAACACCACGTCGACTTCGCCTGCGTCCTCCAGCTTTTCGGTCTCCAGGTCGAGGAAGGTGTGCACGCCGAGCTCCCCCGCCCGGTCTCGGTCCGCGGTCCGGCCGGTACCGATGACGCGCGCACCGACCTCGCGAGCGAGCTGCACCGCGATCGACCCAACCCCACCCGCGGCGCCGTGGATCAGAACCGTTTGTCCGGCGGCGAGGCGGCCGTGGTCGAACAGGCCCTGCCAGGCCGCCAATCCAGAGATCGGCAGCGCCGCGGCCACAGTGTGATCGATGTTTATCGGCAGCGGTGCGAGATTGCGGGCTTCCACAGCGGTGTACTCCGCCAGCGAGCCGTTGCGGGCCCAGTCGGCGAGCCCGAACACCCGCTGACCGACGCTCAAAAGGGTTGTGCCGTAGCCCAACTCAACCACGACGCCCGACAGCTCGTGGCCCGGCACGCTCGGTGTCCGGTCACGACCCGCGCGATCGGTCCAGGTGTGCGGCCAGTCAAGCTCCCCGGGTGTGAAACCCGCGGCGTGTACCCGCACGACGACGTCATTGTCGGCCGCCTGGGGATAGGGCAGGTCAGTCAGCGACAGGCCGGCGACACCGGCGTCACGTTCTGAAACAGTGATGGCTTGCATTACAGGTCCTTCCTGATGTGGGTTTTTGTTGTCGGGTCTGCCGCGGGCTGCGGTTGTACGCTGACGAGCTCAAGGCCTAGATCACGGACCCGGTCGAGGAGTCCGTAAAGCTGTGACTGGTCGCGGATTTCACCAGTGAACACGGTTTCGGTCGCACCGGCCTCGAGCCGCATTCCTTCCAATGCGGACCCGAGCCGCTCGGTCACGCGGCCTCGAATGCAGATCCGGTACATCGTCGGCTGCATTTACCCTCCGCTCGCCAGCTGCTGATCAGCATTCACCGACGCGGGGTGAGTGGTCATCACCCGGCGAGCTCATTCACCCGGGTGAGGCAGGCCCGGAAAACATGCGGCGCGAGTCGATTTCTGGTGGCAACGCCCCGAAAATCCATCTTCGAGAACCTCAGGGTCCCTTGGTTATCCGGTCGCTTCGCGGATGTAGCGGCCGATCTGGCGCAGTGAGCGGGTGGCTTCGGGGATCATCGGCGCGGCGAGTTGGAACGCGTGCATTTGGCCCGGCCATACCTGCACATCGACCGGCACACTGACTGTGGCCAGTCGTTGGGCCGCCAGCCGCGCGTCGTGAAGCAGCACCTCGCAACCGGACACATGGATCAACATGGGTGGCAGGCCAGGTTGGAGGTGATCGAGCGGCTCGTAGAGCGCGTCGGAATGCCCGTCGGCATCGCGGTGTGCTGCGGCGCGGGCGATCAAGCCGTGTAAGGCGTCGAACGCTCTGGGCGGAAACATCGCATCCGAGCCGATGTTGGGGTGGGTCGTTTTGGGTCGTGTGGCCAGTTGCAGCAGCGGTGACATCGCCACCAGCGCCGCGGGCCGCTCACCGCACTCGAGCAGGCGTTGGGCCAGCGCTAGCGCCAGGTAGCCGCCGGCGGAATCGCCCGCCAGCACGATCTGATCGGGCTCATAGCCTTTTCGGCGCAACCACGAATAGCCGTCGTAGCAGTCGTCGATCGCGTCGCTGATCGAATGTTTTGGAATCTTGCGGTAGTTGGGCACCAGTACGGGACTGTCGGCGAAACTGGACAGCATGCTCACCAGTCGGCCGTGGGAGTGGGCGCCGCAGGTGAGGAACGCCCCGCCGTGCAGATACAGCACGACCCGCCGGGTGCCGTCGGCCGGTAGCACTGCGGCGGCACGGACAAGCTGCGCGGTGCAATGCGCCAGCCCGATGCCGGCGCGCACCGTGCCTGGTGGCGGGGTGATGGCGCGGGCGGCGAACTCGACGACGCCCCATGGCCACGGCGCCGAGGGCAGATAGCTGCCCACGCTCAACGCGGGCCGGATCATCAGCCGGGCGCTCACCCAGGCGATGCGCGCAGCCATGCTCGGACCGTCCTGGATGACGTCAACGACGGCGCCCGCGCGCAACGGGTACCGTCGAGCCTTTCGTGCCCTGGGTGCCCTCAGACTGGGGCGCGGTGAACCCGACGCGGTGGCGAGTGCGCTCATGTCGACACTTCCACGCCGGTGTAGTCGGGTGCCCAACACAACCGAAGCCGATCCCCGGTGACGCGTTGTGAGCGCCGTTGGTGTCGCCACGATGTCGCGAGCCGCTGACCCGCACTCGCTGAGTCATCACGCCGACCTGTCATTGACAGGTCTTGGTATGCGCGCCAACCGATCCCGTACCCTTGACGGGATCTGCCGGCGCGCCACCGCGTCGGCATGGACGTATGACCGCGCGAAGTCCAATCGGAGGCGGGGCTCACTGTCCATCGGCACAGGCGTTCACGTTGCCCACCGTCCAGAACTGGCGTAGAGACCGGCTCGAGGCTCATCGTGTCGACCCTAGGTTGAGGGCCGGCGCGCACGCCGGGCATGAGAGGCCGCCCTGGCGGTCAACGAATCTGGGCGATTCGCTTGGTTGTTGGCGCGTACCCCCGCACGACGGGCACTGCTGGTCGGCGCCGGTCGTGGCCTGCTTATCACGGGCTGCCAGACAGCCGCGCGTCCCCGCGCCACAGCTCGGCGGCGCCGGTTGTCGTTATAGGCGATCAGCCCCGCTGTGACCAAGGATCCCGCACAAACGGCGGCGGAGACGCCGAATTCGGCTAGCTGACCATAAATTAACCTGAGGGCCGCGTAATCCCCGGCTACGACAGCCAGAAACAGGGAGGCAATGCGCAGCCGGGTCATGATGCCAGCCCCTCGGGCCCGATCGGGCGCACAGCGAAGACGCTGCGCAGGTATCCGGTGGGACGCCCGCACGTGGTGCACACCGGGTGGGTGCCGCATCGGGACGCCATCTCGCGCATGTGGCCCACGTAGGTCGCCATCAGCCATTGCACAGTGTCCAGGCAGGCTTGGCAGAACGTCTCGACGAGGTCGCCGTCTGGGCTTAGCCCCATCTGGTCGCATAGGTCGATGGCGTGCAGCTCGGCGACCGCCACCGCCGGCGCACCGCAGGTAATGCCGGTCGACAACTCCTGGGCACTGCAGATGGGCTGCAGCGCGTGAAGTTGATCATCGATCGCCGGGACGGTGTCCATCGCGGCATCTCCTTTACGATGCGCCCAACGGCGGGCAAAGGCGGCGTCCCGCATTCGATGTAGCAGCCTTGGCGTTCGCGCGGCGCCGGAGCCGTATTCAGCAGGCGATCGTTGAAATTGACGAGGCTTCATCTGGTTTTCTCCAATTCGTGGGGATGGCGTTCCGTGGCGATCAACGCAGCGAGCTCGTCCACCGTCATCGCGACCCGTTGCTCGCTTGTGCGGCCCCGAACGCAGATCCGGTACCTGGTCGGCTCCACTTACCGTCAGCTCGCGATCTGTTAAGCCAGCATTCATTGACGTGGGATGAGTGGTCATCACCCGGCGAACTGATTCACCCGGGCGATTTGGCGAGTATTACGAGGATCACGAGCAGCGAGGGAGAACTCGATTTTGCTATTGCGCTCATGGCGATTAGGGAAGAAGCGCCCGGAAACCGGGATGGGGGCGATTCACTCCATAGGGACGATGGCCGCGTAACTACCGCAGGACGCCGGGGTATGGGTGAGTCAGTTCAGTGCCAACAAGTTGGGCTCGAAAATGGTTGGCATAAAGCAGGATGCCGCACCCGCAGGAATTATCGGCACAAACAGAAATGCGAAATGTGTTGGAGTCCAACATGATAATAACTGCGCAGAAGTTGCGGTTTGGACGCCGGCGAACGTCAATGTCGACGGGGTGCTCGGCTGTTGTGATTAGCGAGTGCGCGGGCGCGTCCGACTACCTGGGTGCGCAGCGTCCCACTGCGCATCGATGCGGGTCACGCGGCGAAGCTCCATGACGAGCCACAGCGCTCCGGCGACCGCGCCGAGAACGGCGATGAGCACCGTGGTGGAAAGCCATTCGTAATGTCGATAGGCGGCTTCTGCCGCCGTGCCGATCAGCCCAAGCATCGCTACGACCAGCAGGATCAACCCTGGCCAGAAGAAGTTATCCTTTACGGCGATACCCGCGTGCGGTTGCGTGGTCCGGGAGTGATCCGTCGGATCGTCATGCGTGTCTCCCATCACCGCTCCCTCCGTCGTCGGACGAGATATCAAAATTTATTCGCTGCGCGGAACCGATACAATCAGTCATCGCCGCGCAAGCTGTCGGAAGTCAAGCCTGGCCGGCTGTCGGGTGAGCTGTCTTCACCCCGCAGCGTCAATCACCCGGGTGAGGACATACCGAGGCCGTGACCGTAGCATCGCACTGCCCCGGCCCACGGCAACGCGGGGTTGCTGTCCTCAATCTGAGGTGATGTGTCCCCGCCGGGGGCCCGATTGAGAGCAGTCATCCCCTCGGGCCGTTGTAATTGCGCCGCGCCAAGGGGGCACGCCGAAGCGGTCGCACCACAATGACGCTGCTGATTCGCGCGGTGTTGGCGTCGCCGGGTACGGCGTAGTTGGTGTTACCGCGGCCGGCGCGAAGAGGCCCGAGATCGATGTGCGGGCTGCACGCCAAACCGTCGAAACCGGTTACCGTCATTCATTACTCGCGCACCACTGAGGCATACGCGCAGTTGCGGGCAGTGCGTGGTATGCGGATTCTCGCTGATGCCCGGCACTTGGCCGCATATCGTGTGAGTTAATGCGTGGCACCTGAATTGGCGCTTCCGCGCCTAACGGTGGCTTTCATGCCTGCGTGCCACAACAGCTCATACGCGACTTGCAACTGGCATCGGGGCCGAGCGGATTGGGCCGCCTTCTTCGCCGCTGCAGGCCTGCACGCGCCACCGCCCGGTGCGCTATTGTCCTTGCGGGCAGAGGGCTGCTACGCGAGCGGCGCACCCCCGCTTTGGCTATCCGGAGCTTGTGGGAGCAAATGACGAGGGACGCGGCGCTTCGCGATCATGATTGTGGGCCAATGCTTTTAGGCGGACAAGCGTAGGGGTGTTATGCGATGCCGTAGTCGTTTATCTTGCGGTAGATGGTCGCCCGCGACATTCCCAGTGCGCGAGCCGCCTCTTGCTTGTTGCCGCCGTTGTCTTGCAGGCTACGGACAATCGCGTCGCGCTCGAGGGCTTCCATTTGGGTCAGCTTCCGCCGCGTGATGGAGCGGCACTCCGGGGGCAACTTGTCGGCGCTGATAATGCCCGATCGTTGGCGGGCAACGGTTTCGGTCAGAACCCGCCGCAGCTGCGAGACGTTGCCCGGCCACGGCAGCCTGCTGAGGTGGCGCATAGCATCGGGTGCCAGCTCCACATCAGCACCCCGGGTGATCTCGCGCAGCAACAGCGGCACCAATTCCTCGAGGTCGTCAATCCTGTGTCGCAGCGCCGGCACTGTGACGGTATGGGTAAACGCCGGCAGCAGCTGCTTGATCGGTGCTGAAGGAAGCGCGGAACTTTTGGTCGCCGCGATCCATCCCCGGCCTGCGCGCGTGGCCAGCATCGAGGTGATCGATTCGAGTGTGTCCGTGTCGATGTCATCCACGTCGGCGATCACCACTGCGAAGTCCTCATCGCCGGTCTCAGCCGCCAGCTCGGCGACGAGACGCGTCGCGGTGGGAAACGTCTCGGCGCGCATCACCCGAACAGTTCGGTCCGGTTTGACATCCTGCCCGACCGCCTGGGCCAGCCGTGCCCTGCCGGATCCTTTCTCTCCTTCGAGCATTACCCAGTCTCGGTCGCGGCAGCACTGCCGCACCTGCTGGCAGCAGCGCAGCCAGGCGCTGTCGCGACCTGCCAGGCCAGGGATTTGAGTGTGGGCCGAGTGGCCGATTTGAGGCGGGTGCGAGCTGGTCTCGACGGAAAGATCAACGTGGAAAACGACATTGGTCCGGCCGCCGCGCATCGTCGAGCGGTCGGCAGCAGTGATTTTGGCGATGTGCCCGCTTGGCAGAACAGCCAGCGCCGTGCCCGACAGCGTGGAGCTGAGCAGATCCAACGCGTGTTCGAGCAGCGCGTTTTGCTCGTTGCCGTCCAGTGCCCGGCGCAGATAGGGGTTCATTAAGACCACATCGCCACCAATCGCGAGCACACCGCCCGGAGACCGCCGTGCCTGTTGCAGATACGCCTCCAGAAGCGCGATCTCGCTCGCGTGCGCCGACTCTCTCATTCGGTCCTCGATCTGGCTTCCCAGGCTCTTGACCAATGGCAACAAGACCGGATTCGAGCGGCTAGCCCAGCAGGTGAGATCAACGACGCCGACGAGCCTCTGGGTTATCGGGTCACGGATTGGCGCTCCCGCACAGGCAAGCTCGCCCAGTGGCCCGACGAAATGCTCGCCGCCACGAATGAACGCGGGCCGCCCGGTCTCGAGCGCGGTGCCGATCCCGTTGGTACCGGCGAATTCCTCAGCGTAGCTGTAGCCGGGGGCAAGGCTCACCGAATCCAGTGCCTTCATGAAGGCCGCTTCCGAGGCTGAGCGTTCCATCACTACACCGTCGGCCGAGGTGAGGATGACCGACATCGCCTCGACGGTCACGTCCTGCCTGATTCCCTGTAGCACAGGCTCCGCGGCGTGAGCCAGTCGTGAGTCGGTATTCGGCTGCCGAACATAGGGCAAATCGAGCCGGTCGGGGTGAACCCGCATGACCTGGGACCGACGCCAGGAGTCCAGCAGGCTTGGACGCAAGGTCTCCGCCTCCATGGACCCCTCGCACAAGAACCGTTCCCTCACCCGGCGAACGTCGGTTTGGACGTCGGCCTGCAAGCTCATCGAATGAACCTCGCTCCCCACCCAGCGGTGCAGCCCCCGACACCGGCGTCTCAGATTGAGACGCGCCACCCTGCTCAGATTGAGACGTCCAGTATACGCCCGCGGCGGTGTCATCGGTCACGTCAGCTAATACACCGGACGGATCGGAAGAGTGATGGTGGGACAGCAAACGGCACACAGCGCCGAACGCAACGGCACCTCGGCCCTCAGGCGATCCGACGCCGGCCATCCCGGCACGAGCCGCCCGATGCAGCGCGACAACCACAACATGATCCAGCGAAAGGCATGGCGAAATGACTATCTATCAGCTGACCGATCGCCTACACGACGGCCGTACCGTACGCGTCCAAGCAGATGACATCGCGGCGACGGTGGCCTCATGGCTGGCCGAGTTGGGCGCCTGCAGTCCATTAGTAGAGTTGCTCAGCCGAGCGGTCCGCGATGGTGACTGGCCCGCAACACACGGCATGGCCGACTATCTGTCGGTGGAAGTCCAGGTGGCAGCATGACATCGGGCGGGGAGTCGGAGCGGCTTTTCGAGGCATACTCGATCCCCTCGCCGGCACGGCCGCTGTCTCAGACCGCCTTCGGCAACTTGAATCGCCGGTCACCCACCGCGATGGACACCCAGAATCCCGATCGCGGTCCGCTGCTTTTGATCTCGTGTCAAAAAGGCCACATGGTCCCAGCCGTCGCTACCGTGCCCAATTACAAGCTCTATGGCGAATCGACCGCCGTGACCGACCTGAAGCAGTTTGCCGATCGCGGCCATTCGCTCACGATCGATGGTCGCTGGCGCCAGGTTGCCGACTTTGTGTTGGGGTGGTTGACCAGGCGTGGCATTAGCGCTACCGCACAGTCTGAGAGCAGGCTCCGTTGAGCCTCAAGCCAACGGCTTCTGCCACGTATGTTCCCTTGGATCATCCCCGCACACCGGGGCGCGCGAATGTGCCGGGTCCGCCGCAACAAGTGGTCGAACGCGATTCACACCAGATGGGGCAAAGGAACACGCCTACACTGGCGACCAGCGCTAGCGGTGGCGAGAACTGTGGACGACACAACGGGGAGGACTTCCGCCCGCCTGCTTCACGTCGGTGGGCGGCGGTTCGCGTGAGTACCGCGAGGGCGTCGGCGAAGGTGCCTATACCGCCGATACGTGGGCGGGCGGGCGAGCTGAAGGTGATCGGCACGCTGATCGCGGCCGTCGCTCAGGGGCACGGGGGCGTACTCGTCATCGAGGGGCCGCCGGGCATCGGGAAGAGCCGGTTGTTGACCGAGGTCTTGGCGCTCGCCGAGCACGCCGGTGTTCGGGCACTGTTCGGCGAGGCGTTCGAGTACCAGCAGACGGTGCCGTTTTTCTCGCTCTTCATGGCGACCCTGCGCGCGGATCCCCCTGTCGGTGATGCGGAGGCTTTGCGTCGCTTGGGCACTTCGGCCGATGTCCGCTACTGGGTGGTGCACGATCTGCAAGCCGCCATAAATGCGGCCGCGTCCCGAATACCCTTGGCGATCCTCCTCGAGGACATCCACTGGGCCGACAACGCCACCCTGCTGGCGTTGCGGTCGCTGGCCGCGACGCGGCCCGATGCCCCGGTGCTGTGGGTGCTTACCGCGCGAACCGGCGCCGGCGGACCGGCCGTTCGCGAGACGCTGACCGCGCTGGAACGCGAGGATGCCAGG
>Ga0318544_10000010_pt1 | contig 28113 bp, 27 predicted proteins | sample GRESIP168b4f25_FD_203480 | JGI IMG/M metagenome (GOLD analysis project Ga0318544, IMG submission 203480) | Tropical soil microbial communities from Luquillo Experimental Forest, Puerto Rico - GRE.SIPMG.168b4f25 | ecosystem: Environmental > Terrestrial > Soil > Tropical forest > Bulk soil...
TGAGTCGCGGCTAGCCGTCCATGTTCGCTTTGGATCAATCGCGGACGAAGCCTGTTGTCCGCCTCACGTCTGCTTTTCACCTGACAGCGGGTCCACAACCGTCGATTTGATCGTGTGGGGCAGCCGCGCACCACATCGCTGCCAAATTGTGAAGCTCCCATCGCACTGTGGCCCATTTAGCACTGTTGTCCATGTAGCGCTGTGGTCCATGCAGGAAACTATACATGGCCGGAACACGGTTTGCGGTTGCGCCGACTGCAGTTAGCGTCGCTCTGGTGATGGTGACGATCTGGCTGCACGCAATCAGCGGCGCCGGAGCGCAAGCACAGTCGCAAACTGCATCGCCCGAACGTACGGTTTGGGACCACAACGGCTCGCTGATGTATTTGCTCGCAAACGGCTCATCCCGAGAGTTCTATTATCAAAAACCTCGCCCAGGAATGTTGGATGCGGGCGCGCGCTCTGGCTCTCTTCTGTTCCGCGGTCAAATCAACAACGAACAATATTCCGGAACGGCATATATTTTTAACCCCCGTTGTGGACCAATTCCGTTCGAGGTCAACGGATCGATTTTCGACGATGACCAAAGAATTGTGTTGACCGGGCAGGCGCCGCGAGTTGGGCGAGACTGTCGCGCCAACGGCTCATATACGAGCAATTTGGAGTTCAAACGGTCAAAGCCAGACGACGCAGCTCAGTCCCAAGAACCGTTGACTGCGGCCCCGGCACCGTTGGTCGGCGAGCCGAAACCGCAAGAGCCATCAGGGACCACGAGCGAACCACCAAGCAGCCCCAAAGGGCGGCCTTCGGAGAAAAGTGAAACATCCTTCGCAGCAAAGAAGCCAACGGTTCCCCTCAGCGATCCCAAAGTACCCAGCACGCCAAAACCGGAGGCAGCGACAAATGAAACGTCCGGAGCAAAAAGCCTAAACAACTATCTATGGGGAGCCGCCTTCGTTGTAATGATCGTGTGGCTCTTTATTTTCTCAGTTGGCAAGGTGTTACTGCGCCTGTGAAGGTGGAAGCTAAGCCTCCGCGCCCGCAAGCTGCGGCACCGTGCCGGGCGCGGCGTCGGCTTTCTTTGGTTCGAGCGCGGCGGCGACTGCCTCCTCGACGCGTTCGAGCCAGATGAACTCGACCTCTTTCCGCGCGATTTCAGGAATGTCGTCGTAGTCCTTGCGGTTGCGCGCCGGCAGCATGATCCGCTTGATGCCGGCGCGGTGCGCGCCGACCACCTTCTCCTTGATGCCGCCGACCGGGAGCACCAGCCCGCGCAGGCTGATTTCGCCGGTCATCGCGGTATCGCTGCGCACGGTGCGATCGGTCATCAGCGATACCAGCGCCATGAACATGGCGACGCCGGCGCTCGGCCCGTCTTTCGGGATCGCGCCTGCCGGGACGTGGACATGGATGTCGCTCTTCTCGAAGCGGCTGGCGTCAATGCCAAGAGCGGCGGCGCGGTTCTTCACGATCGAAAGCGCGGCTTGCACGCTTTCGCGCATGACCTCGCCGAGCTGGCCGGTCAGGATGAGCTTGCCCGAGCCCGGCACCCGCGTCGCTTCAATGAAGAGGATATCGCCGCCGACCGGCGTCCAGGCGAGCCCCGTAGCGACGCCCGGCACGCTCGTTCGCATTGCGGTTTCGCTTTCGAACTGCGGCGCCCCGATGATCGCGGTAAGATCGCCACGCGTGATCCGGATCGGGCCGTTTTGGCCTTCGGCAATGCGCACCGCGGCATGGCGCAACACCTGCCCGATCTGGCGTTCGAGACTCCGCACGCCGGCTTCGCGCGTATAGCTCTGAATGATGTCGCGCAGCGCCTCGTCGTCGATTTCGACCTGGCCGGGTTTGAGCCCGTTGGCCTCCGCCTGGCGACGGATCAGATAGCGATGCGCGATCTCGAGCTTCTCCTGGGCGGTGTAGCCCGCGAGCGTGATTATTTCCATTCGGTCGCGTAACGGCCCGGGGATGGTGTCGAGCATATTGGCGGTGGTGATGAAGACCACGCGGCTTAGGTCGAACGGCACGCCGAGATAATTGTCGCGGAACGTATTGTTCTGCTCCGGGTCGAGCACTTCGAGTAAGGCGGCCCCGGGATCGCCCTGAATGCCGGCGCCGAGCTTGTCGATCTCATCCAGCATCAAGACGCAATTGCGCGAGCCCGCCTTGCGGATTGCCTGGATGATGTTGCCAGGAAGCGCGCCGATATAGGTGCGGCGATGGCCGCGGATTTCCGCCTCGTCGTGGACGCCGCCAAGGCTGACGCGGACAAATTTGCGGTCCATCGCCCGCGCGATCGACTGGCCGAGCGAAGTCTTGCCGACGCCGGGTGGACCGACGAAGCAGAGGATCGGCGCCTTGCCCTGCGGGGAAAGCTTGCGCACGGCGAGAAATTCGATGATCCGCCGCTTGATCTTGTCGAGATCGTAATGGTCCTCGTCGAGGATACGCCGGGCTTGCGCGATATCGATCGGCTTCTCCTCCGGCAATTTCCACGGCAGTTCGATGAGCCAGTCGAGATAGGTGCGCACCATGCCGTATTCGCCGGCCGCTTCGGGCATGCGTTGCAGCCGCCGCAATTCCTTGCGTGCCTGGTCCTCGACTTCCTTCGGCATGCCGACGTTGCTGATGGCCTTGTCGAGCTCGGCCATTTCGGCGGCCTTACCCTCCTCGCCTTCGCCAAGCTGGCGCTGGATCGCCGCCATCTGTTCGCGCAACAGCACTTCGCGCTGGCGCTCGTCGAGCGCCGCCTTGGTTTGCCGGCTGATTTCCTGGGACAGGCGCAGGATTTCGATTCGGTGCGAGAGCATCCGCGAGACCTTGTCCATGCGCGCAGCGATGTCGACCGTTTCGAGGATCTCCTGCTTTTCCTCGGGCTTGATGTCCATGTAGGCAGCGGCGAGGTCGGCGAGCGCCGCCGGAGCCTCGATCGACTGGATCGCGGCAAGAAGGTCAGCCGGCACCTGCGGCAAGAGCTGGATCGCTTCAACAGCTTGCGCCTTCAGATTGACGAAACGGGCTTCGATTTCGGGCGCGCGCGTCTCCGCTTCTGGAATCCGCAACACGCGGGCAACCATAAAGGGCCAGCCGGACAGATATTCGACGATCTGGAATCGCCGCTCGCCCTGGCAGACCAGATGATGCGTTCCGTCCGGGGCCGTGATGTAGCGCACGATATTGGCGAGCGCGCCCATGCGATGCATGTCGATCGCGGTCGGGTCTTCAACGTCTGACACTCGTTGCAGAAGAATTCCGACCTGACGCTGATCGCGCACGGCTTGTTGCGCCGCCGCGATCGATTTCGGGCGGCCGAGCGTGATCGGCAGCACCAAGCCGGGAAACAACACCGTATTGCGCACCGGCACGATGATCAGCGCGTCGGGTGGCAAGCCCGGTAGCGTCGCGCCTGCCGCTGACGATGCGCTTTCTTTTGCGCTCATTTGTTGTTCAGCCACGGTTCGCTCCCGCTTTTTGCAGGGTGATCACGAGGCAACCGGCCGCTGCCGTGCGGCGAACGCCGGCATAGCGTCCAGGCGGCAGGCGCAAGCGCCGGTAGAAGCGCCCCTGCGGCAGTTCGAGCCGATGAATCGTCGCGCTACGCAACTGATCGGGCACCGTCCGGGTGCCGGCAATGACGAGATCGCCGTCTTCGATCACCGCTTGGGCGTCGTTTGGATCGACTCCCGGCAAGGCGACGAGCGCCAGTACTTCGAATTCGGTCTCCAGGATATCGACCGGCGGCTCCCAGACCGGCAGCTGCGCTTGCGCGGCAGCCGGCCGAAACAGCTCGCGATGCAGGCGTTCGGCGCGCGCGAGCATTTCGCACGCTTCCGACCACATCCAATCACGGGGCACGTCGCGGGCCATCGAACCCCTCCAAATGAAAACCCCTCCAGGTGAGGAGATTCATGTGTGGGGCCGAGCTGTGGAATTCAACCGGCGCGCGCCGTGGATAGGCAAACAGCGGGCGAAGGGCGCGCTGCGTGCTAGGCGTTTGCCGTGACCCGCGACCCGCGCACGCCGGCGGCAAGGGCTCGCACGAGATCGGTCACCGCCGCGATGCTTGCCGGTGTCGGCTTCGATTCGGGCCCGAGACTCTGCCGCACCGCCTCGACCAGCGCCGAGCCGACAACGACACCGTCGGCCCCAGCGGCAATGGCGCGGGCGTGATCCGCAGTGCGTACGCCAAAACCGACGCAGACCGGCAGCGATGTATGCCGTTTGATGTGGGCGACTGCCGAAGTTACTTTGCCGGTATCCGGCGCGGCTGCGCCGGTGATGCCGGTAATCGAGACGTAATAGACGAAGCCCGATGTATTGGCGAGGACCGCCGGCAAGCGTTTCTCATCGGTGGTCGGGGTCGCCAAACGAATGAAATTGAGCCCGGCCTTCATCGCCGGCAGGCACAATTCGGAATCTTCCTCCGGCGGCAAGTCCACCACGATCAGCCCGTCGACGCCGGCGGCCTTGGCGTCGGTCAAAAACCGATCGACGCCATAAATATAGACCGGATTGTAATAGCCCATGAGAACGAGCGGCGTAGTGTCGTCGCGCTCACGGAATTTGCGCACCGCCGCGAGCGTTTTCTGCGTGGTTTGCCCGGCTTTGAGCGCGCGCAATCCGGCAGCCTGGATCGCCGGGCCGTCAGCCATCGGATCGGTGAACGGCATGCCGAGCTCGATGATATCGGCGCCGGCTTTCGGCAAGGCTTTGAGGATGGCGACGGCGGTCGCGTGATCCGGATCGCCGGCCATGGTGAAGGTAACAAGCGCAGCGCGGCCTTCTTTCTTCAAAGCGGCAAAGCGCCGATCGATGCGGCCAGTCTCTACCTGGCCTTTCATCGCGCTTGGCTTCCGAGATGGCGCGACACCGTATCGAGATCCTTGTCGCCGCGGCCGGACAGATTGACCACCATCAGGTGATCCTTGGCCTTTTGCGGCGCCAGCTCCAGCACTTTGGCGATCGCGTGCGCCGGTTCCAACGCCGGAATGATGCCTTCGAGCTTGGACAAGAGCTCAAAAGCGTGCAGCGCCTCGTTATCGGTCGCCGACAGAAAAGTCACGCGGCCGACGTCATGCAGCCACGAATGTTCCGGGCCGATGCCGGGATAATCGAGCCCCGCCGAAATGGAATGTGCTTCGTCGATTTGGCCGTCCTCGTTCATCAGCAGGTAAGTGCGATTGCCGTGCAAAACGCCCGGGCGGCCGCCGGCGATTGAAGCGGCATGCATGCCGGTCTCAAGGCCGTGGCCTGCCGCCTCCACACCGTATATTTCGATGTCCTTGTCATCGAGGAACGGGTGGAACAGGCCCATGGCATTGGAGCCGCCGCCGATGCAGGCAATAAGCGAATCCGGCAAACGGCCTTCTGCTGCCTGCATTTGCTCGCGGGTCTCGCGACCGATGATCGACTGAAAATCGCGCACCATCATCGGATAGGGATGCGGCCCAGCGATCGTACCAATGCAATAGAACGTCGACTCGACATTGGTAACCCAATCGCGCAGCGCCTCGTTCATCGCGTCCTTGAGCGTCTTTGCGCCGGATTCGACCGGCACGACTTTGGCGCCAAGCATGTGCATGCGGAAGACGTTGGCCTTTTGCCGCTCGACATCGATCGCGCCCATATAGACGATGCATTGCAGGCCGAAACGCGCGCATAATGTAGCGGTGGCGACGCCATGCATACCGGCGCCGGTTTCGGCGATGATGCGATTTTTGCCCATGCTCCGCGCCAGCAGAATCTGGCCGAGGACATTGTTTACTTTGTGCGCGCCGGTGTGATTAAGCTCCTCGCGCTTGAGATAAATTTTCGCGCCACCGCAATGCTCGGTGAGGCGCTCGGCGAAATAAAGCGGCGACGGACGGCCCACATAATGGGTCAGATACCCATCCATCTTCTTTTTGAAGGCCGGATCGGATTTGGCGGCGGCATAGGCCTTTTCCAGTTCGAGGACGAGCGGCATCAGCGTCTCGGCGACAAAGCGGCCGCCATAGATGCCGAAATGGCCGCGCTCGTCGGGGCCGGTGCGGAACGAATTAAGCTGCTGCACGGTCATGGGCACCGTTTCCCCTAGGCCGCCGGGTGGACATCGCGCGTTTGCGCCATGCGCGCTGCGCGGATGAAAGCGCGGATCTTGTCCGAATCCTTCACCCCCGGTGCACGCTCTACGCCGGAGGATACATCGATGCCAGAGACGCGGGTGATGCGCAAAGCCTCGCCGACATTGTCGGCATCGAGGCCGCCGGACAGCATGAAGGGCACGCCCGGTTTGACATCTTGCAGAAGACGCCAATCGAAGGTGTTACCGAGCCCACCTGGGCGGGTGGCGTCGCGCGGCGCGCGCGCATCGAACAGCAACCGATCGGCCACCGCGGCGTAGGGAGCGATGCGCGCGAGATCGTCTTTTAAGGCAATCGGCACGGCCTTCATTACCGGCAAGCCGAAGGTCGAGCGAAGCGACTCGACGCGATCGGTGGATTCGACGCCGTGGAGTTGCAGCATATCCGGCCGCAAAGCCTCGACGACCGACTGAAGAAATTTTTCCTCAGCATCGACCGTGAGCGCCACCTTTTGCGCGCGGCCGCGCACGCGGCCGGCGAGCACGCGCGCAGTCTCAAATGCGAGATGCCGCGGCGAGGGCGGGAAAAACACGAAGCCCACCATGTCGGCGCCGGCGTCTAGCGCGGCGTCGAGGGTCTCCGGCGTCGACAACCCGCAGATTTTCACAATAAGCGACATTACGGTCTATTCGCCCGCCTTTGCGGCTACTCCTTCACCGGCGCCCAACGAGCGCCAAAGCGCTGCCGTTCTACATCGCCACGGCAGCTTTGTCTCGCAAGGCCGGTCGTTACGGGTCAGATCGTGGGCGGCCGCAATTGCAGCCGTTCCGGTGCGCGGCCGGATGGGTCGGAATCGGCAAGCACACTGGCTGTCCGTTTCATCGTGTCGACCTCGATGCGCAAGTCAGCGACCTCGCGCTCTAGCCGGCGGGCTGTCCGGCGCCACTTGGCCTGCCGCAGCCAGGTCGCTGTCCCGCCGACGAGAACCCCGATCACCAGCAGTACGATGATGAGCGCAAACAGCGGCAGCGTCAGCGAAGCCGCCGGGCGCTCCGCACTGAATGGGTCGAACGATACGGTGACGATCTGGCGATTGGCGACCGCGAAAGCGATGATGACGACTGCAAGCGGCACCAGAATGAGTGCCGCGACGATCTTGCGGACTGTGCTGCTGACCGATCGTCCGCCGTCGGTCAAACCTGGCCCGGCCGGTTGAGCCGCTCGCGCATTTCCTTGCCGGTCTTGAAGAACGGCACGCTTTTTTTGTCGACGGCGACGTGAGCGCCGGTGCGCGGATTACGCCCGGTGCGCGCCGGCCGCTGCTTCACGGAAAAGGCGCCAAAGCCGCGCAACTCGACGCGGTCGCCGCGCGCCATTGCGGCGATAATCTCGCCGAGAATGGCGTTGACGATATTCTCGACGTCGCGCTGATACAAATGGGGGTTCTGTGCGGAGATGCGCTGAACCAGTTCGGATTTGATCATTGCCCGCCCCGCAAACTGCTTCCTGCCGGGAACCGACGGCCCGAATGCGAAAGGCGTCAGTTCGCGTCAGCAGGGTGCCAAAGGGCCAATAGACCGTCAAGGTTGAAGCGCTGCACTGCGCCGGCCGCATTCCATTGCTCCAGATGCTCGGCCAATGTGTTTAGGCCGATTGCATCGAGCAGTATTGACATCGCCGCGTGGAGGAACCTCAGATCGCTGAAACGGCTATGCAGATCGTAATTGCGCACCGGTAAATTGGTGTCGACGCCCTTTTCTTTACCAAGCCAGGCCAAGGCGGTCCGTTCGTCGCCGAGCTCGTCGATGAGTTTAAGATCAGCCGCCTGATGCCCGGTGAATACGCGACCGTCGGCAGCGGCCTGCAGCTGAGCGTCGGTAAGATGCCGCCGGTCCCGCACCAGAGTTTTGAACCAGGAATAGGAGTCTTGGATGATCGAATCCAATGCTGCTTTCGCCTCGGGGCTGGTGGGCTCGAAACCGTCCGGCGCGGCCTTGAGCGGAGTCGACTTAACCGATTCCACCTTGACGCCAATCTTGCCGAGGAGATCGGCAAAGTTCGGATATTGGAAGAGAACGCCGATCGAGCCGACCAAGGATGTTTGCTGCGCGACGATGTGATCGCTCGCCAGCGCAGTGATATAGCCGCCGGACGCCGCCAGGCTATCCACGACCACGACGGTCGCTTTCTTATCGCGCAGCCGCGACAGCGCCGTGAAGAGCTGTTCCGAACCGGCCGTGGTGCCGCCCGGGCTGTCGACATGGATGATGACGGCGCGGACAACGCTTGACCGCCCCAGCCGATCGAGCTGCTCCGTGCGATTCTGGTCGCCTCGGATCAAGCCCGAGATCGTCAAGCGGGCAATGTATGGCCTCACGCCGAACGGATAAGTGCGACTGCCGGCCAGCGCCGCCGCGCCGGCAATTCCGATCACGATCAACGCAATAGTGGCGACCCGCCAGAAGCTGAGTTTCCGCCGCATGCGGCGGCGGTCGACGATGAGATCGGCATCAAGCGACATGGCCGCTATTCCCTACTTCGCTGTCCCGGCCGAACATGTGGTTTTGCAGGCGCGTGGAAAATCACCGCGCCATCCACGCTAGGCATCGTCCTTGTCGCCCTCTTCACTTCCTTCGCCTTTGCGCTTGAGCGCCGTGCCCAAAATGTCTCCCAAAGTGGCGCCGGAATCCGACGAGCCATATTGAGCGATCGCTTCCTTCTCTTCGGCGACTTCCAGCGCTTTGATCGAAACCGACACGCGGCGCGAGCGGCGGTCGAATTGGGTGACGCGAGCATCGACCTTTTCGCCGACGGCGAAACGGTCCGGACGCTGCTCGGAGCGATCGCGCGCGAGCTCCGAACGCTTGATGAAGGCGGTGAATTCGGTGCCGACGATCTTGACCTCGATGCCGCCCTCTTTCACCTCGGTGATTTCGCAAGTCACCACCGCGCCCTTCTTCAGATCGCCTGCTGCGGGCTCGGCCGCGGCGGCGCCCTCCGAAAGCTGCTTGATACCGAGCGAGATGCGCTCTTTCTCGACATCGACATCGAGCACCTGCGCCTTGACCCTGTCGCCCTTCTTATATTCCTCGATGACTTGCTCGCCGGGCCGTTTCCAGTCGAGGTCCGACAAGTGCACCATGCCGTCGACGTCACCATCGAGCCCGAGGAACAGCCCGAACTCGGTCTTATTCTTGACCTCGCCTTCGACCTTCGAGCCGGGAGGATATTTCTCGAGGAACACCTCCCACGGATTGCGCATGGTCTGCTTCAGGCCGAGCGAAATGCGGCGCTTGACCGGATCGACTTCGAGGACCTGAACCTCGACCTCCTGCGAAGTTGAGACGATCTTGCCGGGATGGACGTTCTTCTTAGTCCACGACATTTCCGAAACGTGGATCAGCCCTTCGATGCCCGGTTCGAGTTCGACAAACGCGCCGTAGTCGGTGATGTTGGTAACCCGGCCCTTGAAGCGGGCGCCGACCGGATACTTAGCCTCGATGCCCTGCCAAGGATCATCGAGGAGCTGCTTCATACCGAGCGAGATGCGGTGCGTCTCGTGATTGATCTTGATGATCTTGATCTTCACCTGCTGGCCGATATTGAGCACCTCGGATGGGTGATTGACGCGGCGCCAGGCAATGTCGGTGACGTGTAACAACCCGTCGATGCCGCCGAGATCAACGAAGGCGCCATAGTCCGTGATGTTTTTCACGACGCCGTCGATGACCTGGCCCTCTTCGAGGTTCTGGACCAGTTCCTGACGCTGCTCGGCCCGCGTCTCTTCCAAGACGGTGCGGCGTGAGACGACGATATTGCCGCGCCGCCGATCCATTTTGAGGATCTGAAACGGCTGCGGATTGTTCATCAGCGGCGAGACGTCCCGGATCGGGCGGATATCGACCTGCGAGCGCGGCAGGAAGGCGACCGCGCCGTCGAGATCGACGGTGAATCCGCCTTTGACCTGATTGAAGATGACGCCCTGCACTTTCTCATTGTTCTGGAAGGCCTTCTCAAGCTTGCCCCAGCTTTCCTCGCGGCGCGCCTTATCGCGCGACAGCACGGCTTCGCCCAAGGCGTTTTCAATTCTTTCGAGATAAACCTCGACGGTATCGCCGACTTTAATTTCGGCCGAGCGGCCGGGGCTGGCGAATTCGCGCAAGGCAACGCGGCCTTCGGTCTTCAACCCGACATCAATGACGGCGACGTCGCGTTCGATGGCAACGACCATGCCTTTGACCACCGAGCCTTCCTGCACGTTGCCGTGGCCAAAGGATTCATCGATCAGCTTGGCAAAATCTTCGCGCGCACCGGCAGCGGGTTGAGTCGAAACTTGAGCCATAAACTACTCCCGACCCCTTAGATTGAGACGAGTCCGAACGTATGGTTGCCAGCGGCAACGCCGCTAGTTGGGGTCAATCCCGTGCGGTCGGACGAGTTGCATTCCGGGCGATTTTTGGCGTCGCCAGCAGATTAGCAATAGATTCAGCAACTGGTTGGCAACCAAATGTCACCAAAGCGGTGAACGGGCTCTACCTCCGATGACGAAAACACCCTTATCGGCGTTTTCGGCCCGCTCGAACAGCCTCGATTATCTCGACGGCGGCCCTGAACGCGGCGTCTATACCCAAATGCGTGGTATCGAGCAAGTGCGCGTCCGAAGCCGGTTTTAACGGGGCTACCGTGCGCCGCGAGTCACGCTCGTCCCGCCGCAACAGGTCGGCGAGTACCTCGCGCTCGTCGGTGGCCTCGCCGCGCGCGCGCAATTCGCTCGCGCGGCGGGCGGCGCGCACTTCGGGCGAGGCGACGACAAAAAGTTTGACGTCCGCCCCCGGCACTATCACCGTGCCGATGTCGCGGCCGTCGAGCACCGCGCCCGGCGGCCGCAGCGCGAATGTTCGCTGATAATTGACCAAGGCCTGACGGACCTGCGGAATCGCCGCGACCATGGAGGCAGCCTCAGTGATGGCCTGCGATTTCAGCGCATTTTCTTCGAACTTGCTCGGGTCGAGTCTGGCCGCGATCTCGGTGGCGTGCGCGGCATCGCTCGTCGCATAACCAGCGTCGAGCACCGCCTTGGCCACCGCGCGATAGAGCAGCCCGCTGTCGAGATGATGCAGGCCGTACATCGAAGCAATTTTTATGGCGATCGTGCCTTTGCCTGAGGCAGCCGGGCCGTCGATGGCGATGATCATAAACGGCGGCCTTGATCGACTGGCAATGTCGATAGCTGGCAATGGATTTTATTGCCGACACTCACGACAGATCGGCGCCCAGCGATCGCATCAGTTCGACGAAGCCCGGAAAGCTCGTGCCGATGAAGCTGCCATCGTCGATGCGCACCGGGCGTTCGCTGGCCAATCCCAGCACGAGCGCCGCCATGGCAATGCGGTGATCCATGTGAGTCTCGACGAGGCCGCCGCCGGCAATACGGCCGCCGCCTTGCACGAAGAGATCGTCGCCTTCGGTTTCCGCACTCACGCCGTTGGCGCGCAACAAGGCGACAGTGGCGGCAAGGCGATCGGATTCCTTGACCCGCAATTCTTTCAGTCCGCGCATGACGGCCGTGCCTTCAGCGAAGGCGGCCGCCACAGCAAGGATCGGATATTCATCGATCATTGCTGGCGCGCGTGCCGCCGGCACTTCAACGGCGCGCAAGGGTCCACCACGCACGCGCAGATCGGCAACATCTTCCCCGCCTTCACGCCGCCGCTCGAGCGTCTCGATCGAGGCCCCCATCTCTTTGAGCGTGGTGATGAGACCGGTGCGTAACGGATTCATCATCAGGCCTTCCAGAATGACGTCGGAGCCAGGAACGAGAAGCGCAGCGACAAGCGGAAAGGCGGCCGAAGACGGATCGGCCGGCACAGTGACCGCCTGCGGTTCGAGTTCCGGCTGACCGGTGAGCCTGATGCAGCGCCCGTTGCCTTCCAATGGCTCGACCTGCACTTTGGCCCCGAAATGCACCAGCATTTTTTCGGTGTGGTCGCGTGTTGCTTGGGATTCGATGACGATGGTTTCGCCCGGCGCCGAAAGGCCGGCGAGCAGAATTGCCGATTTCAACTGCGCCGAGGCAACCGGCGGTTTGAACACGATCGGAATCGGATCGCGCGCCCCGGCAAGCGTCAGCGGCAAGCGGCCATCGGTTGAAGCAAGCGCTCGCGCGCCGATCCGCTCCAACGGATCGAGTATCCGGCGCATCGGCCGGCTGCGCAACGAAGCATCGCCATCGAAAGTCGCCGTGATCGGGCAGCCGGCAACGGCGCCGAGCGCGAGCCGGCATCCGGTGCCTGAATTGCCGAAATCGAGCGGGCGTTGCGGTTCGGCGAAGCCGCCGATCCCAACCCCGTGAAGGAGCCATTGCCGTTCGCCGCTGCGGGCGACCTTGGCGCCGAGCGCCGCCATGGCGTTGGCCGTGTTAAGGACATCTTCGCCTTCGAGCATGCCGGTGATGCGGGTCGCGCCGACCGTGAGCGCGCCCAAGATAAGCGCCCGGATTGACATCGATTTGTCGCCGGGCACGCGCACGCGGCCGGTGAGCCGGTCGATGCGGCGGACAGTGAGCGGAACGGCGTTGACGTGCATTGCGGTTTTGCCCAGGCGAGCCCGGCATGGCGCGCCTTTTAAGCGCCCTCTATCACGGCCTGCGGCGAGCCGTCATCCGACTTGTTTTTACAGGCCAAAGCCGGTGGATGGACTATTGACAGCCGCTCTGCGACTAGCCAAGTGAAGCACCCGAATTCGCGTGAAGGACCGGACGGTGGCGAAACCCGAACTGGGTACCAAGAGGCTGTGCGCCAGTTGCGGCGCCAAATTCTACGATCTGAACAAAGATCCGATCCACTGCCCCAAATGCGGCGCGGTTTATGAGGTCGCAGTGGCGACCCGGCCGGTCCGGCCAGAGCCGGCGGCCGCACCGCCTCCCCGCGCCCCTGTGGCCGAGGAAGCTCCTGCCGTAGCCGAGCCGCAAGAGGTCGAGACCGTATCCTTGGAAGAGGCCGACGCCGAGGCGCAGGGCGCCACCGCCAAGAAGCCCGCGGACACGGAACCTGAGGCCGAGGAGGAAGAGGTCGAGATGGACGAGTCCCTCGACGACGACACCTTCATCGAGGAACAGGAAGAAGAAGACGCCGACGTCACCGATATCATCGGCGGCGACCGCGAAAACGAGGAGGAAAGATAATCAGGACTCGGTGTTCAGTAATCCGTAATCGGAATTCTCGCTACTTCTGATTACTGATTACTGATGCGACTCCTGGAGGGGCCATAGCTCAGTTGGGAGAGCGCTTGAATGGCATTCAAGAGGTCGGGGGTTCGACTCCCCCTGGCTCCACCAAGACCCCGCTTCGCCGCCCTTCGCCGTCCTTCGCTACAAGCCACACAAACCACTGAGCCATCGGCATAACTGAGCGATACTTTGTCTTTACACGTTCGCCGTCCTTCGCCATAATGCGACTTATCCTTGTGGACTAGATTGTAGATCTTTAAGGCGTGGCGATGGCACGGGCAATTGGGAGGCTGACGGCGTTGAAGGCCGAAAAGGCGAAAGAAGCGGGCATGTATTGCGACGGCGGTGGGCTTTATCTGCGCGTCACCGACACAGGCAGCAAAAATTGGGTTCTCCGCTTCATGCTCAATCGCAAGCCGCGCTGGATGGGACTTGGACCACTTGCGCTGTACAGCCTTCAGCAAGCCCGTGCGAAGGCACTCGATGCGCGCCGCAAGCGCCACGAGGGCATCGATCCGATCGAGGCACGACGTGCCGAGCGTGCGCAGCAACGCCTCGACGCCGCCAAAGCGGTCACGTTCAAGCAATGCGCGGAAAGCTACATCGCTTCCCATAGCGCCGGATGGCGCAATGAAAAGCATAAGTATCAATGGAAAGCGACGCTTAGAGACTACGCTTATCCGGTGATCGGCGAACTGCCGGTTCAGGCAGTGGACACCGCACTGGTCCACAAGGTGCTGGAACCGATCTGGACCGCGAAGCCTGAGACCGCCGGCCGAGTTCGTCAGCGTATCGAAAGCATTTTAGATGCCGCAAAGACGCGCGGTTACCGCGACGGCGAAAACCCGGCACGTTGGCGCGGACATCTCGATAACTTATTGCCCGCCCTCGCTAAAGTGCGCGACGTCAAGCACCTCGCCGCTCTAGCCTACGTCGAGTTGCCGGCCTTTCTGGCCAACTTGCGCTCCCGGGAGGCCACGGCTGCCCGCGCTTTGGAATTCTTGGTTCTGACAGCCGCACGAACTGGCGAAGTCATCGGAGCGCGCTGGAAGGAAATAGACTTGCTCGACAGGACTTGGACGGTGCCGGCTGCCCGGATGAAGGCGCACCGCGAACACCGCGTCCCTCTCTCGCCACGGGCGCTCGCCATCCTGGGCGAAATGCAGATGGTTCGGCAGAACGCCGTGGACAACGCTTTCGTTTTTCCCGGCCCCAAGCCGAGCGCGCCGTTGTCCAACATGGCGCTCATGATGTTGTTGCGGCGCATGGGCATTGACAATTTGACGGTGCACGGCTTCCGCGCCACGTTCAAGACGTGGGCGAGCGAGCGCACGTCGTTTCAAAATGAGATAGTCGAGGCGAGCTTGGCGCACACCATCGGTGGAAAGGTTGAGCAAGCCTACATGCGCGGCGACATGTTTGAGAAGCGGCGGCGGCTCATGCAGCAATGGGCGACGTTCTGCACCACCGCGCCAGCACAAGAGCCACAAAGCAACATCACACCGCTTCGCGCTTCCTGATGTTATTATTTCGCTGCGGCTAGGCAGATCCCCGAATACGCGGTTTCCGCACCGCGCTGCCGCCGCGACCACCGTCACGGAGCGCCAGCGGAGGCGCTGCAAACTTGTCAGACAAGCCCTTAAACGACGGGCCACCACAGCGTGCTGCAGTTCTGCGGCAAGTGGAGGAGACGCTTGTTACCGCGGTCGACCATATGAGGGGCAAACTTGGCCTTACCCGCAGCACAGCGGAGCTCGTCAAAGAGATAAAGGCAACGATGGATTTGCCGTTGGTCCCATACAATTTCACGGTGATCCAAACGCTGTGCGAACATGAACGCGACAAGGTGCGCAACCGGGATGCTGCTGAAAGTTTCCCCGACGTAAAGCAAGACTTTGACGACGCTATACGTGACCTTACCGCTGCGATTGAGGGCAAAGCGTCTACCCGGCGGCTCCGCAAGCTAGTGGGTCATGCTTGGAAGTGGGACAGCGCGGCAGACCGGCGGACGCAGCAAGGCTCAGCGTCTCCTTATAAGGGCCGTCCCCAACTATGTGATCCTAACGTGGTATGCGCGTTCGCCGACGCCGTAGCGCGTGCCAGCGGGCGTTCGCACGTTACTTGGACCCGCCGGACAGATGACAACAAAAGCGTAGGCGTAATCCTCGACGTGTTCGTTGCTACGGTCCAATGGGCAATTTGCGAAGCTTGGCGATGTTCGGCACCGTTTGGACAGGATTTTACCAAGGTAAAGGCCGAGGGGCTTCTAGGTGTCCTGAGAGCCGCGCGACGCCAGAAGCAGCCTACCGATTAAATACCCTTTGAAAGTTTAGCCTCCACCGCCTTTGATCGCGAAAGTGCGCAGCCACTCACCGCGTTACGCATTTTGAGCATCTGTCATGACTACAATTCGCCCCGAAATTACCGGTCGAGCTATTGAGCCGCTGGGTGTCTCGCCTCGCCAAACCGGCCAGTTGCTCAACATCGGCCAAACCCGCGTCTGGCATTTGATCGGTACCGGCGAGCTTGAAACCTATTGGGAAGGTCGTTGCCGCAAGGTCACACTGCGGAGCATCCGCGCCAGACATGAGCGGCAGCTCGCCGCCGCGCGTGGAGCAACCGAAACTGCGCAGCATCGCCGTCGCGGTCGGCCGTCCAAAACGATGGCGCACGCGGTGCAACCATGATGGCCGCCGGCATCGCCGCGCACGGATCGCCGTGGCGTGCGCCTGGATCGGCAACGCAGGTCGCGTCGCCACGACGGCCGACCGCTTGGACAACGCTGCCGAGCTCTGTTGTCCGAAGCCATCGTTGGGGCGCGCTTTCTTGGCCACCGCGCCAGTTTGAATAACGAAAACGGCGCCGGGACATGGGCCCCTGGCGCCGTTTTTTTGGTCGCGCCCCCGCTGCGGAAACAGCGGTAAGCAGAAGGAATAACCACAGTGACGTTTATACCATTAACTCACCCCAAACTGTCTACCCCTCGGCGGCACCTTCCCGGTTCGCCTCATTGGGGGCCTGACTGGAAACTCGCCGTCAATAACCTGCGGACAGCGGTCGAGAACGCAACTCATCATGTTAGCTGGCGGTCGCGCTTCACCGCCGACCAAGTGGGGACCGAGGTCATCGACCTCGTGAACCAGTTGGACGACCGGGCGCTGGCCGTCCTCCACGTCCTAATTGGCGAACTCGCCAAGCAGTCCAAAAAGCGGGCCCGGTGGCAATGGTAGTCCGCACCCACGATCCGCGGCAGCTTTGGCTGCCGCTTGTCAGAAACACCGTGCACCGAAAGGAGGACTCCATGGTGAAACGGTCTGAAGCGTTCCCGAGTAAGTGGCTGAGTGCCGCCGACCTAGACGGCGGGTCCATTATCGCCGCCATAAAAGTGGCGAGCCTTGAAACCCTGAAGGGCTTCGACGGCGTGGACACAAAAAAGATCGTCATCTACTTCGCGCATAAGCACAAGCCGCTCCCCTTGAACCGCACCAATTACGACTCGGTCGCCGGTATAGCCGGCACCGACGAGACCGATGATTGGCCGGGGACCAAGGTCGAGCTGTTTGTCAACAGAGAGATTGTGAAGGGCAAGCTGACTGACTGTGTGCGTATCCGCAAGCCCGGAACACCAGCGAAGACGAAGCCGAAGAAGGGTTCAGACAACCCCACCCGACTTCAATGATCAAGTGGCGTACTGACAACTAGGCCGGGGGGTGGCACCCCCGGCCTTCATTTCCAAGCACTGCCATGTCACACGACGATCTGACCAACGCCGATCAGGCGCGCAAGTTTTTCCGGGTGCTGCATACCCGGGCGGCCGCCGCGCACCGTGATGTGCGCCGCCCCTACCTGCTGCAACTCGTATCGATGGCGCCCGATGACCACGGCATGTCGGTGGAGTGCTTTAACATCGGCGATATCGACGCCATGCTCGAAGCTGCCCTGGACCACGCTCGGTCAGGCCGAAATGTCTATGTTGAAGCGCGCACGGTACGGCCAGGGCGGCCCAACGAACGCGGCCGCGGCAAGCTGGAAAGCACAATCGGATGTTTTGCTTTTGTAATCGATCATGACGCCGACACCGGCAAGGCCGGAACAGTTAATGGCCATGCGTCGATGCTCGTTGAAACTTCTCCCAACAATGCACATGAGTGGTTCTTTTTGGAGCGCGCGCTACCGCCCGGCGAAGCAAAGCCGCTCGGTGAGGCGATCCGCAAAGCGAGTGGCGCCGATCATTGCACCGGCAATATCGTGCAGCCGTATCGTGTGCCCGGTTGCCCAAATTTTCCCGACAGTAAGAAGATCGCGCGCGGCCGCACCATTGTGCCGACACGGTTGATCAGCATCAGCGACAAACTTTGGACGTCAGACGAGCTTGCTGCCGTTTTTTCAACCGACAAGACGCAGGCAGCAAAAACTCAACCCGCTAAGAAGCCCGCTCATGCCCAAGGTACCCCCCAGGTTGTCGACCGCGTGAAGCGCAAGCTTGCCACCAAGGTCACGGCGGAGACGGATCGCTCGGCGCAATTCCAGTCGGCCGTGAACGCGGCCGTGCGTGCTGGCATGACCCCGGACCAATTTGAAGACCTAGCACGGCAGTGCCCCGCCGGCTGTGCCGGAAAGTATCTTGAAGCCGGTGACCGGCTACGGCCGGAAATAAATCGGTCATGGTCGAAGACCGAAGAGCCCAAAGACGTAGGGCCGGCGCCGGACGCCGGCATCAATGGCGCGGAATTGTTAGATCAGGTCTACGCCTTTCTCGGCCGCTTCATCGTTTACCCGGATCGTCATGCACAGGTCGCGCACGCGTTGTGGGTGGCGCATGCGCACATGATGGCTGCTTGGGATACGACGCCACGACTAGCGTTTTTATCGCCTGAGCCGGCCAGCGGTAAAACACGCGCGCTTGAAGTTAGTGAGTTGCTGGTGCCGAGGCCGACACCAGCGATCAATGTCTCGCCGGCCTATCTGGTCCGTAAGGTGCAGGCCGACGAGGGGCTGCCGACCATATTGTTCGACGAGATCGATGCCGTATTCGGCCGCAAACCGAGGGAGGGCACCGAGGATCTTAGAAGTTTGCTTAACGCCGGCTACAGGCGCGGCGCCACAGTCGGTCGTTGCGTCATGCACGGGTCGATCGCGGTGCCGGAAGAGCTGCCGGCTTTTTGTGCGGTTGCGTTAGCCGGTCTTAACGATCTGCCTGACACGATCCACTCGCGCTCGGTCATCATAAAAATGCGGCGGCGAGCGCCCGACGAGATCAGCGAACCCTACCGTCGCCGTGAGCATGAAGAAGAGGGTTACGATCTGCGCGATCGTCTCGCCGCCTGGGCCGCTTCCGCAATCGGCCGGGTCACAGTCCCCGATATGCCTGATGGCGTAGTCGATCGCGACGCGGACATCTGGGAGCCGCTCATTGCCGTAGCCGACGTGGCCGGCGGACACTGGCCGGAAACCGCACGCGCTACCGCCGTTACTCTTGTTACCCTTTCCCGAGAGTACGGAGAGGAGAGATTGGGCATCCGCTTATTGGACGACATGCGGACTGTGTTTGGTGATGATGAGCAACTACCGACCAGAGTAATTTTAGAGAAGCTGCGCGGGCTTGATGAGGCGCCTTGGGTCGACATCAGGGGTAAACCCCTCAATGACAGAGGACTGGCCGTGCGCCTTCGTTCGTACGGCATCCAACGGCGCGTGATCAGGATCGGTAGCACCACACACAAGGGCTACCGGCGCGAAGACTTCGTAGACGCCTGGCGCAGGTATCTGCCCCTCCTCGCGCCGTCGGAACCAGGGTAACAGCGGTAACAAGGTAACAGGACAGCCCGATGTGGGACGATCTAATGTCCGAAGCCGAGGGCGATCTGATCGAGATGATGCGCGATCCAGGCATGGATTTCACCCTCACGATCACGCGTGAGGGCAACCGGTGGCATGTGAGAATAGACGAGGCGCTCACTGGTCAGATCAAAAACGGCTACGGCATTAGCTTTGACGAAGCTTGGAAGGACATAATCATCCGCGAGGACGACAAACCCGGCACGCTGCTTGATCCGTGGACGTTGCACCCTAAAAAGTTAGTGCAACAACCGTCTTGATAAGCCCTCACACTTGTCTGAAATATCGCCGTTATCTATTTTTCCATAGAGGATCATGTAGGGTGGTATTTCTGAGTTCAAACAGCAATGCAGCACCCGGATAGCACAATCGTAGACATCGCGGTGGGCTTATTGTTTCCCGCTGCACCAAACTCGTTGCTCGGCCGCGCTACTGGCGTGGCTAAGTCGACGGCCAGAAGTTGGCGGCGTCATCGCAGGCCACCGATGGCCGTCCTCAAACTACTCCATGCGGAACTTCAACGGCGTGGAGCTGAGTGTTTTTCGACCCTTCGCGAACTGGACATTTTGATTGCCAAGAGAGAGGGAGAGCCGCCGCGCCGACGTGGATTTTTCGTAATCGATCCAGCAACCGGTCAGAACAAGCAAAATCGTCTTGGGCGCCCGAAACGCCATTCCTCCTAAAATTAATCCTCGCTGGACTGCAACGCGATGTGATCGCGGACGGGTGTGGGATGGGGAAGTGAGTCGGAAAACAAACTTTTAGTTCCTGACGGCCGGCCACAAGTTTGTTTAGACGTTCGATGCCTTTGGCGAGCATTAAGTGTTAGATCGAAAACGGAAATATCAGATTTGACTTTTTTGTCAGGGATTTTTTTGTCAGAGATTATTGGCGCGAGTGTAGAAAATAATTTGTTGGGTTCAGGAAATACTTCGCAGGTTCCGGGGTTTCACTCACTGGCCCTTTCGCGAGGCTGCTGAAACGCGCAGCTGCGTCACCGGCCGTGGTCCTAAACACAGACGACTAAACACAGACGATCTGTCGATCTGTATTCGCGGTACAGGGTAAGCGGTGAGGGTTTCTGCCCTTGGCCACCGGTCGCCAAGGGCGGATGAAATGGCCGGACACGCCGTCGCGCGGATGGCTAGGTGGGCGACGGAGCATTCAATGCATCGCTCAGACGGCATCGTTGAAGGGAGTTCAGAGATGAAACACGTCGTGGCTTATCTTGCTTTAGGCGGTTGCCTCGTTTTGTGTCCAATGGGGACGGGCTTCGCCGCATCAACCGGTAACAAGGGGCAGCCCAGCCAGACATGTCAAAGCTTTCCCGGGTACCCGACGGGCGTCACCCCAGGAAACGCGTATAATGCGCCCGGCTCGGCGTTCAACCCGAGTGGTGTGGCGGGTGGGGTCTACGCTGGTACGCAGCCGCAGAATTCCAAAAACCCGAAGAGCGTGGCGCAGTACGACGTCGCTTGCTTCCAGCAGACGCAGATGCCCTAGGACCACAAATGCGCGGGCTTCGCGCTGCGGCTCGTGAAGGAACGAGGTAGAGACAGGGATTGCCAGACACATGCGCTTCGCAGCGCTGCGGATGGCACGCGCCGCCGCACGGCGTCGCTTACGATTGCAAATGCCGCGCATCGAATAGCCGCTCCTGATCGGCGTCATGATCGCGATCATCGCCTGGTGTGCGTCGACCCCAGCCGCCGGAAAGCAGGCCCACCAACGGCGTCAGCGGTGGGAGTGATGACCAGACCGGCGCAGAGCGATCCGCCCGCTGCTGCCGGCCGGCGCCTATCGCCGGCTGAGCGCGCCGAGATCGAGCAGCAGACGCGCGTCGCTGGGTTGCTGCAGCCGGGGCGAGGCTGTTCGGCATTGAGTGCCGGGGCCTCGTCGGCTCCATTGGTCGCTTTGGTCCCTGCTGTCCGGCATTCGACCGGCGGCGGGAGGGCACCAGCTTTCTACGCGGCTGTCTAGTGGATATGTTCGGCTTGAATTGACGAATTAGTTCACCTGGCGGTCAACCGCCCTACGGCTGAAGGGTGAATGATTGAGATAGGGTGATAGCCACATGCGCCTCGCCGTTGTGGCCGCTCTCTTTTGCGCGTTGATACTTGGGCTGGGCTACACCTATAGCCACGAAAGCTCGGTCCCGACCTTCCTCACCGCCCCGGTCGAACGCGGCAGCATCGCTACTTTGGTAAAGGCCAGCGGCACCGTCGAGGCCGTCGTTAGCGTCGATGTCAGCTCGCAACTGTCGGGGCGAATTGCGGAGGTGTTCGTTAATTTCAACGATACCGTAAGAGCTGGGCAGCCGATTGCCCAGATCGATCCGGAGATATTTGCCGCCCGGGTCAATGAAGCGAGTGCTGCCCTAAACGTCGGGACGGCAACCGCGCACGTTCAGAAGGCGGCAGTCGAACGAGCGAAGGTAGCAATGCTGAATGCGGAGAGGGAACTCCAGCGACACCTAGAATTGGCCCGCACCAACAGCGGAATCGGGCGAGAACTGGATCAGGCGCGGGCTCAGCGGGCGATTGCGGAAGCAGAACAGCACATGGCTGAAGCCAATCTTGAGAATGCCCAGGCTGTTGTCGAGCAAAGGCAGGCAGCTCTCGATCAGGCCCGACTTGATCTCGATCGCACCGTACTCCGAGCGCCGATTGATGGGATCATCATCAAGCGGGACGTCAATCCGGGCCAGACCGTTGCAGTCACCTTCGAAGCCAAAACATTGTTCAAGATTGCGAACGATCTGCGTGAGATGGAGGTCCACGGAAAGATTGATGAGGCCGATGTCGGACAGTTGAAAGTGGGCCAGACGGCCCGGTTCACTGTGGACGCTTATCCGGATCGAACCTTCAGTGGACAAGTTCTTCAGATCCGCAAATCTCCCGAGGTGGTGCAAAACGTTGTCACGTATACGGCGATCATCTCCGCGCCAAATCTGGATCTGTTGTTGCTGCCAGGAATGACCGCGCAGCTGCGAATCGTGGTGAGTGATAGCGGTGAGGTCCTCAAAGTTCCTAACCAGGCGCTGCGCTTCCGGCCAAACGGTTCCGGTCCTCCGTCTGATCGCCAAAATGCGAACCAAGCCGCGTCGTCTCAGGCATCCGCGACGGTGTGGTTGGTCGGCGAAGACGGCCGACCGAACCCTACTGCCGTCAGGCTAGGCGCGAGTGACGATAACAGCACAGCACTGCTGGAAGGCCGGCTTGCGGAGGGCCAGCAGTTAATCGTGGGGGTTGCCAACTCGCAGAAACAAAGCGGCTATTTCGGCCTCCGTCTGGGTTTTTAAATGCCGCTAGTTCAAACCGTTGGAATTTCGAAACACTATCCCTCCGGAAAGACCATCATTCGTGCCGTATCCAACGTGTCGCTCTCGATCGAGCGCGGAGAATTTATTGCCATCCGCGGCCGCTCTGGTTCGGGAAAGTCGACCCTAATGAATCTCTTGGGCCTTCTGGAGCGGCCGGACTGCGGCGAATATGCGCTGGACGGGCGAGAAGTTGTAAAGCTGAACGAAGACATCCGCGCGTCCATCAGGAGCCAAGATATCGGTTTCATCTTTCAGATCCCGGCGCTTCTGCCACGGGCCACCGCGCTGGAAAATGTCGAATTGCCCCTTGTTTACACGGGCACTCGTCACCGGGAACGACGACGCCGAGCCGAACGAGCGCTGGACCGGGTCGGCCTCGCCGACCGCAGCCATCATTGGCCGAATCAGCTCTCCGGAGGCGAGCAGCAGCGCGTCGTCATTGCGCGCGCGATGGTGAATGATCCTGCTCTCATCCTGGCCGACGAGCCGACCGGCGCGCTCGATAGCAGGACCAGCGACGAGATCCTGTCCTTGTTCGAAGACCTTCACCGCGACGGTCGTACCATCGTCGTGGTTACTCATGCCGCCGAGGTCGCCGACCGCGCGCAACGACGGATCACCCTCCACGATGGACGGATCATCGAAGATGACACGGCGTCGAAAACGCGGGCCCCGGATTCCGTACCATGAGCTCCCTAGGAAGCCTGCAAATCGCTGCGCGAGCGTTGCGCGTTAACAAGCTCCGAAGCGCTTTGACGGTGCTTGGAATCGTGGTCGGAGTTGCCGCCGTAGTTTGCATGGTTTCCGTGGGAGCGGGCGCCCAAGCAGAAGTTTCAGAGAAGATCCGCACGCTTGGAGCCAACCTCCTGATAGTCATGCCTGGCGCGCAGAATTCAGGCGGAGCGAGACTCGAATCCGGGACGCAGGTTACGCTGACTGAGGACGATGCCGCGGCGATTCGAGGCGAGGTGGTCGACGTGCAAGTCGCGGCGCCGCTGCTGTCGCGGTCCATGTCGCTCGTGGCCGGAAACAAAAACTGGATGGCGCTGGTCGCGGGAATCAATACCGACTATCTGGTGGCGCGCGAATGGCAAATGGCCAGCGGACGGTTGTTCACCAGCGCCGAGATGGATTCCGCAGCCAAGGTTGCTATCGTGGGAGCGGTTATCGTCGAGGCACTGTTCGAGGGACGCGCCAGAATCGGAGAGACGTTTCGGATCGGCAACGTCCCTTTCACTGTAATCGGTGTGCTGGACAAAAAGGGGCTGGGCGCAGCCGGTCGCAGTCAAGACGATATCGTCTTCATTCCTCTATCGACGGCGAAAAGCCGCGTACTCGGTGCCGTGCGCGGAACCAGCCGCGAAGCATTAGATTTCATCTCGATCAAGGTCTCGGACGCCGACGCTATGCCGACGGTGACAGACGAGATCGAGAAACTCCTTCGGCAACGGCACCGCATTCGCGGAGACACGCCTGACGATTTCAGGATCGAGAATCCCGCGGACGTCCTGACTGCACGCGGGGCGACGGCGCGAATCCTGAGCATTTTGCTGATCGCGGTGGCATCGGTTTCGCTCATCGTCGGTGGCATTAGTATCATGAATATCATGCTGGTTTCGGTCACCGAGCGCACCCGTGAAATCGGCTTGCGCATGGCTGTGGGAGCTAAGCGCCGCGACATCCGGTGGCAGTTCCTGATCGAGGCTTTAATGCTGGCATTGCTGGGAGGACTCGTCGGCGCACTGTTGGGAGCCACGGCCGCCGTTGCGATCGCGTGGGAGGCTGGCTGGCCGATACTGATAAGCCCCTGGGCCATTATCCTCGCTTGTGGATTTGCCGGGTTTGTGGGGATTTCATTTGGCCTCTATCCAGCCCATCGGGCAGCGCAGCTCGATCCGATCGTGGCATTGCGCTTCGAATAGGAGTAGTCCGCTCTATTGCCGATTTGTCAGAGATCGAGGTCGGCCAAACTGGTCCTCGATTATTCAAGCCGGAATGTCTGCTTTTGGCACAAAGCGGACATTGGTAGGACGCTATGAGATGTCTGCTTGTGACCCAAAGGAGACATCGGCCGCGCAAGTTTGCTGCGGCGCAATCATCTGAGATATGCGGCTTTCGTGCCAGTCAGAGTGTGGTTTTGCCGAACGGTCCCAGCCCCTCACTTGGCCCTGCTTGGGAAATTAGAAGGGATGTTTCAGCGCTCATTTCAGGCCGGATAGGCTTGTGCTCCAGGACAGCGTCGCGACAAGCGCGGGGTCGCAGCCGTTCGATCCCACGGCCGCTTGACCAGTTCCGGTGATCAGAAAACAGCTCTGTTTCGAGAGTGTGGTTGCGAAATAACGCAGATCAAACTTCAGTGCCTTATAGGTGTAAGAAAATCCCAAATTCCAATACGTGTAGTCCGGCAGCTTGTGTGCGGCATCCATCGCCGTTGCCTTGGTGGTTCCGAACCTCTGGCGACCGAGTTCGCCGGAAATTGTCAGGCCCGAATCGAATGTGTACTTGGCGTCGATCGAGTCGAAATTTTCCCAGGCGCCGGTGCGGCTGTAATCGGGCGCGTAATACACATTCACTTCAATCGTAAACTTGGAGCTTAGTGCGTATTTCGGCGCCACGTAATATTCTGGATAGGAAGTATCGATTACGCTTCCCGGATAGCTGTAATAGGCAACACCAGTCTCGACAGTGATCGGTCCGAATACCGGACGGATACCGGCGTAATCTGTCATCTGCAATTGCGAGAGCATCGGTATTTGCACGGATGCCGCGTCAACAGCGGCGAAAAGAATATTGTAAGTTGCTTCGAAATTTGTCGAGACGCTCGGCTTGTGATTGGATAGCGTATAGCCGCGGTAATTGTAGTCGCTAGTAATCGCTGCGGCGACGCTGACGTCGAATTTGGATGCGGTGTCTGTTCCCGGCGCCGGCACTGCTGCTGTGGATCGCGCGGGCGGCCCGGTTGCCGCTTCCTGGGCACTAGCCTGTGGTCGCAGCGCGCTGGCGATCGCCATAGCAAGCGCACCTGTGGCCATCAGGCGGGCAAGGCCTCGAATCGGCTCGCGTGCCCGATCGTCGCTGTAAATTTTGTCCGGCACCCTCGGCTCGTTCATATCACGCGCAAAACGGATGGTACGCAAAAATCGGAAGGTGTCCACACGCGTGATCGGCGAACCGCATGACGTTCGAGCAGGCTTCGGCCAAGGATTTTTCTGCCAAAGCGTACGATCACGTGGTGTTTTTGGATTGCCTGCACGATATGGGAGATCCGGTTGGCGCTGGACGGCACCTGAAGCAAACGCTGGCTCGCGATGGCGTTTGCATTGATCTTCCGAACCATTCGCACACGGACACACTTAAAGACAATCTCAACCCGTTAGGTGGCGTGTTCTATGGCGCTTCCATATTTATCTGTACGCTGCCTCGCTCTCGCAGTAGGTGGCGCTTGGCCTGGGCGCCCAGGCAGCAAACTCCGGTAACGTTCGGTTCGTTTTCGCCGCACTGCGGAAACAATATGATTTTCGAAGCGCGCGCTTGAGAACGGCGCTCCGGCAGTGGCCGACCATTCATTGTCCGTTCGTGCCTCAGTAGTGATCTAGAACGGTATTGAGCGAACGCTGACTGGTACCGGTGTGCCCTGTGGTGATAGTCCTGAGTTCGGTTTCCAGGGCTGTGATCCGGGAACGAAGCTGTTCGTCACTGACCTTCATGAATACACTTGCTGCCTTGTCGGCAAGCTCGGCCAGCATCGAGCGTTCGTCATGACTAAGGGCGTTACCAGTCGCATGCGGTCCATAGAGCGCCAGCCCTAAGCAGCGTAACCGGTCGCCCACAGGAACTGCGAGGATCGGCCGCATTAACCCACCGGGAAGGTCGTTTCGCGCGGCAGCATCGTCACTGACGTCGTATGGCCGATGACCACGCGCACGTTCGAGTATGGGATCGCGTGGATCGAGTATGCGCGCCGCATTATCCCACGACTGATCCGCGGAAGTGCGTCGGAAGGTACGATCCTGTTCGCGAAAAATACTAGCGGACGTAAGGCCAAGGGCACTGCGCACTCCTTGGACGATTTGCACCTCGACCTCACCATAATTCTCGGCCTTTAGGACAGCGTCGCCGAGCCGTTCTCCTGCTTTTGCAACTGAACGGTTGAAAAGCCAATCCAGATAGTGAGCCGCAGAGTCGTGAACCTTGGAGATCAAAAAAATAATGGCAGCTGCGAGCGCGAGCCAAGCCCAAGCGGGAAGCGTTACGTTTTTGCTGACCGCTTCACTAAGGTGATCAAAGGTTTCATGCAAGAAAAGCACCGGGAGACTGAGAAGGAGACCAAGAATGGTCACGCGACGGAGCGGAATACTTACCCTCACGACGTAGGGTCGACGCACAGCCTCGCTGACGAGGAGGCAGAGGACACCGTTGACGAGATAAAGCAGACCCCAAAATTGTTCCGGCGGCGAATAACCCGGCCAAAGAATATTGAGAAGTGTCGTGGTTGTACCGGCATCCGCGAATACAAGGGCGGGCAATCCGATCAGGCAGCCCCAGATCACCCAACGAAGGCGTTGATAGTCTTGCGGCGGGAGCTCCTCTTGCCGAGCCAATAGTATCAAGAAAGCACATGCAGCGACGACAATTCCACTCATTACACCAACCCGAGTGACCGCCTCGGTGGGATAGCCGAGTAGATTCGCGTAGCTTAGCGTCAGCAAAACAGCGAGTACGATCGCGATGAAGGGCAAAATCAGTTCAACCGGCCGCCAGCGCGACGTCGTTTCATCATTAGGGGCACGCAGCGCAAACCAGATGAAGCCTGCTGAACCGATGCCCTGTGCAATCGCGCCCACAATGTTCTGCATCAACAGGGCAATGGGTGAATACAGTTGCAAGAGCGCATAGTATTGCGCGGACTGGCCTGGATTGAACCAAATGACGTAAAGGAAAAATCCCCAAGTCATAATTCCTGGCCTGGTCCAAACGAGCCATGCGGCTGCCAGAATGACAAGCATCGCTGCGATCTGATCGAGTAGCAGAACAGCAAGTACCCACCCGTTGTACGGCCGTTGCTCAGCAACGATGTTTAATTCTCGCGCCGGTCGGCCCGGGGCTGTGGCCATTACAAGCTCGGCGCGCTGCTGATTAGCGACGAGGCGAAATCCTCCCAAGGCTGCCATCGCACTGGCGCATCTGAGTGTGCGTATGGGAATACAACGCATCTGCGCGAGATCCAGCCTATCACCGACGCGCAGACCAGCCCGAAATGCGGGCGAGGCAGTTTGATTTAGGAAAGGACCCTGGATGTCCGTGATGACGCCGTCGTTGTTTGCGTAAAAACCGAATGATCCCAACGGTTGATACAACCGGTAGAAATCCGGGACGATCATCGCCAACGCCCAGAATGCGAGCGCCACAAGTAGAACGCGACCTGCAATTTGCTCATAACTAGGCATCCGATTGTCATTTTCTATGATCGGATGGACGAAGCCAATGCCAAAGAGGACGTGAGTAATCGACAAAGATTGAGCGTTGGCGATGAGGGATCAGTCGGTCGCGGAAGCGCGGCAGATAAAACTTTGAATCCGGTTCCGCGCATCAGCTCAAAGGAAGCTGATCGAGATCGCCCCGAGATAGAGACCGACGCCGAAAGCCGCATGCACGGAAATGTT
>Ga0318544_10000013_pt1 | contig 26182 bp, 25 predicted proteins | sample GRESIP168b4f25_FD_203480 | JGI IMG/M metagenome (GOLD analysis project Ga0318544, IMG submission 203480) | Tropical soil microbial communities from Luquillo Experimental Forest, Puerto Rico - GRE.SIPMG.168b4f25 | ecosystem: Environmental > Terrestrial > Soil > Tropical forest > Bulk soil...
CTCCGCACTGGTGGCCGCGGCCACGCTATCGGACCGCTACATCACCGCCCGCTTCCTGCCGGACAAGGCCATCGACCTGGTCGACGAGGCCGCCAGCCGGCTGAAGATGGAGATCGACTCGCGGCCGGTCGAGATCGACGAGGTCGAGCGCCTGGTGCGCCGCCTCGAGATCGAAGAAATGGCGCTGGCGAAGGAAGAGGACGAGGCGTCGAAGGAGCGCCTGGAGAAGTTGCGCGCCGAGTTGGCCGACCAGAAAGAAAGGCTGGCCGAGCTGACCGCCAGGTGGCAGAACGAGAAGAACGCCATCGACACGGTTCGCCAACTCAAGGAGCAGCTGGAGGCGTTGCGCGGGGAGTCCGAGCGCGCCGAGCGCGACGGCGACCTGGCCAAGGCCGCCGAGCTGCGGTACGGGCGCATCCCCGAGGTGGAAAAGAAGCTCGATGCGGCGCTGCCGCAGGCCGAGGCCCGCGAGAACGTGATGCTCAAGGAAGAGGTCGGGCCCGACGACATCGCCGACGTGGTGTCGGCGTGGACCGGCATCCCGGCCGGGCGGATGCTCGAAGGCGAGACGGCCAAGCTGCTGCGGATGGAAGACGAGCTGGGCAAACGCGTGGTCGGGCAGAAGAAGGCCGTGCAGGCCGTGTCCGACGCGGTGCGCCGCAGCCGCGCGGGGGTCGCCGACCCCAACCGGCCCACGGGTTCGTTCATGTTCCTGGGACCAACCGGTGTCGGCAAGACCGAGCTGGCCAAGGCGCTGGCCGACTTCCTGTTCGACGACGACCGGGCGATGGTTCGCATCGACATGAGCGAGTACAGCGAGAAGCACTCGGTGGCCCGCCTGGTCGGCGCGCCTCCCGGCTACATCGGCTACGACCAGGGCGGTCAGCTGACCGAGGCGGTGCGCCGTCGGCCCTACACGGTGGTGCTGTTCGACGAGGTCGAAAAGGCCCATCCGGACGTGTTCGACGTGCTGCTGCAGGTCCTCGACGAGGGCCGACTCACCGACGGGCAGGGCCGCACGGTGGACTTCCGCAACACGATCCTGATCCTGACGTCCAACCTGGGTTCGGGCGGCAGCGAGGAGCAGGTGATGGCGGCGGTGCGCGCGGCGTTCAAGCCGGAGTTCATCAACCGGCTGGACGACGTGCTGATCTTCGAAGGGCTCAATCCCGAAGAACTGGTGCAGATCGTCGACATCCAGCTCGAGCAACTGAGCAAGCGGCTGGCGCAGCGGCGGTTGCAGCTGGAAGTCTCGCTGCCGGCCAAGCGTTGGTTGGCACAGCGCGGGTTCGACCCGGTGTACGGCGCCCGGCCGTTGCGGCGGCTAGTGCAGCAGGCGATCGGCGACCAGTTGGCCAGGCAGTTGCTCGCGGGCGAGGTGCACGACGGGGACACCGTTCCGGTCAACGTCAGCCCGGACGGCGATTCGCTGATCCTGGGCTAGCTGTGATGGGGTTGTGACCTGGTCGGATTCTGTATTCCGGTCCAACAGCAGATACCCTGTCTGGAATGGTCCCGCTCTGGTTCACGCTGTCCGCACTGTGCTTTGTTGGTGCGGTCGTGCTGCTGTACGTCGATATCGACCGACGTCGCGGGCGCAGCAGGCGCCGCCGATCGTGGGCGCGGTCGCACGGATTCGACTACGAGCGCGAATCGACCGACATCCTCAAACGCTGGAAGCGCGGTGTGATCTCGACGGTGGGCGATGTCCCCGCCCATAACGTCGTGCTGGGCCAGATCCGCGGCGAGGCGGTCTACATCTTCGACGTCGACGAAGTCGCCACAGTGATCGCGCTGCACCGCAAGGTGGGCACCAACGTCGTGGTCGATCTGCGGCTCAAGGGACTCAAAGAGCCTCGGGAGAACGACATTTGGCTGCTGGGCGCGATCGGGCCGCGGATGGTGTATTCCACCAATCTGGACGCGGCCCGGCGGGCCTGCGACCGGCGCATGGTCACCTTCGCGCACACCGCGCCCGACTGCGCCGAGACCATGTGGAACGAGCAGAACTGGACGCTGGTCGCCATGCCGGTCGCCAGCACTCGCGCCCAATGGGACGAGGGCCTGCGCACCGTCCGCCAGTTCAACGACCTGTTGCGGGTGTTGCCGCCGCTGCCCGAGGAAACCGAGGAGCCGGCGGGACTTCGCAATGCGTCACCCGGCCGGCCGTTGGCGCCCGCCGCTCGCGCGGAGTTGCCACCCGGACGCGCACAACAGGATATGGCCGGGCTGCTGGGCTCGGATGTTCAGGCGGGCCGCCGCGCCCCGGAGCCGGTGCACCGGGAACAGAGTCGCTCGGAGGGCTTCGGCGAAGCCATTCGCCGCCCGCCGCCACCCGGGCGCAACGGCCGTCAGGCCACTAACTACCAGCGCTGATAGCCCGCCGGGTGGGTCCGTCGGCGGTTAGGCCGCCGTCGTTACACTGTCGCTCATGCCTCGCCCCGTAGCCCTCATCACCGGGCCTACGTCCGGGATCGGTGCCGGCTACGCGCGGCGCTGTGCGACCGACGGCTACGACCTGGTTTTGGTGGCTCGCGACGTCGGCCGGTTGACCAAACTGGCCGCCGAACTCGAGGGCCGCGCGAGCAGCGTCGAGGTGCTGCCCGCGGACCTGGCCGATGCGGCCGACCGGCGTAAGGTCGGCGACCGCCTTGCCGGGGGAGTGCGCGTCCTGGTGAACAACGCCGGCTTCGGCATGTCCGACGAATTCTGGACGGCCGAGCCAGCGCTGCTGCAGGCGCAGCTCGACGTCAATGTTGCCGCGGTCATGCAGCTCACCCGGGCCGCGCTGCCCGCCATGCTCGACGCCGGTGCGGGAACCGTCATCAACATCGCCAGTGTCGCCGGGCTGCTGTCCGGGCGGGCGCCGACCTACTCGGCGTCCAAGGCGTGGGTGGTTTCGTTCAGCGAGGGCCTGGCCGTCGAATTGCAGGGCACGGGCGTCGGTGTGCACGCCGTGTGCCCGGGGTTCGTGCACACCGAATTCCACGCCAGGGCCGGGATGGACATGGCGGGCCTGCCGTCGTTCATGTGGCTCGAGGTCGACGATGTGGTCAGTCAGAGCCTGGCCGATATCGCCCGGGGCAAGGTGATCAGCGTTCCGGGGCTGCAATACAAGGGGATTGTCACCGCCGGGCGGATGATGCCGCGGAACCTGATGCGGGCCGTGACCAAACGAGTCGGCCGTGGCTGAACCTGACCCGCGCGAGGAGTTGGCGGAGCTGGTGCGGCGGTTGTCGGTGGTGCACGGCCGGGTCACGCTGTCGTCGGGCAAGGAGGCCGACTACTACGTCGACCTGCGCCGCGCCACCCTGCACCACCGGGCTTCGGCATTGATTGGCAAGCTGATGCGCGAACTCACCGGCGACTGGGACTACGCGGTGGTCGGGGGCCTGACCCTGGGTGCCGACCCGGTGGCGACGGCGATCATGCACGCGCCGGGGCGTCCGATCGACGCTTTCGTCGTGCGTAAGTCGGCGAAAACCCATGGCCTGCAACGGCTTATCGAAGGATCCGAGGTTTCCGGTCAGCGGGTGTTGGTGGTGGAGGACACCAGTACCACGGGCGCCTCGGCGTTGACGGCGGTGCATGCCGTCCAGGACGCGGGCGGCGACGTGGTCGGGGTGGCCACCGTAGTGGACCGCGCCACCGGCGCGGCCGAGGCCATCCAGGCCGAGGGGCTGTTGTACCGCAGCGTGCTGGGCCTTGGCGACCTGGGGCTGGGCTAGGCCGCCGGCGGTATGCATCGCATGCGCAACTTGTCACATCTGCCACAGCGGCCTCTCGGGCGGGCGGGGTTGATACTGCCCGCCTCACAGCGACAAAACCCGTTGCTGCCCCGCCGGAGCTCAGTTGTCGCTGTCAGGCGGGCAAAGCGCGAACCGGCCCTGCGAGAGACCCCTGTGGCGAATGTGACCCATGCGTTCTGAATTCGAGCCGCGCAAGCTTTCGGTCCGCACTTTCCTCGCCATCGCAACCTGCGTGGCCGCCTGCCTCGTGGGTTGTTCGGGCTCCAACCATCCCGCTCGCCCCTACGGCGCCCAGCGCGCGCGGCTCGGAGAATCGCTGGCGCTGCTGGGCTGGAACATGGCGGTGTCGAACCTGCGCTGGGAAGGCGATTACGTGCTGATCGACGTCGACGCCAGTGCGGCGTCCGCCAAGGACCCGCGCGCGCCGCGCGCCAAACCCGAGGACATTCGATTCGGCCTCTACGGCGCGCTGGCGCATCCGATGGAGTCCGCCGGCCTGGGCAGCTGCGACGCCGGGACGGCCAGCGTGCACGACATTCCCTCGCCGCTGTCGGCGCCTCCCGACCGGCTCACAGGCACGGTTTGCCTTGGGCCGCTTAAGGATCGGAGTCAGGTCCGGGGGGTGTACGGTTACTCGCCGCACGACCGGATCCCCAACACCTCGGCGGCCTACCCGGCGGCCTTTCCGGTGGGATTGCCGCCGACGAACCGCAACGACACCGGCCTGGTGGTCAAGACCGTCAGCCTGTCGGCCTGGCGCGCCGACGGCACCCCGGTGACCAAGGCGCAGCTCGGCGACCCGGGGGCATTCACCGGCAACGGCTACATGCTGCTGGGTCTGGAAGCCGACGCCCTCGCGGCCCGCTATCGCGACGATTCCGCCACCCGGGGCGGCCCGATGATGCTGCTCGTCTCGCCGACTTTGCCCGGCGCGGGATTGAACCCGGCCTGCGCGGCGTACGGGTACTCGGTGTTGATCCTGCCCGACGCGTCGCTGGACTCGGTCCATGTCAACGCGTCGCTGTGCACCCAGGGTGAAATCAACGAGGCGTTGCTGTACGCGACGGTGGCGGTCGATGGCACCCACGCCGGTGTGTGGACGCAGCGATGAGCGAGCCCGGGCCTACCGAATGGGGGATAACGGCGGGCGGTGTCGGGCCCTGGCCGGGCGAGGTTCCCGACGACCCGCGGTACGACCCAGTTCTGTTGCGCGACGGCGACACTCGCAACGTCGTCGACGCCTACCGCTACTGGACCCGGGAGGCGATCATCGCCGACATCGACCGGCGTCGTCATCCCCTGCATGTGGCGATCGAGAACTTCGGCCACGACGCCAACATCGGCTCGGTGGTGCGCACCGCCAACGCCTTTGCGGTGCACACCGTGCACATCGTCGGGCGGCGGCGCTGGAATCGCCGCGGTGCCATGGTGACCGATCGTTATCAGCGGCTGTGCCACCACGAGAGCACCGCCGAACTCCTCGACTTCGCTGCCGGTGTCGGCCTGACGGTGGTCGCGGTGGACAATGTCCCGGGTGCGGCGCGGCTGGAGGAGACCGCGCTGCCGCGGGAGTGCCTGCTGGTGTTCGGCCAGGAGGGCCCGGGCATCACCGACGACATCAGGGCGGGCGCGGCGCTCACCGTGTCGATCGCCCAGTTCGGCTCGACGCGCAGCATCAACGCCGGCGTTGCCGCCGGGATCGCGATGCACGCGTGGATCCGCCAGCACGGGGACCTCTCGCGCGCGTGGTAAGGGTCGTCAGTTCGGTTTCGCCGGCCTCATCTTGAACGAGACCTCAAGCTTGATGCGGAAGGTGATATCGCCGGCCTCGCTCACCGACATGTCCTGCTCAATGACCCGGGCGACCCGGATGTCGTCGACGCTCGACCGTGCCCTCTCCACCGCTTCGGTCGCGGCCTGCTCCCACGACGCCGGACTCGTACCGATGATGTCGATCACCTTGTACACACTCATGTCTGTCTCCTCAGCTCGAAGAACCTCTGCGAGCCTATAGCGCGACTACGCCAATCGCTCGGTCTCGTCGGCGACGGCCCGCAGCGCCGCCGCCAGCTCGCGGGCCTGCGCCGCCTGAAACTCTTCGTCGTGAGTGGCCGACAGACTGATCCACCGCTCGCACGTGCCATCGGTGAACTGACGGCCGACGACGCGGATCACGGCGTACCCGACATGCCTTGTGCTGCCGTCGAATTCACGCCAGGTCCGCTCGCCGTGGGCCTGCCAGCCATAGGTGTGGACCGCGTCGGGCGGGACGGCGATCTCGCCCGACAACACGCCGTCGCCGGTCATGTTGTCGGCCACCAGCTCCCGGGCCATCGCCAGCAGGGCCGCCGGGTCGTCGCCGGATCGCTCCAAGAGTTCGAACCGCGCGGCCTGCTCGGGGGTGAGCCGGTCGACAACCTCCCGCCAGGTCGCGGCCGCGTTGTCGGGGCTGGTCATGATTGCGATTCTCCCCTGCTGGCGCCCGGCGCGCCGACAGAGTGTGCATTCCTGGCGTTGAGTGTGCGATCAGGGTCGGATTTCGGCGGCGAATTTCCCGCCCTGAGCGCACACTCGAGGCGGCCGCTAGCTCCAGAGGGTCACGTGCACCTTCGGCCGAAATCGAGTCACGCCCACCCCGCTTCCGCGGATCATCGCCTGGGTGCACCTCGGCGTGGTGATGAATCGGACGAGCTCGGACACGGCGGGCTGGCGGACCGCCGGCGCCAATGTCGCCGCGCACCACTCGCCCGACCCGCCCAGCCCGGGACCGGTCACATGCGTCAACCGCCCGGCGGCGAGGTCCTTGGCGACCGCGAAACCGATCGTCAGCGTGACACCGCCGACCCGCTGAACTTCCTCGAGCGCAGCGGCGTCGCTTTGAAAGATTCGCTGTTGCGACTCCGGAATGGCCAAGTCGCGCAACATCGTTGCGATCTCGCCATCTACGCTGCCCGCCGACGGGCCGAGCATCCAGTGTTGCTGGCGCAGCAGTGCCGGTGTCGGAATACCGATGGCCAGTGGACTATTGGGCGCGACGACGGCGATGATCTGATACTTCAGAAAGGGCCGCATGAAGATCGAGTCATCGTGACCGATCGAACTTTCGCTCGCGGGGCCGATCGCGATGTCGACGGCGCGCGAGCAGATCAGGTCGCGGAACCGGCTCGTCGGATGCACGCTCAACTCCACCGACAAGTCGGCGGCCCGCGACGAGAAGAGCTCGATCAGGCCGGGCGCGGCGTGTTCGGCGAACGCGGTTGACGCCGCCATGCGCAGCAGCCGGCGCCCGTGGGCGGCCTCGGTGACTTCGATCGCGGTTTGTCGCTGCAGACCCAGGATTTCGACCGCGCGGCTCGCCAGCCGCAGTCCACCGGGCGTGAACGCCAGCCCGGCGCCCGTCCTGGTGAACAGCGGGTCGTCGAGCTCCTTGCGCAGCGCCGCCACGAGCATCGAGACTCCGGCGTCGGAAACCCCCAACTCCGCGGCGGCGGCTCGCACCGAGCCCAGGCGAACCACTGCCGAATAGGCCCGAAGTTGAGCCGGGGTCATGGTGTGAGCCTACTTTGGAATGGTGCGTGACGTGCTTGCCGAGCTGATGGCGATCTGGCGTGCCGGTCAGACCGCGGGGCTCGGAACGGTGGTGCGAACCTTTCGGTCCGCACCGCGGCCGCCGGGGGCCTCGATGATGGTGGCACCCGACGGTTCGGTGACCGGGTCCGTGTCGGGTGGTTGCGTGGAGGGCGCGGTGTACGACGTCGCTACCGAGGCGGCGAAGACCGGGACGCCGCGGCTGGAACGCTACGGGGTCAGCGACAGCGACGCGTTCGCCGTCGGGCTGACGTGCGGCGGCGTCATCGACGTCTTCGTCGAGTCGGTGTCGCAGGCGACGTTTCCCGAACTCGGCGCGGTGGCCGACGACATCGCCGCCCACCAACCGGTGGCGATCGCGACCGTCATCGCCCACCCGGACGCGCAGTGGGTCGGCCGCCGGCTCGTCATCCGGCCAGACCCGAGTAGACCCGCGGCGGGGTCGCTGGGTTCGGCGCGTGCCGACGCCGCTGTCGCCGATGACGCGCGTGGCCTGCTGGCGGTGGGCCGCAGCGAGGTCCTCAAGTACGGACCCGACGGGCAGCGACTGGGCCAAGGCATGGATGTCTTCGTGTCCAGCTACGCGCCGCGCCCGCGAATGCTCGTGTTCGGTGCCATCGACTTCGCGGCGGCCCTGGCGCAGCAGGGATCGCTCCTCGGCTACCGGGTCACCGTCTGCGATGCCCGCGAGGTGTTCGCCACGCCGGCGCGCTTCCCGACGGCCGACCACGTCGTCGTCGATTGGCCCCACCGCTATCTCGCCGCCCAGGCGGAGGCGGGCGAAATCGACAAGAGCACGGTGATCTGCGTGCTCACCCACGATCCGAAGTTCGACATCCCGGTGCTCGAAGTGGCGCTCCGCCTGGGCGTCGGATACGTGGGGGCGATGGGATCGCGCCGCACACATGACGACCGGATGAGGCGGCTGCGGGCCGCGGGGCTGACCGATGGCGAGTTGGTTCGGTTGTCCAGCCCCATCGGACTGGACCTGGGTGCCCGCACACCGGAGGAGACCGCGGTCTCGATCGCCGCGGACATCATTGCAAAGCGCTGGGGCGGCGGGGGCCGTCCGCTGGCGGAGACTGCCGGGCGAATCCACCACGATGCGCAAGACGCGCAGGTAGAAGGCGAGTTCAGGGATTCCTTAACTCGCTATTGACGGGTGTTTGGTAGCGGCTGACACTTGGCCGCATGCAAGTACCCGGACCATTCGAATACGAACGTGCAACCAGCGTCGACCACGCCGTCGGACTGCTGGATCGGTTGGGCGAGGGGGCGCGGGTGATCGCGGGCGGGCACAGCCTGCTACCGATGATGAAGCTGCGCATCGCCAACCCGGAGTACCTCGTCGACATCAACGACCTGGCACCCGAGCTCGGATACGTGATCACCGATCCGACCCTCGTTCGAATCGGCGCCATGACGCGTCACCGCGAGATCCTCGAGTCCGACACCCTGGCCGCCGTGTGCCCGATCTTCCGGGACGCCGAGCGGGTGATCGCCGATCCCGTCGTCCGCAATCGCGGCACCCTGGGCGGTTCGCTGTGCCAGGCGGATCCGGCCGAGGATCTCGTGACGGTCTGCAGCGTGCTGGATGCCGTGTGCCTGGCCCGCGGGCCCTCCGGTGAGCGGGAAATACCGATGGACGATTTCCTTGCCGGGCCCTACGAGACCGCATTGGCGCACAACGAGATTCTGGTTGAGGCTCGAATCCCGGTGCGGCACAACACATCCAGCGCATACGCGAAAGTGGAGCGCCGGGTCGGCGACTGGGCGGTCACGGCGGCCGGAGCGGCGATCACGCTCGACGGTGCCGCAATAGCAGCCGCCCGCGTCGGCCTGACGGCGGTGAACCCCGACCAGGCCGCGCTCGCCGAGCTGTCGGCGGCCCTGGTCGGCCAACCGGCCACCGACGAGGTTTTCGCCGAGGCCGGTCGCCGCGCCGCCTCGGCGTGCGATCCGGTGACCGACGTCCGCGGCACCGCCGAGTACAAGCGCCACCTGGCCTCCGAACTGACCATGCGCACATTGCGGACGGCCGCCGAACGGGTACGCAACCAGCCTGCGCCGGAAGGGAATTGATGATGCAAGTCAACATGACCGTTAACGGCGAACAGGTGATCGCCGACGTCGAACCCCGGATGCTGCTGGTGCATTTCTTGCGTGATCAGTTGCGGCTCACCGGGACCCATTGGGGTTGCGACACCAGCAACTGCGGAACGTGCGTGGTCGACGTGGACGGCGTCCCGGTGAAGTCGTGCACGATGCTTGCAGTCATGGCGTCCGGGCACAGCGTCCGGACCGTGGAGGGGCTGGCCGCCGGCGGCCAGCTCGACCCGGTGCAGGAAGGGTTCATGCGGTGCCACGGGCTGCAATGCGGCTTCTGCACCCCGGGAATGATGATCACCGCCCGCGCCCTGCTGGACCGCAATCCCCATCCCGACGAGGAGACCATCCGGGAGGCGATCTCCGGGCAGATCTGCCGATGCACCGGATACACCACGATCGTGCGGTCCATTCAATGGGCCGCGGAGCACGCCGCGACCCCAGCGGAGGCCACGTCATGACAACTATCGAATCGCGCCCACCGTCACCGGAAGACACCGCCGACAACGACCAAAAGCCGTGCGGGCACGGCCGAATGCTGCGCAAAGAGGACCCCCGGTTCATCCGCGGCCGGGGCACCTATGTCGATGACGTGGCCCTGCCCGGCATGCTGCATCTGGCGATTCTGCGCTCGCCCTATGCGCATGCCCGCATCGCCGGCATCGATGTGACTGCGGCCCTTGCGCATCCGAAGGTCAAGGCGGTGGTGACGGGTGCAGACCTGGCCGAGAAGGGCCTGGCCTGGATGCCGACACTGTCCAACGACGTGCAGGCGGTGCTGGCCACCGACAAGGTGCGTTTCCAGGGGCAAGAGGTGGCGTTCGTCGTTGCCGAGGACCGGTATTCGGCCCGGGACGCACTGGAGTTGATCGACGTCGACTACGACCCGTTGGACCCGGTCGTGGATGTCCGCACGGCGCTCGATCCGTCCGCGCCGGTGATCCGCACCGACCTCGAGGGCAAGACCGACAACCACCTCTTCGACTGGGAGACCGGTGACGCGGCCGCCACGGAGGCCGTATTCGCGAAGGCCGACGTCGTCGTCAAGCAGGAGATCGTATACCCGCGGGTGCACCCCGCGCCGATGGAAACCTGTGGCGCCGTGGCAGATCTGGACCCGGTCACCGGCAAGCTGACGCTGTGGACCACCTCGCAGGCGCCGCACGCGCACCGGACGGTGTACGCGTTGGTCGCCGGCCTGCCCGAACACAAGATCCGGGTGATCTCACCCGATATCGGCGGAGGCTTCGGCAACAAGGTGCCGATCTATCCCGGCTATGTGTGTGCGATCGTCGCCTCGCTGGTGCTGGGCAAGCCGGTCAAGTGGATGGAGGACCGCAGCGAGAATTTGACCTCCACCGGCTTTGCGCGCGACTACATCATGGTCGGCGAGATCGCCGCCACCAAGGACGGCAAGATCTTGGCGATACGGTCCAACGTGCTGGCCGATCACGGTGCGTTCAACGGCCAGGCGGCACCCTTGAAGTACCCGGCCGGGTTTTTCGGGGTGTTCACCGGCAGCTATGACATCGAAGCCGCGTATTGCCACATGACGGCGGTGTACACCAACAAGGCGCCCGGCGGGGTGGCCTACGCCTGCTCGTTCCGGATCACGGAAGCGGTGTATTTTGTCGAGCGGCTGGTGGACTGCCTTGCGTTCGAGTTGAAGATGGATCCGGCCGAGCTTCGGCTGCGAAACCTGCTGCGGCCCGAGCAATTCCCGTATAAGAGCAAGACGGGCTGGGTATACGACTCGGGTGACTACGAGGCCACCATGCGCAAGGCGATGGAGATGATCGGCTACGACGCGTTGCGCGCCGAACAGAAGGAGCGACGGGCGCGCGGCGAGCTGATGGGTATCGGCATGTCCTTTTTCACCGAGGCCGTCGGCGCCGGCCCGCGCAAGGATATGGACATCCTCGGGCTCGGAATGGCCGACGGGTGCGAGTTGCGCGTGCACCCGACGGGCAAAGCCGTTGTGCGACTTTCGGTTCAGACGCAGGGCCAGGGCCACGAGACGACGTTCGCGCAGATCGTCGCCGAGGAGCTGGGCATCCCGCCCGACGACATCGAAGTGGTGCACGGCGACACCGATCAGACACCGTTCGGGCTGGGCACCTACGGGAGCCGGTCGACCCCGGTCTCGGGTGCGGCCGCCGCACTGGTCGCCCGCAAGGTCCGCGACAAGGCGAAGATCATCGCATCGGGGATGCTCGAAGTTTCCGTGGCCGACTTGGATTGGGAGAAGGGCTCTTTCCACGTCAAGGGTGACCCGTCGGCGTCGGTAACGATCCAAGACATCGCGATGCGCGCACACGGGGCCGGCGATCTGCCCGAGGGCATCGAGGGTGGCCTGGACGCCGAGGTCTGCTACAACCCGGAGAACCTGACGTACCCCTACGGCGCGTATTTCTGTGTGGTGGATGTCGATCCGGGCACCGCGGTGGTCAAGGTGCGGCGCTTCCTGGCCGTCGACGACTGCGGCACCAGGATCAACCCGATGATCATCGAGGGCCAGGTGCATGGCGGCATCGTCGACGGCATCGGGATGGCGTTGATGGAGATGATCGCGTTCGACTCCGAGGGCAACTGCCTGGGCGGGTCGCTCATGGATTACCTGATTCCGACCGCGGTCGAGGTACCGCATCTGGAGACCGGCCACACGGTGACGCCGTCGCCGCATCACCCGATCGGCGCCAAGGGCATCGGCGAATCGGCCACCGTGGGATCGCCCCCGGCCGTGGTGAACGCGGTGGTGGATGCGTTGGCACCGTTCGCGGTTCGACACGCCGATATGCCGCTGACACCATCCCGGGTCTGGGAGGCGATGCAGGGTAGGGCGAGGCCACCAATCTGATGACAATCAGCGAGCGGGCCCGGGAATTATCGGCGGCACGGACGCCGTTTGTGCACGCGACCGTGGTGCGGGCCCAGCCGCCCACCTCGTCCTACCCGGGCGACGAAGCAATCCTGTTGGCGGACGGGACAATCGAGGGTTTCGTTGGCGGCCAGTGCGCGCAGAACTCCGTCCGCAAGGCGGCGCTGGGCGCGCTGCAGGCAGGTGAAAGCGTGCTGTTGCGCGTGCTTCCCGACGGCGATGTGCACTTTCCCGAGGCCCCCGGCGCCTGCGTGGTCGTCAACCCATGCCTATCCGGGGGATCGCTGGAGATCTTCCTGGCGCCGCAATTGCCGGCCCCTTTGATCCAGATCTACGGAGCCACGCCCATCGGCGACGCCCTGGCCCAACTGTGCGAGGTGCTGGGGTATGACGTTCGGCGCGATACCGAGCCGGCCGACGCCACCGCCGTGGTGATCGCCAGCCATGGCGGCCCGGAGGCCGAGATCATCCGCGCGGCGCTGGATAACGGCGTCGGATACATCGGCTTGGTGGCCAGCCAGGTTCGCGGCGCCGCGATCCTGAACGAACTCGAACTCTGCGAGGCCGAGCGAGCCCGCGTACATACCCCGGTCGGATTGCCCATCGGCGCCAAGACCCCGGCGGAGATCGCGGTCTCGATCGCGGCCGAACTCATCGCCGGTATCCGCGGCGGCGGCCTGAGCCGCGCCGTCGCCCTGGAGGGCGGCCCGCGGGAGGCGGTCGACCCGGTGTGCGGCATGACGGTAACGATCGGGCCCGCTACCGAGCACCTACAGCTGGCCGGCGCGGACTTCTGGTTCTGCGGCCCGGGATGCCGGAGGTCTTTCGCCGCGGAAGCCGGCGCGTGACGGTCACCGGCGTCGTGCTGGCAGCCGGCAGTTCGCGCAGGCTGGGCACGCCCAAACAGCTTCTGCCATACCGGGATACAACGGTGCTCGGTGGCACCCTCCAGGTCGCTCGCCGCGTTGGTTTCGACCAGCTCATCGTCACTCTGGGCGGATCGGCCCAAGCGGTGCGCGACGCAGTGCGGCTGGACGGGTTCGACGTGGTGGCCGTCGAAGATTTCGGCAGCGGCTGTTCGGCATCGCTCAGCGCAGCGTTGCAACGGGTGCACCCGGAAGCCTCCGGGATCGTGCTCATGCTCGGTGATCAACCGCGTGTGGACCCCGCGACCGTGGGCCGGCTCGTCGCCGAAGGGCCAGCCGGCCCCATCATGGTATGCCGGTACGACGACGGGGTCGGGCATCCGTTCTGGTTGAGCCGCACAGTATTTGGTGACCTGCAACGGCTGCACGGAGACAAGGGTGTGTGGAAGCTCGTGGAGTCGGGCCAACACGAGGTGCGCGAACTCGCGGTCGACGGTCCGATTCCGCTCGACGTCGACACCTGGGATGACTACCAGCGGCTGATGGAGTCCTCGTGATTTTCAACGACGTCGAGGACGTGATCGGCCAGTTCGACGCGCACAACTACCTGCTGGATACCGGGACCGCGTCGGCGGTCTATTTGGCGGTCACGCTCGGCCGGCCGCTGCTGCTGGAGGGTGAGCCCGGAGTCGGCAAGACAACTGCGGCTAAAACCCTTGCGGCGGTGCTGGATACCACGCTGGTCCGGTTGCAATGCTACGAAGGATTGACTGCGAACGAGGCGTTGTACGACTGGAACTACCAACGGCAGCTGCTGTCCATCCGGCTGGCCGAGGCGCGCGGTGCCAACATCGACGAAGCCGATCTATACACCGAGGCCTACCTGGTGGATCGGCCCATACTGCGCTGCGTGCGGCATCGCGGCCCGACACCGCCGGTCCTGCTGATCGACGAAATCGACCGGGCCGATGACGAATTCGAGGCGTTGCTGCTGGAGTTCCTCGGCGAATCCGCGGTCACGGTTCCCGAGCTGGGCACCTTCGTCGCCGAGCGCCCGCCGATCGCCGTGCTTACCTCCAACCGCAGCCGTGACCTGCACGATGCGTTGCGCCGCCGCTGTCTGTACCACTGGATCGACTACCCGGAGCCGGCCCGGGCCGCCGCGATCGTCCGCCGTACGGTGCCCGGGGCGACCGCGCCGTTGATCGAGCACGCCACCCAATTCGTCGGCAGCGCACGCGATCTGGATCTGGACAAGCCGCCCGGCGTGGCCGAGACCATCGACTGGGTCGCGGCCCTCGTGTCCCTTGGCGTCGCAGACCTCCAGGAGGATTCGGCCGCGGCTGCACTGACCAGCCTCGGGGCGCTGGCCAAGACGCCCGACGACCGTACCCTGATTCGCGACGCGTACACCGCTTTTACTGAGTGCAGCCTTACATGAGAGGGCCCATAGGATGAAGATCGCCAACCAGTTCACCGTCGGTGCGCCCATCGAGCAGGCCTGGGACGTGCTGTGCGACCTTGAACAGGTAATCCCGCTGATGCCCGGGGCGCAGCTGACCGGCCACGAGGGCGACGACTACCTCGGCAAGGTGAAGGTCAAGGTCGGGCCGGTCACCAGCGAGTTCAGCGGCAAGGTGCGTTTCGTCGAACAGGATCGCGGCCAGCACCGCGCCGTCATCGACGCCAAGGGCAAGGAGTCGCGCGGCACCGGCAACGCGGCCGCCACGGTCACCGCCCAGCTGCAGGAGGACGGGGACCGCACCAGCGTCGCAGTCGACACCGATCTGAAGATCGTCGGCAAGCTGGCCCAGTTCGGCGGCGGAATGCTGCAGCAGGTGTCGGAGAAGTTGTTGGGCCAGTTCGTGGAATCGCTGGAAGCCGAACTGGCCGCAAAGAACACGAAGACCGCACCAGACCCCGCGAGCCCGTCAGCTGCGGAACCCGCTCCCGGGCCACGCCATGCGGCAGCCGAGCCCGAGCCCATCGATCTGCTCGACCTCGCCGGTGGCGACCAGCTCAAGAAGTACGGGGCGGCGGCAATAGCCGTGCTCGCCGTGCTGGTGCTGATCTGGGTTCTGCGCCGGAGGCGTTAACGGCCCGTGAGCACCCCAATGCTGTTGCGGGGCACAGATTTGGCGGCGTTCGCGGCCGCGCTGGTGGCGCGGCTGCGCGGTGTTGGGGTACTGGTATCCGCCAATGGCCCGGCGAGCTTCGTGCAGGCGCTCCGACAGCTGGTGCCGGACACCACGTCGGCGCTGTATTGGGCGGCCCGGCTGACCCTGGTCAACCGGATGGAAGATCTCGTGGCCTTCGACGCGGTGTTCGGGTCGGTGTTCGGCAGCATCCAACCCGACGGCGCGACGAGTCCCGATGCGCCCCTGCCTATTCCGGGACCCAAAACACCAGCGGCCGGCACCGTACGTCGAGTCGGCAGCAGTTCTACTGCCGCCACCCAAACGCTGCCCTGGGCTACCAGGCGCGCCATTGATCAGGACGACACGGCGAGCCCGAGCGTCTTCTGGCCAGACGTCCTGCCCAGCCGCATAGCAGCGCTTGCCGACGAGCCGTTTGACCGCTTCGATCCCGAGGACCTTCGGCTGATCGGCTCCTGGCTGGAGGGGACCGTCGCCCGCTGGCCCCGGCGCCGCAGCATGCGGTTCGAGCCCAGCCCACGCGGCAAGCGCATCGACTTGCGGGCGACGATGAACGCGTCCCGGGCCACCGGCTGGGAATCGGTGATCTTGGCGCGCACGCGGCCCCGCCGCAGGCCCCGCCGGGTCGTTCTGGCCTGCGACGTGAGTCGCTCGATGCAGCCGTATGCCGCGATCTATCTGCATTTGATGCGGGCGGCGGTGCTTCGCCGGGCCGGGATCCGCCCCGAGGTCTTCGCGTTTTCGACGTCGCTGACCCGGCTCACCTCGGTGCTGTCGCACCGGTCGGCCGAGGTAGCGCTGGAAAAAGCCAACTCAAAAGTCACCGACCGGTATGGCGGCACGTTCATCGGCCGCAGCATCGCGGCGTTGCTTGCCCCGCCGCACGGCAACGCGCTGCGCGGCGCGGTCGTCATCATCGCGTCCGACGGCTGGGACAGCGATCCCCCCGACGTGCTCGACCACGCGCTGGACCGGGTGCGTCGCCGCGCCGAGTTGCTGGTCTGGCTGAATCCCCGCGCGGCGCGCACCGATTTCGAACCGCTGGCGGGTTCCATGGCGGCGGCCCTGCCGTATTGCGATTTGTTCCTGCCGGCGCACTCGCTGACCGGGCTGCATCAGCTGCTGCTGGCACTGGCCTTCAATCACCCAGGAGTTCAACAAGTCTCGTGACGGCGGCGACGAGGGCTGGGTGAGTGACGGCAAACACTATCGATGTTCGATCACCCACACCGAGGCATCGCCGCGGTTGGCGACGTAGACGGCGTGGCTGCCCGGATCTACTGCCACCCCCCACGGAGCCATGCCGCCGAACTCGACCCGGCGAATATCTCGCGGCTTCTCGGCCATGGTGGCGGTGACGGTGTGCTTCGGGCCGTCGATCACCGACACCGTCCAGCCGTGGCTGTCGGTCACGTAGACGGTGTGGGTCTTCGGGTCTACCGCCACCCCCATCGGCCGCCCCACGACGCGCACGGTGGCGGTGACGGTGCGGGCCGAGCCGTCGATCACCGACACCGTGGCGTCGTCTTTGTTGGCGACGTAGACGGTGTGGGTGCCCGGGTCCACCGCGACCCCGTCCGGATAGGCGCCCGCCCACGCGGTGGCGGTGAGGGTGCGTGTCGGACCGTCGATCACCGACACCGTGTTGTCGCCGCCGTTGGCGACGTAGACGGCGTGGGTGCCCGGGTCTACCGCCGCCGCGTCCGGATTCTTGCCGACGGGCACGGTGGCGGTGACAGTGTGCGTCGAGCTGTCGATCACCGAGACCGTGTTGTCGTCGCTGTTGGCGACGTAGACGCTGTGGGTGCCCGGGTCTACCGCCACGGCCTGCGGATTCTTGCCGACGGGCACGGTGGCGGTGACGGTGCGCGTCGAGCTGTCGATCACCGAGACCGCGTTGTCGCCGCTGTTGGTGACGTAGACGGTGTGGGTGCCCGGGTCCGTCGCCACCCCCTCCGGCTTCTTGCCGACAGGCACGGTGGAGGTGACAGTGTGCGTCGAGCTGTCGATCACCGACACCGTGTTGTCGCCGCTGTTGGTGACGAAGGCCGTGCGGGTTCCCGCGTCCAGCGCCACCCCGCACGGGTTCTTGCTGACGGGCACGGTGACGGAAGCAGTGTGAGTCCCACTCCCACACCCAGCCAGGAATACAACCAATGCGGGGGCACCTATGACCGCGAGCACGCCGGGGGCGCCCGCACGCTTGAAGACCTTGTTCAGCACTTGGCGCAGGACCGGCTGCGGTTGGGTGAGGGGTGCTGCCGAAGCCACGGCACCCAGGGCGAACCCGGTCTGTTTCCCCGGCTTCGAATAGTCGACAATCTGGCGCATCGACAGGGTGTACCTCCATGAACGATTCTGCCCGAGCACGTGGATGGCATCCACCCGGCACGCTGGACGACCAAGAGAATTCATGAAGTCGCTCCAAGCGAAACTTGCCGGCGCTGGCTAGTCGGACATAGCGGCGATGAGTCGCTCGGCGGTCAGCGGCAGCTGTCGGGCCTTGGGCGCACGCGCCTATCCGCAGCGGGGAATTACCCTGTTCCGCAACGAATTCGACGTCGATCGTCGGCACCTCGGAGGACCGGAGGATACACCAGCATGCCCGGTGTCGAGTTTGCGATGAGGGCGGGATTTCGGCGAATTTCCCGCCCTGAGCGCACACGCAGCGCTGAGACCGCACACTCGACGAACACCCCATAAGGCAGGATCGACAGGTATGGATCAGCTGTGGGCCAACCGGGCAGCCAGCTCCGAAGCCGCCGTAGCGCAACGACACCTGAAACGGCTCTGGGCGCTGCCGGGAACGCAGCTCGGGGTCGTCGCCTGGCCTGCGTTGCGGCGGGACCGGTTGTTCGGCACGTGGCACTACTGGTGGCAGGCGCACCTGCTTGATTGCCTGGTCGACGCGCAGCTGCGCGACCCGCAACCGGCTAGGCGCACCAAGATCAACCGCCAGGTCCGCTCGCACCGGGTGCGCAACAACTTCCGGTGGACCAACAGCTATTACGACGACATGGCATGGCTGGCGCTGGCGCTGGAACGTGCCGCCCGGATAGCCGACGTGGAGCGCCGGCGGGCGCTGCCCAAGCTCGCCGGCCAGTTCGTCAAGGCCTGGGTGCCCGAGGACGGTGGCGGCATCCCGTGGCGCAAGCAGGACCAGTTTTTCAACGCTCCGGCAAACGGCCCTGCTGGGATCTTCCTCGCCCGCTACGGGGACCGGCTCAAGCGCGCCGAGCAGATGGGCGATTGGATCGACCGCACGCTGATCGACCCGGAGACCCACCTGGTGTTCGACGGCATCAAGGCCGGCTCGCTGGTCCGCGCGCAGTACACCTACTGCCAGGGCGTGGTGCTGGGCCTGGAAACGGAGCTCGCTGCGCGCACCGGTGCCGAAGCCAGGGCCCGGCACGCAGCCCGGGTGCATCGCCTGGTCGCGGCCGTCAACGAGCAGATGGCGCCGTCGGGTGTGCTGCGCGGCGCCGGCGGCGGGGACGGCGGCCTGTTCGCCGGCATCACCGCCCGATACCTCGCGCTGGTCGCCACCACGCTGCCGGGCGACTCCGCCGACGACGCCACGGCGCGCGACACCGCCCGCAAAATCGTGCTGGCCAGCGCGAAATCGGCGTGGGACTACCGGCAAACGGTGAACGGGCTGCCGCTGTTCGGCGCCTTCTGGGACCGCGACGCGGAGCTGCCCAGCGCGGGCGGTAAGGAGGCGGAGTTCGTCGAGGGCGCGGTCAACGCTTCGCAGATCGCCGAGCGCGACCTTTCGGTCCAGCTGTCGGGCTGGATGCTGATGGAGGCCGCCTGTAACGTCACCGCCGTGACAGCAGGGAGCGAGACATGAGCGAACCCGGCGGCTGGATCCCCGATGAGGCAACGCTTGCCGATGCCAACCTGACCCGCTTCATGGCCTGGCTGGCCGAGACCGACCGCGGCGAGTACGGCGACTATCACGAGCTGTGGGCGAAGTCGGTGGACGACATCGAATGGTTCTGGGATGCCGTCTGGAATTTCTTCGACGTCCAGACGCAAAGCCGGCCGCGCGCGGTGCTGGGCAGCCGTTCCATGCCCGGCGCCGAGTGGTTCCCCGGGGCAACGATCAACTACGCCGCCGAAATATTCCGGCACGCCACCGACGAGCGCCCGGCGCTGATCGTCGTCGGCGAAGACGGCTCGAGCGAGTGGTCGTGGGCGCGCCTAGAGCGGGAGACCGCGGCGTTCGCGGCCTACCTGCGCGGACTCGGGGTGAAGCCCGGGGACAGCGTGGTCGGATACCTGCCCAACGTCGCCGCGGCCGTAGTCGCCGCCCTGGCCGCCGCCAGTGTGGGCGCGGTGTGGGCGGTGTGCAACCAGGACATGGCCGTCGACGGCGTGATCGCGAGGCTGGGTCAGGTGGAGCCGGCGGTGCTGGTCGCCAGCGACGGCTCGGTGTACGGCGGCAACCGCATCGATCGCCGCGAAGAGCTGGCCGAGATCCGGCGTGGGATGCCCACGCTGCGGGCCACGGTGCTGGTGCCTCGCCTGGGACTGGACGTGCAACCCGACCCCCAAGTGGTGCCGTGGGCGACGGCGGTGGAATCGGATGCGGCCCTGGACATTACGCCGGTCCCGTTCGCCCACCCGCTGTGGGTGCTGTTCTCGTCGGGGACCACCGGGAAGCCGAAGGGCATCGTGCACGGGCACGGCGGCGTCCTGGTGGAGCACCTGAAGTACCTGAGCCTGCACCTGGACCTGCACCCCGGCGACCGCTTCCTGTGGTATTCGTCCACCAGCTGGATGATGTGGAACCTGCTGTTGTCCGGTCTGTTGGTCGACACCACCATCGTGCTATACGACGGCAGCCCAACGCATTTGAGCACCGATGGCCTCTGGCGGGTCGCCGCCGAGGCCGGTGTCACCGTGCTCGGTGCCGGGGCGGGCTACCTGCTGGCCTGTGCCAAGAAGGAATTGCAGCCCGGCGCGTCGTACCCGCTGGAGGCGCTGCGCGCGGTGGGCTCCACCGGTTCGCCGCTGCCCGCAGCCGGATTCCGCTGGGTGCAAGAGGGACTCGGCCGGTCGGTTCCGGTGGTTTCGCTGTCCGGTGGGACCGATGTGTGCACGGCCTTCATTGGCGGCTGCCCGACTTTGCCGGTGGTCGCCGGCGAGCTGTCCTGCATCTGCCTGGGCGCGGGCATCGAATCCTGGTCCGGCCCACAGCAACCCGTGATCGGTGAGGAGGGCGAACTGGTGCTGACGAAGCCGATGCCCTCGATGCCGGTGTTCTTCTGGAATGACGACGACGGCAGCCGCTACCGCGCCGCCTACTTCGACAAGTACCCGGGCGTGTGGTGTCACGGGGACTGGATCACCATCACCGACCGGGGATCCGTTGTGGTGCACGGTCGTTCGGACGCCACCCTGAACCGGCTGGGTGTCCGGATGGGCAGCGCCGAGATCTACACCGCCGTGGAGCGGCTGCCCGAGGTGCGCGACTGCCTGGTGGTCGGTGTCGAGCAGGACGACGGCGGCTACTGGATGCCGCTGTTCGTGGACTTGGAAAGCGGTGTCACCTTCGACGACGAGCTGCGGTCGAGGATCGCCGCGGAGATCCGTCACCATGCCTCGCCGCGGCATGTGCCCGACGACATCCTGGAGGTTCCGGGCATACCGCGCACACTGACCGGCAAACGGCTGGAAATCCCCATCAAGCGGATCCTGCTCGGGGCGGCCCCGGGCGAGGCTGTGCAGCAGAGTTCGATCGACCGACCCGAACTGCTAGGCGCTTTCGTTGCGTACCGCAGGAGTCGGGTGCCCTGAGTCGGGCTCCTGGTCGGCCGCGCGAGTCGCGCGGCGGCGTCCCTGGTACCCCCGCCAGGCCGCGATCATCACCGGCATAAGCGATACGACCAGGATGGCCAGGATGATCTTTTCCAGGTTCTGGTGAACGAACGGCACGGTTCCCAGGAAGTAGCCCACCAGCGTCACGCCGCCGCCCCACGTGATACCGCCGACAATGTCGAACCCGAGGAACACCGGATAGCGCATGTACGACACCCCGGCGACCACCGGGACGAACGTCCGAATGAATGGCGCGAACCGGGCCAGGATGATCGCCCAGGGGCCGTACTTCTCGAAGAACGCGTGTGACTCGGTCACGTAGTGCCTTTTGAAGAACCGGGAATCTTCCTTCTTGAACAGCGCCGGTCCGATCCGCCGCCCGATGAAATAGCCTGTCTGGTCGCCCAGCACCGCGACGACCGCGACGGCGGGCGCCATCACCCAGATGCTGGCCGGCGGGTTGGGGTGCGCGGCCAGCAACCCGCCGGTGAACAGCAGCGACTCGCCGGGCAGCAGCGGAAACAGCAGCCCGGTCTCGATGAAGACGATGACCAGGATGCCGGGCAGCACCGCGGACCCGAAGACGCCACCTGCACCCAACCAATACATCGGGTCGAGGATGTCCGGCAAGGCCGTCACGGCGGTGCTCATGACCTCCCAACATACCGGCCCGGGCTGAACGGTTGATCCGGCTGGACAATACTGAGTGAAGCCGGCCTCTGAAGACGACTTGAAGAGGAGTTCTCATGCCCATCGCAACACCCGAGGTCTACGCCGAGATGCTGGCACGCGCCAAGGAGAACGCGTACGCGTTCCCGGCCATCAACTGCACCTCCTCGGAGACGGTCAACGCCGCGATCAAGGGTTTTGCCGACGCGGGCAGCGACGGCATCATCCAGTTCTCCACCGGTGGTGCGGAGTTCGCCTCGGGCCTCGGGGTCAAGGACATGGTGGCCGGCGCCGTGGCGCTGGCCAAGTTCGCCCGCAGCATCGCGGCCAGGTACCCGATTAATGTCGCCCTGCACACGGACCACTGCCCCAAGGACAAGCTGGACAGCTACGTGCGCCCGCTACTGGCGATCTCGGCCAAACGGGTGGCGGCCGGCAAGGACCCGCTGTTCGGATCGCACATGTGGGACGGCTCCGCGGTGCCGATCGACGAGAACCTGGCCATCGCCCAGGACCTGCTCAAGGCTGCCGCGGCCGCCAAGATCGTCCTGGAGGTCGAGATCGGTGTGGTCGGCGGCGAAGAGGACGGCGTCGTCGGCGCGATCGACGAGAAGCTGTACACCACCCCGGAGGACTTCGAGAAGACCGTCGACGCGCTGGGACACGGTGAGCACGGCAAGTACCTGCTGGCCGCGACGTTCGGCAACGTCCACGGCGTCTACAAGCCCGGCAACGTCAAGCTCCGCCCCGACATCCTTGCCGAAGGGCAGAAGGTGGCGGCGGCCAAGCTCGGATTATCGGAGGACGCCAAGCCTTTCGATTTCGTCTTCCACGGCGGTTCGGGCTCGCAGAAGTCGGAAATCGAAGAGGCGCTGCGCTACGGCGTGGTGAAGATGAACGTCGACACCGACACCCAGTACGCTTTCACCCGCCCGATCGCCGGTCACATGTTCAGCAACTACGACGGTGTGCTCAAGGTCGACGGCGAAGTGGGCGTCAAGAAGGTGTACGACCCGCGCAGCTACCTCAAGAAGGCTGAGGCCGCCATGACCGAGCGGGTCGTCGAGGCCTGCAACGACCTGCACTGCGCCGGAAAGTCACTCGGGGTCTGACCCGGCGTTGGCGCCATCCCCGAACGTGCGCCTGGCCGCACACTCGGCACCGAACGTGCGCCTGGCCGCACACTCGGCACGAGTTAGCCGCTGGGGGACTGGCAGATCTTCCACTGATCGTCGCGGTACTGCAGGTCGAGGCTGCGCGTCGAACGGAGCGACGGGTCATACGCCATGAACGTGGTGACGTTCGCCTCGGCGTGCTGACCGTTGACGACGACCTGGTCGATGCTGGCGATCACCGGATACTGCTTGGCCGCTGAGACGCGCTGGTAGGTCTCCTGCCACGCGTGTTCGTCGTAGTCCACATACCCGTCGCGGGCGGTCCCACAGGTGATGGTGCGCAACGCGGTCAAATCGCCCCTTTGCACGGCGATGTCGTATTGGGAGATCGTGTGCCGAACCTGTTCTTCCTCAGACACTTTCGTGTGCTTACCGCGGGTCAGCAGCACGGTGCCCAGGACCGCGATTGCGATCAGCGCCAGCACGACCACGACCAACGCCAGCACCCAGCCCCAGTTGAACTGCCTGGTGGTGTTTAGCTTTGCCCCCAATCGGGGTGGAATAGATTGTGGCACAGCGGCTTTCGGGGGAGTGCCCATCTGCGCCGTCGGGGCTTCCGGTCGCGGCGGCGATGCGAAGACCTCGGTTTCGGGCTCCCTGGGAGTCGCGATCACCTGGGTCTCTTTCGCGTCGAAGCCGGGCGCCGTGAAACGGCGTTCGCGTTGTCGGCCGTCGGGAGTTGTCTCGGGGTCGTCGTCCGGACCGGGTTTGTTGATCACCACGGTCTCTTCGCCGGGTTCGGCGGCCCGCTCGTCGCTCGGCTCACCGCGGGATTCGCGTGGATCGAACCCAGGCCGCTTCGGCGTGCCGCCTCGGTCGGGCTCGGGTGCATTGGGCATGAGAGGCAGCTTAAAGCGTGTCGGACACCTTGTGTTGAGTGACTCGGACACCGCCCTTCTCGGGCGTCGTCGGTTCAGGCCGCGGGGGGCGCAGTGTGAACGTCGGTTCCCGCTTCTATCGGGCTGGTTTCACCGGCACGCGCAGGGTGCTGGTCAGCGCCGTCCCGTCGGCGGACTTTGGTGGCCCGGCCTCCGTGCTTGGGGGTCCGGGGATCTTTTAGTGGATCGTGATGGCTCTGGCCCCAGCGGGCGAGATTGCATGCCGCGTTGAGGTCGCGATCGGCTGTATAGCCGCATTCGCAGGTGAACACCCGATCAGCCAGTGTCATGTCGTGCTTAATGCCCCCACAAGAGGGGCACAACTTGCTTGAGGGGTACCAGCGGTCAGCGGTCGCGAGCTTGCCGCGCCGCCAGTGCTGCTTGTAGGCCAGCAGCCTGGCGAGCTCAGCCCATCCGGCGTCGGAGATGGCGCGCGCCAGGCGGCGGTTCCGCAGCATTCCAGACACCTGGAGGTCTTCAATGACGAGTCGATCGTGGGTCTTGACCAACTGATTGGATACCTGGTGCAGGAAATGGCGGCGAACATTGGCGACATGATGGTGGTGACGCCCTAACTTGGCTGCGGCGTCGCGACGGTTGCGTGATCCTCTTTCTTTGCGGGCCACCGCTTTGGCCAGCTGTCGTTGCCGGTTAATGCCAGTGGCGAGTGGCTTAGGCGCGTTGGTGATGCGGGCAACTTCCTGCCCGTCGATGGAGGCCGCGACCAAGAACTCCGTCAGGCCGCGGTCGATGCCAACCCAGCCACTGTGATCTGTGCGATCGCGCGGCGGGTGCTGGTGTGCAGGGTGCAGGTCGGCGGCCGCGACGTTCAGGCTGACCCACCACCGGCTGGCGTGGTATCGGACAGTTGCGAACAGGATCTTGGCTCGCCGTTTGGCGAGCATGCGCCGGAGGCGACGGGTGTCATCATGTACTGCCACCAGGCCGATGCCAGGCAGGGTGACTGAGCGAGGCCGAGCGTTGTCACCGATCCGGATTGTCGCCGGGCGGCCCTCGGGGCGCTTCTCGCGCAGCCGGAATGTTGCGTGCGCCACGGTTTTTTCCTTGAACTGGGGGAACCCCACCTGTCGGCCTTTGCGCTTCTTAGATCGCGAGTCTGACCAGGCGGAAAGAGCCCGACTGCAGTCAACCGCCGCTTCCTCGAACACCTGCTGGCAAACTTCACGGCGCCACCGCAGCCCGATCCCCACCATCTCGGCGACGCCATCGCCGTCGACAGCGAACACCCTGCCAGCATCCTCACTTTTCTTCCACGCGTTGAACGTGTTGATCAGGTCGAAGCCGGTCCACGGCACATCCAGATTTGGATCGGCTTTGCGTTGGTCGAGTGCAGTCTTCACCATCCGCAGACATTCGTTGAACGCAAACCGAGCGGCCCCGACATGTCGGGCCAGTAATACGCCCTGCTCGAGTGTGGGGTCGAGGCAGAATTTGAAAGTCGTGTGCCGGCTCATCTCACGTGCGAGCTTCCCACGGCCCACCGACATCATCGTCAGGCGAACTGACGAGCCGGGCCGTGTGATTCCTATCGGTACTCAGGTCCCCCAGGCGAGCCCGCTGACGCCCTCCTTATCGCTTGAAGAAACGACGGCAGCCGGATATCACGACAATCGCTGGCGACCCGTGTACAGGTTGGCCGGATCGCTACGACCCGGCCGGGGGGAACGGCAAAATAGAAACCATGACGTCGATGGGAGACCTTTTCGGACCGGATCCGATCCTGCTGCCCGGCGATAGCGATGCCGAGGCGCAACTGCTGGCCAATGAGAACCCGAGCATCGTCGCCGCGGCGCACCCGTCGGCGTCGGTGGCGTGGGCGGCGCTCGCCGAGGAGGCGCTGGCAGACGACAAGGCCATCACGGCCTACGCGTATGCCCGCACCGGCTACCACCGCGGCCTGGACCAGCTGCGCCGAAACGGCTGGAAGGGCTTCGGCCCGGTGCCGTACTCGCACGAGCCCAACCGGGGCTTTCTGCGTTGTGTGGCGGCGCTGGCGCGGGCCGCCGACACGATTGGCGAGACCGACGAGTACCTACGCTGCCTGGATCTCCTCGACGATTGCGATCCCGGGGCCCGCGAAGCGCTCGGGCTTCAGTAGCTCTCCTCGCATCCTCCGGCGCCGCCCGGGCACTCGATCTGGACGGTGGCGTGGTTCAGCCCGCGGGCCGACAGCACCGTGCGGGCGTCACGCAGTACCCGGTCCGAGTCGCCATCGCTGGTCAAGTGCGCGGTGCACATGTCCTTGCCGGGCGAAAGTGTCCACACGTGCAAGT
>Ga0318544_10000020_pt1 | contig 23208 bp, 20 predicted proteins | sample GRESIP168b4f25_FD_203480 | JGI IMG/M metagenome (GOLD analysis project Ga0318544, IMG submission 203480) | Tropical soil microbial communities from Luquillo Experimental Forest, Puerto Rico - GRE.SIPMG.168b4f25 | ecosystem: Environmental > Terrestrial > Soil > Tropical forest > Bulk soil...
CGCAGTGTGTGCCGCTGCAGATCACAGCGATCCCACTTGCTGCGAGCATCGAACGATCCATACAAATCAGCACAATTGCCTTTTCAGGGCAACCTCTAGCACGAGATTGAGGCAATTTTCGGGTCGCCGTCGCGTCCGTTTACATCGAGATTCGCTCCTCCTGGCGGCTTGCCGGAAAAACCAAAGAAGCGCATCCTGAGAACCAGAACTCGGGAGAGCCGAGCAACCCAGCTTGACCTCACAGACAGAGGAGACGGCCATGAGCAAACACGATGTGGCGCGCCGTGGATTCCTCGCCGGCGCAGCGTTAGGCGCGGGCGTGGTTGCGGGTGCAAGGCTGTTACCGGAAGCCGCCGCTCAGACCCACGCGCCGCCCGCAGCGGCGAAAGCCCCAGCGCCCGCACAAATGCATTCGAACGGCGAGGGGCACGGCGCTTTCCTCAACGATGCCGATGCCGAGACGGTCGCGGCATTCACCGAACGACTCATGCCCGGGGCGCCAGGAAAGCCCGGTGCGCGTGACGCGGGGGTTCTCAATTACATCGATCTCGCGCTCGCCGGGGCCTATGCCGACCTTCAGGATTTCTACCGGCGCGGGCTGGCTCAGCTCGATGCCTTTTGCCGCAAAGCCTATGGCGAACCGTTCGCTAAGCTTGAGGCGCGGCAGCAGGACGAGGTGATCAAGGCGCTCGAGGAAGGCAAGGCCGGCGAATTCAGCTGGCCAACGGCGCAGGCGTTCTTCAACACCGTCCGCACGCACACGATGGAGGGTATGTTCGCCGACCCGATCTATGGCGGCAACAAGGACTTCGCCGGATGGCGCCTGATCGGTTTCCCGGGCGCGCAACCGCTGTTCACGCCGGAGGACCTGGAGAGCGCGCAAGCTTTCACCCGCGAACCGATTGCCGCTCTGCAAGGGAGGGCTTGAGCGATGGCAATCGATAGGACTGATGTCGTCATTGTCGGCGTTGGCGCGGCGGGCGGAATCCTCGCTGCCGAACTGAGCAAGGCCGGCATGAAAGTCATTGGCCTGGAGCGGGGGCCCCGTCTCGCGACTGAGGATTTCACACCACACGATGAATTGCGCTTTTTCCAGCGGCAGGACTTGCGGCCCAATGTCAAGCGCCAGCCGGTTACGTGGCGGCCCAATGCCGATGCGCGCGCCACACCGCTGCCGGTGCTCAACTACGGCAATCAGGCGGGCGGCGGCACGGTCCACTACGGCGCGGTGTCGTGGCGCTTTCACGCGGATGATTTCCGCGCCCGCTCGCATGCCATTGAGCGCTACGGAGCATCGGTAATCCCGCAGGATTCCTCGCTTGCCGACTGGCCGTTGAGCTATGCCGATCTGGAGCCCTTTTACGATCGCGCCGAATACGAGCTCGGGGTATCGGGCAAGGCCGGCAATCTGCAGGGCAACAAGATCGACGGCGGCAATGTGTTCGAAGCGCCGCGCCGCCGCGAGTATCCGCTGCCGCCGCTGCGCGACGATCAATCGGGTGTCGTTTTCCGCGACGCAGCCAATAAGCTCGGCCATCACCCGTTCCCGACACCGCGGGCGATCCTGTCGCAAGACTACAATGGGCGGCCGGGCTGCACCTATTGCGGCTTTTGCCAGGCCTTCGGCTGCCATGTCGGGGCGAAATCGAGCATCCTCGTCACCAAGCTGCCCGAGGCCGACGCGACCGGGAATTTCAGATTAGTCACTGGCGCGATGTGCTACCGCGTCAACAGCGACAGCAGCGGCCGCGTTACCGGCGTGGCGTATTACGGGCCCGACGGCTCGGACAACACGATCGAGGCCGAGCTCGTCATCCTCAGCCCGTTCATCTACGACAACACGCGCCTGCTGCTGCTCTCGAAAACGGACCGGTTCTCCAATGGCCTCGCCAATTCCAGCGGGGAAGTCGGTAAGCATCTGACCGCCCACATGATGCCGAATGTGTTCGTCGCGTTCGACGATCGCTATGTCAATGTCTTCATGGGACCGAGCGCACAGAAGCACACGATCGACGACTTCAATGCCGACAATTTCGACCATGGCGGCGTGGGATTCATCCGCGGCTCGCAGATCTCCATCGGCACGATCAGTGTGCAGGGCGGTCCGATCGGCGCCACGACCTTCAACCCGCCGTCCGGCATTCCGCGCTGGGGTGCTGCGTATCGCGACTACCTCGCAAAATATTATGCGAGGCAGGCGGCAATGGTGGCGCAGACCGAAAACCTTCCCTATCCGGACCAGACAATCGACCTCGATCCCAACGTCCGCGACCAATGGGGCTTGCCGGCGCCGCGCCTGACCTATGACTGGCGGCGGCCGAACGAGCTGGCGCGCGTCGAGTTCATGATGCAGAAAATGGAGGAGCTGGGCCGCACGATGGGCGCCGCGCATGTGTGGCGGTCGCCGCTGGGTCCGGGCGCCCCGGGCGCGCACCACGAGGGTGGCACGCGAATGGGGAACGACCCGAAGACGTCGGTCGTCAACCGCTACGGCCAGAGCTGGGACATCCCCAACCTGTTCATCATCGGCAGCTCGACCTTCCCGTCAATGAGCGGCTTCAATCCGACACTGACAATCCAAGCGCTCGCCTATATGAGCGCCGACGCGATCGTCAACCGCTACAGGAAGAGCCCGGGACAGCTTCTGTAGCGACGAGGCCAATCATTGAACAGGCGCGGGTTCACCGCTGCGCTCGCCGGGGCGGCGGCATGGCCGCTCACCGGACACGCGCAGCAAGCCGAGCGGGTTCGCCGCGTCGGCGTACTGAACGCTTTTCTCGAGAACGATCCCGTCAATCGGGCAACTCTCACGGCCTTTGCGGGTGCGCTGGAACCCTTGGGCTGGGTCGAGGGTGAGAATATCCGGATCGACTATCGCTTTGCCGCGGGCGATCCGACGCTCTTCAAAACCTATGCGGCGGAACTGGTCGGCTTGTCGCCGGACGCAATTCTTGCAAGCAACACGCCGGCGGTCGCGGCGCTGCGGCAGCAGACGCGCACGATACCGATCGTTTTTGTAAGAGTGTCCGATCCCGTCGGGCAAGGCTTTGTGCAGAGCCTCGCGCGACCCGGCGGCAACATCACAGGGTTCAGCGTTTACGACGCCCCGCTGATGGGAAAATGGGTGCAACTGCTGAAAGAGGTCGCGCCCTATGTCACCCGGGTCGCCGTCATCTTCAACCCGGACACCGCGCCTTACGCCGCATTGCTCAACGGCGGGATCGAGGCCGCCGCCCCGTCTCTCGGCATGACGGCGAAATTTGTTCCGGTGCACGACGATCCCGGGATCGAGGACGCCATTGCCACCCAGGCGCGCGAGCCCGGAGGCGGCCTGATCGCTTTGCCGGACAGTTTTAACACCTCACATCGCGATGTGATCATCGCCGCAGCTTCCCGCCACCGTTTACCCGTAATAGGTGCGGCCGATTACTTTGCCCGGGCTGGGGGCCTGATGTCCTACGGATTTGACCTGGTCGACCAATACGCGCGGGCGGCATCCTACATCGATCGCATCCTCAAGGGCGCCAGTCCCGCCGACCTGCCGGTTCAGCAGCCGACCAAATATTCGCTGATCATCAACCTGAAGACTGTCAAGGCGCTCGGCCTCACTGTTCCACCGACCCTCCTGGCGATGGCCGACGAGGTGATCGAGTGAAGCGGCGCGGGTTCATCGCTGTGCTCGGCGCGGCGGCAGCATGGCCGCTATTAGGACAAGCCCAGCAACCCGAAAGCATGCGCCGTGTCGGCTGGTTGATGCCTTGGCCAGAGAATGACCCGAGCGGCCAGGGGGATGTGACGGCCTTTATGCATGCCCTGGAGCAGTTCGGATGGATCGAAGGCAAGAATATCCGAGTCGATTACCGCTTTGCCGCCAACGATCCAGCTCTCTTCAAGACGTACGCGGCGGAGCTGGTCGGCTTGTCGCCGGATGCAATTCTCGCGAGCACCCCGCCGGCGCTCATAGCGCTGCGGCAGCAGACGCGCGCGATACCGATTGTTTTCGTACTTGTGCTCGATCCCGTCGGTATGGGCTTGGTTCAGAGCATCTCGCGGCCGGGCGGCAACATCACCGGGTTTGGCGCCTTGGACCCGCCCATGATGGGAAAATGGCTTCAATTGCTCAAGGAGGCCGCACCGAAGGTCACGCGGGTCGCCGTCATCTTCAACCCGGACACCCAGCCTTACGCCGCAATCTTCAACCACGCGATCGAGGATGCCGCTCCATCCTTCGCGATGACGATCACGCCCTGCCCCGTCCGCGATGATGTTGCGATCGAGATAGCTATTTCCGGCCAAGGACCCGAGCTAGGAACGGGTCTCATCTGCCTCCCCGACAGTTTTACTCTTACACATCGTGCAGTGATCGCCGCAGCGGCGCTCCATCACGGTTTCCCGCTAATCGGCTTGCCCGACTTGGCCAGAGCGGGCGGCCTGATGTCCTACTGGTACGACGCGGTCGATCTGCATGCGCAGGCGGCATCCTACATCGATCGTATCCTCAGGGGCGCCAGCCCGGCCGACCTCCCTGTTCAGTACGCAACAAAATACTCTCTGACCATCAACCTCAAGACCGCCAAGGCGCTCGGCCTCACTATTCCGGACCGCGTTCTTCAAATTGCCGACGAGGTCATCGAGTAGGGTTCCGTTAAGCATCAGGGCGCCCGCGCGCGATGGATTTATACTCGATCGACAGTCCGGTTCGGGGTGAGGAAGTATCCTGCGGCTCCTCACAAGCTCGAAAGGGGTGAACCCAGAGCGGCGAATACGCAGCACTTGCCCTTGCACCCCCGCCTTCGCACGCCTTCGCGGGGGTGATCTATTCGATTCCGGACTCTAGGCGTTCCCGATCTGCGGATCGCCGGCGACGGACCACGTGTCGCCCGACCGGAGCAGCATCGGCAGGTCGCGCGGCTTGCCGGCAGACACCTTGAGGTTCTGGGCGGTGACGGCGGCGTCGAAGGGTAGCGCGGGATCGCAGTAAATCACGCCGAGCGCCATCGGGAAGCCGCCCTCGGCAAACGGCGTCTCGATCAGCAGCTGGGCGACGACTCGGCTGGTCTCGTCATGGACGAAGACCCCGGCCGCCTGCCAGTCGCCATCGCTGACCGGCACGACTTCGAGGCGCACGCGCTCGCAGTCGAGCTTCAAGCCCTTCGTGCCATTGGCGAACAGCATCGGCTGGCCCGGTTGGAGCCAGAGCACCGCGTCGCGCGCGGCCTGCTTGCCGGCAAAATCGGCGAAAACCCCGTCATTATAAACGATGCAGTTCTGATAAATCTCGACGAAGCTCGCCCCTTTGTGGGCATGGGCTCGTTTCAGGATCTCGGGCAGTTCTTTCTGCGCCAGGTCGTAGGCGCGTGCGATGAACCGCGCGCCGGCGCCGAGCGCGAAACCGCACGGGTTCATCGGCTGCTCGATCGACCCGAAGGGGGTGGAGGGCGACCGCGTGCCGATGCGGCTGGTCGGCGAAGCCTGGCCCTTGGTCAGGCCATAGATCTCGTTGTTGAAGAGCAGGACCTGGCAGTCGAGGTTGCGGCGCAAGAGATGCGCCATGTGGTTGCCGCCGATCGAGAGCCCGTCGCCGTCGCCGGTGACGATCCACACGTCTAGCGCCGGATTGGCGAGCTTCACGCCGGTGGCGACCGCCGGCGCCCGGCCATGGATCGTGTGATAGCCGTAAGTCTCGAGATAATAAGGAAAGCGGCTCGAACAGCCGATCCCGGAGATGCACACCGTGGTCTCGGGCCGCGCGCCGATCTGTGACAGGGTGCGCTGCACCGCCTTGAGGATCGAATAGTCGCCGCAGCCCGGGCACCAGCGCACCTCCTGATCCGAGGCGAAATCGCCGGGCGAGAGTTGTGCAAAGGGGGCGATGTCGTTCATCGGGCAACCCTCCTCACGCCAGCGCCTGGTCGATGGCGGCTTCGATCTCCGCAATCCGGAAGGGCTGTCCGGAGACCTTGCAGCAGGGCTTGGCGTCGACAAGGTACTGGTCGCGCAACACCGTTTTCAGCTGGCCGGTGTTCATCTCCGGCACGAGGATGCGCTCGTAGCCGCGCAGCAGCGGCCCCAGGTTTCTCGGCAGCGGCCACAAATGGCGCAGATGAATGTGGCTGACATCCGCGCGGCGAGCGCGCAAGCGCCCGACCGCCTGATGGATCGCGCCATAGGTCGAGCCCCAGCCGACGACGGCGAGATTGCCGCCGGCCTCACCGAGGGCCACCCTTTGCTCCGGGATGAAATCGGCGATGCCGTCGATCTTGGCCTTGCGCGTGTCGGTCATCGTTTGGTGATTGTCGGGCTCGTAGCTGATGTCGCCACTCGCAAAGCTTTTCTCGAGACCGCCGATGCGATGCATCAGGCCCGGCGTCCCCGGCTTGATCCAGATGCGCTTCAGGGTTTGCGGATCGCGCTGAAACGGGTTGATCCGCCCATCCGTCGGGGCCCGGTCGTAGAACTCGACGGCAAAGGGTTTGAGCGCTTCGGGATCCGGCAGGCGCCAGGGCTCCGCGGCGTTGGCGATGTAGCCGTCGCTCAGCAGGATGACCGGGGTCATGAACTCGACCGCGAGACGGACCGCCTCGATGGCGACCTCGAAGCAGTCGGACGGGCCGCGCGCGGCGAGGACGACGAGGGGCGAATCGCCGTTGCGGCCATAGACAGCCTGATAAAGATCGGATTGCTCGGTCTTGGTCGGCATTCCGGTGGACGGCCCGCTGCGTTGGGAATTGACGACGACGAGCGGCAATTCGGAGACGATCGCCAGGCCGAGCGCCTCGGTCTTCAGGGCAAGGCCCGGGCCCGAGGACGAAGTGACACCGAGACGGCCGGCATAGGAGGCGCCGATCGCCGAGCAGATTGCGGCGATTTCGTCCTCTGCCTGGAATGTCGTGACGTCATATTCTTTGAGGCGCGCCAGATGGTGCAGGATCGGGCTCGCCGGGGTGATCGGGTAGGAGCCGAAGAACATCGACAGCCCGGCGAGCTGGCTGCCCGCCACGAGGCCGAGGGCGAGCGCCTCGGCGCCGGTGACGGTGCGATAGAGCCCGGGCGCCATCGCCGCTGGAGGAACCCGGCACTGCGACAGCGCCGGGCCCAATTCCGCGGTCTCGCCATGGGCATGGCCGGCATTGAGAGCGGCGATATTGGCTTCGAGCAGCTGGCTCTGGCCGCCGAATCTGCGCTTGAGCCACTGGATCACCGGTTCGCGGCTGCGATCGAACATCCACAGCACGAGGCCGAGCGACCACATGTTCTTGCAGCGCAGCGCCTCGCGATTGCCGAGCCCGAAAGGCTTCACGGCTTCGAGCGTCAGACGCGAGATGTCGAGACCGACGACCTGATAGGGTGCCAGGCTTCCGTCATCGAGCGGATTGGCGGCGTAGCCGGCCTTTGTCAGGTTGCGCTGATCAAAGGCGCCGGTGTCGGCGATGATCAGACCGCCCGCGCGCAGATCGGCCAGATTGACCTTGAGCGCCGCCGGGTTCATCGCCATCAGCACATCGGGCGCGTCGCCCGCCGTCTCGATCGAGGCCGAGCCGAAGTTGATCTGGAAGGCGGAGACGCCGAAGGTCGTCCCCTGTGGTGCGCGGATCTCCGCTGGGAAATCGGGAAAGGTGGCGAGGTCGTTTCCGGCGAGTGCGGTTGACAGGGTGAAACGGCCGCCCGTCAGCTGCATCCCGTCGCCCGAGTCGCCTGCAAAGCGCACGACGACCGAGTCGAGCGCAGGCGGCGTCGGGCGCACGTCGGCGCCGGTATCCGTTGATACGATGCCCATGTTCAGCTGTCCCTCGGCGACCGCGTTGAACCCTTAACGCTCTTCCGACCGCTCAGTTAGATGGCCCCATCATGCCAAGGTGTCAAACGGCGGCAAGCGCGAGCGGCGGGCTTGGGTTCACTCCCCCGGCATGCCTGCCTTGCGCAGCACGGCCAAATAGGCCGGCTTCGAACCAAGCCCGGACCTATTGGGAAGATCCTCCGGCGTTCGCTTGGTCGAGCACCGCATTCAGCAGCACATTGCAGCCGGCACTCAGGTCTTCGGGTTTGGCATCTTCGATTTCGTTGTGGCTGATGCCGCCGACGCACGGCACGAAGATCATCGCGGTGGGCGCGACGCGGGCCATGTAGACGGCGTCGTGACCGGCGCCGCTGATGATGTCCTGATGCGGATAGCCCTGCGCTTCGGCCGCATTCCGCACCGCCGTGACGAGGCCGGAGTCGAACGGGGTCGGCGGGAAATGCCAGAATTCCTTGACCTCGACCTCGAGGCCGATTGGCGCCGCGGCGGCGGCACAGGCCTGCCGCAGCTCGTCATCCATCGTGCTGAGCACGGCGTCATAGGGATGTCGAAAATCGACCGTGAAGAATACCCGGCCGGGGATCGTGTTGCGCGAATTGGGGCTGACTTGCACGAAGCCGACCGTCGCGCACGCAAAAGGCGCGTGGGCGTGGCCGATGCGGTTGACGGCATCGATCATGCGGGCAGCTCCGACCAGCGCATCACGCCGCCGCGGCATCGGCGTCGGCCCGGCATGCGCCTCTTGCCCGGTGACCGTGATCTCGTACCAGCGTTGGCCTTGCGCACCCGTGACGACACCGACCGGCTTGCCGGCGGCTTCGAGGATCGGCCCCTGCTCGATATGCGCCTCGAAATAGGCTGCGACCGGCTGGCCGCCGACCGGCTCGGGACCGGCGAACCCGATGCGCTCGAGTTCGGCGCCGAGCGTGACGCCGCTCACATTGTCCGGCCGTGCCAGACCTTCGGCGAGATCGAAAACGCCGGCGAATACGCCGGAGCCGACCATCGCCGGCGAGAACCGCGAGCCTTCTTCATTCGTCCAAGCGGCGATCTCGATCGGCGCTTCGGTCTCAATGCCGAGATCGCCGAGCGTGCGTACGACTTCGAGCCCCGCCATCACGCCGTAGGCGCCGTCGAACTTGCCCCCGGTCGGCTGCGTATCGAGATGGCTGCCGGTCATAACCGGCGGAAGGCTCGGGTTGCGGCCGGGCCTGCGCGCAAAGATATTGCCGATCTTGTCCACTCGAACGGTGCAGCCGGCCTCCTCGCACCAGCGGATGAAGAGCCTGCGCGCCTCGCCGTCGAGATCGCTTGCCGCGAGCCGGCATACTCCGCCCTTCGGCGTCGCGCCGATCTGCGCCAACTCCATCAGGCTCGCCCACAGCCGCTCGCCGTTGGTCTGCAGGTTCCGCATCCCACGCTCCGACTGTTCACCGCGCTAAAGTGTTCGGATCGATACCGAACGAGTTTATACATCCGCCGTGCGCCTGAAGGAAGGAGCGATGGCGAGTGGTGAGCGGCTGAAGATCCGGGAGATCGAGCTCGAAACCGTGCGCCGCGGCGCCGGCCGCCCGATCCTGCTGCTGCATGGCTTTCAGACCATTGATCCCGACGCTCGGTTCCTCGAGCTGCTGAGCCGCCACGGCGAGATCATAGCGCCATCGGCTCCAGGGTTTGGGCAATCGCCGCGGCCTAAGGACTTCGACACGGTCTATGACCTCGTGCATCTCTACCTCGAAGTGCTGGATACGTTGCCGGACGAGAAGGTGACACTCGTCGGGTTTTCGTTCGGCGGCTGGCTCGCAGCGGAGGTTGCGGTCGCTTGCAGCCATCGGCTCCGCAAGCTGGTGCTCGTCGATCCGCTCGGCATCAAGATCAGCGACCGTGAGACCCCCGACATCCTCGACACCTTCAACCAACCGCCTGAGGAGGTGCGGCGAAAGAGCTGGCACGATCCGGAGCGGTTCGCGCCCGATTTCAACGCGATGTCGGACGAGGCTCTCATCACCTATGCCCGCAATCGCGAGGCGCTGTGCCTCTACGCCTGGCACCCCTACATGTACAATCCGCAATTGCCGCGTTGGCTCGGCCGGGTCAACGTGCCGGCCCTGCTGCTGTGGGGTGAGAGCGACGGGGTCGTGACGCCCGATTACGGCCGCGCGTACAGCCGCCTGATCCCAAACTCCAAATTCGAGTTGATCGACCGCGCCGGGCACCATCCGGAGATCGAGCAGCCCGAAGCCTTTGTCGAGCGGGTTGCCCGTTTCCTCGAGGAGTAGCCACTATGCAGGCTTGGTATCATTGCGAGAATGTCTATCCCTTCGTTCCGCAGGAAGTACTCGACCGCGCTGCTTCGGTGCGCGCCAGCCTCCCGAACAAATATTGCGACCCGAAAGTCGCCGCGAATTTGTTCGAGGAATGCCTCGACGAGCACCTCTTGTGCGACGAGCTCGGCGTCAATGTCGTGTCGATCGAACACCATTCCGGGATCAACAGCCTCTATGGTGCGAGCCCGATGATCCTCGGCATCCTCGCCCGCCAGACCAAGAAGGTTCGCATCCTTTCGCTCGGCACCTTGATCACCGTTCGCCCCGATCCGGTGCGCGTGGCCGAGGAATACGCGACCGCGGATGTGATCTCGCGCGGCCGGCTCGAAATCGGGTTTGTCAAATCCGGCGACAGCGAGATGGTCTCGGGCAACGCCAACCCAGTCGGTTATGTCGAACGTTTCTGGGAAGCGATCGACCTGATCCAGAAGACGCTCACTTCGCGTGAGGGGCCATTCAGCTGGGAGGGCAAATACTACACGCACCGCCACGTCAATATCTGGCCGCCGGTCTACCAACGCCCTCACCCGCCGTTCTGGGCGGCGACCGGCGATCCCGAGACTTCGGCGGAACTGGGGCGGCGGGGCATGGTCAACGCGCTTGTATTGCGTGGCCCCGAGGCCAGCCGGCGTGCCTTCGACGCCTACCGCGATGCGCGCCGCGACGCCGGGTTGCCGGCGCCCGGAAGCGACCGTTTCGCCTATGCCGCGCTGTGTTATGTCGGCGACACCGACGAGGAGGGGCTGCGGGTCGGCGGCAAGACCTTGTGGTTCCTAAACACCAGTCTCAAGCAATCACCGCAGATGTCGAGGTTCCTGCCGGGGCGGATGCCGCCGGAAGTCGCTGGACCAAATTACCGCACTCAGCCGAGGCCCGGCGCGCAGGTCGCGCGGCGCCCTGCCGACGGCCTGATCGGCATCACTGCCGAGCAGGCCATCGCCCGCGGTATCCTATGTGCCGGCAATCCGGATACGGTGCACAGACAGATCATGGACATCTACGACAAGGTCGGTGGGTTCGGCCATTTCATCTTTATTGGGCGCTCCGGCTTCCTCGACCATAAGGAGGCCGAAAAGGGCATCAGGCTGCTCGCCAAGGAAGTTCTGCCGCGCCTGCCGTCGGCGACCCCGACACCGGCCGCCCAACCGGCGCAAGCTGCCGAATAGCGAAAGGAGAGGAAGATGGCCGACGAAACACCCTGGATCGATCCCGAGCTCGTCGCCGCCGGACAACTGCTGCAAAGCCGCGGCCTTGTTGCGCCTGACCGCACACAGGCACCGCTCTCGGAAGTGCGGGCCGCGGTCGACCGCATCGGCGAGTTTCTCGGCGAGGGCTCGGTCCCGCTGCAACGAGAGCAGGACCTTAGTTTGCCCGGCCCGCACGGGCAGGTGCCGTGCCGCCTGTATCTGCCGGATCACGCGTCGCGGCCGCCCCTCATCATCTATGCACATGGCGGCGGCTTCATGCAAGGCAGCCTCCCGAGCTGGGATGCGATGCTGCGCGAGTTGGTGCGCCAGAGTGGTATCGCCGCGCTTTCGGTCGATTACCGCCTCTCGCCCGAGCACCGTTTTCCGGTGGCGTTCGAGGAGATCGTCGCGATGGTCCGCCTCGCCGCGCACGAGGGCTCGGGGTTCGGGATCGATCCACAGCGCCTCGCCGTCGGCGGCGATTCCGCCGGCGCCAACCTCGCGCTGGCAGCCGCGCTCGCGCTGCGCGACGCCGGTGAGCGCGCTCTCTCCTTCGTGCTCCTGATCTATGGCTGTTTCTCGATAGACACGGAAAGCCCGTCATGGCAGCGCTTTGGTCGCGGCGCGGGATTGTCTCAGACGCAAATGCGCTGGATCTGGGAGACATACCTCGAGCGGCCGGAGCAGCAGAAAGACTGGCGCGCGGCCCCAATCCTTGCCGATCTCGCCGGCCTGCCACCGGCGCATCTGGTCGTCGGCAGTCTCGATCCGCTGCTCGACGACAGCAACCGGCTCGCCGCCGGCCTCAAAGCGGCCGGAGTCCCCTGTGAGCTGAAGGTCTATGAGGGCCTGAACCACGGCTTCATCCGCTACGGCCGCTTGGTCAGCGCCGCCCGGGGTGCGGTGGGCGATTGCGCCGCGGCCCTGCGCAGCTTGCTCGTCGCGTAATTCCCGAAAAGCGCGTCAACCCACCCCTCAGGCCTGCGTATACCGGCGAGCGGGTTTGCCCGAAATGATCCTGGGCGCGATGCCCAGGCCCGGCGATGAGGCCGATCTCAGGCGAGTGCTCGGGGGTCGCGGCGTCGATGTTGACCAGCACAGCAGTCCGAGGTCGAGAGCGCCGCTCTTGCCGAAAAAAGGCGGAGTCGGCATCGTCACGGGGATAACCCCACGAATTGGGGGAAGCGTCGGGGAGGAAACGCGCATGTGGGAGCAAGTCTACGACCCGTTGAGCAATTCGGTGCTGTCGACGATTGCCGCGGCGATTCCGGTTGTCACGTTGCTGGTGCTGATTGCGACAGGCGCCGTTAAAACCCACCTCGCCGCGTTGATTGCACTCGCGGTCGCAATCTTGATCGCAATCTTGCTGTTCACGATGCCGGCCGGGCTCGCCATCCGGGCCAGCATACTGGGGGCGGTCATCGGCTTTTTCCCGATCGGCTGGATCGTCCTCAATGTCATCTTCATGTACCGGCTGACGGTGGCGACCGGCGCCTTTCCAATCCTGCAGCAGGCGATCGGCGGGGTGACCGCGGACCGTCGATTGCAATTGCTCTTGATCGCCTTCGCCTTCGGCGCGTTTCTTCGAGGGAGCCTCCGGCTTTGGCACGCCGGTCGCGGTGACCGCCGCGATGCTGATCGGGCTCGGCTTTTCGCCGCTTGCCGCGTCCGGGCTCTCGCTGATCGCCAATACCGCGCCTGTCGCTTATGGCGCGCTCGGCACGCCGATCGCTGGTCTCGCCAGTGTCACGGGACTCGACCCCTTTCTCCTCGGCGCAATGGTCGGACGGCAATTGCCGTTCTTTTCTCTGATCGTGCCGGCCTGGCTGATCTGCGCTTTTGCCGGCTGGCGGGGCATGCTCCAGATCTGGCCGGCAATCGTCATCTGCGGGCTGTCCTTCGCAATCCCCCAATTCCTGATCTCGAATTTCATCAATCCGTGGATCGTCGATATCGGCGCTTCACTGATCTGCATGGCGTGTCTGATCGTATTTCTGAGGTTCTGGCAACCGGCGGAGCTCTGGACCTCCCCGGCACTGCGCCGCCACGATGATTCAGCTGCGACGATGCCGCCGCCGCGCGCTTCCGCAAGGGAACCCACGACGCGGGAGGTCTGGTGGTCGCTGATGCCGTGGATCATCGTCTGCGCCGTTTTGCTGATTTGGGGCACCGGCTGGTTCAAGGCGCTGGTCAATCCGATCTTCACTTGGAACTACGCAGTGGAGGGGCTCCACAATTTGGTTCACAAGATGCCGCCCGTGGTCGCCAAGCCGACCCCCGAGCCCGCTGTCTTCGCCTTCACCTGGCTGTCGTTCACCGGCACCGGGATGCTGATCGCCGCGATCATCTCCGGCATAGCGATGGGGTTCACGCCGGGACGCATGATCCGGGCCTATGGTGAGACGATCAAAGTCGTCAGCTATTCGCTGGTCACGATCTCGGCGATGTTGGCGATCGGGACATTGACCCGCTTCTCCGGCATCGACGCCGCACTGGGCCTCGCCTTTGCCGGCGCCGGCGTGCTCTACCCGTTTTTCGGCACCCTGCTCGGTTGGCTCGGCGTCGCGTTGACCGGGTCGGACACGGCCTCAAACGTGCTGTTCGGCGGGCTGCAGAAGATTACGTCGCAGCAGCTCGGCCTGTCGCCGATCCTGATGGCCGCCGCCAACTCCTCTGGCGGCGTCATGGGCAAGATGATCGATGCGCAATCGATTGTCGTCGCCTCGACCGCGACCAACTGGTTCGGTCACGAAGGCTCGATTCTGCGCTACGTCTTTTTGCACTCGATTGCGCTCGCCTGTCTCGTCGGCATTCTGGTAATGCTGCAAGCCTATGTCTTCTCCGGCATGATCGTCCGCTGACCGGAGCGATTACTCCGCCGCCTGCGCCCTGGTGACCTGCACCGAATTCGGCCCGTAGCGCTCGCGGAAGGGGGCGGTGTCGATCTCTTCGAGTTCGATCTCGCGAGCCAACACCTGGCGCTTCCAGGCCTGCTGCGCCGGCTCCTGGGCGTGAAACTCGGGCATGACCTAGCGGGCGAACAGCTCGAGGCTCTCGCAGATGTGCTCGTGCGTGTTCTTGCCCGCCTGGTTTAGCAGGATGACCTGGTCGATATGCGAGGTCTCAAACCGCCGCAGCCGGTGCCGCAGCGTTTCTGGCGAGCCGATCAGCCCGCCAGAGAGTGCGCGGGCGAGCCCGTCAGGGTTCTCGCGCTTCCACTTCTCGTACTCGTCCCACAGATTGACCGTGCCGGGCTCCGGCCGTTTGCGGTTTGGGCTCAAGCCGTAAAAGCGTAACGCGAATTGGAAGAACGGAATGCCGTCGGCGCGGCGCCGCGCCTCCTCGTCGGTCTCGGCGCACATGAAATAGCTGGTCAGCGCGATATTCGGGTTGGTCACATAGTCGGTGAGCTTGTCGAGGCGCTTGGTGAAGGCATTGTAATAAGCGTGCACCCAGGCATGGGCGGCGTCGGCGCTGAGGAACTGGAAGGCCAGCGCTCCCATACCGCGGCGCCCGGCCATCTCGATCGTGTCGAGCGCCGAGCAGGCGACCCATAACGGCGGATGCGGCTTCTGCAATGGCTTTGGCACGACGTTGCGCAATGGGAAATCGAAGTGCGTCCCGTGATATTCGCAGCCGCCCTCCTTGAACATCGGGATCACGGCGCGCACGGCGTCTTCCCAGACCGCGCGCTTCTCCGCGAAATCGCGGTCGAACGGTTCCAGCTCGGTGATGCTGGCACTCTCGCCCATGCCGAATTCGACGCGGCCGCGGCTGACCAGATCGAGCGCCGCGATGCGCTCGGCAACGCGGGCCGGATGCACGGTCGTCAATTGCATGATGCCGTGCGCCAGGCGGATCTGCTTCGTGCGCTGGCTGGCCGCGGCGAGAAAGACCTCGGGGGCAGGCGAGTGCGAGTATTCTTCGAGGAAGTGGTGCTCGACTTCCCAGGCGAAGTCGTAGCCGAGCCGGTCGGCGAGCTCGACCTGGTCGAGCGCATTCTGGTAGAGCGTGTACTCGCCTTCCGGCGTCCACGGGCGCGGCAATTGCAGCTCGTAGAATATGCCGAACTTCATGCTCTCCCCTCCTCCTCAGACCCAGTGTCCCAGCCGATAGCGCGGCGTAGGAAATTGTAGCCGAGTGCGGTGAAGGAGGCGCGCTCCTTGTTGTCCTTCCCGTAGCCGTGTCCACCTGCTGCCGGCTCGTAAAGGTAGGCTTTGTACCCCATCGCCTGCAACTTCGCCGTCATCTTGCGGGCATGCCCGGGATGCACTCGGTCGTCGCGCCGGCTCGTTGCGATCAGGATCGGCGGGTAATGCCGGCCGGGGACCGCCGTGTGATAGGCGGAAATCTTGCCTAGAAATGCCCAATCCGCCGGGTCGTCCGGATCACCGTATTCCGCGATCCAGCTCGCGCCGGCATGTAGTTTCGCGTAGCGGCGCATATCGATCAGCGGGATCGTGCAGAACAGCGCGCCGAACCGCTCCGGATAACGGGTCAACATGTTGGTGATCAGGATGCCGCCATTCGACCCACCCTCCGCGGCAATCCGGTCGGGGCGCGTTACGCCGCGGCGCACCAGGTCGGCGGCGACGGCTGCGAAATCGTCGTGGCTGAGCCGCTTCTTTTCCCGGCGTCCAGCGTCGTGCCAGGCGGTGCCGAATTCGCCGCCGCCGCGGATATTGGCGACAACCCCGGTACCGCCGCGTTCGAGCCACAACTTGCCGAGGGCCGAGTTGTAATAAGGCAATTGCGAGATGCCAAAGCCGCCATAGCCCGAGAGATGGACGGGCGCATCGCCGGTTTCGCCTCGCGGTCCGACCTGCACATAGGGGATGCGGGTGCCGTCCTCGGAGATCGCTTCGTGGCGGGTCACGACAAGGCCGGCCGGGTCGAAGGCCTGCGGCGCGCGCTTCAGCAATTGCGGTGCGGCGAGCGGGGGGACGAGATAAAGCGAAGGCGGGGTCAGCGGGTCTTGCGCGCTGGCGAGCAGGTCGCCGGTCGATTCCTCCATCCGCACATCGAGCGACCAGACATGGGCGACGCCAATATCGGGCAGGCCGGTAATGCGCTCGCGCGACCAGCCACTGTCGGACGGGGTCATCACCTCGAAAACCGGTTTCAAATCGTCGAGGATCGACAGGACGAGCCGGCCGCCGCTCCAAAAGAATCCCTGCAGCGCGCGCCGCTCGGCCGGCTTGAACAATTTGGTGAAGTGACGGTCTCCACCAAGAAAGGCCGCAAACGAAATGCCCAGGACGGTGTCCGGCGGATGGGTCTCGCTGCCGATTGTCCACGGGGTTCGTCGCCTGACGGCGAGCCAACCGCGATGCCATTGCAGCCAGGCATCAGTCGGGAGATCGATCCGAGTCTTGGGGCCGGCCGAGTCACCGATTGAGACGACTGCATCGAAAAAGCCGATCCGCTCGACGAATTCGAGGCGCTCTTCGGTGGCCTCTCGATCGACCTCGGCCCAGACCGCCATATGGTCGGGGTCAGTCTCGAAGATGACCGGAGCAACGAGCGGGTCCGTGCCGCGCCGCCATAATCTGACCGCGCGGGCGTAGCCCGACTGAGTGGCCATGCCCTCGCCCAGTGCCGAAGAGAGCAACAACGCGTCGCGATCGAGCCAAGCCGCTCCACCCTTGGCCTCCGGCAAGGCAAAACCCCCGAAGACAAAGCCATGCGAGGGTAGGTCGAATTCCCGCAGGACGACAGCATCGGCGCCGCCGCGCGACAACATCAGCATGGCGCGGTCGTGAGTGCCCGGGAGCGTCGAGGCACCGCTCCACGTCCAATCCTCATCCTCCCTTGCCGCCAGCGCGTCGAGGTCGAGCAGGATGTCCCATTCCGGCTGCTCGCTGCGGTAGCTGTCGAGCGTCGTCGCCCGCCACAGTCCTCGCGGGTGGCTCGCGTCCTTCCAGAAGTTGAAGACCCTTGTGCCGCGCCTGGCGATCAGCGGGATGTTGTCCGGCCTGTCGAAGATCGCCGCGAGCGTGTCGCGATCGGCTGCGAAGCGCGCGCCGCCGAAGCGCGCCAGGGTCGCGGCGTTCTGCGTCTCGACCCAGGCGAGTGAGCGCTCGCCATCGATGTCTTCGAGCCAGAGATACAGATCGTCGTCAGGTGCTTCGAGTGTCGGACGCGGATCTCTCATCAGCATGGTCCAGCAGGATCGGGGACAACCGATGAATGATAACCGATCGGCAGCTCGGAGACCGCGCTCAACCGGTGGCTTCGGTCCGGTAAAGGATCGCCGTTAGCTGGCGATCTGTAACAATTTTAATAAATCGTGAACGGCTCTCACGACGTTGCGACGCAGAAAATCATGGACATTAAACGGCAAAGCTGGCGAAATTAACCGAACGGGGTCGAACCGCCTCGAAGCTTACTCTGCGCGCGACGAGGTCCGGTCAGGGGCATCAGATATCCGTGGTCGCGAGTTCAATTAAGGCGGCGTGGTGAGCGGATGGGCCGCGAAATAAAATCTGCGCCTTCCGACCGCGCCTTTCTCTTTCTGCAGGGCATGGCGACGCGCTTTTTTGAGCGCCTCGGGCGGGCCTTGGCCGGCCGCGGCCACGCGGTGTATAGGATCAATTTCAACGCCGGCGACCGGGCCTTTTGGCGCCTTTCAGGAGCCATCGATTTTTCCGGACGGCCCGAAGAATGGCCTGAGTTTCTCGACCGGTTGATTGTCGATAAGGCGGTTAGCGACATCATCCTGTTCGGCGACTGCCGGCCGCTGCATCGCGCCGCTATCCGCGTCGCCGAGAGACGGATGCTGCGCATCCATGTGGTCGAGGAAGGCTATCTGCGCCCGGATTGGATCACGTTCGAGGAAGGCGGGGTCAACGGCAATTCGGCACTGCCGCGGGATCCCGGCTGGTATTCCGAGAGGGCGCGCTCGCTTCCGCCCTGGAGCGATCCGCCGTCCGTGCCTGGCAGTTTTCGGCGGCGGGCGTTCGAGGATGTCCTCTACACGATGACATCGATGGCCGGAATGTGGCGGTTTCCGCATTACGCGACGCACCGGCCGTATTATCAGCTGGTCGAATACGCCGGCTGGCTGCGCCGCCTCGCGCTGAAGCGCCGCGCCGAGCGGTGCGCCGCAGCGGCGATCGAGGCTCTCCCTGCTGATCCGGAGCCTCTTTTCCTGTTCCCGCTGCAGCTCGACTGCGATTACCAGGTGCGCGTGCACTCACCGTTTCGCGCAATGCATCTGGCGATCGAGCATGTCCTCGTGTCCTTTGCCCAGCATGCCCCTTCGGCAGCGCGGCTCGTTGTGAAACTCCACCCGCTCGACAGCGGTCTGGTGGATTGGGCCGCCATAACCGGTCACCTTGCCGTCGATTTCGGGATCGCCGACCGAGTTACCGTTCTCGACGGCGGCGATCTCGGAAGGCTGATGGAGCGCAGACCGGCCGTGGTCACGGTCAACAGCACCGTGGGTTCTCTGGCGCTCGCCAGCGGATTGCCGGTAATCGCGCTCGGGAAAGCAATCTATGACATCGTCGGGCTGACCTATCAGGGCGAGCTCGACGATTTCTGGAGCGCGCCGACGCCGCCCGATGCCGAACTGTTCAACGCTTTCCGCCGGGTGCTCGCCGCTCGCTGCCTGATCCCGGGTTCTTTCTTCAACGAAGCCGGGCTCACCCTCGCTGTCAATGCCGCGGTCGATCGGCTCGAAGCTACTTATGCGCGGCCCGCGCGAGGAGAGGCGGCGCAGGCTGCCGAGGTCGCGGCCCCCATGACGGCGGCGATCTCGATGCGGTAACGCACTGCGCGCACCGGCGCGCCGCCGCAACCCATGGACGAGTTCGTTCCACCTTATCCCCACCGGCCGGCGCGGCCGCTGTCTGCGCTCGCCACGCTGCGTCTGGCGCGGCGCAATTTTCTCGCGATTTGGGAAGACCGGTGCTTCGAGTGGGAGGTGTTTTCCACTCGCCTGCTCTCGCGAACGCTGTTCGTGTGCAACAGCCCAGACACGGTCGCTTCCGCTTTTGTCGAGCATCACGACAGTTTCGAGCGGAAGAGCCCGCAGATGCGGCATAGCTTGGCGCCGTTGCTCGGCGATGGTCTGTTCATCAGCGACGGCGAAACATGGCGCCGGCGGCGGCGCATCGTTGCGCCGATCGTCCATGTGTCGCATCTACCGCTGTTTGCGCCCATCATGGTCCAAGCTGCTCTAGAGACCGCCGAACGCTGGACCGGTTTGCCTCGCGAAGCGCCAATCAACGTGCTGACCGAGATGGCGACGCTGACTGCTGAAATAATCTGCCGCACTGTCTTCGGTCGGCAGCTCGGGGCCGCCCACGCGGCGGAAATCGTCTCCGCCTTCAGCGACTACCAGCGTCTGATCGGCCAGCTGGATCTCGCTTATTTCTGTGGGTTGCCGGACTGGCTGCCGCGCTTTCAATTGCCCGCGATCCATCGGGCCGCCAGACGTATCCACGAGGTTCTCGACCAGGTGATCCGTGATTGCCGCAATCGTTTATCGGGCGGGGAGGTATCGATGATCCGCCTGTTGCTCGAGGCGCGCGACCCGGAAACCGGCGAGCCTCTCGACGAAGCGGCATTGCGCAACGAGGCCGCCGTCATCTTTATGGCGGGTCACGAGACCACGGCAAACTCGCTTGCCTGGGCCTGGTATCTGCTGTCGCAGGCGCCGCAAGTCGAAGAGCGTCTGCACGCCGAACTGGCTCGCGTATTGGGCGGCCGTCCGCCAGGGCTCGACGATGTTCCGAGCTTGACTTATACGAGGGCGGTATTCGAAGAAACCATACGGCTCTACCCACCGGTGCCGCTGCTCGCGCGGCAGGCCTTGAGTTACGAGACTATCCGCGGGCGCTCCGTGCCGGAGGGATCGCTCGTTATCGTGGTCCCGTGGTTGCTTCACCGGCATCGCAAATTCTGGGGTAAGCCGGACCATTTTCTTCCAGACCGCTTTCTCCCCGAAAATGCGGAGTACCGCGTGCGCCACGCTTATGTTCCATTCAGCGTCGGACCGCGCATTTGTGCCGGCGCCGCATTCGGTCTCAACGAAGCGATCCTCTGCATCGCAACGCTGGCCCAGCGCGTCCGCCTGCGCCTCGCGCCGGATGCCGTTGTGACCCCGGTGTGCCGGCTGACATTGCGGCCCGGCAACGATCTGCGCATGCTTATCGAGCACCGCGCCTAAACCTGCTGGTCGGAATAGGGCCGGCGGCTGACTTCGATTACCCGGCCCGTGCGGTCCACGACATAGTGGATGTGTCGCCACACTACGGGTGAAGTAACGAATCCGCCCCAAATCATCGAGGCATGAAAGACAGGCACCGGCAGAATAGCCCAGACGAGCAGGTGCTGCGCCAAGCGGAAGCTCATCCTGTCAGCGGCATCGAGCTTGCTGCCGATTGCAATTCGGACCTCGGCGGCAATCGACCCCAGGGCCGCGACAGTCAAAATCGCCGCCAGTGCGAGGCCCGAGGCGGCCATCGCGGACAATAAAGCGATGCGGGCGAGCAGATCGGTGGTGACGACGAAAGCGGCGAAGCGCCACAATCCACGTCGATAGAGACGAATGAGCTGATATTGCCGGCGTCCAAACCGCCAGAGGTCACGGATGCTGCTGTCGAGCGGGGTCAGCGGCCGAATGGTCCGACGGGTGAGCACTCGCAGCCCGGATTCCGCAGCGCGGTCGCCGATCGGCAGGTCCTCCGTCAATGTTCGCCCGATCGTGCTAGGCAGATCGAGAATTTCGATCGCGTGCCGCGTGACCGCAAGGGAGCCGCCCCAGATTGGTCTGGATTGCGTTACCCGCGGCAACACCGCTACCGCGCGATCGATCGCGGCGGCGAGAACCGTACCCGGTGAGAGGATTGCCGGCACCGGCCAGCGATAGCCATTGACCAAATCCGCGCGCCCGGCCGCCAGCGGAGCGACCAGTGACGATAGCCACCAGGGTTGGGGCCGAATGTCGGCGTCGAGCAGCACGATATACGCGTCGTCGGCCTCGAGCTGCGCCAATGCCGCAAGGAGATTGGTGCATTTCTGGCTGCGAAGCGGTGACAAACCGGCGACGACCAGCGTGATGTTCAACTGCGGGTATCGCCCGGCAATGGCTGCGACCCGTTCGTAAGCCGGGTCTTCACGCGACTCGACAACGATGATCATCCTGAACGGAGGCAGTGACTGGACGGTCAGCGCGGTGAGCAGATCCTCCAGTCCAGGAAGATGGCCCGTCGCTGGCAAGATCAAAGTGGCGCGCACCGATAAGCGATCCATCGGGATCTGCAAGCGAGCAGCGAACAGCAGAGCCAGCGCAACCGCCCACAGCGAATAGAATACCGCGACAGTGGCGCCAATCCACTCGATCACGAGGGCTTGCGCGCTATGAGCATTAGCCCCGAAGGCCTCGCCGATGCCGGCACACGGAACAGCGCATCGCAGGTACGGCCAGCAAGCCAACTCCAGGCGAGCGCAGAATGCCAAATCCAGTGAGCCCGAAAATATAGCTCGCCAGTCAGCTTAGGAGCGAACCGCCCCATCCAATAGATCAGGCTGTCGAAGGAAAACGGCACCGGTTCCAGTGCTTCGACGAGCAGATCGAGTCGGCGGGCGAGCGTCTGTAAGGAACCCTCGTTCCACCAGCTGAGATGGTGCGGCGGCGCATTCACCACGAAATTTGGGATCTCGGTGAGTGCAGAGTCACGATGCGGCACGACAATGCAGAGATGGCCCGCGGGTTTCATGCACTCTATCAGACAGCGGGCAAAGTCCAGAGGATCCGCGACGTGCTCTATGACATGAAAGGCGCAGACGACATCGTATTCTTCAGGATGCGAGGCGGCATGCTGAACGGCGGTCTCACACCTGAAATTGGATTGCGGCCGCGCAGCATGCGGATTGGGGTCGAGGCCGATATAGGTCGCGTCGGAGAGATGCGGTGCCAGCGCTCCCTCGCCGCAGCCGACATCGAGGACCTTGTCGCCCCTCCGAACCAGCTCGGCAACGCGCCTGAATTCGGTCCTCGCACGCCGGGGAGAGCTCAAGATGCGGTCAAAGTTCCCACGGCGATGAAGATCGAGGTAAAAGACTTCGTCGCCGGCCAACATCGGCTGGAAGAAGACTAGGCCGCAGGGTGATTCCCACAACTCAAAGTGATCGATATCGGCCAGTTGCCGCTTGGTAGCCACTCCGAAAGCACCGCGCCACAAGTCGATGATCAATCGGACGCTGATCGGCTGAATGCGGCGCGTTGCCGGCAGGCCGGTGATCGGACACAGCGGAGTGGCCTGCATCGGCTAGCGGAAATTGCGGCTGGTGATGACGATGTCGCGGGCATCGTAACCAGGCGGCTTGTCGGGCGAGGCGAAAGGCGGCTTCGGCACCGGCCGGAGGTCGGTCTCACCAGTGTGGTCGCGCAAGGTGTTGAGGCGCGGGGTCATGTCGTCGAGCCGGTCAGCGACGACATGGATGACGCTTTCTTCGCGCTGCAATTTGCCGATGCAGCGCAGCAGGGTCGCGCCGAGTGCGGCGCGGCGGAAGCGCTCGAGGATTTGGGGCCAGACGATCAGATTGGCGATGCCGGTCTCGTCCTCGATCGTGATGAAGACGACACCGTTGGCGCTGCCCGGACGCTGGCGGATGAGCACGATCCCGGCGATCGCAAGCCGCCGGTCGACCGGCAGATGGGCGAGATCGGCCGCCGTGACCAGGCCCTCGTGCGTGAACTCCGGGCGCAAAAAGGCCAGCGGGTGGCGCTTCAAGGTCAGGCTGAGGCTCGCGTAATCCTCGACGACATGCTCGCCCAGCGGCATCTCCGGCAGCAGCGCCATTGTAATTCTCTCCCTCTCCGCCCCCGGAGGCGGAAAGGGGCGGGGTGAGGTGGGGGATTCCAGAGGCGCTGGTCCAGAGAAGC
>Ga0318544_10000032_pt1 | contig 20001 bp, 20 predicted proteins | sample GRESIP168b4f25_FD_203480 | JGI IMG/M metagenome (GOLD analysis project Ga0318544, IMG submission 203480) | Tropical soil microbial communities from Luquillo Experimental Forest, Puerto Rico - GRE.SIPMG.168b4f25 | ecosystem: Environmental > Terrestrial > Soil > Tropical forest > Bulk soil...
ATCCATGGTCGCCAAAGCTGAAGGGCAACCGGCGCGCACAGCATAGGCCCGCTTTCGCTGCCGAGCTTCGCGCGAGCGGCGAACGTGACGATCGGCTGCTGCCCGGCATGACTTTTGGACTAGCTGTGTGCAACATTCACGGCTTAGCTTGCCGCAACGCAATGGCGCTTCTACGCAATGGGAGGTGCAGAATTGACAACCACCCATGTCCACTCGCCCAGCCGAGTGCTGTCACTATTGGCAGCCTGCGTTGTATTGGTGGTCGCACTGCTAGGCCCTCCGGGAGCGGCAGCTGCGACCGCTCATGCCGACCCTGCCGATGTCGATGCCAAGTTCCTGGCCGCACTGAGCTCTCACGGCATTACGTACGGGTCACCGGAAGTCATGATCGCCGCCGGTCATGTGGCCTGCACAGAACTTGATCAGGGCGAGACGCCGGCCCAGGTCGCCCAGGACGTGATGAACAACAAGGACGTGCTGACCAGCAGCAACCTGGACGCCTTTCATGCCGGGTTCTTTGTCGGCGCCAGCATAAGTGCGTACTGCCCCAAGTATGTCGGGCGGATCTGACGGCATACGGCAAGCGATAGACAGCCGTCTACCAGCGCGTAGCGGTATTCGAGTTGCTCGGCTTGCCGGTCCACCATGGCTCTTGGCTGTCGTTAGGTGGACGCTGTTGTGGGCGCTCGTCACCGTCCAAGTAATGGCGCTGTAGCCGATCGATGAGAACCTGTGCCTCGTTGATGTCTCGGCGCAGCGAGGCTGCTTCCAACCGCATCGCGCATGCCCGGGCCCTCGTGCTGATGAGACTCTGGCGTTCGATCCGGGCTAACTGGGTGGTCATCTCGTGCAGTCGATCGCGCAATGCGCGCACAAATTCCCTAGCCTGGGCAGTCTCGCGATCGCCCACCACGAAATGGTCGCATCGCACACGCATGGGCAGATTATGCTCCCAGCTCAGTTCGATCGGGTAGGGGCTTGTTGTCACCCGATGGTGGGCCCTGTGACCCTGGGTGCCCAGGTGCGTATAGCCAAATAGTTGTGAGCCTAAGCGAATTGGGGCTATGACGGCGGGCTGGGCTTGGCGCAGCCCGCCCAACGGCGGTCAGCGGTTAGACAATGTTGAGGCAATATGGTTGCTGGCCGGGGTCGGGTATGGGCAGGTCGTGTTTACTATCAAATCGCTTCCAGCGATCCGCCCGGTTAATCATCTGGTGGATGAAGGCCGGCTAATCATCCGCACCCGGCTGACCTCAGCGATCTTTCGCGAATGTCGTTGGGTTGCCGGGCTGGACCTCTGCACCCCTTGGCGCCCATTGGGCACCTGCCCTGCCTTGCCGCGACGGTGGCCACAAGGCCGTTCAACCGGAGGTCCGGACATGAGGGTATACGCGTTCCCGACATTGCCCGCGAAGTGCCGCGTCGGGTGTCACTAACTTTCCAGCGCCTTCGCGCAGCCGGCGAGGGTCGCGAGGAAGCTTGAGCGGAGCAGCCGGGAGCTGGCCGCCTCCATCACCTTGCCGCCCGCGCGAGCCGGAACGGTGTGGGTGGTCACCCACTCGACGTGGGTGCCGTCGCCGGACGGAGTCAACGTCAACGTGCCGCCCGCGTCGTCGAAGGCCGGGAACGAGCGCACGATGCGGTAGGAGTAGCTCCGCGGCGCATCGTAGGCAGTGATCTCCTCGCGCAACCACGTGCCAAACCCGGTCACCTCCCGCAGTGCGCCCGCGCCGGGTCCCGGCGAGCCCTTCGCCCAACCGGCCTTGAGAACCAACGGAGAGGCGGTCAGGTTGGCCGGGTCGGCCAGCCAGTCGAAGACCCGTTCCGGCGATGCTGCGATCGTGCGCTCCACGTGAACCTCGACCATGAGATCTCCCACCTGCCAGCGGTCGCGATTCCATCGGAAATGCTAGACACCGCCAGGCCGCCACAGCCTCTTACTTGGGGTCGGTCGGGGCTGCCGCGTGGTGGTCCTTGCGGCGCGGGCTGCCAAATCTTAAACGTCCCTTTATCAGTGCGGTGTCATCCCTATTGCATGTCACAAGAAACTCGATCCGTGTCACCACACGCATATGCGAACTTTGACCGGTAAGCCCCCTCGACCCAAGCAACGCCGATCGCTTGTGGCACATCTCGAACGAACGGCAAGGCGCGCGCCGCGCTGAAACCGATCGTGGCGTGTTGCTGCCTGCAAACTCTCGATGTCGTCGCACTCCTGGATGGTGACCGCCTGGAAACGCGCGCGTGCCGACACCGCACGAACCAGACGCAACGAACGAAAACCCGGTTGCTCACCGAAGAAAGCAGCTCGTTCCCGCCACACCGCAATGAATGACTCCCACTTATCGGGAACTGCCCACTTATCCACAAGTGCAAGCGCCAGACCGCCACGCCGACGTCACCATATCGTCAGCCATAGCCGACGTCGGTGCCCACGGCCCGCCCATAGGGTGAGTGCGTGAAGATCCGTAGCGAGGCGGTTGCGGTGCCGCTGGCCGCTGCCCTGGTGGCGGCGGCGTTTGTGGTGCCGAAGATGCATCTGGGCATCGTCACGCCGCTGATTCACGCGAACGCGGCGCGGATCTATCAATTCGCCGACACTGCGCCGATATTCGGCTGGTGGGACGCGCACGTCGGCTGGGGCACCCCGGCCGCCATCCTTCTCGGCATCACCGCGGTGATCTGGGGGCCGACCGCCGCCCAGCGGCTGCCGTGGCGGACGCTGACGCTGGCTACCTGGGCCACGTCGTTCGTGTGGGCCTTCTCGCTTGCGATGATCGACGGCTGGAAGGGCGGCTACGCGGAACGGTTGACCGCACAGCATGAGTACCTACGGCAAGTGCAATCGATCACCGACATTCGCTACGCTGTCCGCAGTTTCGCCCGTCGGATCCCCGACTTTCAGCACGACTCGTGGATCACCCATGTGTGCGGGCATCCGCCGGGCGCGCTGCTGACGTTCGTCTGGCTCGACCGCGTCGGCCTGGGCGGCGGCGCGTGGGCCGCCACGTTCTGCGTGCTGATCGGTTCGAGCGCGGCCACCGCCGTGATAGTCGCGGTACGCGCGCTAAACGACGAAACGACCGCCCGCCTGGACGCACCATTTGTCGCGGTGGCACCGACGGCCATCTGGATTGCGGTATCGGCCGACGCCTACTTCGCCGGGGTGGCGGCATGGGGTATCGCGTTGCTCGCGCTCGCCGTCAACCGCAAGGTGCGCATCCCCGCGCCCGCCGCGGTGTCCGCAGGCCTGCTGGTGGGCTGGGCACTCTTCCTGAACTACGGGCTCACGTTGGTGGGCTTGCTGGCGCTGGCGGTGCTGGTGGCGGCACGCGAACCCCGGCCTGTTTTCGCAGCCGTCGCCGCTGCGGTGCCCGCCGCCGCGGCCGTGGTGGGAATCTTCGCGTGGGCCGGCTTTTGGTGGGTCGACGGCTACACCCTTGTGCAGAAACGCTATTGGCAGGGCATCGCCAGTGACCGGCCGTTCCAGTACTGGAGCTGGGCAAATCTGGCGTGTGTGGTCTGTGCGATCGGGCTGGGCAGCGTCGCGGGCGTCAGCAAGGCGTTCGACGTTGCGGCGATCCGATGGCGATCGGGGCTGCATCTGCTGGTGCTGGCCGCGCTGATCGCGATCGTGTGGGCCGACCTGACCATGTTGAGCAAGGGTGAAACCGAACGCATCTGGCTGCCGTTCATGGTATGGCTGACGGCAGCACCGGCGCTGTTGCCCCGCTCGTCTCACCGCTGGTGGCTCGCCGTCAACATCGTCGGCGCCCTGGCGATCAACCACTTCATCTACACGAACTGGTAGCAGCACGAACTGGCAGCAGGATTGGTGGCAAGGAATGAACCGCTGGCGAAGCCCGCTTCGGGGCCCATGGTTGACCTCGGTATTCGGCGCGGTGCTGTTGGTCACCGTGCCGATCGTGATCCTCACCGGGCTGCTGTCCTACATCGCCTACGGTCCGCAGTTCGGCCAGGCCATTCCTGGCCACGTCGGCGGGCTGACATTGCCCACGTTCGACTGGCCCACCAACCCGTCGTGGCTGTACCGGCTCAGCCAGGGACTGCACGTCGGGCTGGGCCTGGTGTTGATCCCGGTGGTGCTGGCCAAGCTGTGGTCGGTGATACCGCGGCTGTTCGCGTGGCCGCCGGTCCGGTCGGTCGCTCAGTTGCTCGAACGGGTGTCGCTGGTGATGCTGGTGGGCGGAATCCTGTTCGAGATCGTCACCGGCGTGCTGAACATCCAGTACGACTACATCTTCGGGTTCAACTTCTATGACGCTCACTACTTCGGCGCCTGGGTCTTCATCGCGGGCTTTCTGATGCACATCACGCTCAAGATCCCGCGGCTGGGCACCGCGCTGCGGTCGATGCCGCTGCGGGAGGTGTTGCGCACCAACCGCGCCGCCACCAAGCCCGAGCCGCCCGATCCCGACGGGCTTGTCGCCGCCGACCCCGCACCGGCGACGATGAGCCGCCGCGGCGCGCTGGCGCTGGTGGGTGGGGGTGCCCTGCTCATGGCGGTGGTGACGGCGGGCCAGACCCTCGGCGGCTTCACCCGCCACGCCGCGCTTTTGCTTCCCCGCGGCCGCGATCACGGCGACGGCCCGAATGACTTTCAGATCAACCGGACCGCCGCCGCTGCCGCGATCATCCCCGAGGGCACCGGCGATTCATGGCGGTTGAGGCTTCGCGGCGGCCCCGTCCCCGTGGTGGTGGACCGAAAAACATTGATGGCGATGCCACAACACACGGCACGGCTGCCGATCGCGTGTGTTGAGGGCTGGTCGACCACCGAGACCTGGAGCGGGGTTCGGCTTGCCGATCTCGCCCGCCTCGCCGCGGTGGCGCAGCCGCGGTCGGCGTTGGTGGCTTCCCTCGAGCGCTACGGCGCATTCAATCACGCTGTCCTGCAAGCCAATCAGATCAGCAATTCGGATGCCCTTCTGGCGCTGCGCGTCAACGGCGTCGACCTTTCCCGTGACCACGGCTATCCGGCGCGGATCATCGTGCCCGCGCTGCCCGGTGTGCACAACACCAAGTGGGTGGCCTCGATCGACTTCCGAGACCACTGATATGCGTGCGCTGCTGGCACGATATAAAGACCTCTACGGATCACATCCGCTGCACCTGTTGACGATGCTGGCCGGTTTCGCGCTCGCCGGCTACATCCTCACCATCTTCACACCCGTGGAGCTGTGGAACCCACAGGTGTGGTGGCAGTCGATCGCGGTGTGGTTTGCAGCCGCGATCGTCTTCCACGACCTGGTGCTGTTCCCGGTGTACGCGCTGGCCGACCGGCTTCTGACCATTCCGGCGGAGCGACGCCGCAGCTGCCGCGGCGAGCCACTGGTGCCGGCGCTGAACTACATCCGGATCCCGGCGCTCGCCTCAGGCCTAATGCTGCTGGTCTTCCTCCCGGGCATCATCAAGCAGGGTGCACCGACCTACCTGGCCGCGACCGGACAAACCCAACAACCGTTCCTCGGCCGCTGGCTTCTGCTCACCGCTGCGATGTTCGCCACCAGCGCGGTCCTCTATGCGATCCGAATAGCGTTGACGCACCACCGAACCAGAACCAGACACCGAACCAGACCAACCAGACCAACCGATACCAGTCCTTGACGTCAACTCGGCGCCAGGCTGGCCGCCACCCGCTCCCCTACCCGGTGGAATCCGGTCACCGCTATACCGACCCGCTTGGCCAGCTGACCTGCACTGTCCGCCCCAACCCACGCCCACCGAAACCACGGCCTCACCGTGTGGGTTTCGCGTACTTTCGCGTCGTTTCGCATTGGTGATGTCTTTGCCGCGCAGGGCGGGGTGAGATCAGCGCCCTGTATGTGTCCTCGGCACAGGGATTGCCCGATCTGCAGCAGCGGCATGCTCGCCAATTCGTCATGAGTCTGCACCGCTGGCTCCTTCGGCTTCGGTCCGGCGATTCGGCTCTTGTCCTGCCTGCGGAACTTGGTGAGCCGAGGAGACTCGCGTGGTGCCAGCACCGATCATCTCCCGATGCGCGGAAGCGGTTGGAGGCCATGCTTATTCCGTCACCTGTTCGCTACGCCGTCGCGACGGTCCTGGCGGCATCGCGGTCTTACCTTAAACTTCGGCCCGAGGGACGAAGCGGATGAAGGGCAACTGTTGTCCGACGGCGCGGAAGTCTGCGTCTGATCCGTCGACGGAGAATCCGAGTACGCGGGGAAGCACGTACTTGGCCGCCGTGCGATGCCGTGACCCGTACCGTACAAAGACTTGTGCTCCCTCGTCCTTGTCGAGCGGTATGGCCGTCACGGGTATCGTTCGCGTTCCCACCTGGATGGTGACGTCGGGGGTGTGCACAATGTTGCGGTACCACGCGGCAGTAGGTCCCCACCCCGAGGCGACGACATAGCTGTCGCCGTCGTGCTCGGCGACTTCGAGGATGGTCTGCCGGGGCTTTCCGGAGACGCGGCCAATGTGGTTGAGCAGCAAAAGGCGGCTGCCGAACAGCCACCCGAGCCTGAGCCGATAAAGGTGTATAGGAATCCGGAACAGGAACCGTGTTAATCCGGCCGGTGGCTGAACGTTCTTGACGATCTTCACGATTGGTTACCTCCTTTTCGTCGCCGGGCTGGTGCGGTGCGGGTCGCGAGCCCCGAACCCCAGCGGGGTGAGAACTGTTCGCGGAACAGGTCCTTCGTGAATATCTGTATCTTCCGTCCCTTTAGGGTGTGATTCGCCCGATCGATCGATCTCACGGGGCGGGGAGAGCCGCTGGGGCGCTGGTGAATTGGCGGATCCGCCGAGTGTCGAGCCGCGGCGCGACGTGTTCGTGGAACAGCTTCGCGCTCAGCTCAGCCCGGCTCGCGACGTTGAGCTTGGCGTAGATGGCCTTCACGTGGTCCTTGACGGTGTGGCGCGAGATCCACAGCGTCCGCGCGATCTGATCATTGGTCGCGCCGCGGGTGAGTAGGTGGGCGACCTCGCGCTCGCGCGGCGTCAGGCCGTGGAGCGCCAACCGCAGCGGCTCCAGCTCGGCGACGGCGGCGGGCGCGAGCGTGACCGCAACCGTGTTTTGGCCTGAGCCTTCGCCTTGCAGCGTGGAGGCGTGGACGGTCAGCCACTCACCGGAGGTCAACCGCACGTTCGCGTACGGCCTGGTGTTTGGCCCTGAATCGGGTGCGCTCAGCGCTCGTCTGGCAACCGCGTGCACGACCGCGGGCAGCTCAAGACGGCTCCCGCGATCAACGGGGAATTGTTCCAGCCAGGATCGAGCCTCGTCGGTGAGCGAGCGCACTGTGCCGTCTGCGTCGAGGACAATGACGCCCGGTGCGTGATCGGTTAGGTCTGCGGCGGCCGCTTCGCGCAGCAGCGCGTCGCGCAGCCCCTGGCCGAGGTGGGCGCCGACCCGCGCGACGAACGCGATCTCCTGATCGTTGAAGTCGGGCTGGCCCTCGCCGCGGACGAGGGCAACGCTGCCCCAGCCGGCGTCACCCGCGCGGAACACGGCGCGCAACTCGGCGCCGAAACCGAGTGATCGGTGGATCCGCCGATAGCGGGAGCTCCGGTCCGGCTCACCATGCGTCTCACGGTGCAACGTACTCACCGGGGTGCGGCGCCGCACAAGGTTGTGGTACTTGGCGTAGTCGCGCTCGAGCAGCTCGTTGTCAATGAACCGCCAGCGCGCGGCCGCGAGCGTTCCAGTTCCGCCGTCCTCGATGCCGAAGCCGGTCCATAGCAGCGTGTGCGGATCGATCGGTTTCCAGCACCCTGCGCTGTACGGCACGGCTCGACGGAACGGAATGGCGGCCCGCTCAAAAAGCTCGAGCGCGGGCAGACCCTTCAGGCACAGCCGCGCGATCGCCGCCTCGGCCGTCACGCCTTTCGCACCCAGCGGATTGCCAACCATGTGATGGATGGTACGCAGCGGCTGGTGCGGCGTTATCCCCCCCGGGAGGGATGCCCGCCGATCCCTCCCGGGTGGGATGGTTGCCCGCGCCCAGCTTCCGGAGGCTGGGAGCTTGATCCACTCAACGGGAGGTCCAATGCACCCGGTCGACTCCGACGCAAACGATGCAGGACAGAAGGTTTACGCGCAGTTCGGCAGCTTCCACGCCACCGACCTCGAGTTGATCCTGCGCTCGCGCGGAACCGACACGATCATCCTCGGCGGCATCGACACGAACGTATGTGTTGACACCACCGCGCACCAAGCCGCGGTTCGCGATTCTTGCGTGCTGTGCCGCACCGACGCCACCGCGAACTTCGATCTCTCAGACGGCGGCACGGCGCTGCAAGCGCCGAAGAACGCCAGCGCGCCGCCGTCGCGATCTTGGCCTTCGGATTCGCCGAGGTGATCAGCTTGAACAACGCGCTGAGCCGAATCCCCGTCGCGGCCTCCGCATAACGAGGCGGGGTGAGCACACTCAAAGGAGCACAAACCGTGAGGATCGACATCTGGACGCACATCCTGTCTCCGGCATACGTCGAGCACCTGGTGTGTAAGCACCCGCAAGGGCGGGCCCCGTTTCTGCTGGCCCAGCGCGCCCTGCACGACATCGAGTTCAGGCTCCGGGTGATCGACGACCAGCGGCGTCAGGGCGATTACCGGCAGATCCTGACCCCGATGCCAGCGCCACTGGTGTTCGACACCCACGCCATCGCGGGCCCGAAACTGGCCAGGCTGGTGCGTCGCAATAACGACGAGCTCGGTGAGATCGCCGCGCAGCACCCAGACAGCTTCGCCGGGTTCGTGGCCGCGACTCCAATAGCTGACCCGGACGCAGCGACCGAAGAGGCAATCCGCTGCGTCACCGAACTCGGCGCATTCGGCGTTCAGCTCGAGGCCGATGCCGCCAACGTGCCACTTCACGAGCATCGGTACGACTCGCTCTTCGCCGCGATGGACGAGCTGGGCGCTGGTGTTTGGCTCCATCCGTGCCGGACGCCCGGAGCGCCCGGGTTCGCGCCCGACACCGCTTCGTTTTTGCTATGGCAGGTGTTCGGTTGGACCTTGGACACGACGATCACGATCTCTCAATTGATCTTTGCGGGCATCTACGACCGGCATCCGTACCTCAAGCTGATCGCGCATCATGGCGGTGGCCTGATCCCACACTGTTGCGGACGGATCGAGATGATGCCGCGCTTGGCTGGCCTCGACCCAAGCGGCAGTCTCACCGAAGCACTCGATCGCCTCGAAAAAGAGCCGATCGACTACTTCAGGATGGTCTACGTCGACACCGCGATGTTCGGCGGACACAACGGCGTGAAGTGCGTCGTCGACTTCTTCGGTCCAGACCGGGTTCTGTTCGGCACTGACGCGCCGCTCGACGCACACGCCGGCTCACATTTCATCTCGACAACGACTTCAGACCTCGACGGCGCGATCGCCAGCGCGGCCAGCCGGCATGCCATCTTCGAGGGCAACGCAGAGCGGATCCTCAGGACCAAGCCGGGCGCCCGCCCATTCACACCTGGGCCGAAATCCGGTCGGTAGGAGACCCAATGCAGTACATCGACACCCTTGCACCCACGACTGTCTCGACGCTACTGCTGGTGCATGGGAACTGGCACGACGGGACCTGCTGGGCCGCTGTCCAGGAGCAGCTTGCCGCGGCGGGGGTCCGTTCGATCGCGCCGACACTGCCCGGGCGCGGCTCCGACGATGATCGTGTGCACGTCTGCCACGACGACTACGTCTCATCTGTGGTCGCTGCGCTCGACGGGCTTTCAGAGCCCGCGGTCCTTGTGGGCCATAGCTTCGGCGGGAGTGTGATCACCCGCGTCGCCGAGCTGCACCCCGAGCAGTGCCACGGCCTCGTTTACTACAGCGCTTTCGTACCTCGCGACGGGGAGCGGGTGGCGGACAGCCTGCCCGCGGAGTTCATCGAGTTCCTTCAACGGGCCGCCGCCGCGAGCGCCGACCGCACGATCGAGCTGCCAGACCAACTGCTCCGCGAAGCGTTTGCGAACACCGTCGATGCCGAGACAGTCGCTCGAATCCGCACGCTGCTAGTCCCCGAGCCGCACGGCCCGATCTTCGAGAGGCTATCGCTGCCATCCTTTGCAACGACGCAGATTCCGGCCATCTACATCAACTGCCGCCAAGACCGAACGCTGCCCCCCGGCACGTTTCACCCCATACAATCGAGCCGGCTTCGCGAGCCCCAGCTGATCGAGATTGACGGCGACCACGAGACCCTCCTCACCGCCCCCGAGCGCCTCGCCGACGCGTTGATCGAAGCGGTCGACTCGATCAACGCCAGCCGGTGCACTAAAGCCCGCCATCACGATTCACTGGCTCGCCATCCATTAACTCAACGGTAATCGTCGACATCATCGTGCATGACAGGTTCGCGGCTTATTGCCCGCCAGCCCCGAGCGGCATTGACCCAGAATCAAACTGGCGCAATGGATGCACCTGATCACATCGAACTGGCGGCATAGCATGCCGGCATCGTCGCTCGCACCTTACCCGCACTGTCGCAAGTTAAGTGGCGAGTGGCCGGATGGGTGCGGGTGTTGCAGGTTTGCGGGATCGGCGGTGGTCGAGCCAGTAGTAAGCAGCGAGCTTGACCCGGTCATTGACCAGGAACCAGCCCACCGCGTAGGCCCACACCAGGCCGGCCCAGCGCCATCCCAGCGGGGTCATCGCCACCCCGTAGACGGAGATTAGGGTAGCGATCGTTTGCGCTCCGATGACGGCGCCCAGCAGTAGCGGTGCAGGTGCGGGCCGTGACCAGAAGGGGCCGCGGGCGCGGGTGAGGAAGATGGTCAGCTGACCGGCGACCGACATTTTGAGGTAGATCAGGGTGCGGATCATGTCGTGGCTGAGGCCAAAGACCTTATCGGCGAGAAAGAAAAGCACGAAGGTCGCAACCACACCAATGACGCCCAGCACGGTGGCGATGGTCAGCACAACGCACAGTGCCCAAGTCAGCATGTATCTCCTAGAGAAATAACCAGCTCCGCGAACAGAACCGTGACATGTTTGTACTCCGCCGATCGAGTGGTCTTTGCGACCGGTGCACCGCACTCGTTACAGAACTTGGAGTTCGGCGGCAGCTCCGTGCCGCACGACCTACAGGAGAGGCCCGCCGCCGTCAGTGCACCGCGACCGTCCCCAGCGTTGTCCATGTCGGTATCGTGTCACCGCTGGTCAACGGTGAGATCCGGCGTCTCGCACTGCGCTGCGCCAGGCGGCTTACGACGGGACCGCCGACCCGGTGCAGTGCGGTGACATCAGCGTCGAGACAGATATCCGAGACGGACATTTGAGACGCGATGACCTGCCGACACCTCTGACGAGCCAGCTATGAGCCGGTTGTCTCAAATGTGGTCTTTCGAGACCGCGTTCAGTTCTTTTCGGGTCTGGTCGATTTGGTCGTACTACGAGAATCCGCATTATCCATTGACTTTCGCGCATCCAGTGCTAAGGCAGGCAGTCGCCGGGAAAACCGCCGCAGGGGTGCACCTCGAAGGTGAACACCCCGGCCCGGACACCCGGATCATCGCTCATGATGGCGGTAACATCTTCGCCGGTTGCGTTGAATACGCAGACACCGCAAACCTCAGAGCCGTCTGCCACCGGTAACACGATGGGCATCACGCCGTGGTCGCGTAGCCCGAAGTTGCGTCGGCCGTGCTCCCAGATGATGCGCTCTGACCCGTCGGTTCCGAATTGTGGTCCGGCCTTCAGGATTACGACGCTGGATGGCCGAACCGTCGGCAGCATAGCGTTCATCTCGTCGTCGGTGAAGTCCTTCATCACGGCTCCTCAACCTGAAGATCTCAACTTGTCAGCACGACGTTGTAGTGCTGACTGCATTGCTTCGATCTGGTCGACGAAGGGCTTGACATGCGAAAGGAATTGCCGGAATTCTTTGCTGGAAGTCCTTGAGATGGTCGTTCATCGAAGTCCATCGGACTCGTAGCGAGAACAGCTCGGAATCCTCGCGGTGGCTGAGTCTCGGCCAGTTTGGGAGTGTGGCCAGTCGGGCCATCAGCTCGGGGGCATGGATCAAGCCCATGGAATCAGGTCCTCTGCCGACCAGCGTGATGGGGCGCGGGGATCGGATAGGCCGTCGAATTCGACCGGCCCGCCGTCGGGTGAGGCGGGATGGTGACCTCGATGCCGTGTTGGGTCAGCTCGGAGTAGGGGTGCGTCAACTCGGCGGCCCAAAATCCGACCGGCCAACGGTTGTTGTTGCTCACCGTCGGGTTCGCGACCACCGCGAGCACCCCGCGCGCAGCGGCGCACACCTGGTCGACGGTCACGCGATGGCCACCGGTGTCGGCTGCGATGGTCGGTTGCTGAAGCGCCACGGCTGCCCTCCTGAACCTCGTCGCCACATCGTTATGCACATAATGCTTGAATTCAAGGCATTTATGCAAGGGGTTAGTGCGATATTCTTCTGGTGTGGATCAGCACACGTCGGGGGCATCGCGACCGCGTTACGGGGTGCCGTCGTCCCAGTCGGCGTGGGACAGCGTTGATTACCTCCTTAATGACTGGGCGCGCGAGCGCCCGGACCTAGACTTCACCGCGGTCGGCGTGATCTACCGGCTGGGCCGGGTTCGCCAACACCTGGAACGCGAGCTGGCCGAGGTGTTCGCCGGCCATGGGCTCACCCCCGCGGACTTCCACGTGCTAATCAACCTGCGCCGCTCCGGTGCGCCGTACCGCATGCCGCAGGCGCGGCTGATGGAGGCCCTCGGCTTGACGTCGGGCACGGTCAGCCTGCGGCTGGACCGTCTCGTCAAGGCCGGCACCGTCGCTCGCGAGCCCGACCCCGACGATCGCCGCGGCAGCATCATCCGGCTCACCGAAGAGGGGCAGCGGTTGTTTGATGTGATCGCGCCCGAACACCTGGCCAACGAGGACCGGCTGCTCTCGGCGCTGACCGAAGACCAGCGCGGCACCCTCGCCGAACTGCTTCGGCACCTGCTGGCCTCCTTGGAGGACCGGCCATGCCCGCTGGCCGCCGGACTGGGGCTCACCCTCGAACCTGCGAGAACCGCCCGGCGCCGCCGTCAGGCAGTCGGCCTGTCGGACACCGCCGGCTTGCTCCTCGCCGCGGTCGAACCCGACACTCCCGCCGACTGCGCGGGGCTGGCCCGCGGGGACCTCATCGTGGAAATGAACGGCCAGCCTGCGCTGAGCGTGGTGGCCTTGGCCGACCTCCTGAACGAGCTACCCGACAATGGCGGCCTTTACCTGACGGTGCTGCGCGGAAACGAGCCGCGCAGGATCGAGATTCCGCGGGTGCAGGCACTGCGCTGATGCTTGTTGACTCATTCGGCGCGCAACAGGCCAAACGCGAAGCCCGTGCCGAAACCGCGCCGGAACGCCAGGTGGATCCAGGTAAGCGCGTAGGGCTCGAGCAGACGCGCCAGGGTCAGGTCGCCGGCGTCGACGACCTCGAAGCCGAGGTCGGCAACCAGCCTTGAGGTGACGTTTTTGGCGGCGGCGTCGTCGCCGCAGACAAACATCACCGGCGCGCTCGGCAGCTGCGGCGCGTCCATCATCGGAGCCCCGATCTGGTTCATGGCCTTGCATACCCGCGCGTCGGGAGCCCAGCCGGCCACCTGCTCTGCGCCGGAGGTGGTGTGCCCGACCTCCAGCGATCTCGCGTCGGGGCTTAGCGGGTTGGTGCAGTCGATCACCACCTTTCCGGCCAGATTGCCGCAGTCGGTCAGCGCCTGCTTGGTGGCCTGCCAGGGCGTGCACAGCGCCACCACCTCGGCCGCGTGCACCGCCTGTTGGTTGGTTGTCACATCGCCACCGAGCGACGCGTATTTGGCCGCTTTGGGATTAGGCACGCCGTAGGAGACCTCGTGGCCCCGACGCCGCCACGCGTTGCCCAGGGTGCTGCCCACCAAACCGGCCCCGATGATCGCGATCTTCATGATTGTGTTCCTTCCGAAAAGGCGGATGCCGGGTGCTCAACCCGGCGACCATGCGCCGTCCAGACGCCTGCAAGTCAGCGCTCGGCGCGCAGGAGCTCGCCTACGGTTGCGGTGTTGGTCTGCAACGACCCGCCGGCGAACTCCAACGTGGCAAGGGACCTGGCGGCCGCCTCGTCGTTACCGGCGCCGCAGGCGTCGGTGACGATCACGGGTAGGTAGCCGAGGTCAAGCGAATGACGCACGGTGGGTTCGATCCCGACTTCCATCGCCACGCCGGCGACCGCGAACGTGTCGATGCCGCAATCGCGCAGCACAATATCGAGCGGGGTCCCCACAAACGCCGACATGGCGATCTTGTCCAGCACGAGTTCGTCGGCTGTCGGCGCAAGCTCAGGCACGAGTTCAAACCCGGCCGAGTCCCGCAGCAGGAAAGGTTGCACCTGGGCCACCATGTCGACCCGCTGCCAGGTCATCGCGGTGCGCAGCGCCGACACCCCCGACATGCGCTTGGGCAAGAACATGTGTCGGGTGTAGACGATCCGGAACCCGCCCGCTCGGGCCGCGTCGACCAGGCTCGCCACGCGCTTGACGATCTCGGCGCCATCGGAGATCTGATTCAGCACGCCGATCTGCATGTCATAGACCAGCAGCGCCATTCGTTGCGGGTCGCAGGCCTCCTGGACGCTGCGTGGGATGCTCAGCCCGTAGGCGGTCTCCACGATCGCGCTTCAGGCCGCGGTGCGGTCGTACGGCTCGTTGACGTCGATCTCAGGCCTGAACAAGCTCTCGATCGGTACCGGCGCCATCAGCGGAATAAAGAACCATTCCAGATAGCCGGCCTTGGACAGCGGGAAATCGTCGATGTAGCGACGCGCGTCATCCACGCTGTCGAGTTCGAACACGATAACGATGCCCGGCTCGTCGGCGCGGGCGTAGTTGTCCCGCACGATGCCCGCCTTCCACAGCCGCCACAAGTTGGCGACCTCCTCAGGCAGGTGCGGCTGGATCGTGTCGAGCGTGACACCGGGCTTGAACCGGTCGTAGGCGATGATCCTCACGATCGCTCCATTCGTTCGTAGTGTTCTGGGACAGAATCCGTTCTGACAGAACCCGTTTACGACCGCGTCGTCGCCGGCACTCGGTTCGTCGGCGCGACGCTGCCGGTGCGTCAACGGGGACACTACGCGCTAGATCGCTTGAATTCAAGCATTGTTATGCTAGCTTGGGGTCGAGGCGAAGGAGGGAGGGCCCCCACAATCTCTGTGCAAGGGCTTTTTTCAATCCGAGGCGCCGTTCAGCAACCCGCGCTCGATAAGCTGCATCACTGGCTCAGCGCGAATTGGATGCCCGCGGCGGTAGTGGGTAATGGTCCGTCGAGCAGCAGGCTGGCAAGGCCGTGGACGGCTGACCACGCGGCAATCTCCGCGCCGGGCCTACTGTTTGGGTGCAGCAGACCTGCGTCTTGGGCTTCGTCAAGTACGTGACCAAGGATCTCGTACGGGTCCGCGCTTTCGGTGGGTGATCTGCTCTCCGGCCCGTCCGGTAGATCGTGACCGTCGGCGTCCGAAGTGGCCGGGTGCGACGTGAACGCGGTGCGGAACAGTCCGGGCTGGCTCAGCGAAGTCCACGTAGGCCATGCCGACGGCTTGCAACCGTTGGCGGGGGTCTTTGGTGCGGTTGACGCGTCGGCGCATCTCGGCGGCGAGCTCGTGTCGCGCGAATCGCGACACCTCGGCCAGCAGTGCATCGCGGTCGGCGAAATGGCGGTAGGCCGCCGAGTGCGACACCCCGGCCGCCCGGGCGGCCTCGCGGAGGATTACCCGATCGGGTCCGCCCTCGCGGGCCAGTGCGATGCTCGCATCGACCAGGGCCGAGTGCAGCGCACCGCCTCACAGCCGCGCTCAGGGGCCGAAAACAACAACGGTGCATCAGCCGTACGTGCACGTCAAGGGGCCAACGGGCCGCCCAGCCAGGTCACGGCAGAGCGACGTGTCCGTGCTTGACCTTCCAGATGAAGTACTTCTCGAACGCCAGCTTCATCGCATGGGCCTGCGGACCCGGGATCATCACGCTGTGCTTGCGGTTCTTGGGCAGCATGTGGTCGGCGAGGATGACGACACCATTGTTGCCGGCGTCCATCACGCACACCGCCTTGATGTCGCCGAACTCCTTGTGCTCCGAAGGCTTCTCACCGCGCACTTGACGGCCGATGTTCTTCGCTGCCACGTGGGCCTGCTGCTCGGTGGGGAAGCCGGTCTTGGGGATGCCGACCGGGTTGGCCGTGGTCCACGGTACGTCTACCGCGGCGGCGATCCCGACGGCGTAGACGTTGTCGTAGGCCTCGGTCTGGTAAGTGTCGCGCACCTTCACATAGCCCTTGTCGTCGCTGATCTCGACCGCCTTGGCGATCACATCCTGCCCGATGAACGGCGGGATCAGCATGGCGTATGCGAAATCGATGCCGGTGCCGTCTTTGAGCACGACGCGGCCCTGGTCGACGTGGTCGACGGCGACGTCCACGTGAGCGGTGATCTTCTCCTTCTTGAGGAACATCCCCAACATCGACTCGCCGTGTTTCAAGCCGCCGATCCCGAAGTGCCCCAGCATCGGCTCCGGTGAAATGAATGACATCGGCACCTGACTTTTGATCTTGTTCTTGCGCAGCTGGTGGCTGACGTTGAACAGATATTCGTAGGCGGCACCGAAGCAGCCGGCGCCCTGGGTGGCGCCGATCACCACCGGCCCGGGCGCCTCCAGGAACTTGCGCCAGCCCTCACCGGCTTCGATGGCATCCTCGAGTGTCGCGATGTTGTACGCGTTGCCGCCGGGTCCGAGGCCCGGCACGATGTCGTACTTGATCTGGTAGCCGGTGGCGATGACCAAATAGTCGTAGTCGTAGGTGCCCTCCGGAGTGAGCACGCGGTTCTTGGCGAGCTGCACCTCCGTGGCCGGGGCGTGGACGAAGTCGACGCCGTGCTCCTCGAACGTCGGTCCGACGGGAAAGGTGATGTCATCGACGTCGCGCTTGCCAAACGGCAGCCAGATCAGCGACGGATTGAACACGAACCGATCCGACGGCGAGATCACCGTCACATCGACATCACCCTGCAGATCATGCTTGACGGCGATGGCCGCGGTTAGCCCGCCGAAGTTGCTTCCGAGTACGAGGACCTTCGAGCGGGTCATGGATCCCTCTGCTTCTGCGCTTTACGGCCGTGTTCACCCCAAAATGCCACACGCGGAGCCCGCCCACGAGGGCCGAAGGTCCGTCCCATTGCGGGCCGAGGGAGTCCAGGCCGCACGTGCTCTGAAACGTTTTGGCGATCTGCTTTTCCCGTGTCGCTCTGGACCGCCCCACCCGACAACCCAGCTGTGTCCCGCTGCCGCGTTGGCGCACGATTATCTTGGCCGCGGCCGTAATTGTGCGCGAACGTGCGCTTGACCACGCTGAGAACCCCATGACCGTAACCGCCAGGCCGGGCGATCTCATCGAGTGATTTGCCGGATCAGCAAATCAACTCGTCGCCCGGACGCTTGTCGCGAATGTAGGCGCTCGTCGCGAATGCAACGCGGAGCCTGCCGGGGTCGCCGGTGAGCTGAGATGCCTGCCGAAGGCTGGCGGGTGGCGCGATGGCTCTCATAACCAGCGAGTGCGAGCATTGCCCTATCTCTGTTACGTCGCCGTAACACAGCCAGGAATATCCGCAGGACAACGATCACCTACGTAACCACGCCGAATGCCGATCGCTGCACTCTGCAGAGTCGGGTCTGTGGAACCGAGTTTATCGTGGTGCGCGCCAGCGTGAGCCTGGACGATCGGTGCGCGAACGGGTATCCGATGCTTCCTCTGTATCAACCGCGCGCAACCTGACCGTGGTGCCTTGGTTTTCTGCCGACACCCGGGTCGGCAAGTGTTACGCCAACACCGGCGGTGCCGAACGTGATGGCCACCAAAGCCGGCGTGCATGAAGGGACGGTGGTACTAGGCGGCCCGGAGCGTAAGACGGTCGAAGCGTTGGTCACACGGGGCATCGCGACCTATGAAGCCGAGTACGTCTTGAATGAGAAACATTTTTACTACGCCTACCGCTTCACCGTCCGCCTCAACCTGGAAACATACTGAGAGCCGTCGAGCGGCCTCAAATCGGCACGCGATCTCGTCGATAACCTGAAAACCTGGCTGGACCAACAACAAGCTGAGTCGCGTAAACGCTTCATGGATATGACGATTATCCATGAAGAGCGGCCCCTGAGAGACGCTAGGCAGCTGCACTTGCCGCTTGGTGGATTGGTCACGGATTTGGACACGGAACACGGTGGAACTGATGCGAACAAGCGCGACGCGGCGAGACAGCTTGGACGGCTGAACGTCGATGACCTGGACTTATGAGACCGAGCATAGTGGGGGAGACGGCGACCGGTTAGCTCATAACCCAGAGGTCGCAGGTTCGAATCCTGTCCCCGCTACCAGCCGAAATGGCCCTCGGAGACTCCTCCGGGGGCCATTTTCATGCCCGATGGGAACACTTTGGGGAACATTAGCAACGCTAACTGGTTGTTGGGAAGGGATTTGAGAACATCGGCGGGTTCACCAGCGCGGAGCGTCGCTCCCTCTGAGAATTCTGCCGGCCGAAGACCGGCTGCGGGGCTGCCGCGCGACGGTCTGTGGGTCTGATCGACATGCCCGGAACCCGACCGTCGGAAACTGATCAGTTCCCTCTGGAGTCCCGGATGTCCTGGGGCAGGCGCGGGTCGGAAGGTCCGATGCGAATGGACGTCCTGCTGGGGATCGGCACGTATTTGCCCGGGCAGGCCATGTCGGTGTCGCCGCCGCAGATGCCGGAGCGCACATAGGACGGGGTGTTCTTCGCGGTGGCGTCGGCCTGAACCTGCAGCCAGGTCCAGGGCCCGAAGTAGGACAGCCCGGTCCATAGGCAGACGACGCCGGTGACGGCGAGGGTAGAGACCTTGTTGCGCCAGCGCCGGCTGATCGATTCCGAGCCGCGGTCGGCGAACGTTTCGCCTTTGTCGTTGCGCGTCACGCGCAGGAAAGTCACCCCGCAGCCGAAGAACGCCATGATGAAGCCTTCGTAGAGCGGCAATTGGTACACGGTGCCGGAGAATAAGCTCAGGGCAGACACCGTGCTTTGGTAGATCCACACCTTTGGCACGATGAAGAAGACGAATTCGAACGGCAGCCAAATCAGGGCGAGCAGGAAGAACAGGCCCGCCCACTGGCCCAGCTGGGTCAGGCGCGGGAATTTAGTGTGTGACCACTTCAGCCACCAAGCGCCGATGAGGGACAGCAAAACCCCGGAGTAGACGTATTGGGGCAATGCGTAGAGTAGGCCGTCGGGGAAGTGCGCTTGGCCGGGATAGCGGAACCCGGGAATGTAGTTCGCCCAGGTGCCCCAACTGATGCTGCGGGCGTTCATGGCGAAGGTGAAGTTGTAGAAGTTGACCATCGGCTCCCAGAAGTAGCCGACCATCATGCCGATCACGAGCTTGCCGTCGAAGGACACCTTCTTGTCGCGCCACCACGGTTTGACGAGAAAGCGCCACATCAGATAGAAGGTCGTGGCCACGCTGGCGGCCTCCAGGGTCCGCAGATACCACAAGTAGGGGTAGTGGTCTGGGCCTGCCGGGATCGGCTGACCGAATTCATCGGACAGAAACCAGCGCAGCCACCCTTGGGCGGCGACAACGAGCAGAAATGCGCCGACAGCGGCGAACCAGTAGATCGGTTTAGAGGGCGGTGCGGCATCGAGTTCGGCGGGGCGGGTGGTGGTCACCGTGCTGGTGGCGTTCTTGGTCATCGCTTCTCCTGGGTGTCAGGTCGCTGTGCATCAATATGAGAGTAACTACTACAAATATATTTACCTTTATCGAAGTCGCTACATCCGTGATACGGGTAACTCCGATCGGCTGAGAGCGAGGGCCCTGCATAGAGCAGTCCGGCTTTGGCCGTTCGATGGCTGCTCATCGACCCTCGGCTTTGCGCACCAAGCCGTCGCAGAACTGCCGGTAGATCCGGGTCATTACCAGTTCGGTGAGGCGCCCGGTCCCCGGTATCTCCGATCGCCAGGAGCCTGACCAGCCGATCGC
>Ga0318544_10000058_pt1 | contig 17580 bp, 17 predicted proteins | sample GRESIP168b4f25_FD_203480 | JGI IMG/M metagenome (GOLD analysis project Ga0318544, IMG submission 203480) | Tropical soil microbial communities from Luquillo Experimental Forest, Puerto Rico - GRE.SIPMG.168b4f25 | ecosystem: Environmental > Terrestrial > Soil > Tropical forest > Bulk soil...
CCGTAAAGGTGCGTTGCGTTACCTGCGGGGCATGTCATGGGCTTTCCGACCCACCGGACAGCGTGACACTTCACCGGAAATTTGTAAAGCTCTCCAAGTATGTCAGGACCGCCGGCGTGCCTTGAGTTCGGCGAGAACCTCGTCGGTGTGCTGCCCCAGTTGCGGTGCGACAGAACGCGGCGCCCACGGCGTGCCATGGAAGTCCGCCGGCGTGGCCACCATCGCGACGCTGGATTCTTCATCCGGCACGTCGACGATGCCGCCCGCGGCGTGGAACTGCTCGTCGGCCACGACGTCCTCGAGGGTGTTGACCGGCGACCAGAAGAAATCCGCTTCGCCCGCGAAGATCCGCGCCCATTCGTCGAGCGGACGGGTCGCGAAGATCTCGTCCAATTCGGCGATCAGCTGCACCGCATTGGCGGCGCGAGCCCGGGCATCGCAGAAGCGGGGATCATCGCACCACTGCGGGCGGCCCACCGCCCGACACAGCGCGGGCCAGTGGCGATCGGCTTCTAGCCCGACGATCCAGAATCGCCGCCCATCGCCGGCGGTGTAGTTGTTCATGCACGGGTTGCCCATCGATTCGCGTTGTCCGATGGCGATCGGCTGGCCGGTCAGCAGATAGGTGTTGAGGTCGAAGCTCACGGTGTAGGCGCCCTGGCGGTACAGCGAGGTGGTCACCAGCTGGCCCGTCCCCGTGCGCTCCCGGGCCAGCAGCGCCGCGCACACCGCCGCGGCCAGGGTCATCCCGGCCGAGTGGTCGCCCATGCCACCGCGCTGGAACGGCGGCGTATCACCGGGTCGGGTCAGCAGATGGGCCACGCCGGCGCGCGACCAGAACGCCGCCACGTCGTAGGCGGCCCGGTCGGCGTCGGGTCCGGTTTCGCCGTACCCGGTGACCAGACCGTAGACCAGGCGGGGGTTGCGGGCGGATACCGACTCGAAGTCCAGCCCGAGACGTTGCAGGGCGCGGGGTCGCACGTTGGTCAGGAAAACGTCTGCGTCGGAAAGCAATTCGAACGCCGTGTCGCGGCCCGTTTCGGTGGTGACGTCCAAGACGATGCTGCGCTTGGACCGGTTGTCCATTTCGAACGGCGGGTTGACCCCGAGATCGCAGCCCAGCATCCGGCCGAACATGCGTCCCGGGTCACCGGTCGGCGGCTCGATCTTGATGACGTCGGCGCCCCAGTCGGCCAGGATGCCCCCGGCGGCCGGCCCGGCCACCCAGATCCCGAGCTCGACGACCTTGATGCCTTCCACCGGTCCCGCCATGACTGGCACCCTAATCAGCCGCTCTAGAAGCGCGGGTCGTCGGGGGCGGGGATCAGGGATCGGATGGTCGGGCTTCGAGTCCGCGGGTAACTCGTCCAGCACGCGGCGATGGTTTACCCACGACAGAACGAGCTGCTGCTCGGCATGCCTTAGACAGATACGGCCTGTCGCGCACGCGGTTTCGGATAGGGCGGTGGCGCACTCTATTGCTTTCGGGCCTGCCGCGGCCAAGCTTAGACCGGCAATCTGAGGGGTTGCGCGCGCTCCACCATCTTTCGCGCCATCCACGCGTATGAACCAGCCCACGGTTGATCGGCCGGGTCTCGGGCTCAACTTCAGCTGATCGCCCAGATAGTCGCCGAACGCTTGAACAAAGACATCTGGCGTCGTAGCTTGTGGGCAGTGGTCATCTACGCGGTTCGAGCGAAGGTCGTAACGTGAATTCCTCCAAACTAATCCCCAAATTTGAGATGGCGCAGTCGCATTACGACGTGTCTGACGAGTTCTTCCGGCTTTTCCAAGACCCGACGCAGACTTACAGCTGTGCGTACTTCGAGCGGGATGATATGACCCTCGAAGAGGCGCAGATTGCAAAGATCGACCTGTCGCTCGGCAAGCTGGGTCTAGAGCCTGGGATGACGCTTCTCGATATCGGCTGCGGCTGGGGTGCCTGTATCAACCGCGCCCTGGACAAGTACGACGTCAATGTCATCGGTCTGACGCTGAGTAAGAATCAGGCTGCCCATGTTCAGAGGCTTCTCGACAATAACCCGAGCGAGCGCTCGAAGTCGGTCCAGTTGCGTGGCTGGGAAGAATGGGAAGGCAAGGTCGACCGGATCGTGTCGATCGGCGCGTTCGAGCACTTCGACTTCGACCGCTACGACGAGTTCTTCGACATCACCTATAAGTCGATGCCGACTGACGGAGTGATGTTGCTGCACACCATCACCGTCTTGCCCGTCAAAGAGATGATCGCCAAGGGTTTGCCACTGACCTTGCGGAAGGCGCGCTTCATCAAGTTCATGCTCGAGGAGATTTTCCCCGGCTGCCGGCTCCCAACACTGGACATGGTGCCGGACTATTCCGCCAAGGCCGGCTACACCTGCACCCGTATCCAGCAGCTGCAGTCCCACTATTGCAGGACCATGGATATGTGGTCGGCGGCGCTGAGGGCGCACAAGGACGAGGCCATCGCGCTGCAGGGCGAAGAAATGTACAACCGCTGGGACCACTATCTGAGTGGGTGTGCGAATTTGTTCCATGAGGGCTACCTCGATATCGCCCAGTACACGCTGGAGAAGTAACCGGCGCGTGAAGCTGCGGATGGTTGTGAGCGCGCCGAAACCCGCGCCGCGGTTCCGGGTCCGCTAGGAATCGCAAATGCCACGCAGGCACCTCACAGTTGCTATACAGTCTCACCCGATTGAACTGGCCGTTGAGGGAGTCCAAGCTTCGGCCCGATGCGAAACGCGCAAACGCCGGGTCGGCCGACAAGGCCGCGAACAAGTCGTCGATGACCGCCGCGATCACGTCGTAGCCGCCCAACCGGCGATACAGCGAAGTAGCTGACTCAGTCACCAATCCCCCCTTGTCAACCGGTTGCGCGAACGGTTTCACGATAAACGGTGGTTTCCAGCGGCCGCCTGTGGATAACCAGCGGCGCACCTGGAAGGGTTAGCAGCATGAGTCTGGTTGCCGGACGCGGTCCGCTCAGCGGCGATCCGGCCGGGAAGTTTTCGACCCCACTGCCCGCCGACCTCGTCTACATCGAGCCACACCCGCGGCGCGTCCAGGCCCTACACAATGGGCGCCTCGTGATCGACACCGAGCGGGCGCTGATGGTGCACCGGCGCGGTCACCCGCTCAGCTACGTCTTCCCGGCTGACGAGGTTGCCGACCTACCGACCGAACCGGAGCCCGAAACGCCGGGCTTCGTCCATGTGCCCTGGGACGCGGTCGACACCTGGCTGGAAGAGGGCCGCAAACTGGTCCACTACCCGCCGAATCCGTATCACCGCGTCGACTGCCGCCCAACCAAGCGCCACCTGCGCGTCTCGGTCGGCGACACCACGCTCGTCGACACGGACGACACGGTGATCCTTTTCGAGACCGCGCTCGAGCCCCGCCTCTACGTCGATCCCGCACACGTGCGCACCGACCTGCTGCGGCGATCGGAGACGTCGAGCTACTGCAACTACAAGGGCTTCGCGACGTATTGGTCCGCCGTGCTGGGCGACCTGGTCATCGATGATGTCGCGTGGAGTTATGAAGACCCACCCCCGGAAAGCCTGCCCATCAAGGGCTTCCTGAGCTTCGACGATGCCCGGGCGAGTGTAATGGCTGAGCTGCCTCTCGCTTAGCGTCGCGAAAGTTGCACTCTCGCGGCAAGATTAGGAGTGCCGTCCCAGCTTGAGCGCATGCTGGGCGATCATGTTGCGGAAAACCTCGAGGGTGCCGCCGTAGATCCCGGTCGGCACAGCCAGCCGGAACAGATACTCGGTCGTGCCGTCGTCGGCGGAGCCCCGAGCGTCGGTCGGCAGCGCAGACGCTGCACCCAAGACGTCCATCAAGTCGACGGAGATGTCGCGCATGGTCTGGGCCATCGCGACGCGTCCGAACATGCCGGGCGTCGATAGCGCCGCCTCCATCCGCGCTACGCTGCGTCCGAGCCGGTATTTCACCGACTCGTCGTCTACATCCGACACGATCGCCGCGACCGTGTCCACCGCCTCGGCCATCATCAGTCCGTGGCCTGACATTCCCGAAATGCTCTGCAAACCATGGTCTTCCCGGTCGACGATGCCGTGCTCGGAGTCGAGCGCGGAACGCATCACCGTCCAGCCGCCATTGACGTCGCCGATCCGGTACAGGTCGTCGACGCGTACGTCGCTGTAGTAAACGATGTTGGTGCGGTCGCCGTCGAGCGTGCGAATGCCCTGAATCTCGATCCCCGGCGAGTCGAGCGGCACCAGAAACATGGTCAGGTTCTTGTGTTTCGGCCCCTGTGGGTCGGTGTTAGTGAGCAAAAAAACATATTTGGCGTTCTGCGCGTTCGAGGTGAACATCTTGGCGCCGTTGATGATCCATGCATTACCGTCGCGCACGGCCCGGGTGTTGCAGGTGGCGACGTCGGAGCCGCCCTCGGGCTCGGTGTAGCCCAGACACAGTCGGGTCTCGCCGGACAGCACTCCCGGCACCACCTGGCCGGCGAGCTCCGGCGCGCCGAATTGCTGCACCAATCGCGCGACGACGGACGTGGTGCCCCAGTGATACCAGGGCGTGTGGGCCCGGCCGATCTCGAGCTCGAAGATTCGCCGACGAACGGGGCTGAATCCGCCGTCGGACTCGAGCTTCCAGTCCGAGGCCAGATAACCCGCCTCGCCCAACGCCAGATGAACTTGCTCGTCGAAGTTTTCGCCGAATTCGCGGTCACGGCGGAGCACTTCCTCGGTGACGCGCTTGGTGATGAACTCCCGGGTCTCATCCAGAAAAGCTGTGTCCTCGGGGGAGAGTGCGACGCGTGAAAAGTCCATTTACATCGCGTCGATGACTTGGGTTCGGAAACGCTCGAGGGTCTCCAGCGCGTGTGCCACGCTGTCACCGGGCAGGGCGACGCTCAACCACGTCACCCCCAGGGCCGCAAGCTTTTCCAGGCCGCCCAGGTAGGCATCGCCGTTGAACTGGTCGTCGGTTGGGCTGCCGCCCTCGAAGTTGGTGAAGGTGATGTCGATCGCCGACCAGTCCCTGCCCGCGGCATCGCAGCGGCGTCGCAGATCGTCGATGCCTTCGCTGAGGCGCTCAACAGAGTCGATGACGGCCGTGCCAGAAGTCTTGGCCAGCTGCGGCGGGGCGGGAAACGGACACCAGCCGTCGCCGTACTGCGCCACTCGCTGGCGAGACGACGACGTGTTGCCGCCGATCCAGATCGGCGGATGCGGCTGACTGATCGGGCGCGGGTGCGCGGTGATGCCCTTCGCAGTGAAATGCTTCCCCTCGAACGAAATGTCGTCGCTCGTCCACACCGCCCGGATCACCTGCAGCGCTTCCTCGAACAGCTCGATCCGCTCGTCGTAGGTCACGCCCAGCGCCGCGAACTCCCGCTTGAGGTAGCCCACGCCCACCGCGAGCGTGAACCGGCCGCCAGAAAGCAGGTCGAGCGTAGCGCCGGACTTGGCCACCACGAACGGGTTTCGATACGGCAGCACCACGATGTTGGGGATCAGGCGCAGCGTTGTCGTCCTGGCCGCGGCGAAACCCAGTGTGACAAAAGGATCTAAAGCGTCGTGCCCGCCGGCCTCCAGCCAGCGCTGGGACGGGGCGGGGTGATCGGTGAGGCCGAACCCGTGAATCCCCGCCGCCTCGGCCGCCGCCGCCATCGTCGCAATGCCCTCACCCGACACCAATTCCGGGTTATACGGATGCGTGTGCATCGGGTGGGTGATGGTGAACCGCATCTGAGTTTCGCGGCCGTTAGAACCGCGCGCGGGCGTCGATCGCGGTGTCGCTGGTGCGCAGCGGACGGATCAGAGCTTCCTGGGCGAAAGAGGCCAGCAGCTCACCCTCCTCGCTGTGCACGGTGCCACGGACGTACGACATCCCCGCGCCGACCTGGGTGCTCTCGTGCGCGTAGAGCAGCCAACCGTCCCAGCGCACCGGTTCGTGGAAGGCGACCGAGATCGTCATCGGTGCGGTGGACACGGTGAGGTGCGCCTGGCTGGTACCGATGCCCGGGTGCGCGCGCATGGTGGTGGAAATCCCCAAATGGCCGGTGAAGTACGCGACGAGCGCCTTGGCCAGGTCGTCGCGCGTCGGGATCGGGTCGTACCGCAGCCACGCATACAGCTCGGGCGGCCCGACCTCGTCCGGGCTGTTGACGTCGACAACGTCGACGAGTCGCAGCTCCCGGCCGGTCATCGGCATCTCGGACACGTTGGCATCGGCCGGCGCCGTGACCTGGGGCCGCGGCAGGTGGTGGCGGATGACGTCGCCCGTCGGCACGTCGGCCAGCACCGTCACGCTCAGGCAGCGTCGCCCGTTCTGGTGGACGGCGACGATCGCGGTGGCCGTGGACCGGCCTTCGTGCACCACGTCGATGACGAGCTCGACGGGTGGACCGACGGCGACGGCGCGGGAGAACACGGCGTGTGCCGAGCGCACCGACTTGTCCGGGAATCGTTGCGCCACAGCGACAATCGCCTGGGCGACCACCTGGGTGCCTTCTACCACCTGCCGTTGGTCCTGGGCGTCACCGCCGGTCTCCGCGGTGAACCGGTCGGGTCCGTCAGGCCGCACGTCGAACAGTTCCAGCAGCCCGTCGACCGACCATTGAGCCTGCTCGGAATCCTCAGAAGTCTCGGTCAAATCCACCCCGCCTCTCGCAGTAGCAGCTCACGGCCCAGCGTGACACTTAGCCCAGGATTTGTAAAGCTAGCTCACAGAACCCCGGACACGCCAGATTGACACCGGTGCCCGCGGTGCGTGACACTTTTGCGGTGTTTTGTAAAGGCATGAGCGGATGATCCCCGAGCCGCTGGCCAAGGGATTCTGCTTCGGCGAAGGACCGCGCTGGTTCGAAGGGCTGCTGTGGTTCTCCGACATGCTTGGTGAAGCCGTACACACCGTGGATATGCGGGGCTCGCTGACGACGTTGCCGCTGCCCGGTCATTTTCCGTCGGGGCTGGGGTTTCGTCCCGACGGGTCACTGCTGATCGCCTCGACCGAAGACCGGCAGGTGTTGCGCTACGACGGCGAGACCGTCGTCACCATCGCCGATCTCGCCCATGTGTCGCCGGCCAACCTCGGCGACATGGTCATCGACGACGCGGGGCGCGCATACATCGGGTGCCAGGCGCGCTCCGGCGGCGTGATCATCCGCCTCGATCCCGACGACAGCGCCACCGTGGTCGCCGGAGACCTCGACTTCCCCAACGGAATGGTGATCACGGAAGACCGACGGACGTTGATCGTCGCCGAATCGACCGGCCGACGGCTGAGCGCATTCACCATCGGCGGCCCGGACGACCCAGGCGGGCTGGGCGACCGCCGGATTTTCGCCGACGGCCTCGACGGGCCGCCCGACGGCATCGCGCTCGACACCGAGGGCGGGGTTTGGACGGCGATGACGCTGGCCCACCAGTTCGAGCGGATCACCGAAGGCGGCGTCGTGACCGACCGCATCGACATGGGCGAGCGGGTTGCCATCGCGTGCACCCTCGGCGGACCCGGGCGCCGCACGCTGTTCTTGCTGTCGAGCACAGACGCCTATCCGCAGCGCCTGGCCGGTACCCGGCTCTCCCGGCTGGACGCCGTGACGGTTGACAGCCCCGGCGCGGGCCTGCCCTGACATCCGAAAGGTGCACGAGTGACGGACTCCTATTACGAGCTCATCGATGACGCCGACCCGCGGGGTGACAAGTTCCGGTCGACCGATCTGGCGCGCGGCACCTGGTCGGCGTCCATACAGCACGGCGGCCCGGTGTCGGCGCTGCTTGTCCGGGCCCTGGAACGGTGCGAACAGCGCGACGACACCCGCCTGTCCCGGGTCGTCATCGACTTATTGGGCGGGGTGCCGGCCGAAGGAGATATCTGGCTTCGCTCGCAGCTGCAGCGCGGCGGCAAGCAGATCGAGCTGGTCAGCGCCGAGATGCTGGCCCCGGGCCCCGTTGGCCAGCCCCGGCCGGTCGCCCGGGCCAGCGGTTGGCGGCTGCAGCAGCAAGACACCCGGGCAGTGGTTCATGCGGCGGCCGACTTGCCCCGGCCGAGGGCCGAGGCCCGCGACCGCAACCTCAAGGCACGGGATTGGGACCGCAACTACGTGCACAGCCTCGAGTGGCTGTGGCTGACCGAACGCCTGACCGCGGGCCCCGGCGAATCGTGGATCCGGCCGACCGTTGACCTGGTCACCGGCGAGACCATGACGCCGCTGGAGCGGCTGTTCGCGGTGGCGGACTGCGCCAACGGGATCGGCAGCAAGCTGGACATCACCAAGTGGACGTTCCTCAACACCGATCTGGCCGTGCACGTGTTCCGGATCCCGGACGGTGAGTGGATCGGCATTCGAGCGGAGACGAGCTACGGGCCGGACGGCGTCGGGGCGACGGTCGGCACGCTGTTCGACGAGCGGGGCGCCGTCGGCGCCATCCAGCAGAGCGTGCTGGTGCGCCGGCGCCCGGCTAAGCCGGGTCGGGAGGGGAAAACACCGTGACACTTACGCGATACTTCGTAAAGTTTCAGATATGAGTCAGCCGACCCAAGCGACAGAGACCGACACCTCGACGCGTCAGCGGATCCTCGCCGCCACCGCCGAGGTGCTCGGTCGGAACGGCAAGACGAAGCTCAGCCTGTCCGAAGTAGCGACCCAGGCCGGAGTCTCGCGCCCCACGCTCTACCGCTGGTTCGCGTCTAAAGAGGAGTTGCTCTCGGCCTTCTCACAGTGGGAGCGACAGATCTTCGACAGCGGCCTGGCCAAGGCCACCGCCGGGTTGAAGGGAGTCGACAAGCTTGACGCCGTGCTGCGATTCATCGTGGAGTACCAGCATTCGTACTCGGGCGTGCGCATGGTCGATGTCGAACCCGAGCACACCATCGCCCAGTTTTCCCGCGTCATCCCGCAGATGCGCGACGGCCTGCAACGGCACATGTCCGGACCCAACGCCGCGGTGAAAGCGGCGACCGTGATCCGGATTGCCATCTCGCACTACATAATCCGAAGCGACGACGCCGATCAGTTCCTGGCGCAACTGCGCCACGCGGTCGGCATCAAGGGTAGCTAGCCCCTTTCCCTCGCCGAGCGTAACGCCACGGCGAAAAAACAAGCCGGATATCGCACTCGCGTTACGCTCGCGGGCGGATCGCCCTAGATCTAGAACAACACCGCGGCGTTGAGGTAGCCGGTCGGGTCCAAGGCCGCCTTGACCGCCCGCATCGTGGTGATGTCGGCGGGCTCGCGTGACATCGCGAGATAGGGCCGCTTGCGACTGCCGACGCCATGCTCGGAGCTGACGTTGCCGCCGGACCTCGCGATGAGGTCCATCATGGGCTCGTACAACGCCTGCTCCCGCTCGACCGGGCAACGCAACACGTTGAGGTGCAAGTTGCCCTCACCGATGTGGCCGAACAACAGCGGCAGGGCCTCGCCGACCTGCGCGTGAATCAAGGCGACCGCGTCCCGAGCGAAGCCGCCGACCGCCGACAGCGGCAACGACACGTCGAACTTCAGCGGTGGCCCGTACACGCCCAGCACCTCGGCCAGGGATTCGCGGACGCGCCACAACCGTTGCTGCGCAGCCACATCCACGCCGACCGCGGGATCGCCGCACATTTGCGCGCCCTCGAGCAGGTCGGCGAGCCGGTCGGTTTGGTCGTGGTCGCCGGCCAGCTCCACCAGCAGCAGCCAGTCGCCCTGTACCGGTGCGCCCACCCCGAGGTGCTCGGCGGTCAGCGCGGCGGCCCGGCCGTCGATCAGCTCCAGCGCGGCGATCCCGTCCACGTCCCGAAACGTGCGGCCTGCGGCGACCAGCGCCTCGAGCTCGGCGAACCCGCAAACGGCCGTCACCCGATGCGACGGCGTCGGGTGCAGCCGGAGATCCAGTGACGTGATCACACCGAGGGTGCCCTCGGCGCCAACGAACAGCGCCGGTAGGTCGTAGCCGGTGTTGTCGCGTCGCACCAAGCTGTGCCGGCGCATCAGCGAACCGTCGGGCAGCGCGACCTGCAGGCCGACGACTTGCTCGCCCATGTTGCCGTACCTAACGGTGCGCAGTCCGCCGGCGTTGGTCGACGCCATGCCCCCGACGGTCGCGGTGTCCCGGGCGGCCAGGTCGACACCGAACACCAGGCCCGCCGCGGTTGCGGCCCGCTGCACCGCGGCCAGTGCGGCTCCGGCGCCCACCTCAATGCGGCGCTCGACGGTGTCGACATCGCCGAGGGCGCAAAGTCGTTCGGTCGACAGCAACACGTCGTCGTGCTCGGGGACGGTGCCGGCCACCAGCGAGGTGCGACCGCCCTGCACCGTCACGTGCGCCCCTGCCTGGCGACACACCCGCAAAACCTCGGCGACCTGCTCGGCGGACGCGGGACGCGCCAGCGCGCTGGCCCGCCCGCGATAGCGCCCGGTGTGGTCGACGCTGCGGCCGGCCAGCACGTCGGGGTCGGTGATGACGTGATTCGATCCGACGATCCTTTTCAGCTCCTCCAGGCTGCGCAGCATGCTCGCGGTTATAGCACCCGCGATACTGAGCCAGGCAACTCGGATCGCATGGCGCCCGACGCGAGGAGCACGGATGTACGACCTTGACGAGACCATCAGGACCCGCCGGGCGATCAGGATGTTTCTGCCCGATCGGCCAGTTCCGCGAGCCCTGCTCGACGAAGCACTCGACTTGGCGATTCGCGCGCCGTCGAACTCCAACATTCAGCCGTGGCACGTCGTTTTCGTGTCCGGCGCCGCCAGGGACCGCTTGGTCGCGGCCCTGCTCGACGCGGCTCGGGCGGGGCCACCGAAAGTCCCTGCGCTGCCGGAGCATTTCACGCACTTTCGCAGTGAATTGGGCAAGGTGGTGTACGGGTCCATGGGTATTGCGCGCGACGACACCGAGAGCAGGCGTGCCGCGGTGCTGCGCAACTGGGAGTTCTTCCGCGCGCCGCTGGGCGGCATCGTCTGCATGGACCGCGAACTGGGACTGGTCGACAGCCTTGGTGTCGGGATGTTCCTACAGACGTTGCTGTTGGCGCTCACCGCGCGGGGACTGGGCACCTGCGTTCAGGTGGCGATCGCGGGCTACCCCGAAATCATCCACGAGCAGTTGGACATCCCTGCGCAGTTCAGGATCTTGTGCGGCATGTCGATCGGCTATGCCGACCCGGAGTTCCCGCGAACCAGATACGCGTCGGCCGGCAACCGGTCGAGCAGAACGTGGTGTTCTTAGATGAATAGCGAGTCACCTGCCCGAGGGCACCTCGGCAAATCCGGGTTGTCCCGCGTCCACAACTGAGTTGAACCGGTGGCGCGTCACGAGGCGCTCGTTGATCTCGAGGATCGCGCTCTCCGGAAGCGCGGTGACGTCGAAGTTCTCGCGAATGCGCCCGGGATTGACCGATCCCGTGAGGACTGCGCTGCCGCGCTGAATTCCCCACGCCAGCAGCACTTGCGCGGGCGTCTTCCCATAACGCGAAGCCATCGAGACGATCAGCGGGTCGTCGAGCAGCCGCGGTTCCAGCGCATGCCCCAGCGAAGCGAATGCCAACAGGAGGATCCCGTCGGTCTCGCGCAATTCGTGGAGTTCCCATTGGGGGTGATACGGGTGCGACTCGACCTCCACGACCGCCGGCTTGATGCGGGCGGTGTCGACGATCTTCCGGACGCCTTCGGCGTCGATGTCGGACAGCCCGATCGCCCGCGTAAGTCCTTCATCGACAAGCGTTTCCATCGCGGCCCACGTTTCCGCCAGAGTGACTCCGTCGTCGTAGACGACGGCTCCATGGATGTCGCGGGGGTCCTGGTCGTCGCCGGGCTTGAACGCGAACGGGGTGTGGACCAGGTACAGATCGACCGCGTCCAGCCCGAGCCTGTTCAGGCTTGCCTGCAGCGCGGGCTTGACCCGTTCGGGCCGATGGTTGTTGTTCCACAACTTGGTGGTCACGAACAGGTCCTCGCGGCGGACCGTCCCTCGAGCGAACAACTCCGTAAGTGCCGCGCCGACCTCCGCCTCGTTGCGGTACCGTTCGGCGGCATCGAGGTGGCGGAACCCCACCTCGACCGCGGTCTTGACGGCATCTCGCGTCTTGGTGTTATCGGAGAGCGAAGTCCCAAACCCGAGCGCCGGAATCTCACCGCTGCCGTTATTCAAGGTAAATCTGCGCCGACTTAGATTCTCGTTCGATGTCACGGCTTTCGGCCTCCTTGTTCTTTAGTCTTCATTGAATACGTTTTGGGGACAACGGTTCAGCGGCCGTTCTTCAGAAAGGCCACCGCCTCGGCCGTGGTCCAGACCGCGCTCGCGAGGAATCGGAAATTCACCAGAGCGGCGAGGTAGCCATCGCCTTCGGGCAGGCGCGGGCCCGCCGTGGCGTCCTTGACGACAGCGACCTCGAAACCTTGCTCGATGAATTCGCGCAGGTGGCCTTCGACGCACAGATTGGCCGCCATTCCCGCAAGGATGATCTGGTTCACGCCGCGCTTGCGCAACTGCAGCAAGAGGTCGTTTGACTCGGGGCCAACGATCTTGTGCGGAGAGGTGATCACGGTTTGCCCGTCGTGAATGTGGTGCCGGTAGGCGGGCAGGAAGTCAGCACCTGATCCCGCGAATCCGTCCGTCGTGTACGCGCCCCGGCGCGCGAACATGCCGACGGAGCTCATGAACTTCTCGAGTGGATCACCGAACAGCCACTGCTCGTCGGTTGGGTAGAAGTAGTGCGGCGACACCGCGACATGGATGCCTGCCAACTTGGCGGCGTCGAGGAGTTCTCCGATGTGCGCGACGGTGTTGTTGTCGCGGATGCTGTCACCGAACACCGGCCATGAGGCGCCTTCAGGGCTGAGGAAATCAATCTGCGGATCGGTGATGACGAGTGCGGCGTGGTCAAGGTCGAGCGCGAAGTCGGAAATCGGCAGCGCGGGGTTCTGTGGCTCGGCGTAGCTGGTGGGGTCTGTCATTGGGGGCATCCTTGCGGGGTGAGGCGGAGGTGATCCTAATATAGATGACCAGTCGTCTATAAACAAGGCCCCAGCCCACGCATTCCTGGCCATGACAAATCAGTGGAGAAGTGCTGGGACGGTGACCGCTTCGAAGCGTTCGTATGGGATGCGACTGCGGGTCACTTTCCCGCGCAGGGCCGCGCCTTCCCACGCCTCGATCAGCTGGGAGGCGAGCTCCCCCGCATCCAGATCCCTTCGAACGTCACCGGAGCGTCGCTGACCCGAACGCACACACGCAGTCAGAGCCGCATCCCAGCGGCCGAGGATGCGGACGAGCTCGGCGCGCACCGGTTCGCTCGAACCACCAAGCTCGAGCGACAGGTTGCCGATCAAGCAGCCGAGCAGGAAGTCGCCGGCCTCGTGTTCGTCGGCTAGCGCATGGAAGAAACGCGTGATTCGCTCCTGCGCCAATCCGTCCGCGTCGAGGATCGGTAGCAACCGTGTCTCGATATCGGCCCAGTAATGCTCGAGGATCGCCGCGGCAAAAGCCTCTTTGCTGGCGAAATACGCATAGAACGACCCTTTCGGCACGCCGGCTGCGTCGGTGATGTCTTTGACACCGCTGGCGGTGAACCCGCGTGTGTGCACGAGGTCGAGCCCCGCTGCGAGCAGGCGGTTGCGCACCTCTGGATTCGGCGGACGCGGCATGCCGCAATAATAGTCGACCGGTCAGTTAATTAGAGCTCTTTGTGCGGCACGTCCGTCACCAGCCCGCCGTCCATGATGAACTCGCTGCCGGTCGCATAGGACGACTCGTCGCTGGCCAGAAACAAGACGAACGTGGACACCTCCGTCGCCTCGCCCGGGCGGCCCAGCGGGACGGTGACCATGTCTTCCGGCAGCTTGGCGGTCATCGGGGTGCGGATGAAGCCGGGGTGGATCGAATTCACCCGGATGTTCAACGGCGCCAGCTCCAACGCCGCCGACTTGGCCAGGCCGCGCACCGCCCACTTCGACGCGACATATGGGTGTACCGCCGGCGCGCCGCGCAGTCCCTCGATCGACGACACGTTGATGATCGAGCCGCCCCCGGCCGCGGTCATCGGCTCGACGGCCACCCGCATCCCCAGGAACGTGCCGGTCAGGTTGACGTCAATCACCTTCTGCCACTTGGCCAAATCGAAATTCTTCAGCTGCCCGAGCGCCACGATGCCGGCGTTGTTGACGAGCACGTTGAGCTTCCCGAACTCGGCGACAGCCGTCGCGACCGCGGCGTCCCACTGCTCGGGCTGGGTCACGTCGAGGTGCACGTAGCGCGCGGCCTCCCCGATCTCGTCGGCCAGCGCCTTGCCTTCGTCGTCGAGGATGTCGCCGATCACCACCTTGGCGCCCTCCTCGACGAGCAGCCGTGCGTGCGAAGCACCCATCCCGCGGGCACCGCCACTGATGAGTGCAACTTTTCCGTCTACCCGTCCCACGGGAGGGGCTCCTTTCGGTTAGGTGGCCACCACGTCGTTCGGCGCGTAAAGACCTTTTCCGGTGATCAGCGGAAGCTCGAGCGTAGTCCGGATGCCGGGCGGTGCCGCGACCACCGCCGGGATGGCGTTGACGATCCGCCCGGCGGCGCCGACGATCGCGGCGTGGTTGTGGTCGCCCTTGCGGCTGCTCGGAACGATGTCCACCGCGTAGGACGGTTCGCCAACGATCTCGACGCGATACGAGCCGCCGCCCGCCGCGGGTTGCGGCCAGTCGGGTCGCAAGTCGGGCCGCAGCCGGGTGATGTGCTCGATGACGATGGCCGGGCGGCCGTTGGCCATGCCGCGGATCTCGAACTGCAGCGCGGCCATCGTGCGCTTGGGAACGCGCCCTACCGCGATGTCGAAGTCTTCGGGCGCCGGCTCACGCTGGTAGGACTCGGTGATCTCGTCAATCTCGATGCCAAGACCGGCCGCCAGCTGGCGGATCGCCGTCCCCCAGGCGATGCTGAGCACGCCCGGCTGCAGCAGCATTGGCACCTCGTCCAGGGGCCGGCCGAACCCCATGTAGTTCATGACCTCGGAACCGTCGTAGGACGCGTAGTCGGCGATCTCCATGCAGCGCACCTGCTCGATGCTCTGACAGGTCCCCGCCAGCGCGAAGGGAATGAGGTCGTTGATGAATCCGGGGTCGACGCCGCTGATGAAGATGCTCGAATTGCCTTGTTGCGCAGCACCTTCCACTCGGGCGATGTACTTGTCGGGCATGACGCCCCACGGGTGCTGCAGTAGCCCGGGCGAAGAGCCGACGACGTTGATACCGGCGGCCAGGATGCGCATGACGTCCGCCATCGCGTCGGGCAGCCGCGTATCGCCCATGGCGCAGTAGACGACGCAGTCGGGCTTGGCGGCCAAGACGATGTCGAGGTCGTCGACGGCGGCGACGCCCGTGACGGTGCCGGCGTCCAGACCCACTCCGCACAGCGCGCCGGCGTCCTTGCCCACCTTCTCCGGCGATGACACGCACAACCCGGTCACCTCGAACTGTGGATTGGTGATCAGCTCGGTCAGGGCAAGCCTGCCAACATTTCCGGTGCCCACGTGCGCGACGCGGATGGCCATGAGAGTCTCCGTCCCTCGAACGCTCAAAAACTTTTCTAGACACTAGTCCACAATTTCTGGGACGCGCACCGGGCCCGACCTGGATGCAGGCGGCAGTAAGCGTGTAGCCGCTAAAGCTTGTTCAACTTGTGTGAAATGCGAGATTTCCCGCCAGGACGGTTCTAGTCTTTTGTCCGTATCTAATACCCACGGTCGCGGGTAACGCCCGCTTTGGCCCGGGAAGGGGTCCCGGGCTGTGGGGAAGGAGGGGGAGATGTCGCATTTGTTCACTGTCCCCGAGACGTTGGCGTCGACGGCCGCAGACGTGGAAGGTATCGGTTCGGCCATCACCACGGCCGGCTCGAACGCGTCCGGCCCGACAACCGGTTTAGTCGCGGCCGCCCAGGATGAGGTGTCGGCGGCCATCGCGAATCTGTTTGGCGGCTATGGCCGGCAATACCAAGCGGCCCTCGCGAGATCCGCGATTTTTCATAACCAGTTCGCCCAAACGCTGGCCGCCGCGGGCAGCGCCTACGCCGAAGCCGAGGCGGCCATCGCAACCCTGCTCGGCGGCGGCGGCGGCGGCGCTTCCAGTGGGTCCAGTGGGCCCAGGGTGCTGACTTCGACGGCGCAGTCGGCCTCCGGGGATCCCCTATATGCGTTGATCATGGGCGGCACCAATGACCCGCAACCCAACCCCGACTACGTGAAGAGCGTCTACAACGCGTACATCAAGCCCAATCCCAGCTTCTCTTCGGCCATCCCGCAAGGCCTGTTCACGCCCGAGCAGGCCTGGCCCACAACCTCACAGCTCGGCAATATGACGTGGAACCACTCCGTCGCACAGGGCGTCACCCTGCTCAACAACAAGCTCAATTCGCTCCTTCTCGGCCAGCCGACCAACAGTGCCGTGGTTTTCGGCTTCTCGCAGAGCGCCGAGATCGCCACCAACGAAATAACCGCCCTCATGGCGGCGGGCTCGCCCTACCAAGGCCAGCTGTCCTTCATACTGATTGGCGACCCCAACAACCCGGTCGGCGGTATCTTCGAGCGCTTCCCCGGCTTCTACATCCCATTCGGGGACCTGACGTTCAACGGCGCGACCCCGCCGAATTCGCCCTACCCGACCACCATTTACACCGCCCAGTACGACGGCGTCGCCGACGCCCCGCAATACCCGCTCAATGTGCTCTCTGACGTCAACGCCTTCATGGGCTACTTCTACGTGCACGGCACGTATCCCACGCTCACGGCGACCCAGGTGGGCAACGCCGTGCCGTTGCCGACGTCTCCGGGCTACACCGGCCACACCCAGTACTTCATGCTCACGACCCAGAACCTGCCGCTGCTGCAGCCGATCCGGAACATTCCCTATGCCGGCCCGCCGATCGCCGACATATTCCAGCCCGACCTGCGTGTGATCGTCGATCAGGGCTACGCCGACTACGGACCCGGCGGCAACTACGCGAACATTCCGACCCCTGCGGGGCTATTCGTGGTACCCAATCCGGTCACGATGTTCCCCGACCTGCTCTTGGGGGCGGTGCAAGGTCCCTACGGCGCCGCGGTGGAAATCGGGGTGGAAGCCGGATTGGCGTCACCGTCGTTGTTCCCGACCACCTACCCGTGGGTGCCGTCGCTAGACCCGCACCTGAATTTCTTCTTCGGGCAACACAGCACGACGGGGCTATCCCAGTTGAGCGGGATCGTCGGGAGCGCACTCCACAACATTCCGCCGGTCCACTGATTGTTCTAACGCCCGAGCGGGGAATTCTGCCGGATCGATTCGTCGCGGATCAGGCCCCGCAGCAGCGCGGTGCTGAACTCGGCGGCGATTTCCTTGGCGGTGCGTCGTCCGTGCGGCCGTATCCAGCGGTAGCTGCCCAGGGTCATCCCGATGTAGCCCAGTGCCACCACGTGCGAGTCGCACTCGTAGAACTCGCCACTGGCGATCCCGCGGTCGATGAGCCCGTGCACGTGCTCGTAGACCTGGGCCTCTTTTTCGCGGACCTCGGCGACCTGTTCGCTGGTGAACCATTCGGTGATGTAGGGCTGCTCCTGGAAGTACACGGCGGCGCGCTCGGGATTGGCAGCGAT
>Ga0318544_10000062_pt1 | contig 17497 bp, 18 predicted proteins | sample GRESIP168b4f25_FD_203480 | JGI IMG/M metagenome (GOLD analysis project Ga0318544, IMG submission 203480) | Tropical soil microbial communities from Luquillo Experimental Forest, Puerto Rico - GRE.SIPMG.168b4f25 | ecosystem: Environmental > Terrestrial > Soil > Tropical forest > Bulk soil...
GTGAGCGAGAGCAGCGGGCGGATCGTCCTGAGCGTCATCCGCGCGCTCCTCGCCCGCCGCGGCGCGGTTGCTCCGCTCGCGGCGGGGAGCGGCCGCAGCGCGGCGAGCGCGCCGAGCGGGCGCCGCGCGGCGACCGTCCGGACCGCGATCCGGCGCTGCGCGCGAAATACATCAAGGGCCGCGGCGAGGGCAGGGACCGCCGCGATCGCGAGCCCGACCCGAATTCACCGTTCGCCAAGCTTGCCGCGCTCAAGGAGCAGCTCGAGGCGAACACCAAGGAGCCGCGCTGAGGCGCGCGCGGCTTGGACCGGCAGCGCATCGACAAATGGCTTTGGCACGCGCGGGTGGTGCGCACGCGCGCGGCGGCGGCGGATCTCGCGGCCTCCGGTCACGTGCGCATCAATGGCCGGCGCGTTGATGCGCCAAGCCGCGCGGTGCGGCCCGGCGACGTGGTGACGGTCGCGCTCGACCGCGCGGTCCGCGTGCTCAAAGTCGTGGCCTTTGCCGAGCGCCGCGGCTCGGCGGATGAGGCGCGCGCGTTGTGCGAGACGCTCGAGCCCTCGCCCCCTTCTGCGGCCGGGCACCGGCGGGGCGAGGGCGATCCCTAAGGCGCCCCGGTAGGTCTGGCCGGCTGGCAAACCGGTCCGCAAGGTGCCAACCCTTGCTTGCCAGCAGCCCATGCGCTAGTCAGCGCGCGTCCGGAGAGTTCGGAAATGACTTACGTCGTCGTCGAAAGTTGCATTAAGTGCAAATACATGGACTGCGTCGAGGTGTGCCCGGTGGATTGCTTCTACGAGGGCGAGAACATGCTCGTCATCCATCCCGACGAATGCATCGATTGCGGCGTGTGCGAACCGGAATGCCCGGTCGACGCGATCAAGCCGGACACCGAGCCCGGGCTGGAGAACCTCCTGAAGCTCAACGCTGATTTCGCGAAAATCTGGCCCAATATCACGCAGAAGAAGGAGCCTCCGGCCGACGCCAAGGCCTGGGAGGACGTGCCGAACAAGCTCCAAACGCAGTTCTCGCCCAATCCCGGAACCGGCGACTAAAGTCTCCCGTTAACCAGGCGTGACGAAAATGTAATGCAAAAATGCCCGGAAACGGGCGTTTGCAGCGCCGCAAGGCTTTGATTTTGGCGGAAAATGTGCTATATAGTTAGAAAATGAGCAAAACAGCGCACCCGAGCCGCTCCCCGGTGGGGAGCATTATTTTTCGGGTGGTTTCCGAGGAACCTCAACCAGGGACGTGAGACCCACGCAAACAGCCGTGGCAGGAAAAACGCGCCATCGGTCGAAGAGAACCACCGCCATGAGCCGGCGGACCAAGAAAACCTCAGCGGGCGTCCGCCGGAGGGCATCTCCCCGCGCGGCGACGCGCCGTGGGGCCCCCGTGGCCAAGACACCCCTCCGGCGCAAGCCGGATGAAGGAGTTTCCCCCGGAATGACCAGCAAGAAGACGACCCAGCGTCAGGGCTTCAGGACCAACGAGTTCATCGTCTATCCGTCCCACGGCGTGGGCCAGATTCTCGCGATCGAGGAGCAGGAGGTCGCGGGCGCCAAGCTCGAGCTCTTCGTCATCAACTTCGTCAAGGACAAGATGACGTTGCGGGTTCCGACTGCCAAGATCGCTTCCGTCGGCATGCGCAAGCTCGCCGAACCGCCGCTGGTCAGGCGCGCGCTGGAAACGTTGAAAGGCCGCGCCCGCATCAAGCGCACCATGTGGTCGCGCCGCGCGCAGGAATACGAAGCCAAGATCAACTCCGGCGACATCGTTGCGATCGCCGAGGTGGTGCGCGACCTTTACCGTTCGGAGACCCAGCCCGAGCAGTCCTACTCGGAGCGCCAACTCTACGAGGCCGCGCTCGACCGGCTCTCGCGCGAAATCTCGGTGGTGCAGCGCATCACCGAGACCGAAGCGATCAAGGAGATCGAAGCCGCCCTTGCCAAGGGTCCTCGCCGCGGTCCCAAGCCTGCGGAGGCCGAGGGGGAGGGCGAGGACGAAGACGTGGTGGTGGAGGAAGAGGCGGCATAAGCGCTCGCCCGCTCTCCACAGCAAACCTAAGAGCCCGGCGGCGACGCCGGGCTTTTGTTATGCCTGCCGGCCGCGCGAAGGGGGCGCTAACCTCCTCTTGGATAAGGAGAAAGCCGCCGAAGAAATGTCCCGGCGCAGCCATAATTACGCTCGGTTTGCAAAGAAGATGAAGCCACATTCGGGGCAGGGTCAGCAGTGCGGGGGGACATGCGGGGGCGGTCTTGGGGTATCAGCAAAAGCGTGCTGGCGTGCCTTGCCATTCTGGGCGGGGCCGGCGTGGGCGGTCTGGCCGCGGGCTTTAATGCGCGGGAGGGCCTTTCGCTGCAGCCGGCGGCGTCGTCCACAATCGTCGCTGCCGCCGCCGACATAGCGCGAGCCGACATAGCGCGAGGCGACATGGCGCTAGCGGACCTGGCGCCATCCGACAGCGTGAATTTGCGCTTCCCGGCGGATTGGGCGGACGCCGCGGTCGAGCCGGTGTCGCGAATGCTGGCATTGGCGTCGGCCGACAGCGGGATCACTCTGTTCAGTCCGCGGCCGGCCTATGCGGCCACCGACGCCGACGCTCCGGGCATGGTCGAGGCGACACCAAAGCCGGCTGCGCCTGCGGCGCCCGCCAAAGTGGCGCTGGCCTCCGCGGTGCCCAAGCCGCCCGCCAAGCCTCGGTCCAACCTCGTACTCAACGATTCGCAGATCGCCAGCATCAAGAAGAGGCTCAACCTGACGCCGGAGCAGCAGCGCTACTGGCCCGCGGTCGAGGCCGAATTGCGCAAGATGGAATACAGCAAGAAGTCGCCGCAGGGCGCCAGCCGCATGGCCTCGATCGACATGAGCAAGGTCAATGTCGAGGGGCTCAAATCCGCTGGCTACCCGCTGGTGATGAGCTTTAGCGACGACCAGCGGCGGGAGCTCAAATCGCTCGCCCATCTCTTGGGCCTTGAGAGCGTCATGGCCGGCCTCTGATCGCCGCGCCGCATCACGAGCAAGCAGCCCGGCCGATGCGCCGGGCTTTTTCTTGGCCCGCGCTCTTTCGCTCCATGCCGGCGCGCGGTCATGCCGACCCGTATCCACTTCACCTCAAAGCGCGCTAAACTTCCGTCGATCGGCGACAGAACAAGACGGGAGACGGGTATGGACATGAGCGTCACGGTGGGCGCCGCCGGCGGCGAACCACAGCGCGCGAAAGTCGAGGCCAAGACGATTGCTCGCGGCGCCAACTCGAGCGATCTCGATGCTTGGCTGGAGAAGGTCGAAGCGCTCGGCGAGCTCAAGCGCATCACCGCGGAAGTCGATCCCGATCTTGAAGCGGCAACGATCACGTATCTCGTCGGCGGCGAGAAGTCGCCTGCGCTTCTGTTCGAGAACATCAAGGGCCATCCCGGGCACCGCGCGCTCTACAACATGATTGGATGCAACCTCTCGCGCTTCTGCCTGATGATCGGCGAGCAGCCGATGGATCATCCGCTCAAGGCGGTGCAAATCCTGCAGCAAAAGCTGGGTCGGAAAATGCCGCCGAAGGAGATTTCGGCCGATCAGGCGATCTGCAACCAGAACGTCGTCGAGGGCGACGACATCGATATCCGCATATTTCCGGCGCAACGCATGTGGCCGCTCGACGGCGGGATGTATCTGGGAACGGGCGATGCCGTGGTCACCAAGGATCCCGAAACCGGGCGCATCAATGTCGGTACCTACCGGATGATGATCAAAGGCCCGCGCGAGATCGGCCTCTACACCTCGCCGGGCAAGGACGCCACCATCGACCGCGAGAAATGGTGGAAGCTGGGCAAGCCGATGCCGGTCGCCGCCTGCTACGGCATCGATCCGCTCTTGTTCCTGGTCGCCGCCACCAGTCTTCCGAAGACCGAATGCGAGTACGATTATTATGGCGGCATCAATGGTGCGCCCATCGAGCTGTTTACCGGCGATGTCACCGGGCTGCCGATCCCCGCGCGCGCCGAAATTGTGCTGGAGGGCTTCGTCTATCCCGATGCCAGTTTTGCCGAAGGCCCGTTCGGCGAATTCACCGGCTATTATGGCCGGCCGGGCGGCGCGACGCCTTATGTGAAGATCGAGAAGGTGCGCTATCGCAGCAATCCCACCGTCACTTGTGCGCTGATGGCGGATGGGCCTGCCAACGAATGCGGTCTGTTCTGGGCGGCGCTGCGCTCTGCCGGCATCTGGGGCGATTTGCTCAGGCTCGGCGTGCCCGGGATCAAAGGCGTGTGGTCGATCCCCGAAGCCGCGGGTTGGGGCATCACCGTGGTCTCGATCCAGCAGATGTATGCCGGCCATGCAGCGCAGGTGATGGCACTCGCCGCGCAATGCACGGCCGGCGCTTATTTTGGAAAATACGTCATCGTCGTCGACGACGACGTCGATCCGAGCAACGTCGGCCAGGTGCTTTGGGCCATGGCGACGCGTTCGCGCCCGGCGCAGTCGATCGACATCCTGCGCGAAACCTGGAGCACCTATCTCGATCCCAGCCTAAACCCGCCGGAGATCAGGCCGTGGGGATCGAAATGTCTGATCAATGCCTGCATGGACTATCGCTTCATCAAGACCTTCTCCAAGCGCACCAAGTTGTCCAAGGACGCCTACGAGAACGTGGTGGCGAGGTGGCAGGAGCTGGGATTGAGCGGATCGCCGCCGGTGATCTCCGTGTTCGAGGACGAGAAGTCCGCGGGGAGCGTGGGTTAGCAGCGCGAGCGCCGGATCACAGGCTGCGGTTGCGCGGGCGGCGGCATGAGCGCCTGCCTCAGACGGTCGTGTCGTCGCTCGCCGCGGCATACGCCGGCGCGGCAGGCGCGCCGCTGCTCTCGTTCTCGAGCTTGCTGAGGCGTTCTTCGAACCCTCTGCTGGCGAGCGCGCCGACGTAAACATCGACGACCTTTGCCAATTCGGCGGCCTCGGTTGCCGTCAGCTCGCCGGCCGCGACCGCAGCGGCAATGCTTGCCACCGCTTCGACACTGTCGGCCGCGTTCTCGATCGGCGGCAGCTCCACGGCGATCGGCTGGTGCCTGATCACCGGCATAAGGCGCTCCATGCACACGCGAATGGCCCGCATGTCGCCGCCCTCCGCGAGCTCGATGAGCTTGCCGGCGATGCTCTCGACGCGTGCCGACAACAATTCCTGCGCCAGGACGGTTGCCCGATTGAGCGCCCCGCGCGGCCGTCCGGCCGGATTCCCGCTTTGGCCTTTCTGAAACTGCATGGCTGTGATCTCCTGTATTTCCCTGTTTTTTCTGCAAACACGAGAAACCCGCCGCGCGCGGCCGCACGCGCGGGCCGCGCAACAAAAAACCCGGCGCGGCACGCCGCCCGGGCTCCTGGCGTAGTTTCGGTGAATACGCTTTTCTGGAAGATTCTCGTTACACGAGTCAAGCGGAAAATTGATCTGCCATTAAGTTCCTGAATTAGCACGGAATGTCGGCGCTTGCCTGAGAGCGGACAAAACCGGCGGTACGTGTGCTATGTGCCATAAGCGCTCATTCCGCTACGTGGTTTACATGCTCCAGTTTGAAAGGAAGGGACGCGCGCTGCCAAACCAGTAGAGGTAGCCACTGGCACCTCGCGCCCCTTCTACGTAGGGTGCCCTATGAGCGGTCAACTGCGTTTGACTCTACCTGACCCATGACCGAGCACTTGGCCACGCGGATAGCTCTTAGACCAGCTCGCCCCGGAGACTTCGATTATTGCGCGCGTCTCTATTTCGAAGGAATGGAGAACATCATCGAGGAGCTGAACCTGAACATGGACGCTCAGGTCGCTGGCTTTCGCCAGCGCTGGGACATGACGCAGGTTAGGATCATCACGCTCGACGGGACGGATATTGGTTGGCTGCAGAGCTTCGTGAGAGACGATGCGCTGTTCCTCGGCCAGCTATTCGTAGACCGCGCTTTGCGACGGCAGGGCATTGGCACTGAGGTGGTCAAGGACTTGATCGAAGAGGCGGCGAGAGCCGGCCAGGCAGTCACTCTCGGGGTGGTAAAGACCAATCCTGCCCTCCGGCTCTACGAACGGCTCGGGTTTCGCACCACGCACGAGGACGAGCGCAAGTTCTACATGCGGCACGACCGGCGAGCGCCGCGTTAGTTGGCAGTTTTATCGTCGAGGGTTCACCGGCTTGCTACTGCCTGGCGCGGGTCCAGCGCGTGAATATCGAGCACGCGCCTTTGCCCACCCTACACCGATTGCTATGTGCCAAAGCGGACTCATGCGCTGCAGCAAAGACCGCTGCAAAGTAGAGTGGCTGGAAAAATGACAGCACGGTGGTCCAAGGATCGGGAGCAGTTCAGAGGGACGCCATCTCAAGCTAAAACTGGTCCGAAGAATCAAGGCAGGTCATATGCTGCTCGCGACCGCCGCTTGGCTTGCCAAAGCGCGGGAAAAACGCAAAAATCGTGCCGGTTCGGAGTTCATTCGGAGAATCTCGGCTATGTTTATTTTCTCTATTAGAACTGTTGTCCTCGCCGTCGCAGTGTCTGCTTCGTCTCTTTCTAGTGCAGCTACTTTATCCGAGCAGTCAGAATTGTTGTGTAGCCCGGAAGGCTTAATGCGTTTAATCCCTCAGTTTAATGTAAATGGGCAATTCACAATTCCTAATCCAAATACTGACTTGCAGACATTCCTTTCAGCGCAACAAGGTCTTTCAAATGCTATTGATATGATCTTGGCTCAAGAAAACATAAGCCAAAATCCGTCGAATGTCGGAAGCCTTCCATCTCGGCCGTTAATATTTGCAAGCAACTGGCTATCTAGTGAAGTAGGAATACAGACGGATGGAACAAATTTAAGTTCTCCTGAGTCAGGAGGAAAATTTGGTGGTTATCGCGTTCGATCGTTTTTGAGCGGACTTACTCCCGTGCCTTTGTCCCAAGGAAGTATATATGTAATTAAGCAATCAAACCCAACCTATCCGGCCCTTGTTTACCCGATGCCCACGAGCCACCCTTGCGTGAATAGGCTTTTTTTAGCCGCTGGCGATACTGCTGGCTTTTGGCCGACCCCGACATATGCTCTTGGTAGATATCAGTTGGATAACAATGGTCTCCCGATGCGAGATAAACCATTGATGACCTACTTGATCGTCAATATTTGTCTCGATCTCGGCAAGCCAGCGGTTATTAATCGACAATCAGTTTTACGCTCAAATGCGATGATCATTCTGGCGCTTCATTGGCCATGTGACGGCTCAGGATGCGCTAACAATGGAATTGGCCATCAACACTGACTATTCGTAAACAATAAAGAGATTATCTCCGATCAGATACCCAGTTATTGAGGTGGGGCAACACTCGCCCGTTATCGCGTCGGCTGAATGCCGAGCGCCTTGGCAATGGCGGCGATCTGGGCGCGCTGGCGCTCGATCGAGGCGGCGAACTCCTTTGCTCCGCCGCGACTCGGCGTCTGCGCGGTCGCATTGAGCTTGTCGTCGATCGCCTTGTCGTCGGACACCGCGACCACGTCGGCGCCGATGCGCTCACGCAATTCCGCCGACAGGGCCCTGCTTCCGAACAGGCCGACATTGCCGTCCATTTCCAGTTCGGGAAAACCCGCTTCGATGCCGGTTGGAATGTCGGGCAGGCTCGGCGCCCGCTCGCGCCCCATCTGCGCCAGCACCGTGATCCGCCCGGCCTCGCGCTGCGGGCGCAGGATGGCGTACGAGGCCGAATAGACCTGCAAACGATCCTCGGCGAGGTCGTTCACGGCCTGCACGATGTCCTTATACGGAACCTTCGTCGTCGCGATCTTGGCATTGTGCGCGAAGTAGTCGAACGCGAGCTCGGTGATGCCCGGAACCGCGGCCGAATTGAACTTGCCGGCTTCGGCGCGCGCGCGTTTGACGAAATCGGCAAGCGTGGCGACCTTCATCGACGCCGGCACGCCAACGCCGAGAATGGTGCTGGAGAAGCGCGCCACCGGTACGAGATCGGCCGGGTCGTAGGGCAGCTTCTTGTATTGGTACGGATGGACGATGAAGCTCCCGCTCGGCCCCCATAGGAACGTGTGATCGTCGTTGGCGGCCAGCACGGCCTGGATCGCGATCATGCTGTCGCCGCCCGGACGGTTCTCGATCACCACCGGCTTGCCCCAGCGTGCTTGCAGGCGGTCCTGAATAAGGCGCGCGCCGATATCGGCGCCGGCACCGGGACCGAACGGAAGGATGAAGCGGACCGGCTGCTGCGGCCAAGCTTGCGTCTGTGCCTGTGCCGGCGGCGCCGACACGGCGAGAATTGCAACGAGAGCGATGACAAAGGCACAAAGCTTCGACATATCCTTCAACAGTCCTCGCGGGCTTGAACGATGCGAGTGGACGCTAATCGCTCCATCGAAGAAGCGCAACGTTCACTGCACCGGCTTCTTCTCGGTCGCTCGATGGATCGCGGCAATCTTGGCGCGCTGCTCCTCGATCGCGGCGGCGAACTCAATCGGCGTGCCGCGGCGCGGCGCCGTACCGGCCGCGATTGCCCGCGCGCGAAAGGTAGGATCGGCGGTAATGGCGTCGAGGTCGGCCGCGATTCGCTCCTTGAGCGTTGCGGGCATGTCGCGCCAGCCGTAGAGGCCGACCGTGCCCTCGAAGGTGAGCTCGCGATAGCCGACCTCCGCTGCGGTCGGAACATCCGGCGCCTGCGGCGAACGGTCGCGATTGGTGACGAACAACAGCTTGGCAGTGCCCGCCTGGTGGTGCGGCACGAGCGTCGGCACTCCGGTGGCCGCGACGTGCAGCCGTCCTTGATTGAGATCCTGGTAGGCCGGCGCGAAGTCGCGGTAGGACACCTGAACCATCTCGATGCCGGCGCTCTTCTGCAAGGCGAGCAGGACGTAGTAAGGCAACCCCGGCGTCGCCGCCCAATTGAGCTTGCCCGGCTGCGCGCGGGCGGCCCGCACCAGCTCGGAAAGTGAATTCACCTGCAGCAGGGCGGTCGCCGACACGCCCAGAAAGTTGTCGACCACCGGCACGATCGGCACCAGATCGGTGGCGGGATCGTAGGGCAACCGTTCGTGCAGCAGGTGATTGAAGGTGATCACGCCGGCGAAGGAGAGCAGGAAGGTGTGATTGTCGCGCGCGCCGAGAAACGCGGTGACGGCAGGAATGCCGTCGGCGCCCTGACGGTTCTCAACCACCACCGGCTGCCCCCAGCGCGCGGTCAGTCGTTCGGCGAGGAGGCGCGCGGCCAAGTCCGTACCGCTGCCGGGCGGGAGCGGGATGATGAACCGCACCGTCCGTTGCGGCCACCCCTGAGCGGAAGTCTGGCCGGAGGTCTCACCACGTGCCGGCGCGGTCCAGAGGGCGAGCATCAGCCCGGCCGCGAGAACGTTTTGGACGAGCGGGCGCATGGCGGTGATGTCTCGAATTCACCGGGAAAACCGGACCGCGATGCGCGCGACTGGGTCAACCTCGAAGGCGATGGCATCCTCGTCCGGCTCGATCGTGAGCGGCGGCACTACCGACCCGGTGATGATGATTTCTCCGCTGCGCAGCCGCTCGCCGAAGGCCGCGAGCACATCGGCGACGTGGCGCACGATGCCGATCCACTCCCCGGTATTGGCCTGCGGATCGCTGGTGCGCGCGAACTCGCTTCCGCGCCGAATGACGCGGCACGTGAGGCCGTCCGACGCGCTGCCGGCGCGCGCCGGTCCGCCGTCATCCAACACGACGTGGCGCTGATAGATGTTGGCGCTGAGAATGCGCTCGGGATCCTCGGGCGGCGCGGTGAGATCGACGATCTCGATCGCCGGCGAGATGCCGGCGATCGCGGCCTTCGCGGTCTCGTGGTCGGCGCCGGCGGAGACGTCGCGGCCGATGTGCACGGCGATTTCAGGCTCGGCCACGGGCTTGACCCAGCCGGCAAGCGATACGCTTCCTCCCGATTGAACTCGGGCAGCGCGCGTCAAAAATCCCACCAGCGGTCCGGTGATGTCGAGGCGCTTGAGCATCGCCGGCGCGGCGAAGCCGACCTTCCAGCCCAACGGCGCGTCGCCGGCGTCGAGACGTTGGCGCCGCAGCGCGAGCTGCGCCCGCATGCCGCGCGCAACGCGCGCGTCGTCCCAGAGATTCATGACCCCATCTCCATCATCCGGGCCAAGCGACGCGCCGAAACATCAACGATCGTCCGGAGCCACTTCGTAGCCGGAGGCCTCGATCGAGCCGGCGCCCATCCAGCCCCACACCAGCACGACATCCGCGTTCGACGTGTTGTTGAAGCCGTGCCAGCACTTGCGCGGCGAATAGACGACGTCGCCTTCGCCCGACGGCGCCTGGCCATCGTCGGTATAGATATGGCCGTGGCCCTTGAGCACGATGAAGAACTCGTCGCAATTGCGATGGCGGTGGCGCTCGTGGCGCGCTCCCGGCTTGAGCACGGTCCAACCGATCACATGGTCGGCGGCTGCGGATGCCTTGTCGATCAGGAACTGCACCTGCATGTCGACCCAGCCGTCCTTGCGCTTGAGGCCCGCGACCTTCGGCACGTCGCGCATACTGGTGCGATACATTTTCGCGGGCTTGGTTGCCGCGCCCGCGCGGGTGATTTTTCGTTTGCTCCTTCGCACGGCTCGCTTCACCATTGGTATACCTCAATTAGCTTCATCCTCGGTTTGATTGCGGCGACGCATTACGTCTGTCCCCCCAGACGGCGGTAGACGTCGTGCGCGGTGACGAAATCGCGATGATCGAGCCCCAGCCCGCGGCAAGCATTCATCATTTCGTTGGCGGCCGCCGCCAGCGGCACCGGGCTGCCGAGCTTGCGGCCGAGCTCGAGCGCCAGCAGCATGTCCTTCTGCTGCAGCGTGACATCGGCGAGCGGGATGGCGGGCATCTTCCCGTCCAGGATGAACGGCCCGCGATAGGCCAGCACCGGCGAGGCGGCGACGCTCTTGAGGATCGCGTCGACCGCGATCTCGCGCGCGACCCCGCCTTTTTCCGCGAGCGCGACCGCCTCGCCAAAGGCGATGACTTCCACCATGAGCAGGAGGTTGACCGCGATCTTCATCTGCACCGCGAGACCGCTGGCGCCGATATAGGTCACCTTCGGCCCGATGGCGCGCAAAACCGGTTCGATGCGCTCGAACGCCGCCTTGTCGCCGCCGACCATGACCGCGGCGTTGCCCTGCGCCAGCGTGACCGGACTGCCCGAAATCGGCGCGTCGAGCATGGCCACGCCTTGCTTGGCGAATTCGGCGGAGATCGCGCGGCTCGCGTCCGGCGCGATCGTGCTCATGTCGACATAGATGCCGCCCTTCTTCAGGCCGGCGATGATGCCGTCGCCGCCGAGCGCAACCGCGCGCACCGCCGCCGCGTCGGTTACGATCGAGAACACGACGTCGGAGGCCGCGGCGACCGCGCGCGGCGTCGGCGCCAGCCGCATGCCGGCGGCAATCAACGACTCGGCCTTCTGCTTGCTCCGGTTCCAGCCCGTGACCGCGTGGCCCGCGGCCATGAGCCGCGGGACAATGCCGGCGCCCATGGCGCCCAGGCCAACGAAACCGATGTTCATGCCTTCACCCCGCTGGATCTCGCGAAGCGCGATGATGCCGCCGAACCGGAGGAAAGGCTACCCGCGTGATGATTTTTGGTTGGCGTCATCGCCCGCGAAGGCGGGCGATCCAGTAACCACAGAATGCACAATGATACTGGATGCCCCGCATTCGCGGGGCATGACAGCAGAGGACTCACTCGACCACGATCTTGACCTGGTCGCCGGGACTAGCGTGATCGTTGGGACCAAGCCCGTTGAGGACGCGAAAGCGCTCGACCGGGCGGTCTGAGACCGCCATGCGGCTCGCCAAGCGCTCGACCGTGTCCCCGGCTGCGACGGTCACGATCTTGATGTGCAGCGGTTTTGCCGCCTGGCTTTCCGCCAGCGTCATGCGACGGAAGGTGCCGACGGATTCGCGAAAGGCACGATCGACCTCCGTGGTCGTGCGCTTGGAGGCGAAGATGAAGCGATAGACGTCGCTGCCGAACCGCACCACATAGAGCCGAAACATCCACTGGTCGCCCTTGGCGGTTGCGGTTGCCGCCGGCAGCCCATTGATGACGACCTCCTCGACGGTTTTCGGGTCGATGTTCTCGATCCAGCCGGAGTTGAGATAATCGGTGAGCGTCTGCTCCGCGGGCACGCGCACGACGTCGAGCCGCAAGGCTTGGCCGCCGCCCTCCTTGACGCCCAGAACCGCCTGCGCGGTGTTGTCGAGCACGAATCCCTCCGGTGCCAGGAAGGTGAAACCGAGGCGGGGGTGCAGGAAGCGGCGGCCGCGCACGAAGCCTTCGCTCGGATCCTCGCCGTAGACCATGCCGTCGACGCTGGCGAGATAGGCCGCCTTGTCGCGTTCGCCGGCGCCGGGCGCGTTGAACTGGCGGGCGCTCGCCTGCGCATTTTTGATCCGCTCGGGGGTCGCGGGATGGGAGGAGAGGAAATCGGGCGCGCGCGGGTCGATGTGCGATTGGGTGGGGTTGGCTTTCAACTCGGCATTGCGTCCCATCGAGGTGAGGAAGCGCGCGGCGCCGTAAGGATCGTAGCCGGCGCGCGCGGCGATGCCGATGCCGCTCCCGTCCGCCTCTAATTCCTGCGCGCGCGAGAAGCTTGCGAGCGCGATCTTCGATTTCGCCAGCGCCAACGCTCCCGTTTCCGGATCGCTCAGCACATCCTGCACGACACGGCTCACCAGCGCCACTTGGCGTGCCTGGTCCTCGCGTATGGCGGCATGCCGCGCGATCACGTGCGATATTTCGTGGGAGAGCACCGAGGCGAACTCGGACGTGTCGTTGGCCAGCGCGATCAATCCGCGCGTCACGTAGAGCTGTCCGGTCGGCAGCGCGAAGGCGTTGACCGCCGCCGAATTGAGGATGGTGACGCGATAATGCACGTCCGGCCGCTCGGATGCCGCCACCAGCTTTGCGACCGCCTGGTTGAGCAGGCCCTCGAGCTTGGGATCGTCGTAGGCGCCGTTATAGGCCGCGAGAATGCGCTGGTGCTCGCGCGAGGTCGGAGCCGGCGGTTGTGGTTGTTGCTGGGCCTGCCCCGGCGCCTCGGGCAGCGAGCCCGGCGGCGCGCCGATCGAGAGCAGCGACGAGCTGCAGCTCGCGAGCAGGAGAGCAAACGCAGCGGCGCCGGCCGGCGCCAGCCGTCTGGCGCCGAGAACGCTGGGTTGTCTCACTGCGGCGTCCACGATGGCGTTCTTCGCGTTCCGTCAGTTGCGCTCGGCGATCTCGATTTGCTCCGGGCGGGTGGCCTCGATGCGCGGGCCGTTGCGCTCCTCGACCCATCCGCGCACGCGGACGCGACGGTATTCGAGCGTCTTCGGCTCTACGCCGGCGGCAGCGAAGACGCGCTCATCGCGCTTCGAGATCGTGACGGTCAGCGCCTGCGACCATCGCCGGCCGAAATTCATATAGATCGTGCCTGCACTCTCGCGGACCGACACCACGTTTCCCTCCGCCACGGTGAAACGGCCGCGCTCGGCCGTAAGCTGCGCCCCGCTTTCGGCCGATACGATGACATAATACGGTTCGCTCCAGAGGCCAAGCTTGGCGCGGCGCGCTCCCCGTTCCTGGGCCAGAAGCTCCTCGGCGCAAGGCCGATCGCCGACATGGGCCGAAACCCGTGCGAATCCTCTCGCCAGCATCTCGTGCGCGACCGATTGCCGAGCGCCGTCGCGCATGACGTAGACCATGGCGAGGGTGCGGCCGTAGCGGTCGGCACCCGCGCCGTTTTGGCGCAACTCGACGCTTTGACTCGCGAGCATCGATTCGAGCGCCGCGCGGGCCGCAACACCAGCCTCGGCGCGCGGCCCCGAGTCACCGGCGGCGGGCGCGAGCGGAACCTCGATGGCCGCGAGGCGAATCTCGCGCCCGTCGTCGAGGATGAAGCTGCGGCCGTCGGTGATCGCACGAACCTTTCCTGTGCCGGCGACCTCGAACCGGCAAGCGCTCAACGGACGGTCCTGTGTGCGCGCGGCCGCCGTCGGCAGGACGACGGCGCCGACCATGCACGAAATCCAGCAAAACCGCGCAAGAGCGACGTTCCAACGCCCGCCCATGCGGCAACGAAACCGTCGGAATGGGGCGGCACTGCGGCGATGCTCGCTTGGCCTCGCCGACCCGCTCTGCGCCGTTCCCGGGTAGTGTTGCGGGGGGCGGTCGTTGTATATTTTGCCCGGAGCAAGCGACTCAGGGGGCGCCCATGAAAATCGTCGAGATCGTTCCGCGCGCACGGGCACGCCTTTATGGAACTCTCGTCGCCAAAGAGGCTGCGATCCGGAAAAGCGGCCGCGGAACCTACGTGCGGGTCGGGCGCAAGAGCCAGCACGCGGCCCGGTGGAAACACAAGAAGTTCAAGGGCACGCTTCAGCTCAGCCGTGGCGCGTCCGAGGCCGTCACCGCCAAGGTCCGCGCCGCCACGCCCGAGGACGAACGCAAACTGCTCTCATCCTTTCTGGGGTTTGTCGATCGCCATGCCGGCGACCAAGTGACCACGATTACGATCCACTACCACTGAGCTTGCTCGATCGTCGGAGGCGCGGCTCGAAGGCAAACGCCGAGCTCGGCGGACCTTAAAATCGGCAACGCAGCGTCCTATCTCAGACGCAATGACGGGGATCACCCGCAAGGAGGTGCCGATGGCCATTGTGCTCGACCATACGATCGTCCCGGCGCATGACAAGGAAGCATCGGCGCGCTTTCTCGCCCGCATCCTTGGTTTGCGCTATGAAGGCCCGCTCTCGCACTTCGCGCCGTTGCGGGTCAACGACACGCTGACCCTCGATTTCGACAATGACACGAAGTTCGAGAGTCATCACTACGCCTTCAAGGTCGATGAGGCGGAGTTTGACGGCATCTTCGATCGCGTCCGCGCCGAGGGCATTGCGTATGGCAGCGGACCCGGCTCCCTCGACGACATGAAGATCAATCACCGTCGTGGCGGACGCGGTTTTTATTTCCGAGACCCGAACGGCCACGTGCTCGAGGTGCTGACGGCATAGCGACCCTGGCTCGTTCAAGGCGCCGCGCCCAGTGCCTTGAGCTCCGCATTGGCGGCGAACCATTCGTTGACGTCTTTCGCGCAGTCGCTCGCCGCCAGCCGGAACAGGCGCACCGCCTCGTCCTTCGCGTTGAGCCGCAGCGCCAGTACGCCGCTGTAGAAATTGGCTTCGCAGACCTGGCTCTTCTTCTTCTTGGCGTCCGCATCGTCGGCGGCGGCGAGCACGGCTCCCGGAGGCATCCGACCGAGGAATGAGCGGACAATCGGCGCGGGCCATGGGGTCATGTCGATCCTCGCGCTCGCCTGCGAGAGAGGGCTCGGGGCATTGTTGCGCTGCGCGACGATATCGGCCCACAGCGCCTTGTACGCATCCGCCGGATCGAGCTCGCTCGCCTCCCTGACATCGGCCAAAGCCTTGGCGAGATCGCCGCTGTAGAGATAGGCGAGCCCTCGGTTGTAGTAGGCGTCGGCGGACTTGGGATCGAGCCGGATCGCCTCGCTGAAGTCGGCGATGGCGTGGTCCTTGTCGCCCTTGGCACGGTACGCGTTGCCCCGATCGACATAGGCGAAGGCCAACTTGGGCTCGAGCCGGATCGCCTCGCTCAGGTCGGCGATGGCGCGGTTGTTGTTGCCCCTGACGCGGTAGGCATGACCCCGATTGCTGTACGCGAAGACGAACTTAGGATCGAGCCGGATCGCCTCGTCGAAGTCGGCGATGGCGGGGGCGATACGTCCCTGGGTGAGGTATGCGGAGCCGCGGTTGTTGTAGGCGAGGGCGTTTTTGGGTTCGAGCCGGATCGCCTCGTCAAAGTCGGCGATGCCGCGGCCGATGTTGCCCCGGGCACCGTACGCATTGCCGCGGTCGTTGTAGGCGGAGGCGAGCTTGGGATCGAGCCGGATCGCCTCGCTCAAGTCGGCGATGGCGCGGTCGATGTTCCCTTGGAGCTGGTACAACTTGCCCCGGTTGTTGTAGGCGTCGGCGAACTTGGGATCGAGCCGGATCGCCTCGTTAAAGTCGGCGATAGCACGGTCGGTACGTCCCTGGTTGAGGTATGCGAAGCCCCGGTCGTTGTAGGCGGGTGCGAACTTGGGATCGAGCCGGATTGCCTCGCTAAAGTCGGCCATGGCGCGGTCGCTCTTCCCTTGGAGCTGGTACAACTTGCCCCGGTTGTAGTGGACGGCTGTGACCTTGGGCTCGAGCCGGATCGACTCGCTGAAATCGGCGATGGCGCGGTCGATATCGCCCTGGAAGGCGTACGCGCTGCCCCGGTTGTTGTAGGCGACTGCAGACTTGGGATCGAGTCGGATCGCCTCGTTCAAGTCGGCGATGGCGCGCTCGTAGTTCCCTTGCATCTGATAGAACTGAGCCCGGTCCCGGCGGGCGTCTGCGACCTCGGGGGCGAGTCGGATCACCTCGCTCAAGTCGGCGATGGCGCGCTCGAGATCGCGCTTGTTCGCGTACGCCCCGGCTCGATTATAGTAGGCCTCGGGGGACTTGGGATTGAGCCGGATCGCCTCGCTGAAGTCGGCGATGGCGCGGTCGAAGTCGCCCTTGTTCCCATACGCGCCGCCGCGGTTGTAGTGCGCAAGGCGGCGAATGATCGTTTCCGGATGGGCGGCTTCGACCTCGGGAGCGAGCCGGATCGCCTCGCTGAAGTCGGCAATGGCGCGGTCGAAATCGCCCTTGTCCTTGTACGCGTTGCCCCGGTTGTTGTAGGCGGCTGCAAGCTTGGGATCGAGCCGGATCGCCTCGCTGTAGTCGGAGATGGCGCGGGCGAGATCGCCCTTGTTCCGGTAGGAGACGCCTCGTAGGTAGTAGGCCTCGGCGTATTTGGGATCGAGCCGGATCGCCTCGCTCAAGTCGGCGATGGCGCGGTCGGAGTCGCCCTTGCTCCTGTACGAGAGCGCCCGCTCATGGTGGGCGATGGCGGAATCTTTCGCAGTTTCGCCGCGGCCTTGGATGATGCGCGTGCAGGCGGCAATGCTGCGATCCGGATCATCCCCCTTGCAAGCGTCCCAGTCGGCTCGGCTCGCGGCCGCGGCAGGGGCTGTGAGGGCGAACAGCGCGGCAATCCGGATAAGGACCCTCAATATGCGCATGATCCGCTCCCGTGTCGGCAGACGGGGGAGAGTATCATTGCCCGAATCCGGCGACAAAGGCAGGCGCGTCTACCCTGGAGCCGCCATCCGCTGCCCGCGCAAGCCACAGCCGCCAACACAAAGTCAGAAACGGTTCAGGCTCGTTTGAGGACTGGCAGGCCGGGCATCACGGCTGGACGCATCTGCAGACTAGGAACCGGGGCGGCTCCTCGCGTAATATCCACCATCGGGACATCCCGCTGGCGCCGCTTGAGCGCACCCGCAGCGGCGAGCCCGGTTCGACGCTTCAAATGCTTTACGTCGCAGGCCAGATGACCCAGACCCCTTGGGGCCCGCTCGCCGAGCGTTATGCGCACGGCAAGCGCTTGCGCACGAAG
>Ga0318544_10000082_pt1 | contig 16287 bp, 14 predicted proteins | sample GRESIP168b4f25_FD_203480 | JGI IMG/M metagenome (GOLD analysis project Ga0318544, IMG submission 203480) | Tropical soil microbial communities from Luquillo Experimental Forest, Puerto Rico - GRE.SIPMG.168b4f25 | ecosystem: Environmental > Terrestrial > Soil > Tropical forest > Bulk soil...
CGGGATGATTGCGACGCTCGCGGCATGCTGCGGCACTGGAATAGCTCTGTTCCTTTTGGGAGTGCTCTCGTGAGTGCCGGCACCACGCGCGGACGTGAATCGCTGGAACATTGCCGAGCGATCGTTCGTTCGAACGACCAAGTGATCGAGGGATGGGGAGCGACAAAGGCAGTGAGCTCAAAACAGGAGGAGGTCATCATGCGTGCTGTTCACGTGCTTGCGATTTGCGCTATGGCGACGATTGGCAGTGCCGCCAGCGCCCAGGAGGTCGACTGGAAGAAGGTCGATGAAGCAATCGGAAGAAGCGCCGCCGTCGTATCCGGCGACGTGCACCGCTACGGGTTTCCGCGCACCGACCTTACGGTGACGCTCGACGGCGTCACCATCAAGCCGGCCTTGGCGCTCGGCGGCTGGACCGCATTCAAGCCGATCCACGGCGGGGCGATGATCATGGGCGACCTCGTGCTGCTCGAGACCGAAATCAGTCCGGTCATGGCCAAGTTGAGCGAGAACGGCATCGACATCACCGCGGTTCACAACCACGTGCTGCGCGCCAATCCCGCGACGTTCTACATGCACATCGGCGGGCACGGCGATCCGGTGAAGCTGGCGACGGCGATCCACGCAGGATTGGCGCAGAGCAAAACCCCACTCACTCCACCGGCGGCTTCGGCTAGTCCGCCCGCGATCGATCTCGACACCGCCCAGCTCGACCAGATCATCGGCGTGAAGGGTCAGCCCGCCGGTGGCGTCTATCAGTTCGGCGTGCCGCGCCGTGACCCGGTGAGCGAGAGCGGAATGCAACTTACTCCCCCCGGGCCCACGGGGGTGGCCACGGCCATCAACTTCCAGCCCACCGGCGGCGGCAAGGCCGCCATCACCGGCGACTTCGTGCTGACCGCAGACGAGGTGAATCCGGTGATCAAGGCGCTGCGCTCGAACGGCATCGAGGTGACGGCGGTCCACAGCCACATGCTCACCGAGCAGCCGCGGCTGTTCTTCATGCACTTCTGGGCGAATGACGACGCCGTGAAGCTCGCCAAGGGATTGCGCGCCGCCCTCGACAAGACGGCGAGCACGAAGAGCTGACCTCCGAGCTATGAGGCATCGGTGGTGTCGGGTCGCCATTTGGCGACCTGACACTGCGCCCCGGCGCCTCGCATCGAGCGTCGCGGCTGAGGAGAAATTGCAAAAGCTCTCGGGCGGTTAAATCCGCGCCAAGATCGCCGGCATGGAGCTGATGGACGAGGTGCACTGCGCGAGCTCTACGAGCGCGGCGGCGCCGTGACGAGCAATTCGGACACAAGCGAACCGCCAAATGGCGGATCGAGAAGGACCAGCTCTGTATCGAGTTCGACAAGGAGCCGCCCGCCAACTGGTATGGATGTCGGGAAAAAGGTCGAGCTGCGACGGGAGGGCTTATTGCCGTTGCAAGGGATGCTCGAGCCACCGGCTGCTACGGGAAGGCCATAATGAAAAACCTCATGACGCTGGCTGTCGCGATGGCGAGCTTGCCGGCGATCGCGCTGGCGCAGGACGCGCGCTCGCCAGCGCCACCCTACTGTTTCGACCTGAGCCGGGTCGTCGATCTGGCGATGACGAAAGAGCGATTTGCCTCCATCGCCGGCCGGCCGCGGCATGGCAGCTTTCTGGACACGAGCCTGATGTTGGCGGATTGGAAGGATTGCTCGCTCTACGGCGCCGGGACCTATACCTGCGACTCTTCCGAGATGGACACGGCGGAAGAAGCCGAGAAGGCGCAGGCGGCAACCCTGCAGCAAGTCAAGGCTTGTCTCGGCGCAAGCTGGGCCGAGGCCGCCGAGCGATCGTCCCCCAACTACGTCGTTTTGCACAACGCCGCGCGCCCGGTTTCGATCACGTTGAGCACGGATCAAACCGACGGCAAGAAACACGTCGTTCGTCTCATCGTTTTTGTCCGCAGAAACTAGGTGCAGACATGACGGTGTCGAGCGCCATCCTTCTTGACCATACCGCCGAGCACGTCCCCGCGCTGATGCAGGTGGCCGGCCTCTGCAAGCGCTATGGCGAACAACGCGCGCTCGTCGACATTTCCTTTGCGGTGAACGCCGGCGAGGTGCTCGGCCTGATCGGACCCAACGGCGCGGGCAAGACCACGCTCATGGAAGCGGTCGCCGGCATCCTCGCGGCCGACGACGGCCGCGTTCTCTGGCGCGGGACGTCGCTTGCCCTGCCGCAGCGCCGCGAGTTCATGTTCTATCTGCCGGACGGACTGCGGCCTTGGGAAGGCCAATACGCCGCTGAGGTGATCGCATTTTTCGCGGCCGTCTACGGCAGGCCCGAGATCGTCGTAGCTGACACGATCCGATCGCTCGGTCTCGCGCCGGTCCTGCGCAAGCGCATCGCCGCATTGTCGAAGGGCTATGGCCGCCGACTCATGCTGGCGCTCGCTTTGCTGGCCCCCCATCCGCTGCTGCTGATGGACGAGCCGTTCGACGGCTTCGACCTGCGGCAAACGCGCGAGATCATGAACGTGCTGCGCGACGTTGCGAGCAATGGGCGCACGTTCGTCCTCGCCATCCACCAGTTGGGCGATGCCGCGCGCGTCTGCGACCGCTTCGTGCTGCTGGCGGACGGGCGCGTGCGCGGCGTGGGGACGCTCGCGCAGCTGCGCGCGCAGACCGGGAAGCCCGCGGCCGGGTTGGAGGAGGTGTTCCTTGCGCTCACCTGACCCAGCCGTCGTTCGGCGCGCGCCGTTCCATCCATTGCTCGCCAAGGAGATGCGCGAGGTTGCGAGCGGCCGCGCGCTGTGGACCATGCTGCTGATCCTGTGCCCGCTCGTGGGCTACAGCTTTTTCCAGGCGGCCGCGCTCTACGGCGAAGCGAGTTCCGCCGCGCGCGATTCGCCCGTGCTGGCGAGCGGCCTCTCCCCGCTTGATGGCGTGCTGGTGCCCACATTCGGGGCGCTTTACGTCGCCGTCACGCTTTTATTTCCCTTCGTCGCCATTCGCACCCTTGGCCGCGAGAAAGAAACAGGCGCGCTGCGGCTTCTGGTGCAATTGCCGTATCGCGTTCCAACGCTGATCGCCGCCAAGATGACGGCGATTTTCGGCGCCTGGCTTGCCGTGGTCATCCCCGCTGCCTCGGCGCTCGCCATTTGGCTGATGCTCGGCGGTCACCTCTACCTTCCCGAAACCCTCGATATTCTGCTCGGTCATCTGCTCTACGGTCTGTTGGTCGGCGCCATCGCGCTGTTCTCGGCGAGCATTTCCGAAAGCTCGGCGACGGCGGCAATCGTCACGCTCGCCTTCACGATCGGCTCCTGGGTGCTCGACTTTGCGCTCGCCGGCCAGCCCGGCGTGCTCGAGTGGGTATCGCGCCTGTCGCTGACGCAGACGCTGCGCGGCTTCGAGCAGGGACTTCTCTCCGCAGGTCTCTTGCTTGGTATCGTCGCGGCAATCTGCGGCTTCGCCGCGCTCGCGGCGGTGTGGCTGCATCCCGGCGTGCCATTGCGCGCCAAGCTCGTTCGGTCGGCGGTGTGCGTGACCATCGCTGCCGCCGTCGTCGCCGTGGCCACGCAGATCGGAGTATCGGTCGATGTCACCGAGGACCGGCGCAACTCCTTCCCCGCCGCCGATCAGCGAGCGCTCGCCGAGCTACGCGAGCCGCTGATCATCACGGTTCATCTCGCCGCGGAAGACCCGCGCTACGTCGATCTCCGGCGCAACATTCTCCTCAAGCTCGAGCGGGTCGTGCCCAACATCACCATCCGCCTCGCCACGGCGGGCCAAAGCGTCGTCGGCAGCACGAGCGAGGAAGCCTACGGCGAGATCGAGTATTCCTATGGCGGCCGCTCGGACAAGAGCCGCTCGACCAGCCATCGCGAAATCCTGCCGCTCATCTACGCGCTGGCGGGACGGCCACCTCCGACGCCGATCGCCGGCGAGGAGTATCCGGGCTACCCACTGCTCGCCAACGCATCGCCCGCCCTCGCCTGGTTCCTCGGCGGCCTTCCGCTGCTGATCGTCATCGCATGGTGGTTGAGCCGCCGCCCGCCGCAAATCGCTGCCCAACTCATCAAGGATGGAGGTCAATCATGACAACGAGTAAGCGCATCATCACAATCGCCGCGGCCTGCGTCGGCCTCGCGGCACTGCTGACATACGCCGGCGCGGCGCAATCCCTGAAGGTCGACTTTTCGGACGAGACCGTCGGCGGCGAGCCGAAATCGTTCGTGAGCGTGGTCGGCATCTGGCGGATCGAGAGCGACGGCAACAACAAAGTGCTGGTCGTCGACGGCCGGCAGTGGAAAGAGGGACAGACTGCCGCCGGCATCGCGGACAAGGCACGCACGCTTTACGGCGACCGCTATGCCGAATTCCTCGACCGGGTCCAGGCCTATGCGTACTTTCCCTATGTCGTCGCCAAGGACGTTACGGACTTCCGCGGTGGCGAAATCTCCGTGCGCTTCGAAGGCATTTCCGGCCGCATCGATCAGGGCGCCGGAATCTTGTTCAACCTCAAGCCGAACGGCGACTATCTCACCGTGCGCGCAAATCCCCTGGAAAACAATCTGGTCTTGTGGAAATTCGAGAAAGGCAAGCGGTCCTCGGTGAAATGGATCCGCAATACGCCGACCGCGACCCGCCAATGGCACGACCTCAAGGTCCGCATCGCCGGGCCCAAGGTCGCGGCCTATCTCGACGGCAAGCTTTACTTGGAGCATGTCCTGCCCGAGCCCGTTTCGGGACGAATCGGCCTGTGGTCCAAGGCCGACAGTCACATGTATTTCGACGACTTCACCGCGACGCCGGCGGATTGATCGATGGCGCAGTCGGACTTCAACCGTGCCGCGGCGCTGCTCGAACGCTTGGGCGGGGCCGCACGGGCGGACGTCGTCTCTCTTTACGCCGCGCGCGCCGCGCGCGGATTCGGCGACGGCTTCGCCGCCATCATCCTGCCGGCCTATTTGCTCGAAATCGGGTTCGGTCCGTTCCAAATCGGCCTGGTGGCGACCGCCGCACTGCTCGGCTCGGCCGCCACCACCTTGGCCATCGGGTTCCTGGCTCCACGCTACGACTTGCGCACGCTGCTGCTCGCCTGTGCGGCCTTGATGGTGGTGACCGGGATTGCGATCCCGAGCTTCCAGCATCTCGTCTTCATCGCGGCGATTGCCTTTATCGGCACGATGAACCCCACGACCGGGGACATCGGCGTGCACGTGCCGCTCGAACAAGCCGCGCTCGCGCATCGGGCATCGGACCAGGATCGCACGCGCGTTTTCGCGCGCTATAGCCTGATCGGCGCGTTGTCGATCGCCGCCGGCGCGCTCGCAGCCGGCGCGCCCGACCTGTTGGTGTCCCTTGGCATGGGCAGGATCGGCGCGCTGCAGGCGATGTTCTACGTCTATGCCGCACTCGGGCTCGTGGGAGCGCTATTTTATTCGCGCCTCCCGCGCGCCGAGATCAAGGAGACGGCGCCGCGGGCCACCGCGCTGGGCCCCTCGCGCCGAACCGTCTACAAGCTCGCCGCGCTCTTCAGCCTGGATGCGTTTGCGGGCGGCTTCACCGTTCAATCGCTCATGGCGCTTTGGCTGTTCGAGCGTTTCGATCTCTCGCTGGCCGCGGCGAGCGCGTTCTTCTTCTGGTCGAACGTTCTCACCGCCTTCTCCTATCCGGTGGCGGCGCGGCTCGGTGCGCGCTTCGGCCTCGTCAACACCATGGTGTTCACGCATATCCCCTCGAGCGTGTGTCTCATTCTAGCGGCCTTCTCGCCGAACCTCACCGTCGTGCTCGCGCTGCTGCTCGTGCGCTCCGCGCTCTCGCAGATGGACGTACCGACACGCACGTCCTACGTCATGGCGGTGGTGACCCCGGCCGAGCGGACGGCGGCCGCGAGCGTGACCGCGGTCCCGCGCAGCTTGGCATCGTCGATCAGTCCGGCGCTCTCCGGCGCCCTCTTGTCGACGTCGTTTGCGGGATTGCCGCTCGTCGTCTGCGGCGTGTTGAAGATCGCCTACGATCTCTCGCTCTTGTTTTCGTTTCGACACATAAAGCCGCCGGAAGAGAAGGAAGCGCTGCGCTGAGCGCTGATAACCCTCGGTTGAAACGGGTCAACCGCTGGGGTAGTATGCAGCCAAGATCTCTTCGAATAGTTGTATCGGCCGGGAGCAGCGCGATGGCCGTCAATTTTCGGAGCGTCCCGCCCGCCCTCGCCTGGATCTCAACGCTTGGCCTCGCCGGCCTCGTGTCGGCTCAGCCGCCGGCACCGACAGCAGATCGGCCGCACCTTGCGAAGGATGCCAAGGAAGCAATGGACTTCCTGGGCACTTGGGCACGCGTCACGTCGGGCGAAGAATACTTCAAGGGCGCCACCTACGTCGGCAGCGAAGGCTGCAGGGGCAGTGGATGTCACGATCAGCAGCTCGCAGAGTGGCGAACGACCTGGCATTCGAAAATCCTCACGACGCCTTCCGCTGAGACGGTCAAGGGCGATTTCAACAACGCGGTCATCCCCTTCCAAAACATTCGCGCCGTGGCAAAGGGGCACGATGCCGATCTGGCAAAATTGCAGAACGTTCCCGTAAAGTTCGATGTGAGAACCGAAAACAGCAACGGCAAATTCTTTTTCGTCATCGTCGATCCAAGAGATACGGGCTCGCCCAAGAACGGCCAGAGATACGAAGTGGCGCTGGTCGTTGGCGGAAAGTGGCAGCAGACCTATCACGTCCGTCCGGTCGGCAGCGATGGCAGGCCGGGCGATTTCTTTTTCCCGGCGCCGATCCGTTGGTCGGTGAATCCGGACACGAGCCCAGGCCAGCCCTCCGGCGCGTGGGAGATCGGCAATTTCCAACCGGAGAACTGGGTCTGGTTCGATAATTCTGAATTGGCCATCCCGCGCAATGCGGACGAGCTCCCGATCGCGCGTTTCGCCGAGGCAAAATGCATGGGCTGCCACACCACCGGTTTCGATTTTGTGCCGCCCGACCCGCCGCCGGCCAGCCAGCACTGGAAGATGCAGGGCGCCGGCGAAATGGCGATCGGCTGCGAGCGTTGTCACGGACCGGGGAGCAAGCACGTCGAACTCGCCAAGCAGAAGGAGGCGGCGGGCTCGAAGCTCGATCCCAACCGCGATCCGCCATTGATCATTCACGGCCTGAGAGACCTCTCCCTCGATCAACAGAATCAAGTTTGCGGACAGTGCCACGCGCGGCTGGGCGGCAAGGCACTCCCTATTTTGGCCTTCCCGGACGTCCTCGATCACAAGCACTTCTTGCCGGGTGACCCCAACCTTACGGAGCGCGCGAGGATTTGGAGTTACATCGTCCCGCCGACCACCGCACCCGGCATTCCTCCGAGCACGACAATTGGCCAGGGCTTCGACAACTTCTGGCCCGATGGTCGCGGCAAGAAGAGCCGCACGCAGTGGCAAGATCACGTGGGCGGCCCACACGTATGGAAGGCGGGCGCCACCTGCATGACGTGCCATGCATTCCACGGCGACGCGGTTTCAAAGGAGCCGCAACAGCAATCGAAACTGCGGCAGCCCGTGAAGGAGCTTTGCGAGTCATGCCACAGCCAGAGCGGAACGACCAAGCAGCCGAACCGGGAGATGTATGCTGGAGGCCCGAGCCTGGCGAGTAGCCAGCACGCGGATAAAGGAGTCGAGTGCGTCGACTGCCACATGGGCGCCGTCGGTCAGCGTATGACGGCGACCACCGCGGGCAAAGCGGCATTCGACGTCTCGTTTCACGGCATGTGGATTGCGTATTCCGACAATCCGCCGGCGACGCTCAGTGACGCGCGCGGCAACTGCGAGGTTTGTCACACCGACCGGCGCATAATGACCAATGGGACGGAGCCTCCTGCAAAAAACGCGGCGGAACTTCTCGACTACGTCAGGAAGATTCAGGGGGAGACCAAAGCTGCCGTAACGAAAATCCAGAATCGCGCCCTGACCAACAAGAGCAAGGACAGTAAGACAATTCTTCAGCTGAATAATGCTCAAGCCAATCTCAACACGATCCTTATGGACGGCAGCATGGGCGTGCATAACAGCCGCGTGACCCCGGAAGGGAGGTGGTCGCCCGAAGGGGGAATCGCCGATTGCCTCAGGTTGGCCAACCTCTGGGTTGAGCTCGCGTGCCGACAACCAGCGGCGAACTGCACCGGCGCAATCTTCAATCCGATCAGGGGACAGGTAGCGGAACCGAATCCGCCGGTGTGTCTTACGCCGACGAACTGAATCCGTGTCATGGCGGAGGCGACTTCGGGCGGGCGGCCATTCGTGAACTCCCCTGACACTGTCCCGCTATGGAGAGTACGTCATGCCTGAACGCCAATACCGAATTCATCCGACGATCGGCATCGCGCGGGTCGGCGATGCGGTGCGCAGCGACGCCAGTAACGACTTCTACTTCTTCGGTCCTGAAATTCCGGAATTTGCGGCGAACGTCGATCCGCAATCCGGCGCGCAAGGAGAGTTCAAGACAGCCGACGGGAAGGTCAAACCCCAGGCGGCGCGGTTTCGCATCTTTGAATACGAAAAAGGAAGTGACGGAAAATTCCACCCCATCGGTGAGGTCAAGACCAGCGACGGCACGCGAGCCGTGAGGATCACCTGGACCGCGCATCTTGCCAACCGCAAGGCGAATTTCTGCGCCTTCCACGGTCAAGCCGGCGCCGAGGATAGTCCGCTGTTCTCGAGCTACGGAGCGCCCGGAAAACCGACCGTCCGCAACGAAAAGCTGAAAACAATCGGCGAGCGAAAAAAATGGCTCGAGCTTGATCCCGGGCCGCAACGCGTCAACGGCGGCGATACCGTAACGGTGGCGCATTTCGCAATCGATCGCGATCTGAAGCAAAATAGGCCGAGCGGCGAAACGAAGCTGAAGATCCGCACGCTCGGCGAACTTCGGTCGGATGCAGACGGACACTTGATCGTCATCGGAGGGATGGGGCAAAGCGACTTCGATCCAGGCCTGGGACGCGAGATGATACGCCATTTTGCCAACAATGACGGCTGGTTCGACGACATGTCCGACGGCCCCGTGGAGGCGGAGTTGACGATCAACGGCGTCAAGCAAGAGGTCGACGGCGCCTGGGTGGTCGTCGGTCCACCCGATTTCGTGCCTCCCATCCGCAGCTATCGCACGATGTACGACTCGCTCATCGACGTGATCGTGCGCGAGATGGATATTCCAGCCGACGACGGGCTTTTTGCCGGCCCGCTCGCCCACATCGCGGCAATGAACGCCGACTGGAAGCGGAACAAGACGATAAAGGACTTCACACCGAGTTTCACGCGCGACATCGCGCCGATCCTCAGTGCCATCACCAGGATCGAGCGGGTGCATAAACACCAGATGGGTCCTCGGGCGCGCTTTCATGGGTCAATTAGCGCTTTGAATTTCAACGCGCTCGGAGGACCAGGCAGCCTGCAAGTGAATCGCGACGCAGTTTTCGAACGAGTGCGGGATCCAAATAGCTTCGACAGCGTACCGAGACCGCCAATAGTTCCGTCCCAGATGCCGGCCGCATATGGCGACTATTTTGAAGCGGCAAACGACAGGGGTGACAAAAGCGATCCTGCCTATTTGCATGCAGTTTCCAAACTGCAATACGCGCTCTTGCGTGCTTGGCAGAGAGACGACTTTGTCAAAGATTGGCCACCGGTCCCGGCGAACCCGCCTGCGATCACGCCCGAGGGGCTCGACCGCGCCGCGCTGGAGAACATGTCGGGCGGGGCGTTCTATCCCGGTATGGAGGCGAGCTGGCTGTTTACGAAGAAGGACGTCTGGGAAAAACCGTTCCGCCTTGCTCGCAATCGGACCGTGGGAACGATTCCTGTGCCTGGAGAAGGCCGACGGGACGTGACCGTCGAAGCCGGCGCCTTCTCGCAGCAAATGGCCCTGCCATGGCAGGCCGATTTCCGCGATTGCGCCGCGGACTTTGTCGACGACCCGTCGGTCGCAGACGGACGGCGTCGAGTCGGGTGGTGGCCGACGACCCGCCCGGACGACGTGTTCCCGCTCGATAGTCCGAAGGATCGGCGACCCTGGGCACGAGTGCCGGATCCGCAGACGCCGCTCGGTTTCCGTGAAATGGGATCGAGGAATGAAATGGTGAACCTCTGGTCGACGCTCGGCTTCGTCGTCGAGACGACGCCCGACGGCGCCGCGAAAGACTTCTATGAGGTCGAATTCAATAAGGCACCCGCAGCTGTAGTGGTAGCGGCCGCGGCTCCCAAGCGTGCGGTCGGCCCACAACGAGCGGCAAGCACGAGCAAGAAACGCCGGACGCGATCGTAAACATGGCGGTCGTGCCGCATCACTAAACCGAAGTGGATGCGATGAGCCGGTACGACATCGCGATCGCCGGCGCCGGACCGGCGGGCAGCGTTCTCGCTGCTCTCGCCGCGCGTGCGCGCTATCGTGTCTTGCTCGTCGAAAAGTCGCACTTCGAGAGGCCGCGCTTCGGCGAGACGGCGCCGCCCGAGCTGAGACAGGCGCTCACGCACGTCGGTCTCGAGCGTCTCGCACAAGCGCCGTTCTGTCGTGAAGCGCCGGAAGTGTTGTCGGTTTGGGGAAGCGACGAGCCGTGGTCGCGGCACCACATCTTCTCGCCCTACGGCACCGCGTTGCACCTCGACCGCCGGGCGTTCGACGAAGCCTTGGCCCTGGCGGCGCGCGACGCCGGCGCCGATTTGAAACTTGGCTGTGCCGCGCGCTTCGCGGCCCGGCCGCGGGGCGGCTACAGCGTGCAATTGTCGACCGGGGAGCGTATTCGCGCCAACGCGGCGATCCTTGCCACAGGTCGCGCCGGAGGCGGTCTCGGCCTTCCGTATGCGCGTCAATACCTCGACAACAATATCGCGGTCTCTGCGCGTTTTTCGTTGCCCGCGGGGCATCTCGACACGCGGACGGTGATCGAAGCGGTACCGGGAGGGTGGTTCTATTTGGCGGTCCTGCCGGGCAACGAGGTCATTGCGGTCTTAATTACATTAGCGACACTCGTTCCCAGCGAGCGTCGTGCGCGTTTGCGCTGGTGGTTGGAAGCCTTGGCACAAACCACTGTCGTCCGCAGAGCGTTGCACGGGTGCCGTCTTCCGCAAACTCTGTCGGTGGCAAACGCGCGCGCTTCTTTTGCTCTATCAGGTGCCGGCGACAGCTGGCTTGCGATCGGCGATGCGCGTATCGCTCCCGACCCGCTCTCCGGTCAAGGGATCATTTGGGCGATCGACGATGCGGCTTCAGCGATGGAGCTTCTAACACGCATGGAGTGGCGCGATCTCGCCCGGGACATGCGGGCGAGAACTCTGCGTGAAGTCGAGGCCTATCTCTTCGAACGCTCGCGCGTCTATCTGAGCGAGCAGCGATTCAAAGATGACGCCTACTGGAGCGCTGTTTCCAGATCTCCCGCTAGCGTTCCTCATCGTCCAGCAGCTCCTGCAGATCGGTGATCGCACCGCCAAAAAAGGCGACGTTGTGAAACGCGTCATGCACGATTGCCTCTGCCACGGCGCGCGCCTCACTGCCGTTGGTGCCGACTACAAAGATGCGGGTATTGTGGTCGGTCATAGGCAGACGCCCGTCATCCTTGGCTTGGGAGGCTTGCGGCAAAGGGATCGATACCGCGTTTCGAACGCGCGGCGTCAGACCTGCCTCCGCCCTCCCGTCGATCAACACCGAGGTCGCATCCTGCGCGAGCAGCCGCAGCAATGCCGGCTTTTCCACCTGCATGACACCGCCGAGCGCACGCCAGCCGGGGGCGCCCAATTGGTATCTGCGGACGTTTCGATATCCGAGTTTAGTCAAGTCATCGGCAAACCGCTCGCTACGGCCGCAAAAGAGGCCGTTGCAGTACAAGATCAGCGGCTGACTTTTGTCCGGGATGGTTTTCGCGATCTCGGCTGCGTCGGCGACGTATAGCGCGGGTGTCGTGCCCGGCTTTGCGGGAACCGCTCGCGCGCCGGGAATATGACTGACGGCGTACTCTTCGTAAGGTCTGGCGTCGAGGACGATCACGCTGGACTCCGTCAGCGCCGCTCGCAGTTCTGCAGTGCTCATCTCGGGACTGACTGCGACACTGCTGAGGACCCCATCGAAAACGCTCGGCGCGTTGCGCCCATCCGCTGACGGCTGCGATTGCACCTTCGTCCAAGCAGCTATCCCACTCATCAACATCATTCCAACGATCAATACGATTCCAGCCTGTCGACCTGTCGTCATTGACCAACTCCTATTGTCCGTGCCGCGAGTGCTGCGCGATCAGCATTCGATGATGTCGATGTTGAAGGAGCCGGTTTAAGGCAGTTTTACCGAGTCCGCGGCACCAACCGCGCGAGAGAAAATCCTGGCGCACGGCGTCAGCTTGCTATGTCCGCCGCGCTCCAGTCGCGATGGTTCGGTGGATGGGTGTTCGCCAGGGCTCTGCTGCGCGAAGCACCGCTTGTCTTGCTGGACCGCCCAGACTGCTACTGGACGCTCTCTTTGCTGCTCGCGCGCGGGGGCGGGACCGACGCCGCCGGAAGCGTTGGGACGGTGGCGAAGTTTGCTGGCAGCTCGCCCGTCAGGCTCTCCAGAAACGCCACTATGTCGCGCGTTTCGGCGTCGCCCAGCGTCACCCCGAGCTGCACCCGCGCCATGACGCGGACGGCCTCCGGAAGCGTCGCCACAGACCCGTCGTGAAAATAGGGCGCGGTCATCGCGACGTTGCGCAGGCTGGCAACACGGAAAACATAGAGGTCGTCGGGGTTCTTGGTGACATCGGCGCGTCCGTTGTCGATGGCTTGGCTGCCCGTTGCCTTCCAATAGGGCTCAACGACGCCAAATTTTCGGTACATGCCGCCGCCAACCAGGACGCCGTTGTGACACGCTGCGCAGCCGGTATTGATGAAGGTATCGAGACCGGCGCGCGCTTTGGACGACAATGCATTGACGTCACCGGCGAGGTAGCTATCGAAAGGCGATGGCGTCACCAAGGTCCGCTCGTAGGCCCCGATGGCCTTGGCAATGTTCTCGCGCGTCATTGGATGAGGATTGTCAGGAAAAGCCGCTTTGAACAGCGGGGCGTAACTCGGAATTTGTTCGAGGCGGTCGATGACTGCCTTCTCGTCCGGTTGCCCGTTCGTGATCGGCGAGGCGAGAGCCTTTATCACCTGATCCTCGAGGCTGTCCCGGTCGCCGCGCCAGTGAATGATGAAATTGAGCCCGGCATTGAGGATCGTCGGGGCATGGCGCGGATGCGGTCGCTGCCTGACACCGATCGACTTGGGCAGCCCGTCCGCTCCGTAGCGCGCTGGTTGATGACAACTGGAACAACTGAGATCGGCGTCGACCGTCAGTCGGGGATCGAAGAAGAGCAGCCGCCCGAGATCGACTCGCTGCGGCGTAATCGGCGCCTCCGGCGTCGCCATGTCCCGCGGAAGCGGCTGAAACAGTCCCTGAGCCTGCTTGAGGCGCTCCGTTTCGGTCTCCGCTGCGGTTGCCGGCGCCACGACGACCAGCAGTGCGATGCCGGCGAAGCAGAGGTGTACCTTCATCACCTATCTCCCTCGGCCATTAACCCCGTTACCGCTCCCGGCTTCAAGCTTTCACGAAATCTTGATCCGCTGCGAGGAGATCAGATGCGCTGGGCGAACTTGCGCTCCCGAAGCCAGAGGCCGAGACCGACGGCGGCGACGATGGCAAGTTCCACCGTGCCTGCCCAAGAGGCGGCAACATAGATCTGAGACAGGTCTGTCGAGACGATATGAGCGGTCGTTGCATTCCCCTCAAAGGGTTGGTGTACCGCACCGCCGATCAGACATCCGATGAGTCGATTCACAGCTCTCTCCTTCGCGGACATACATCGAGGAGTAGAGCGAAGCGGTCTACATTTAAGGCAAAATTAAACGTCGGCCTGCGTTAATCACAGATCGGTGAGGCCGCGCCCTTCGGTATCGAGCGCTGCCGTAAGTGCTCGCGCGGAGTTTTGCGCGAAGGTTGGCAGACCACCCTTAAAACTGCCTTAAAGAAACGCGGTCAACTTCGCTGAAGTCCGTCCAGCGCTTCGAGGCCGGAAGCCGTAGCGAAGCGAAGGCACCTCTGCTTGCCCGGGCACCGGTGGTCGTCGTCGTGCCGGGGCACAGCGGCTCATGGCCGATCCTAAGGTTGCCTAGGGAACAACCAGCCATGTGTTCGGCTTGTTGGTGCGTTCACAGATCCATCCCTGTTGACCTACGTCAAGAACCTTCCTGATCGCGGGGCGGATGATTGTCTTTGCCGCCAGGCGGCACGACCAAGCGTCGCTAAACCGCCCTTGAGGATATCCCAAGGAGGCAGAAATGAAATCAGCCAAGTTAGTCTGTGGACTCTTGCTGGGCCTCACATTGTTCGCGAGCCCAGCGTTTGCACAACGCGATGTTCAGCGGCTGAATACCGAAGGCATCGCAAGAGCCATCGGAAAGCAAGGGGACCTCACTGGAGAGATGTATAAGGTCTCATTCCCGAGATCGGACTTGACCGTAAACGTGGGAAACGTCGCGATCAAGCCAGCCCTGGCGCTGATGGCATGGGCCGCATTTATCAAATCGGGCAATAACGCCGTGACCTATGGCGACCTGGTCGTGCTCGAAGAAGAAGTCAACCCTGTAATCAGCAAACTTGAGGAGAGAGGCTTGGAGTTATCAGCTCTCCACAACCATCTCCTGCACGAGACGCCTCGCGTCATGTATATCCACTTTGTCGGGCGCGGAGACGAGGTGGAACTGGCAAAAGGAGTCCGGGAAGCGTTGGCGCTCACCAAGAGCCCGTTGGGCGCGACGGCATCAGCACCGGAGACTAAACCCGAAATCGCGACCGAGATCGAAAGGATCGTTGGGTACCAAGGCACGATGGGGGGAGACGTGTTCCACATCACCGTGCCGAGAAACGACCTCCACGTGGCGTCGATGGGCACGATGATTCCCGGCAGCATGGGCATGAACACCCCGTTTAATTTCCAGCTGGACGGCAAGAATGCCGCCATTAACGGTGACTTCATGCTGCGCCCCTCGGAACTCAACCCGGTGATCAAGGTCCTGCAAGCGAACGGCATCGAGGTGGCGTCGATCCACAATCACTTGCTCGCTAACGAACCACAGCTGGTGTTCATGCACTTCTGGGCGTATGGCGACGCGATAGGGTTGGCAAAGGGACTAAGAGCCGCGTTGGACCGGACCGGATCATAAGTGTCTCGCTCTCGATGACCGGTCGTTTAATTGCCCTTTGGATGGAGGTCCAATATGACAACGCTAGGAATGATCGTATCCACGCTCATGATAATAGTCGGCGGAAATGCCGTAGCCGCAAGCGAATCCTGCCAGGATACGTCTCTTAAGAGACAAGTCGTGCATTATGCTTCCAGCCTCACAAGAGGCTACTACGCGAAATGGAATGAAGTTAGCTGTGCCAGCGCTCCGGACTCAGGAGCACTCGTTTTTTCTATTCGTCACGTCGTGAATGAGTATCACGATAAAAATGGCAATTTGTATATGACGATCGCTCATGTTGATCGGATCCCGGTGGACCAAATTGGAAATATTGATCCCAATCGTGAAGCACAGTGGGGTCAATATGAGCACGGGCCGATCGATCAAGGACAATGACTGAGAAAGAGGTGCACGCGGTCGTCGATGCGCGGGTTTGGATCGCTTTTCCGCCGCTCGGCATGGCGAACAAATGCAGGTGATGTCGTCATTCGCGGCCAGTAGTCAGCAGCATGCTGTGCAATGTCGCCGGCCATCAACCAAAAAGTGGTGCGAGAGCGGGCGCTACCAGCGCCAGTCCCGAGGCCAGCAACAGGACGAGGACCAGCTTGCGAAAGCCGGCTTCATCCAGATGTCCATAGAGTCTTAGTCCCAGCCACGTCCCGACCAGCAATGCCGGGAGGCCAATGACGAAGAACCAAATGGTGTCGGTCGATATCGCGCCGTTGATCCCAAGCCACAGACCGCTCATGGCGAAGATCGCGACTCCAATCGGCTGGAAGATGGCCCGCTGCTCGTCCTTGGGCCAACCACGAAGGCCGCACCAGATGGTCGTGAGAATGCCCGCAAGGCCGGTGAGGCCGCCGAGAATGCCGTTCAGAAACCCCACGCCCGCATCCGCCGTTGCGCCGCCGCGCTTAACAGGCTTCATCGCCGGTCGGGCGAGGCTGTAGGTGCTGTAGAGCACGAGCACCACGCCGACGGTGACGCGGACGTAGTCAGGACGCGCCCATCCGAGAATCGCCACGCCCAACGGGACTCCAAAGGCCGCCCCCAACAGGAATGGCCACAGCCGACTCC
>Ga0318544_10000091_pt1 | contig 15600 bp, 15 predicted proteins | sample GRESIP168b4f25_FD_203480 | JGI IMG/M metagenome (GOLD analysis project Ga0318544, IMG submission 203480) | Tropical soil microbial communities from Luquillo Experimental Forest, Puerto Rico - GRE.SIPMG.168b4f25 | ecosystem: Environmental > Terrestrial > Soil > Tropical forest > Bulk soil...
GGCGACTCCCCCGCGGCGCCCGGCATCGACAACGGCATCCACCGGCGCGCCGTCCAACTCGTAGCCGCACCGGGTGCCGGACAGCAAGCTGACTCCGCGGAGTCGCGGCAGCGCATCGCGAACGGCCGTCCAGTTGAGCCGTCCGCCCTCTAACGCCAAATCGGGCCAACGCAGGCCCGGTGTGGTCTCGCCGCCCACCAGCAGGTCGATGCCACCGCCCCAGGGGTCGAGGTCCACCAAGAGCGCGTCGGCGGCGGTTTGTGCCACGGCGACCGCCAGCAAAGAGGCCCCGGCGCCTCCGCAGCCGCCGAGCACCGCGACGACGTGGCCGCGCCGCCCGTCGTCGCGCGCCGATTCACCGGCCTCGGCGAGCTCGTGGATCAGTTCACGCTCTTGACCGGGCAGCCTCAGCACATGCTGGGCGCCGACAGCGACGGCGGCCGCCCACGTCGCCGTCGCGGCTTCGGCGAGCGTCAGCACGCTGACGTGAGCACGCCGCGGCAGCGCCGCCTCCCCACAACGATCCGCCGCCGCCTCGTCCAGCACCACGGCCGCGGCCGCCGACCAGGTCTTCCGGCTCACCCGAGAGCCGCCGGCATGCACCACCCGAACGCCGACAGCCGCCGCCACTCGGTCGAATTCGTCCCGCAATTCCGGGTCCGTCAACACCGCCAACACGCCCGCGGAATCCGCCGCCGCGGTGCCGTTAGTGCTAGTCACCTACCCACCATGCGGGGCCGTGACCTTGGGACACCAGTGCCAAAGCTGGATTTGTGGAGAGAGACGCGAGTGTGCACAACCGCGCCGGCTCGGCGGCCGCCCAGCGCACAAACGACACATTTCCCGCAACGCTCGACAGGCGGGAAAAAACCGCTTCGGCCGACGATTACTTACCCCAGAAAAGGGACGACCCCCGCCAGGGGGGGAGGAGGCGAGGGTCGTCGTGCATCAGCCCCGGGGGGTCGGGCTGATGCACCCTCGGCTCAGGCCGAGTAATGCTTACTATACACATGACAGTCCGCATTAACGCAAGTAGCGATTTATTTTAAAAGGCACTTTGAGCCGCAAAAACACCGTCGGTCACGCCAGCCACACGTGTGTGCTGAGCCGCCGTTGGTGCCGTGAGGTCGCGGCGCTTTTGGACGGTCGACCTATGCTGTGTCGGTGAGCGTCTTCGATTCGGCCGCGCAGCAAACCTCACCTGAAACAGCTGCAACCACCGCTTCCCGCGCCCGCACCGCCGCGTTCTTCGACCTGGACAAGACGATCATCGCCAAGTCCAGCACCCTCGCGTTCAGCAAACCGTTCTTCGACCAGGGACTGCTCAACCGGCGCGCAGTGCTCAAGTCCAGCTACGCCCAGTTCATCTTTCTGCTCTCCGGCGCCGATCATGACCAGATGGACCGAATACGCACCCACATGACCAACATGTGCACCGGTTGGGATGTGGAGCAGGTCAAGTCCATCGTCAACGAAACGCTGCACGACATCGTCACGCCACTGATCTTCGCCGAAGCCGCGGACCTGATCGCGGCGCACAAGCTGTGCGGTCGTGACGTCGTGGTGGTCTCGGCGTCCGGAGAAGAGATCGTCGCGCCGATCGCCCGGGCGCTGGGCGCGACCCATGCGATGGCGACCCGAATGGTCGTCGAGGACGGCAAGTACACCGGCGAAGTCGCGTTCTATTGCTACGGCGACGGCAAGGTGCAAGCGATCCGCGAGTTGGCTGCCCGCGAGGGCTATCCGCTGGAGCATTGCTACGCCTACTCCGACTCGATCACCGACCTGCCGATGCTCGAGGCCGTAGGCCACCCAAGTGTGGTCAATCCGGACCGCGGCTTGCGCAAAGAAGCCACCGAGCGCGGTTGGCCCGTTTTGGTGTTCTCCCGGCCGGTGTCGCTGCGCGACCGAATTCCGGCGCCGTCGGGTGCCGCGATCGCGACCACCGCCGCGGTTGGTGTCACCGCACTCGCCGCCGGCGCGGTCACCTACACGCTGTTGCGCCGCTTCGCGTTCTAACTTCTGTTCACCGGCCAGCAAACATGGTGAGCCAGCAATCCGGTGCGCCTTCGCAACGTTGGCAGAATTGGGGCCTTGCTGTGCTAAGGGTCTAGTAGTACAAAGGAACCACGGAAGCCCGGTGAGGCCTAGGTCGATCCGGAAGAGAAGGTTCGATCTCCCGATCCGGGCGCCCAAGCACGGTTCCCGGCACCCACGCGGAGTCATAGCCGCGATAATGGCAGAAGTGTTGCGGGCCTGCGTAATTGCGAAAAGCGAAAGGTATCGACGGCCCCTTGGGTGGGGTTGCAACCGGAAGCGTCGCAAGATCGCCGAGGCCAACCCACGCAGCCCAGAAATGCACGCTTGGTAACCGAGTTCCGTGCTGGCGGGCGGCGCACCGAATCGTTCGGGACGTCGCCCGCTTTACATTTGTGGACACACTTCTTCGGCGACGTTTCGAGGTCCGTCGGCTACCGATCCGGCTATCGATTGGGTAACGATTCGGCGATCGACATGGCCTCCTGCGCGCCCGCCACCATCGCCCGGCAACACAGCACCAGCCAGGCGCCGACACCGTCGGGCGTGCCGTCGGCGAACCCGCGCGCGGCATCGCGGTAATCCGCCGGCTGGCGCATCCAACTCACCTCGGGCACACCCAAGCCGTGCGGATCCAGTCCGCTGGCGATAGTCACCAACCGCGACACCCCGCGGGCCACGACGCCGTCCGCGCTACCAAACGGCTTCAGCGTCAGCAGTTCGCCGTGTGCCACGGCGGCCACCACCGGCGCCGGCGCGCGCGTCGGGGCGGTCACCAACCCGGCCAGCAACTCCAGACGCGGGCCGATCCCGGCATCGGCCCGCGGGCGGCCCAGCCGATCGTCATCGACCTGGTCGGCCGCCGCCAGCACGTGCAGACGGGCCAGCGCCTGCAGCGGCGCGCGCTGCCATATGCCGATCAGCGGGCCCCCTCCGCCCTCGAGGGCCTGGGCCACCCGCAGCGCTCCGCCGAACACCGGATCGCTCACCCCCCTAGTTCGCAAGGCGGCCTCCGCGAGATCGTCCAGCCGCACGGGCCCGCCATCGAGCACCGAGGAGGCGCGCGCCGCTCGCAACGCCGCTTCGGCGGCGGTCACCCGCCAGCCCCGCAGATTGGCCCGGTGGCGGTGGGCCCGACCCAACGCGTCGCGGGCCCGGTCACTGGCCTCCGCGACGCCGGGGAGCTCCATCAGCGGGGCCAACGGGTCGGTCGTCACGGGTTGTCAACACTAGCGGGGCGGCGCCGACGGGCGGGGAATCGCCTCCAGCAACTGACGGGTGTACTCGTCGCCGGGCCGGGTGAACAGCTCCTCGGTGGGCGCGCACTCCACCGCCCGGCCGGCGCGCATGACCAAGACGTCGTCGGCGATCTGGCGGATCACCGCCAGGTCGTGGCTGATGAACAAGTAGGTCAGCCCCAGTTCGGCCTGCAGTTCGGCCAGCAGGTCCAATATCTGGGCCTGCACCAGGACGTCGAGCGCCGAGACCGCCTCGTCGCACACCAGCACCTCGGGTCGGAGCGCAAGCGCACGAGCGATCGCGACCCGTTGCCGCTGGCCACCGGACAGCTCGCGGGGCAGCCGCCCCAACGCCGACGCCGGCAGCGCCACCTGGTCGAGCAGCTCGCGCACCGCGAGCGCGCGCTGTTTGCGGTCGCCGACCCGATGTATCCGCAACGGTTCCTCGATGGCGCGAAACACCGAGTACATGGGATCCAAACTGCTGTATGGGTTCTGGAACACCGGCTGCACCCGCCGGCGAAACACCAACGCCTGCTTGCGCTCCAGTTGTCCGCCGATCGGGATACCGTCGAAAACCACTGTGCCGGACGTGGGTTGCAACAGGCCCAACACCATCCGCGCCACCGTTGATTTTCCCGACCCCGACTCCCCGGCGATCGCCAGGGTGCCACCGCGGCGCAGCCGAAACGACACGGCGTCGACGGCGCAAAACTCCGCCCGTCGCCACGGCGCCCCGTGCGATTCCCGGTAAACCTTCGTCAGCTCCGAGGCGACGAGAATGTCGTCGGGGGGTTGGGTTGTGGTCCGCGGTGCGGTTCGGGGCGAACTCCTCGCGGTCAGCGACGGGGCGGCGGCGACCAATCGTCGAGTGTACTCATGTTGCGGGTCGCGCAGGATCGACTGCGCGGCACCGGATTCCACCACCAGCCCACGGTGGAGGACGACGACGGACTCGGCCCGTTCGGCGGCCAACGCCAGGTCGTGGGTGATCAGCAGCAGCGCGGTTCCGAGTTCGTCGGTCAGTTGCTGCAGATGGTCGAGCACCTGCCGTTGCACGGTGACGTCGAGGGCGGAAGTCGGCTCGTCGGCGATCAGCAGCTTCGGCCGGCCCGCCAGCCCGATGGCGATCAGCGCGCGTTGGCACATGCCGCCGGACAGCTGATGGGGATACCGGGCGGCTTGCTTCACCGGATCCGGCATACCCGCCTCGGCGAGCAGATCGAGAGCACGTCGCCGCGCCTCGCGTCCATCGGTGTTCGCCCGCAAGGCTTCCCGGATCTGGAAGCCGACCTTCCAGACCGGGTTGAGGTTCGTCATCGGATCCTGGGGCACATACCCGATGGCACTTCCCCTGATCGATCGCAGTAAGCGGCCATCGGCCGCGCTGATGTCGCGCCCGTCGAAAACGATGCACCCGGCGGTGATTCGTCCCCCGGGCGGAAGCAGTCCGAGGATGGCGGCAGCCGTGGTGGATTTTCCCGACCCCGATTCGCCCACCACCGCGACGGTCTGACCGTGCAGCACGGTCAGATCCACTCCGCAAACCGCGGGAGCGTGAGTGCCGAACGTGACCTCAAGACCCTCCACCGACAGCAGCGGCCCTTCTCGGGCGCTCATGCGCGCCACGCCCGCGAGGCCGGATCCAGGGCGTCACGCACCGCGTCGCCCATCATCATGAAGGCCAGCACCGTAATCGCCAGTGCGCCGGCCGGATAGAACAATATGGGCGACCCCGACCGCAGCCGGCTCTGGTCTACATTGATATCGCCGCCCCAGGACACCACGAACGTTGGCAGTCCGACCCCGAGGTAGGACAGCGTGGCCTCGGTGACGATGAACAGGCCGAGAGCGATCGTGGCCACCGCGATCACCGGGCCCAGCGCGTTGGGCAACGCATGCCGCAGCAGGATTTGAAATCTGCTCAACCCCAAGGCTCTAGCAGCGAGCACATAGTCGCTGGCGCGCACCTCGAGCACCGCGCCGCGAGCGATCCTGGCCACCTGGGGCCAGCCGAACAAGGCCAGGATCGCGATCACCGTCCACACCGTGCGGTGGTGCATGACCTGCATGAGCACGATGGCGCCCAGCAGCAACGGCAGGCCGAAGAACACATCGGTGATGCGAGAGACCACGGCGTCAACCCAGCCGCCGTAGAAGCCGGCGAGCGCGCCCAGCACTCCGCCAAGCAAGAACACGGCCAGGGTCGCCCCAAGCCCGACGGTGACCGAAGCACGCGCACCGTAGACGGTGCGCGCGTAAATGTCGTGACCCTGCAAATCGGTACCGAACCAATGAGCGGCCGACGGAGGAAGCAGGCTTTGGCCGGGATCGGCGTAGGTGGGATCGGCTCCGGTGAACAACGCCGGAAACATCGCGACGACGAGGATGAACAGAATCAGCGCGGCGGCCACGACGAACTTCGGACGTCGGCGAAGCCGACGCCATGTGTCGCGCCAAAAGCCGTGGCGGTCCGGAATGCGCTCAGCCATATCGGATCCGAGGGTCAAGCGCGGCGTACAGCAGGTCAACCATCAAGTTGGTGATCAGATAGACCAGCACCAGCACCGTCACGATGGAGACGACCGTCGGCGCCTCCTGCCTGGTGACAGCTTGATACAGCACACCACCCACGCCATGAATGTTGAAGATGCCCTCGGTCACGATGGCTCCGCCCATCAACGCCCCGAGATCGGCGCCGAGGAAAGTCACCACCGGGATGAGGGAATTGCGCAGGATGTGCACCGTCACCACTCGCCGACGCGACAGCCCCTTGGCGGTCGCGGTGCGGACATAGTCGGCGTGTGCGTTGGCAGCCACCGCCGACCGGGTCAGCCGCACCACATACGCGAAAGACACCGAGCCCAAAACGATCCCGGGCAGCAGCAGCCGCGCGAACGTCGCTCGCTCGCCAACCGTGACGGGCGCGATCCCGAGCCGCACACCGAACACGAATTGCGCAAGGAAGCCCAGGACGAATATCGGGATGGCGATTATGACCAGGCCGGTGATCAACACCGTGGAGTCAAAGATACCGCCCTCGCGCATGCCGGCGATCACGCCGAAGCCGATCCCTAGCACCGCTTCCACCGTCACTGCGATCAGCGCCAGCCTCAGCGTAACCGGAAAGGCATGCGCCAGAACGGCGCTGACCGGGAGGCCGGAATAGGCCCGACCCAAATCGCCATGCAGGACGCCGCCCAGGTAGCGCAGGTACTGCAGGATGAATGGATCGTCGAGGTGATAACGGGCGCGTAATGTGGCGGCCACCGCAGGAGTCAGGGGTCGGTCTCCGGCGATGGCGGCCAACGGATCACCGGGCAACAGGAAAACCATGCCGTAGATCAGCAGCGTGGCACCGAGGAAGACCGGCACCATGATGGCGATTCGGCGCGCGATATACCAACCCATCTCAGCCCTTCACGATGTTCTCGTAGTCGGGCATGCCATTCCAGGTGACGTGCACGTTTTTGACCGCCGTCGACCACCCCATCACGTTGACATTGTCCCAAAGCGGGACAACGGGCATGTCGTGCAACAGGATTCGCTGCGTCGCATTGGCCAGTAGGCCCGACTCTTGTAGCGTCGGCGCGGCCTCCGCGGCCGCCATCGCCGCGTCGAATTCGGGGTTGGAGTAGCCGACATCGTTGGAACCGGCCCGGGTGGCGAACAGCGGGGCAAGGAACTCAATCAAGGACGGATAGTCACCCTGCCATGAGGCGCGGAAGGCGGTCGCGATGGTGTGGTCTTCGATCGGGGTGCGAAATCCGGCGAAGGTGGGCTGCGGCGCGCCGACCGCGTCGATACCGAGAACGTTCTTGATGCTGTTCGCCACCGCGTCCACCCACTCCTGATGGCCCCCGTCGGCGTTGTAGGCGATCGCGTAAGCGCCGCTCCAGGCCGAGATCGCGTTGGCTTGCGCCCAAAGTTGCCGCGCACGCTCGGGATCGAAGTTCAACACGTCGTTACCCGGTAGATTCGGGTCGAAACCCGGCAACGATCGGGCGGTGAAATCGCGTGACGGACTGCGGGTGCCCACAAAGATCTGCTTACAGATTTGCGGGCGATTAACGGCAGCCGAGAGGGCAAGCCGACGCAGCCGGCCTTCCTCGCCGGCGAAATGCGGCAGCCGCAACGGGGTATCGAGGGTGTGGTTGATCGCCGCGGGGCCGGCGATGACGTTGTCGCCAAGGTCGCGCTTGTAGATCGGCAGCGCGCTGGGCGGAATCGTGTCTAAGACATCGAGATTGCCCGACAGCAGGTCGGCATAGGCGGTGTCCAGGTTGGCGTAGAACTCGAACCGCAGGCCTTTGTTGTGGGGAGTGCGGTTGCCGTGGTAGTCGGGGTTGGTCCGCAGGTCGATCTTGACGTTGTGCTCCCAGGCCGGCCCGTCCGGGCTGTCGGCGAGCTTGTATGGGCCGTTGCCGATCGGGTTCCGGCCAAAAGCGGCCATGTCCCGAAATGCCGCCTCCGGCAGTGGATAGAACGCGCTGTAGCCCAATCGCAACGTAAAGTCGACGGTCGGCGCCTTCAAGTGCACGCTGAACTCGAGATCATTGACGATCCGCAGCCCGGACATCGTGGTCCGGCCGGGCTTTCCGTCGCTTGTGACGCCGGAAACCTCGTCGAACCCGTCGATCGGGCTGAAAAAGCTCTGCTGCAGTTGGGCATTGGTGCTCAAGGCTCCGTAGTTCCACGCGTCGACGAACGAGTGGGCCGTGACCGGCGACCCATCGGTGAACTTCCAGCCCGGCTTGAGGACGATGCGATAGTTGACGTTGTCGGTCGTCTCGATCGACTGGGCAACCTCCGGCGACGGTTTGCCGGCGGCGTCATAGGACGTCAGCCCGGCGAACAACCGATCGAGAATCCGCCCGCCGTCGCTGTCGTTGGTGTTGGTCGGGACCAGTGGGTTTGGCGGTTCCCCACCGTTGACGACCACCAGATCGGGGGTGAGGACGCCGCCGCCGCAGCCGGCCAGCGACGCAATCGCCAACACTCCGGTGGCAAGGACGGCCAGCGCGGCCGGCGCCCGACGCATATGGCGACTCTAGGGCCCGGGCGGCGCCGATCGAGCGTGGCGCGCGGTTCTTGAACGGCGGTTGCCCGGAGTCGCCGCGGCCAAACCGGGTTCGGCGATGACGGCGTTGCCGGGGATCTCGGCCAGGATCGTCGACGACCACGGCGATTCACTGACGCCAGCCGTCCACACGGGCGAACACGTCAGCGGCTACCTGGTCCTGGACGGGCCGTGGCCCTCCATGCTGCGAGGCATCTGGGGCGACCCGGAACGGTACATCGAGAACTACTGGTCCAGATTCGCCGAGCAGGGCTGGTATTTCGCCGGCGACAGCGCCTATTACGACCGCGACGGCGCCATCTGGGTGGTGGGCCGCATCGACGATGTGATGAACGTGTCGGGGCATCGGCTCTCGAGCGCCGAATTGGAGTCGGCGCTCGTCGGCCACTACGGAGTGGCCGAGGCCGCGGTGGTCGCAAAGAAAGACGAGACCACGAGCCAAGCCATCTGCGCGTTCGTCGTCTTGTGCGCCGAGTATGAAGTGCACGAGGGCATTGTCGACGAGCTGCGCGCCGAGGTGGCCAAGAAGATCTCACCCATCGCCAAGCCGCGTGAGGTCCACGTGGTGCCCGAACTGCCCAAGACCCGCAGCGGGAAGATCATGCACATACTGCGCGACGTCGCCGAGAACCGCACGTTGGGTGACACCTCGACGCTGTTGGACCCCGGCGTGTTCGACGCGATCAAGGCCGCCAAGTAGTCCAAGGTAGTCCTAGGGCTCCTCAGGCCGGCACCGGCACGAATCCCGCGCCAGGTCGGTGTTTGGCGTTGATGTCCGCGAGCGCCGCGTTGAACGACATCACCACCGCCGGGGTGTGCAGCGGGATGTATTTGATGATGCAGGTCGGCAGGTTTTCGCTGAAGGCTCCGTGAATCATCCCGACCAGCAGGTTGTTGACGGTCACCGGGGCCCCGGAGTCACCCGGTTGGCCACAGACCTGCATGACGATGGTGCCCGGATCCTGACCCATCCCCCAGGTCACGCCGCAGGAATTGCCGGTCGTGCGACCCTGCTTGCAGGCGATCTGACCGAAGGTCGGATCCGGCCCGATGCCGTTGATCGTAAATCCGTTGTAGGTGGCCACCGGTGCCACTCTGGCCGGATCGAACCTGATTACCGCGTAGTCGAGGGTGTCGTTGCCCGCGACCATGGTGCCCACTGAGCCCCTGTTCTTCGCGGCCTCGGCGGCGACCTGCGCGCCGGGAGAACCGCAGTGTGCGGAGGTGAAGCCGATCAGGTCGCCGGCCGAATCGGTCCCGATCGTCGTCAGGGTGCACATCGTGTCCCCATTGATGACGATGCCCGCGCCGCCACCCAACGGGATCCTGTCGTCGGCGGCCGCGATGTTGGCAGGCATACCCATGAGGGCCAGGAGCACGGCAACCATCGCCGCCTTATAGCAACGGTGGGCCGTCTGCAAAGCAACACTCCCCTCGACCGGTCGGACACCCTGAGCAGCCTGGCCAGTCTAATCGGCTATCGGCTCTCGTTCGCTCAGGTCGATGCCGTCGCCACACCGGTTTCTGATTCCCTTCCCACTCAACGGGATAAAGACACAGCGCGTTCGCCGTCCCGACGCCTGGCCACCTCCGCCCAACCAAGCCCCGTCGCGGCACCTGGAAGAGTCGCCTTCGGCTGGCCTCGTCTGGCATGGCACCGCATGGCAACATGAACCGCGAGCCGGGCAATCGAACCGAGAGGACCGTCTGTGAGCAAAGTCGACCGCAAGAACGGTGTGCCCAGCACCCTGACCACGATTCCGTTGGCCGACCCGCACGCCAGGTCTGCCGAGCCGTCGATCGGTGACCTGATCAAAGACGCGACAACCCAGGTGTCCACTCTGGTGCGGGCCGAGGTCGAACTGGCCCGTGCCGAGATCACCCAAGACGTGAAGAAGGGCCTCACCGGCAGCGTCTACTTCATCGCCGCACTGGTCGTGCTGTTCTACTCCACGTTCTTTTTCTTCTTCTTCCTCGCCGAGCTGCTCGACAACTGGCTGTGGCGCTGGGTGGCGTTCTTGATCGTGTTCGCGATCATGGTGGTGGTCGGGGCCGTGCTGGGGCTGTTGGGTTTCCTGAAGGTGCGCCGGATCCGGGGACCGCGGCAGACGATCGAATCGGTCAGGGAGACACGCACCGCACTCACCCCCGGCCACGACAAGCCTGCAGCCGAGGCAAAGGCGCTGACCGAGTCCCAGGGCAAGCACGCAAAGCCCGAAAACGGCGCTTCCGCCGACCGCACGGGTTGGTAAATGGCAGCACCAGATCCGTCGATCACCCGCATCGACGGGCCATGGCGCCATCTGGACGTGCACGCCAACGGCATCCGCTTTCACGTGGTCGAGGCTCTGCAGGGGGGCCAGGGTCCGACCACACCGGCGACGGCGCGTCCGCTGGTGATCCTGCTGCACGGGTTCGGATCGTTCTGGTGGTCCTGGCGTCATCAGCTGCGCGGACTGACCGGGGCGCGAGTGGTCGCGGTCGACCTGCGAGGCTACGGCGGCAGCGACAAGCCGCCCCGGGGCTACGACGGCTGGACGCTCGCCGGCGACACGGCCGGGCTCATTCGTGCGCTCGGGCATTCGTCGGCGACGCTGGTCGGCCACGCCGACGGCGGGCTGGCGTGCTGGGCCACCGCGCTGCTGCATTCGCGGCTGGTGCGCGCCATCGCGTTGATCAGCTCGCCACACCCGGCGGCGTTGCGCCGATCCACGTTGATGCGGCGTGATCAGAGTTACGCACTGCTGCCGACCTTGCTGCAGTACCAAGTGCCCATCTGGCCGGAGCGCCTGCTGACCCGAGACAACGCGGCGGAGATCGAACGCCTCGCCCGAAGCCGCAGTTGTGCCAAATGGGCTGCCTCAGAAGACTTTTCGCAAACCATCGGTTACCTGCGGACCGCGATCCAGATTCCGGGCGCCGCGCACTGCGCACTGGAATACCAGCGCTGGGCGGTGCGCAGCCAGCTGCGCGGCGAAGGCCGGCGATTCATGCGATCAATGTCCCAACAGCTCGGGATGCCGCTGCTACACCTCCGCGGTGACGCCGATCCCTATGTGCTTTCCGACCCGGTGGACCGCACCCAGCGTTATGCGCCACATGGACGCTACATATCCATCACTGGCGCAGGACATTTCAGCCACGAAGAGGCACCGGAGGAAATCAACAGGCACCTGATGAGGTTCCTCGAGCAGGTGCACGGGTCCGGAATCAGCTGACGCAGGCCCCGGTGCCCACCTGCCTGCTGTTACCGATCCTGGAAAGCTGGCCGGCCACCTCGTCGGCCGTCAGCACGAAACCGGTGTCGGGGTCGTCGACGGCCGCGCCGAAGACCACACCGAGCACGTGGCCGGTCTTGTCGATCAACGGTCCACCCGAATTACCTTGCTCCACATTGGCTCTGATGGTGTACACGGCGCGGGTGACCGGCGCCGGGTCACGGTAGATGTCGGGCCCGCTGAGAGTGATGGCCTGGCGAATCCTGGCGGGGGTTGCAGTGAAGTTACCGCCGCCGGGATAGCCCAGCACCACCACGTCTTGACCGCTTTTCGCCTCTGCCTCGGCGAAGGCGAGCGGCCGCGCCGGCAGGTTCGGGACGGCCAGGATGGCGATGTCGACCGATGGGTCATACGACACCACGGTGGCATCAAGGGGATTGCCGCTGGCGTAGACCTGGACGCTGTTGGATCCCGCCACCACGTGCGCGTTGGTCATGACGCGGTCGGGCGCTATGACGAATCCACTGCCCTCCAATACCTTTTGGCAGCTGGGAGCAAGGCTGCGGACCTTGACCACGCTGGGCTGCGTGGCCAGCACGACCGGATCGTTGGCCAGCGCCGGGTCCGGTGACGCTACCGGAATCACCGGGGTGCGGCTGAACGGTTCCAGCACCGCGGGCAGGCCGGAGGTGTTCAGCAGCGCCGACAGCCGCTTGGGCACCGTCTTCAGCCAAGGCGGGGCGACCTCATTGACCTCAGCGAGCACCCGCGATCCGCGGACCGCGGCGGCCAGCTCGGGCTGGTCCTTGGACTGGGTCAGCGGCGTGGCCAACAACCAGGCCGCGGTCAACACGACGACCAGCTGGACCGCCACCCCGATGACCGAGTCGATGGTTCGGATTGTGCCGCTGCGGATCGCGCCCCGAACGGCGCGTCCGAGCACCACACCGGCGACCTCGCCGACGACGACCAGCGCCAGGATCAAGAACAGCGCGGTGAACAGTTTGGCGCGCGGAGCGGCTATGTGGCTGACGATGTGGGGCGCCAGCAACACGCCCGCGAGCGCGCCGAGCAACACACCGACAAACGACAGCACGGAGCCCAAAGCCCCCGAACGCCAGCCGGAGATCGCCGCGATGAAAGCGACCGCCAGGACGGCGATGTCGAGCCACTGCGAAGGGGTCATCGAGCTCATCGTGACCCACCCTCCTCGCCGACCAGCACCATCGCCTCGTCCAGCTCGCGGATGTCGGTGGTGTCCCAGGGTCGCGCCCAGCCGGCGACGTCGAGCACCGCAGATATCACCTGGCCAGTGAATCCCCACACAAGCATCTGGTTCAACAGGAACGCGGGGCCGGCCCAACGGCGGCCGAGGTTGCCGCGGTACACCATGAGCCGGTTCTCCGGATTGATGAAGGCGCGCAACGGAACCCGCGACACGATCGCCGTTTCGGTCTCGTCGATGACGGCCACCGGGCCGGGATCCGGCGAGTACGCCAGCACCGGGACGACGTGGAACCGCGACGGCGCGATGAACGTCCGCTCCATGGTGGCCAGCGGATGCAGCCGACTGAGGTCGATCCCGGTTTCTTCCTGCGCTTCGCGCAGCGCGGTGGCCACCGGACCGTCGTCGCTGGGATCGGATACGCCGCCGGGGAACGCGGCCTGGCCGGCATGGTGGCGCAATGTGGAGGCCCGCACGGTCAGCAGCAGATCGGCATCGTCGGGCACGCCGCCGTCGGCCGGCCCGGACTCCGGGCCCGAGATCAGCACCAGAACGGCGGCATCGCGGCCGTCGCCGAGTAACGACGCCATCGATGACGCGGCCTTGGCCGCGGTCACCATCGCCAGCACGCCGGCCGGCAGCCGATGCCGATAGGCCTCGGGGATCTGACCCACGTTGTCGACCAGCGGACGCAGCCACGACGGGCAGGTTTCCGGCTCCAGCGTAAGCGGAGCACTCACCGGCGCCTCCTTGCCCTCATCCCGCGTCATGCCCTACCGCGGCCGCGATCTCATCGGCACTCGCGAAAGCCCGCGGCAGCGTCTGCGCAACGCTACCGTCCGACCGGAGGACCACCGTCGCGGGCATCACATTTACCACCCGCAGCGCCGCCGCGACCCGACGGCGACCGTCCTGCAGGGTCGGCAACCGAACGCCCAAGTCCGCCAACCGGAGTAACGCCGCCGTCTCGTTCTCGTCCTGATGCACCGTCACCACCATCACGTCCGACCCAACCCGCCGTTGATACTCGGCCATCGCGGGAAGTTCGGCCGCGCACGGCGCGCACCAATACGCCCACAGGTTCAGGATCACCCGGTGGCCGGCCAGCGCGCGGGCGACGTCGACGGCCGAACCGTCAGCCGCGCATTCCACCGTCACGCCCCGCAGTGCCTCGGAGCCGAGACCCTGACCGGCCGCGGGACAGGGCGGCAGGCCGGCGCGCTCCCTCGGGCCCGCCAGCGCGGCCGGCGAGTCGGCGTCGCGATGCTCGCGCGCGGCGGGCGTCCGGGTCGTCGCGGTCGTCGCGGTCGGTTCGGAGATGTCGCGCAACTGGGCCACCAGCGCCACCGTCAGCGCTGCCACCACCGCCAATATCGCAATGGTCCAGCGGGTCTTAACGGTCAAGGTCTCCTGCCCCGGTGTTACAGCCCTGCCAGGGCCAGCAAGTGCTCGGTTTCCGGGCCCTGCACGAGGGGCGCGGCGAGCAACGGCTCGATGGGACCAAGGCCGAAGGAGGGGCAATCTTTGGCGAGCACGCAGACTCCGCACGCCGGTTTGCGGGCGTGGCAGACCCGGCGGCCGTGAAAGATCACTCGATGGCTCAACATCGTCCACTCGCTGCGTTCGATCAATTCGCCGACGGCGTGCTCGATCTTGACCGGGTCCTCCTCAGCGGTCCAGCGCCACCTGCCCACCAGCCGCTTGAAATGGGTGTCGACGGTGATTCCCGGGATGCCGAAGGCGTTGCCCAAGATGACGTTGGCGGTCTTGCGCCCCACTCCGGGCAGCGTCACCAGCTCGGCCAGGGTCCGCGGGACCTCCGAGTCGAACCGCTCGACGAGGGCCTGCCCAAGGCCGATGAGCGACGAAGCCTTGTTGCGGAAGAAGCCAGTGGGATGGATGAGGTTTTCGAGTTCGGCGCGATCCGCCCGCGCATAGTCCAGCGCCGACCGGTATCGCTTGAACAAGGTCGGCGTCGTCAAGTTGACCCGTTTGTCGGTGCTCTGCGCCGAAAGAATGGTGGCCACCGTCAGCTCCAGCGGCGTCGTGAAGTCCAGCTCGCAGTGTGCGTCTGGAAACGCTTGGGCCAGTGCGCGATTCATCCGTCGCGCCCGTCGCACCAATCCGACTCGGCTTTCCTCGGCGCACCGCCGCGCGGCGACGGCCCCGGGCGTGGCTGGCGTGGAATTCGTGCGCCCGGATGGCTTCGCCGCTGTCACCTACGACAGAGTACTGATTTCGTGATCTTACTGAGACCTTGGCCATGTTTACTCTCCTTGTGTCATGGTTGCTGGTGGCCTGTGTTCCGGGGCTTTTGATGCTCGCGACATTCGGTCTGAGCCGGCTGGAAAGGGAGCTCGCCCAGGACACCGTCACGGCGACCGATGTCGACGAGTTTCTCGAGCACGCGGAGGCGGTCGATGTCCACACGCTGGCCCGAGAGGGCATGCCGGAGGCGCTCGAATACCTGCATCGGCGCCAGGCTCAGCGGCTAGCCGATTCGCCGCCGCCGGGATCCCATGGCGGGAAGCATCGGGCCGAGACAATCCTTGCCACGGACTTCGCTGGCCGCTATGAGGCCGGTTTGCCGACGCGAATCCACACGCTTCCGCGTGTCAATCCGGAATTTGGGGGGACTAGACCTGTCGATCGTGTGTAGCGTGACAGGTTGGACACACCGGGCTTACCTCTAGACTTACGTCACACGAGCGGGGTTGGCCTGCCAACACCACCTTATTTGGAAAGCTGAAGAGGCAACGTGGACGAGATCCTGGCAAGGGCAGGAATCTTCCAGGGGGTTGA
>Ga0318544_10000095_pt1 | contig 15481 bp, 10 predicted proteins | sample GRESIP168b4f25_FD_203480 | JGI IMG/M metagenome (GOLD analysis project Ga0318544, IMG submission 203480) | Tropical soil microbial communities from Luquillo Experimental Forest, Puerto Rico - GRE.SIPMG.168b4f25 | ecosystem: Environmental > Terrestrial > Soil > Tropical forest > Bulk soil...
CATGACTATTGTCAGTTTTCCGGCCGTGTCAATGCTATCTATGCAATGAATGCAATGATCGGCCTTCGGGTGTGCTCCCTGGGCTTTGGGTGTGCGTCCAGGGCGCAGATTCGACGAATTTTGCGCCCTCATTGCAAACTCAAAGCCTTCAGCGCACCCTCGATGTGAAATCCTGTCCAGGTGTCCCAGGTGGACCCGCCGTCGGGCGTCGTGACGTTCTTGTTCACCGATATCGAGGGGTCGACCCGTCGGTGGGAGTCAGACGCGGACGCGATGCGGGCGGCCCTCTTAGCCCACGACGACGTACTGCGTACCGCGATCGAGGATCAAGGCGGCTTCCTGTTCAAGCACACCGGTGACGGCGCATGCGCGGCATTCTCATCGCCAAAATCCGCGGTTGATGCCGCCGTCGCAGCCCAGCGGCTGCTGCAGCTGCCCGTCCGCATGGGGCTGGCAACCGGCGAAGCCGAACTGCGGGGGAGTGACTACTTCGGTTCGGTGCTCAACCGTGCGGCGCGGGTGATGGCCGCCGGTCACGGCGGTCAGGTCCTGCTACTCGAGTCGACTGCAAGTCTGCTGGGCGACGTAGACCTCGTCGATCTGGGCCGGCGGCGATTGCGCGATCTGCCCACTCCGGTCGCGGTATTTCAGGTCCGAGCGCACGGGCTGCGGAGCGAATTTCCGCCGCTGCAAGCGCTGGACGCGAGTCCGGGCAACCTGCGGCGTCAGACGACCAGCTTCGTCGGGCGTGAGTCGGATGTCGCCGAGATCAAAGACGCGATCAAAAGCCATCGGCTGGTGACGTTGACCGGGGTGGGCGGGGTTGGCAAAACCCGCCTGGCGCTCGAAGTCGGGGCGCAGTTAGCGGACGAATTTCCCGATGGCGTCTGGGTTTTCGAGCTTGCCGCGGTCGCCGATCCGGCCGTAGTGCCTGATGCGGTGGCTTCGGTGCTGGGGATAACCCAGCAACCGGGCAAGAGCGTGAGCGAGTCCGTGGCCGCTGCGCAGGAGGGCAGAACGCGGCTGCTGGTGTTCGACAACTGCGAGCACGTCCTCGACGCGGCAACCGATCTGGTTGAAACCATACTCGGTCAGTCAGCGACCGTGACGATTTTGGCCACCAGCCGCGAAGGCCTGCGTGTCGCCGACGCGCAGTTGTGGCCCGTGCCCTCGCTGGATGTCGGCGCAGGCGTCGATTCTGCCGCGGTGTCGTTGTTCGTTGAACGCGCCCAGGCTATTTCGCCGCACTTCTCGATCATCAACGCCGATGAGGCGGGCGCGGTTGTGGAGATCTGCCGTCGCCTCGACGGAATTCCCTTAGCCATCGAGCTGGCGGCCTCCCGGATGGCCCTGATGACGGCGATCGACGTGCGTGACCGTCTGGATCAGCGGTTTCGCCTGCTGGTCGGGTCGCGGCGCGGCTTGGAGCGCCACCAGACGCTGCGTCACGCGGTGGCGTGGTCGTATGAGTTGCTTGACGATGCGGAGAAAGCCGTGCTGGACCGGTGTTCGGTGTTCGCCGGTGGATTCGACCTCGAAAGTGCCTGTGCCGTCACGGGTTCCGATGACGACTTCGCCACCCTCGAACTGCTGGACGCGCTTTTGCGTAAGTCGCTGATCATCGCCGACCGGTCAACCGCGCGGACGCGCTTTTCGACGCTCGAGACGATCCGCCAGTTCGCCGAGGAGCAACTCGTCGCGAGCGGGGCGGCGACCGAAGCACGCACCGCGCATGCCCGCCACTTCGCGAAACAAGAAAAAGACGTTCTCGCCCTGTGGGACGGTCCTCGACAGCGGGAGGCGTACGACTGGTTCGGTGCCGAGTTGGCCAATCTGCGCACGGCGTTTCGGTGGACCGCCGACAATGGCGATCTCGACGCCGCGGCCGCCATTGCTACGTATGCGGTATTCCTCGGCTACCAGGTCGAAAACTTCGAACCCACGGCGTGGGCCGAAGAGCTCATCGAGCCCGCCAGGGCGGTCGATCACCCCCGGCTTGCGGCGCTGTACGCGATGGCATCGTATTGCTACAACGTCGGTCGGATCCAGGAGGCTATCGGCTACGCCGAGGCCGGCCGGAAGCTGATCGGAAGGGGATACGACGAGGTACCGTTCGGCCTCGGAAGCACACTTGGCGCGGCTTACGTAAACGTCGGCCAGCCCGAACGGTGGGTCGAGATGTGCCGGCTTGAACTCGAAGTGGGTCCGGACCCGCTCGCATTCAAGAGGGCATGTCTGATGTTTGCGTTGACGATGGCCGGTCGCATCGACGAGGCGATGGCCGCCGCGAGCCGCCTAGTCGAGGCCGCCGTTGCGACGGGCAACCCGGCTTCGCAGGCGTTCGCGCTGCTGGCCGACGGTTTCGCGTTCCGGGGCGCCGATCCCGGTCGCGCACGCGAAGCCCTAAGCCAGGCTCTAGCGATCTGCCAAGAAAGCGGCAACCGTTTCTACGAGACCAACGTTGCGGTCATCCTGTCCGGTCTTGAGGCCGAATGCGGTGATCCGCTGGCGGCGTTCGACTATTTCACCATCGCCATACGCAACTTCGATGACTCGGGTAACGCCGCCATGATCCGCAGCCCCCTGGCTGTGCTTGCCACCTTCTTCGACCGGCTCGAACGGTATGAACCGGCGGCCACATTGGCCGGCTTCGCCGTCAACCGCCTCACCCCGCTGTTCACCCAGATCGGGGCCGTCATGGCCCATCTCCGCGAGGTCCTCGGCGACCAGACGTACGAATCGCTGGCCCGCAAGGGTGAGGCGATGACCACCGCCGAGATGGTCGCGTACGCCTATGACCAAATCGACCAGGCCCGAACGGAACTGAGCGCAGCCGCGAAATAGACGAAGGGACAACATGACCGACATCATCGACCCGACCAAAACGTTCAGGCTTCTCGAAGAGCGGATCGCGAAGACAACCAATCCGCGGCATCTGCTGATGCTCCATCGGGTACTCGACCACGCCATGGGCGAGGCCAACCTGGATCTCGATCTGGTGATGTCAACCCTAGCCGCGGACCCGCGTTACGTCGCCTGGGGAGCACCCGCGGACCTGAGCCCGGTGGGACGGCAAGCGGTGCGAACTTTCTATGAAGCGACGATCGTGAAGGGCGGCCAGTGGTTCCTCGAAATGGAGATGGACCGAATCGTCGTCGATGACGACACGATCGTCACCGAGGGCTTTTTGCGCTCCCTCTACTACGGTGCTGACGCGGCAACCAGAGGCTTTCCCGTTGACGATCAAGACGGCTTTTACCTGCTGATGCTGCGGATGTTGGTCGTCTGGCCATTCGATGCCGAGGGCTTCATCAAAGGCGAGGAAACCTACACCGCGATTACCACGCCCGATTTCTTCAAGAAGGTCGACACGTCCGAGGTACCGCAGAAGTTCCGCGACTTCATCGCCGCGCGCTAAAAAAGAGTATTGCGGTACTCATGACAACCGGTCGGCGTGGCGTGATGATCAGACGATGACCGATTCAGCCAGGACAGAGCGGCCGACGCCGGACGTCGACGTCGTCGTAGTAGGCGCAGGGATGGCAGGCCTGTATCTCGCCTACCGCCTGAGCCGCGCCGGATACCGATTTCGGGTATTCGAAGCGGCCGACGACCTGGGCGGCACCTGGTACTGGAACCGGTATCCGGGTGCCCGGGTCGACATTCCCAGCGTCGACTACATGTACAGCTTCGATCCCGATTGGCGGCGCGACTGGCAATGGTCGGAGAAGTACGCCACCCAGTCGGAGATCCTGCGCTATCTGAACCATGTCGCCGACAAGCACGACCTGCGGCGCCACATCACCTTCTCGACGCGGGTTCGGCGGGCTCGCTGGGACGACGATGCTTCGTTATGGCATGTGAGTACCGACGGGGACGAGGTCACCTGCCGGTTCGTTGTGATGGCCTCGGGCTGCCTGTCCATGCCCAAACCAGCAGAGGTCGACGGACTCGAGCGATTCGCCGGTGAGGTCTACTTCACCAGCAGCTGGCCGCACGAGCCAATCGATTTCAGGGACAAGCGGGTGGCGGTGATTGGCACGGGTTCCTCCGGCGTTCAATCGATTCCGGTCATCGCCCAGCAAGCTCGAGAGCTGGTGGTGTTTCAGCGCACCCCGAATTTCTCGATCCCGGCGCGCAACGGCCCGTTGTCGGCCGAGAAGCTCGCGCAACTGGCGAATGAGGCGGAATACCGCGCGGCGTCGAGGGTGTCGTTCGGCGGCATTGCGAATATGGACCGCAGCATCATCCCTACCTTCAGCGTCTCGGAGACCGAACGCCAACAACGCTATGAGCGCGCCTGGCAGAGCGGCTTGTTGTTCGAGACGTTCACCGTTTTCGCCGACGTGGGGAGCAATCCCGCGGCCAACCACGAGTTCGCGGAGTTCGTCCGGAACAAGATCCGCAGCATCGTCGACGATCCCCAGACGGCGGCCGATCTGTGCCCAACCGATCACCCGATCGGGATGAAAAGGCCGTGCCTGGACACGAACTACTACGCCACTTACAACCTGCCGCACGTGCGCCTCGTCAACGTCCGAAAGCATCCGATCCGACACGTCACCGAAACGGGCATCGACACAGCCGACGAGTCGTTGACCTTCGACGCGATCGTCTTCGCCACCGGTTTCGACGCCGTGACGGGTGCGATCGCGGCCGTCGACATCAGGGGCCGTAACGACTTGGCGCTGAAGGACAAATGGGCGCACGGGCCGCAGACCTACCTCGGGTTGACCGCGGTCGGTTTTCCGAACCTGTTCTTCATCACCGGTCCCGGGAGTCCCTCGGTGCTGTCGAACATGATCGTTTCGATCGAACAGCACACGGACTGGGTGCTCGACTGCCTCGATCACCTGAGCGCATCCGGCTTCGATGTCATCGAGCCCACCGAAACGGCCGAAGCCGGGTGGATTCAACACGTCAACGACTGCGCCGACATCACCCTCTACCCGGCCGCGAACTCTTGGTATATGGGTGCCAATGTGCCGGGCAAGCCGCGCGTGTTTCTGCCCTACTGCGCGGGCGTCGACTTCTACCGCATCAGCTGCGACGAGGTGGTCGCACGCGACTATCTGGGGTTCAAGCTGTCCGGTCCCGACGGCTCGCGTTGCAGCGACGGGGTGGTGCGCCGGCTGCAACCGGACGTCGAGATGGTGCTCAACGAGGTGGCGGCGCTGAACCTGCCGCCGATGGAATCTATGCCCGTGCCGGACGCCCGCGCCTTCTACATGCAGATGTCAGTGGCTCGACCGCCCGGACCGGACGTCGGCGAGATCGTCGACGGTGTCTTACCCGGTGCCACAGGCGATTTGGCGTACCGGCTATACCGGCCGTCGACCCCGGGCCCACACCCGATCGTCGTGTATTTCCATGGCGGCGGCTACGTGCTGGGTGACGCCATCTCGGATGATCCGCTGTGCCGGGACCTTTGCGTGCGGAGTGACGCGGTCGTCGTCTCGGCGGACTACCGCCACGCGCCCGAGCACCGATTCCCCGCCGCGGTCGATGACGCCATGGCCGCGCTTCAGTGGGTGGCCGACAACGCCGAGGCGCTCGGGGGACTACCGGGGCACCTCGCCGTGTGTGGCTGGAGTGCGGGCGGTGGAATCGCGGCGGTGGCATGCCGGTTGGCGCGCGACATGGGCGGACCGAACATCATGGGGCAGGCGTTGTTGACGCCGGCATTGGGCGCCGACATGACACGCGCATCCTTCGCCGAGAACGCGGACGGCTATGGTCTCACGGCGCCGCTGGTCCGGTGGTTCACCGACCACTACATCGACGCGGCAGATCGGAGCGATCCCCGCTTCGCACCCTCACACGCCGTCGATCTGTCCGGGCTGCCGCCGGCGATCGTGGTGACGGGCGAGTTCGACCCCTTGCGCGACGAGGGCGAGGCCTACGCCGCCGCACTCACCGCAGCGGGCGTCCCCACGGAGCATGTCCGCGCCCGCGGCCAAACCCACCAGTCGATGACGATGGTCGACGTGGTCATCTCGGGTGCACCGGTACGCGCGCGGATGGCGGACGCACTGCGCCGGTTCTTCGTGGCGACGCGCACGCCCGAACCCGCCTCCTGATGAATCACTGGACGAGCCAGGTCAGTGCCTCATTTCGACTCTCATACACGTGAGGTGCCAGCCCGCGCTCGGAAAGCTGACCGCTGAGTTTGAGCCGCATGAATGACGATGTGGTGTAACGGGTCACGGTGTCGTAATAGCGCTCGGCCAGGGCTCGGATAGCCGAGACATGAACGTCGGCAAGGTCGGGCGCGAGATAGAAGTTGTCGTAGTTGACAGCGCCTCCGGCGCGTAGCATCGCCATATGAGAAGGGCTGTCGTCACATTCGCGGTCGGGTTGATCGTCGCGCTGTTCGGTCTGGTCTGGGCGCTGCAGGGATTCGGCGTGCTTGGTGGCAGCCCGATGAGCAACACCACGACCTGGTCGATCATTGGTCCGATCACCGTGCTGATCGGCATCGCGATCGCGGTATTCAGTTGGCGGAAGCTCTCGTCGAAATAGTGCCGCATTAGTGCGTCATGGCTCCGTCACGGTGAAAGTCACCGTGTGCCAGCCGGTGGCGCCGTCCGGGACCGCGCCAACCTGATCGGCAGTTTGGACAGTTCCGGTGTTGTCGGTGGCGCGCACGGTGATGGTGTGATTCCCAGGGCTTTTCGCCTGCCAGGGGAAGCTCCACAATCGCCACGTCTCGTTGGAATAGCTCGCGCCCTGCTGCGCGGGCTGCCACACCCCGTCGTCGATGAGGACCTCCACGGCCCGCACGCCACGATTCTGTGCCCACGCGACACCGCCAAAGACCACGGGCCCCATCGGCACCCTCTGACCACTCTTCGGCACGTCGATCCGCGACTCGGTCTTGATGGGTGCGCGCGGTGCCCAGCCCTGCCGCGTCCAGTACGCCTCTGCTCTGTCGAAGCGGGTGAGCTCCATCTCGACGACCCACTTGGTGGCCGACACGTACCCGTACAGCCCGGGCACTACCAGCCGGGCCGGGTAGCCATGCTCGATGGGCAGCGGCTGACCGTTGAGGCCGACGGCCAGGAGCGCGGCGCGGCCATCGGTGAGCGCCTGCACTGGCGTGCCCGCGGTGAACCCGTCGATTGACGTCGAGAGCATCATGTCGGCGTCCCCGTGCACGCCGGCCGCCGCCAGCAGATCAGCCAACCTGTAGCCTGTCCAGATGCCCGTCGAAATCAGTTTGCCTCCAACGGGATTCGATACACAGGTTAACGTCGTCACCGTTTCGACGACGTCGAAGTGAGCGAGGTCGTCGAAGCTGTAGGTGGCTTCGCGGTCCACCATCCCGTGGATGCGCAGCCGCCAGTCGCCGCGGCTGAGTTGGGGGACAATGAATGCGGTGTCCACCCGGTAGAAGTCGGCGCTGGGGGTGACAAAGCTTGGTAGCGCAACGTCCTTCGGTTGCACGTCATCAGGTATTGGTGGCGCCGGTGTGCGGGGTCGGGGGAGTGTGACGCTGTCGCGCTCAGGGGCCACCGAATGCACCAACCGCGTGATGACCGCACCGGCCACGCCACTCACTAGTCCGAATCCGAGCAATCCGAACACCATCAACCTGCGCCTGCCGGCATCCGGCGCGTCGTGGTCGGCTCTGTCTTTCGGTTCGCCCGGGCCGTCCCTGAACCGACGGGTGAATAAGCGCAGGGCCCCCACGCCGCAGGCGGCGCCCGCGACGGTGGGGATCGTGTCGAGTGCTGTCGCACCCGGCCGAGACAGCACTGCCATGCATCCGAGGACGCCCGCCGCGGCGATCGCGGCGCTGCCGAACGGACGGCGCCGAGTCTCGAAGGTCCCGGCGATTGCAGCGATCGTGGCGATCACCACGAGCACGACGACGGATACGAAGAGTTTGTCCAGAGACCCCAGGGTCTGAATCGCCCACTCTTTGATGGGCCCCGGTGTCAGGTCGACGGCTACTGAGGCGATCGCAGTTCGCGCATCGGCCCGCGCACCGAACGGGATGCCCACTAGCTGGGCTACCCCGAGCGAGACGGATGCGGCGGCGACCCCGGCGATCATCCGCTCAGTGGACGTGGCGACAGCCATCGGAGCTACTGTACTCGCGGTAGTTCGTCGGAGCTAAGAATCTCAGGGCGCCTTGTCATTTCACGCAGGGAATGCCATCGGCGGTCATGCGCGTGAGGTCGGTAGGCGTCGGTTCTTTCGTGCCGGTGCCGGTGGCCGGCACGGTGGTGACGGGCGTCGCAGCGGTCTTGGCCGGCGACGTCGACGTGTGATTGAGGTCGTCAAACCTGGAGAGGTCGGTCCCTACGGTCAGTCGCACCGTGTTGCGGGCGACGCCGTCGGATGCGGTTGCAGTTATGCCGAATTCATCGCCGAGCTCGGCGGCGGCTGCCTCCGCGCCGGGACCGTAGGCGATGGTGCTGGTCTTGATGGTGGAGTCGGCGGTGCTGACCGCCCCCTGAGAGAATCGCCCTGTCGCTAAGGACATTTCGAGCTGCGCGGCCTCGCCTTGCCTGCCCGAGGCATTGACCACGTCGAGCGTCACGCCGCGCGCGGTGAGCTGCGCGGAGTCGCTCGTCTGCGCTTCTGGGGCGATGCTGCTGGTCGAGGAAGTCGCGGGCGAATCGCGGGTCACCAGGTTGTGCACGATGGAGCGGATGGTGGGTACGTCGATGAAATTGACATATGCGCCATTGGCGATTTCGCCGAAACTGGTGACCGGCAGCGTGTAGAGCACCACCTGCCTATTGGGTATCGCCGACGCCTGACGGACGAACTCTGCCAGGTCGAAACCAGCGTCAACGGCCACGTTTTGCTGGGCGACGTCAAGTAGGGCGCGCAGCCGGGAAGGGTCCGACAGCACGTCGCTGCCTCGCAGCGCATGGATCACCGAGGCGATGAAGGCCTGCTGGCGGCGGGTTCGATCAAGGTCGGTGAACGACGCATCGTTGGCGTCGCGGCGTTGCCGAACGAACGCCATCGCCTGCGCCGCACTGATTTGCTGGACGCCTTGATGAAAGTCCGCGCCCGAGTAGTAACGATCCGCGGTGTCCTCGTTCAGGCACACGGTGATGGGCTCGACCACTCGGGCGATCTGAAAGAACGCGACCAAGCTGACCTCGATGAAGTGGTCGATCGGGATTTGCAGCAAGCGCCTGACCGTGCTGATCTCGGCTTTGCGGCCCGCCTCACGCGCCGCCTGTTCTTGCGAGGCGGGATCGGAATGCAGGTTAGGGGAGCCGTAGCGGTTCAGCACTCGTTGGTAAGCAGCGCTGTAGGCCTCCTTGATCTTGCCGCGGCAAACCGAGTCCGGGCATCCGGCCAGATCGACATAGTCGTCGCGGGGGATTGAGATCGCCGTGGCCGGGGCGTCCCCGGCGGGTAGGTGCAACACGATGAGCGCGTCGGAGTCGCCGTCGCCCGAATCTTCACTGCCTGCATGAAGTGCGTCATAGAGGTCGGGAGGCAGGGGCCGGCCATGCTGGTCGCGACGGCTATCCAGCCCCATGATCAGGATGTTTTGATCGCTTCCGGTCGACGCGGGTTCACCGGCCAACGCATCAGACGTGGTGATGCCGGCCGATGCAGCGCGGTAGGCGATCCACCCGATGCCGCTGACGACAAGCACTACCGCCGATACCAGCGCGGCGAGCGCCTTGGTGCCGGCCACAATCGAGTGGGTGCGGTGCGGGCGATGCTTGGGCGCGGTCCTCTGTGAACCCGCTTCCTCATCGCCTGAGGGGTCCGTCATGACGAAAATGAGAATAGCCAGGTCACCCTGCTTGAAACCAGCGTTCGACGAGGTGGAGAGGCCGGCCGGCGGGCTCCTCAAGACCAATACCGGATCGAAGATCGCCTATTGGTCCGGAGACTTGCACCATCGGGGCGATGACTCAGCCGCGTTGAAGTCAAACCGCGAGCTGGTACCTCGGCTCAGTGCCCGGGCTCGAATTCGATTGGCAGCGTGGCCGGTCCGCTGATAGCGGTGAGCGGCTTCCATGGCGCGGGGCCGGTGCGGTGTGCGTTGGGCATGCGCCGTGTGATGACCGTTAGGGCTTCGGCCAGCTCAAGCCTGGCCAGGTTGGCGCCGAGGCAGTAGTGCGTGCCGGCGCCGAAACTCTGCATCACCGGTACCCCTTCGCGGGTGATGTCGAGTCGGTCGGGGTCGTCGTACGCGGCGGGGTCGCGGTTTGCGGCGGCGGTGTTGGCGATGAGCAGTGTCCCGGCCGGGATCGTGATGCCGGCGATCTCGACGTCCTCGAGGGCGATGCGGAGGGTGACGCCTGCGATCGGTGAATGCCGCATTGTCTCTTCGACCGCGTAGTTCGCGAGCTCGGGATGCCGGGCCAGCCGCGCCCACTGGTCGGGGTGATCGCACAGCACGTGCACCGAGGCGGCGAGCTGGTTGCGGGTGGTATCGGTGCCCGCCATCAACAGGCCCGCTACCAGCATCCGTAGCTCCTCGGCGTTGAGGCGATCGCCGTCGTCCTCGGCGCGGATCAGCTCGGATAGCAGGTCGTCGGTCAGCGTTTGCCGCCGCTGGGCGACCATGTCGTCGATGTAGGCGTCGAGTTCGTCCCACGCCGCCAAGATGGTCTGCTCGTGGGCGGCGACCTCCCAGCTGAAGACCTTGAAGATGTCGTCGGTCCAGGCCGAGAACAGCTGCCAATCCTCGGCCGGGGCGCCCAAGAGCGCGCAGATGATCGGGATTGGGTATTGGCGGGCAATGTCGGTGACCACCTCGCAGCGCCCGGTTGCGGTGTGCTGGTCCACCAGTTCGGTGATCACCTCGGCGATCGTTGTGCGCAGCCGCTCGATGGCCCGCGGCGTGAAGGCTTTGGACACCAGTCGGCGGAGCCGCTGGTGCTGCGGCCCGTCGAGACTGATCAGGCTCGCTGCGACCCGATCCCACAACGGGCCACTGGTGATGCCCTGGGAGGCGAGGAACATGCCTTGAGGCACCCGGAATCGTGGGTCGCGCAGCACCTTTCGCACCAGTTCGTAGGTCAGCAGCTCCGGCCCATGGGGGCCGATCGCAATCGGCGCCTGCCGTCGCGCCTCGCTGATGATCTCGTGGGCCTCGTCGGGGCTCTGGCAGTGGTCATAATCAATCGTCGGCAGGCCGGCGTCAAAGACGCTCGGGCAGATTGGGGCGTCAATGGCCATGGTCATCGTGGTCCCCCGAAGGTTGTGTGAAGTACTTTCGCCGCAAAGTCTTGGTGGTGGGGCCACGCAGCACATGCGTAGTCGACTACCTGCATTGCGGTTCCGGTACTTGACCTCCAGCTATATGCGTACAACCGACCGAATCGACCGGTCTTGCGCGGAACTGATCACCCATTTGAAATAGACGAGATATGAGCTTCTTAAGGATCGGTGGTTGGACATTTCCACGAGGTGCCGTCGGCGTTCACGATGACTCCCACACATGATTTTCACAGAGGACCCTGGAAAATGCTGGGGCCCGGATCGGCGGAGGGCGATGACGGCCGCAGCGGCGTGCCGGACGTGCGGCACTGAGCCCCTTGAGAACGCGCGGTTTTGTCACGGCTGTGGCTCACCGATTACCGACGGCGATACCCGCGCCGAGTACAAACAGGTGACCGTGCTGTTCGCCGACGTGGTGCATTCGATGGATATCGCGGCAGCCGTCGGTGCGGAACGGTTGCGCGAGATCATGGCCGAGTTGGTCGAGCGTTCTGCGGATGCGGTGCAGCGTTTCGGCGGGACGGTGGACAAGTTCACCGGCGACGGGATCATGGCGGTTTTCGGCGCGCCGGTGGCGTTGGAGGACCACGCCGTTCGCGCCTGTCTGGCGGCCTTGGGCCTTCAGGAAGCGGGGCAGCGGCTTGCCGTTGACGTCCGAGACCGCGACGGCGTGGATCTGCGACTGCGAGTGGGCCTCAATTCCGGCCAGGTGATCGCCGGTGAGATCGGTTCGGGGCCCCTGGGATACACCGCCATCGGGGAACAGGTCGGCATGGCTCAGCGGATGGAGTCGGTGGCCCCACCGGATGGGGTGATGCTGAGCGATTCCACGGCCAGGTTGGTGGGGGATGCCGCGGTACTCGGTGAGCCCGAACCAGTTCAGATCAAAGGCGGCAATCGGGTGATCGCAAGGCGTTTGCTGGCCATCGGCGAGCACCAGCGGCAGCGCCGTACCGAATCGAAACTGGTCGGGCGTAGTTGGGAACTCACGACCGTCACCGGCATCCTCGATGAGGCGCTTGCTGGTTCGGGCTGCATCATTAACATCGTGGGGCCGCCGGGCATCGGCAAGAGCAGGTTGGTCCGTGAGACAGCCGCGCTGGCCGGCAGTCGCGGCGTCCCGGTGTACGGCACCTACTGCGAGTCGCATGCCAGCGACATTCCCTTCCACGTAGTGGCCAGGATGCTGCGTGCGGGAACAGGGATCGACGAACTCGGCGCCGATACCGCGCGCACACGGGTACGTGAGCAGTTTCCCGGGGCCGACACCGAAGACCTGCTCTTGCTGGAAGACCTGCTGGGAATCCGCGATTCGGCCATGCCGCTGCCGGAAATAGCCGCCGATGCACGGCGCCGGCGATTGACCGCGCTCGTCAATGCCGGAGCGCTGGAGCGACGGGAAGCAGCGGTGTATGTCATCGAGGATGCGCACTGGATCGATGAAATCAGCGAGTCGATGCTGGCCGACTTCCTGGCTGTCGTGCCACAGATCCCATCGTTGGTTCTGATCACCTACCGCCCGGAATACCAAGGTGCGCTTAGCCGCATCCCCGGTGCTCAAACAGTTGCGTTGCGGCCGTTGAGCGATGGCCAGACCCTCGCGTTAGCGGATGAGCTACTCGGTGTCGGTTCGTCGACAGGCGAATTGGCGGCGCAAATCGCCGGCCGCGCGGCCGGAAACCCGTTCTTCGTCGAGGAAATCGTCCGCGATCTCGCCGAACGCGGGGTGCTGCAAGGCCAGCCCGGCGCCTACCAACGGCGTGGTGACGGCGCGGATGTCGATGTGCCGGCCACGCTGCAAGCCACCATCGGCGCACGCATAGATCGCCTTGGGACCTCGGCCAAACGGACGCTGAATGCCGCGGCGGTCATCGGGGCGCGATTCGACGCCGATCTGCTGGCCGCACTAGTCCCCGACGTGGACGTGGCGCCGCTGATCAAGGCCGAACTTGTCAACCAGGTGAGGTTCGCACCATGTGCCGTGTACACGTTTCGCCATCCGCTGATCCGCACGGTTGCCTACGAGTCGCAACTCAAATCCGTTCGCGCGCAATCACATCGACGGCTCGCGGGAGCGATCGAGGCGCGCGGTCCGGCCGACGAAAACGCAGCGCTGATCGCCGAACACCTCGAGGCGGCCGGGGATCTGCGTGAGGCCTTCAACTGGCACATGCGCGCCGGCTCGTGGTCGGCCTTCCGCGACATGGCTGCGGCGCACACGAGTTGGCGACGGGCTCGACAGGTCGCCGATCGGCTACCCCACGACGACCGTGACAGTTTGAACATGCGGATCGCGCCCCGCACCCTGCTGTGTGCGACCGCGTATCGAGTGGGCGGCAGTGGCGCCGACACCGGCTTCGAGGAGCTGCGTGAGTTGTGCACCGCCGCGGCTGATCGACAATCGCTCGCGATTGGGATGGCGGGCCTGATGACGTGGCAAACGATGAAAGCGAACCGCCGCGAGGCATCGCAGCTCGCCGACGAACTCGTCGAACTGCTCGGGGCGATCGGTGACCCAACATTGACGGTCGCGCTGGTCTATGCCGCAATGATTGCCAAACACGAGACCGCCGAAATGGCCGAAATGCTTCGGTTCGCCCAGCTCGTCATCGACCTCGCCGAGGGTGACCCCGCTAAAGGCAGCCTGATCTTCGAATCGCCCTTGACGGTTGTGACTACCGCGCGCGGCTTCGCCCGATGGTGCTTGGGCATCGCCGGCTGGAAGGACGACTTCGCTCGGTCCATCGCGACGGCGCGCGCGCTCTTGACCGACCCGGGAACGCTTGGGGGCGTCATGTGGTTCACGTACGTCCCCGCGATCCCGTACGGGGTGCTGCTGCCCGATGCGACAGCCCTGCGCGACACCGCGGAATTCTTGTCAATAGCAGAGCAATCGGGTGACGATCTCGCCGTTGACCTTGCTCGAGGAGTTCATGGCCTCGCCCTGGCATATCAGGACGGCCCCGCGCGCGAACATGGCTTCGAGTTGCTGGCCAAAGTGCGGGAGCGCGCCGCGAACAACCTTTTCACCATGACCAATTTGCCGATAGCCGACATCCACATCGCCAGGGAAAAGGCGCGGACCGGCGACACCGCAGGCGCCATCGAATTGGCCCGCTCCGTCGTCGACGACTTATTCAACGCCGGTGGCTCCATCTGGACCGCGCTGGCCACCAGTGTCCTGGTGGAGACACTGCTGCAACGTGGCGGCGAAGGCGATCTCGACGAGGCCGAGAGCGCGATGGATCAGTTGGCGGCTGTGCCGACCGATCCCGGCTTCGTACTGCACGAGATCTCGCTGCAGCGACTCCGGGCGCTGCTGGCCCGCGCCCGCGGAGACGAGGCCGCCTACCGCGCATATCGGGATAGCTACCGCGCCAAGGCGACATCGTTGGGCTTCGAGGGACACATCAAGTGGGCCGAGGCGATGCCATGACGGCGGGCTCTCCGTCGGGGGTCGTGACGTTCCTGTTCACCGACATCGAGGGTTCGACCCGTCGGTGGGAAGCAGACGCGGGCACGATGCGCGCGGCGCTGGCCGCCCATGACGAGGTGTTGCGCGCGGCGATCGACGGGCACGGCGGCTTTTTGTTCAAGCACACCGGCGACGGGGTGTGCGCGGGATTCTCGTCGCCGAAAGCGGCGGTGGATGCGGCGATAGCCGCGCAGCGTGCGCTGAGTTGCCCGTGCGGATCGGGCTGGCGACCGGCGAAGCCGAGTTGCGGGAGGGCGATTACTTCGGTGCGGTGCTCAACCGTGCCGCGCGAGTGATGGCGGCGGGCCACGGCGGGCAGATTCTGTTGGCCGATTCGACGGCGGTTCTGGTCAGTGGAGTAGAACTGGTCGATCTGGGGGCGCGGCGGCTGCGCGATATACCGATGCCGGTCGGGGTGTTTCAAGTACGAGCGGCGGGACTACGCACGGAGTTTCCCCCAGTGCGTGCGCTTGACGTCATCCCGGGGAACCTTCGCCCGCAGGCGACCAGTTTCATCGGACGCGAGTCCGCGGTCGCCGACTTGGAACTGACGGTGCGCAAGCATCGGTTGGTCACACTGACGGGGGTTGGTGGGGTCGGCAAGACCCGCCTGGCTCTCGAGACCGCTGCCCATCTGGCCGATGAATTCCCTGATGGGGTTTGGGTTTTCGAACTGGCTGCCGTCACTGATCCAGCAGTGGTGCCCGATGCCGTCTCGGCTGTGCTGGGCATCATCCAACAGCCCGGGAAGAGCGTGAGCGAGTCGGTGGCCGCTGCGCTGGAGGGCAGAGTGCG
>Ga0318544_10000098_pt1 | contig 15337 bp, 8 predicted proteins | sample GRESIP168b4f25_FD_203480 | JGI IMG/M metagenome (GOLD analysis project Ga0318544, IMG submission 203480) | Tropical soil microbial communities from Luquillo Experimental Forest, Puerto Rico - GRE.SIPMG.168b4f25 | ecosystem: Environmental > Terrestrial > Soil > Tropical forest > Bulk soil...
TCGATCGCGGCGCTGAACCGGACGGTTTCGGCGAGGTTTGGTCGGCATTCACCAAATCCTTCGAGCACCGGGATCTCCGGAGCCCCGGCCGGGTTCTTGCCCAAATAAACCCACAAATTCCCCTGTATCTCACGTATAGGGTAGCTGCGAGTACGGATGCGCGCAGGAGCGAAGGCTTGACCCGGCACCAGCGACGGAATCGTGGTGCAGCGCCCGCTCGTGTCGAATCGCCAGCCGTGGTAGCAGCACTCGATCTCGCTTCCGTCGAAATGACCGGCGCTGAGCGGCATGCCGCGATGCGGACACGGGTCCCGCAGCGCAAACGCCGTACCGGCCGCATCGCGGCCGATCAGGATAGGCTCGCCGAGCATCACCTTTGGCAGCATTGACCTGCGGCGCAGCCGGCGGCTCGGCACGGCGTAGTACCAAGCCTCACGCAGCGGCGCGGCGGCGTCTTCGGGTCGTGCTCGGGCAGGTGGCTCCATGCCTCGCACTATAGCCGCTTTCGGTATACGGCCACCCGTTGCATGCGATCGGCTATCTTCCGGTCGCCACTCGGGCTATTTTCGCGGCAACTCGCTGATGATGAGCCTTTGTAACGCGTTGCCGCCGTGATCCGCGTCATCCGCCATCCTGGTCCCCGGTCGCACCATCCGTCGGGCTCGGTTCTCGCGATGGGCAATTTCGACGGGCTGCATCGCGGACATGCCGTACTGATCGGCCACACGCGCGATCTCGCGCGGGCAAAGGGCCGGCCAGCTGCGGTGCTGACTTTTGAGCCGCACCCGCGCAGCGTGTTCTTCCCTGCCACCGAGCCGTTCCGCCTCACGCCGTTACGCGTCAAGGAGCGCGAGCTGGCGCGGCTCGGCATCGACCTCCTGTTCGTGCAGCACTTCGATATCGCCTTTTCGGCAAAGAGCGCCGAGGACTTCATCGCCGACGTAATTGTTGCAGCGGTCGGCGCCTCGCACGTCGTTGTCGGCTGGGACGCCACTTTCGGCAACCGCCGCCGCGGCAACCCCGAGCTGCTGCGGGCCGCGGGCGTACAGGACGGTTTCGGCGTGACCGTGGTCGAGCCCATACGCGGAGAGGATGAGACCGTCTATTCTTCGACGCATATCCGCGAGCTGTTGAAGGCCGGCAAGCCGCGCGAAGCGGCGGCGCTCCTCAGCCGGTTCTGGGAAATCGACGGCCGCGTCGCGGTTGGCGACAGGCGCGGCCGGACGATCGGGTTTCCGACCGCGAATCTTGGTCTCGACGATTATCTGCATCCAGCCTTCGGCGTTTACGCCGTGCGCGTCTGCGGCGACGGCGCCGACGATCCGCTCGCCGGCCGCACAGTGGGCGGCGTCGCCAATATCGGTTTGCGCCCGACGGTGGGCGGCCTTGTGCCGCGGCTGGAGGCGCATCTTTTCGATGTCGATGTCGATCTCTACGGGCGCCATCTGCGCGTCGCGCTCATCGATTTCATCCGACCCGAGCAGAAATTCGCTGGCCTCGACGCACTGAAGGCGCAAATCGCGGCCGACGCCGCCCGCGCACGCGCCATTCTCGCCACCGCCCCGGGATCGATTTAGCGGCAGGAGAGCGATGCTTGCTCTAATCGCAACGATCCTAAAACCGCCACAATTGTGGGCCATACTCTCGCCTTGTCAAGGATGGCGGTACAATCTAAAGTAGATTTTGCTCCAGATTCGCTGCAGATTGCAGCAAACGTTAATTATCATCTCAATTTTTGATTGTATTGGCAGCCCGATACCAGCGGCACCTTCGTTGACGGGGTTGACGGCCTTCCCCATATTTGCCGCTCGTTTCGGAAAGTGCCGTGTCAATGCCGACGGATTATCGTCCGACCGTCTTCCTGCCCAAGACCAGCTTCCCGATGCGCGGGGATTTGCCCAATCGTGAGCCCCAGATCCTCGCGCGCTGGGAGGAAATCGGGCTCTATCGTCGGCTGCGCGAGGCGTCGAAGGGCCGCGAAAAGTTCATCCTTCACGACGGCCCTCCCTATGCCAATGGCGACATTCATCTCGGCACCGCGCTCAACAAGATCCTGAAGGACGTGGTCAACCGCGCGCAGCAGATGCTCGGCAAGGATGCGCCCTTTGTGCCGGGCTGGGACTGCCATGGTCTGCCGATCGAGTGGATAGTCGAGGAAAAGTACCGAGCCAATAACCGCTCGAAAGACAGCGTCCCGATCGACCAATTCCGCCGCGAGTGCCGCGAGTTTGCGGCGCATTGGATCGAGGTGCAAAGGCGCGGCTTCAAACGGCTCGGGGTCGTCGGCGATTGGGACAACCCCTATACGACGATGGCCTACGCGGCTGAGGCGCAGATCGTGCGCGAAATCGGCAAATTCCTCCTTAGCGGGGCGCTCTATAAGGGTTCGAAGCCCGTCCTGTGGTCGGTCGTCGAGCAGACCGCGCTCGCCGAGGCTGAAGTCGAATATCACGACCACAGATCGACGACCATATGGGTGCGTTTTCCGATCCTGCGCGCCGATCGGCCGTCACTGCGAGGCGCCGCGGCACTGATTTGGACGACGACCCCTTGGACCTTGCCGGGCAATCGCGCGATCGCCTTCAGCGCGGGTGTCGATTACGTCGTCATCCGCGTCGACGCAATGGCCGAGGGCAGTCGCGCCCAGGCCGGCGAGACTTTGCTGGTGGCCGAAACATTGGCGACGGAGGTCGCGGCGCGCGGTGGGATCGATTCCTATTCGGTTATTGACCGTTTCTCCGGCGAGCGACTTGCGGGGACGATGGCGGCGCATCCGCTGCGCGGGCGAGGTTACGATTTCGATGTCCCGCTGCTGGCAGCCGGGTTTGTCGAAGCCGACCAAGGGACCGGGCTCGTACATATCGCCCCCGGACATGGCGCCGACGACTTCGAGCTCGGCCAGGCAAACGGGCTGTCCGTCTCGGACACGGTTTCCCCGGAAGGCGTCTATCTGTCCGATGTACCGCTCTTCGCCGGCCGTTCGATCTACCGCCCGGATGGCAAGCCCGGCGATGCGGACGCAGCCGTGATCGCTGCGATCGATGCTGCCGGAGCGCTGCTCGCCCGTGGCACGTTGGTGCATTCTTATCCGCACTCCTGGCGCTCGAAGGCACCGCTGATCTTTCGCACCACGCCGCAATGGTTCATCAGCCTCGAGGCGAATGGATTGCGGCAGAAGGCCTTGGCAGCGATTGCCGAGACGCGTTGGATACCGCCGCAGGGCAGGAACCGCATCGAGGCGATGGTTGAGAGCCGGCCGGACTGGTGCGTCTCGCGCCAGCGTGCGTGGGGTGTGCCGATCACCGTGTTCGCGCACCGCAAGACCGGCGAGCCGCTGCGCGATCCTGCTGTCGTCGAGCGCGTTGCCGCAGCGGTCGAGCGTGATGGCGCAGATATCTGGTTCAGTGCCGAGCCGGCCCAGTTTCTCGGGAATGCCTACGATCCCGCCGAGTGGGAAAAGGTTACCGATATCATCGAGGTGTGGTTCGATTCGGGCTCGACCCATGCTTTTGTGCTCGAGCAGCGGCCGGAGCTTGAATGGCCTGCCGATCTTTATCTCGAGGGCTCGGACCAGCATCGAGGCTGGTTTCAATCTTCGTTGATCGAGGCCTGCGGCACCCGTGGGCGCGCCCCCTACAAAGCCGTGCTGACCCACGGCTTCTTTATGGACGAAGAGGGGCGCAAGATGTCGAAATCACTCGGCAACGTCATTGCGCCGCAGGAGATCATAGAGCGAAGCGGCGCCGATATATTGCGCGTATGGGCGGTCGGCTCCGATTATACCGAGGATATCCGCATCGGCTCGGAAATCCTCAAGCATCACACCGATGTCTACCGCCGCCTGCGCAATACGCTGCGCTATCTGCTGGGCGCGCTCGACGGTTATTCGGTGGCAGAGGCGGTTGCGGTCGAGGCCATGCCCGAATTGGAGCGCTGGGTTTTGCACCGCCTGGCCGAACTCGACCAACTGGTACGCCGCTCGGTCGAGGCATTCGATTTCCATGGCATGTTCACAGCAGTGCACAATTTCTGCGCAGTGGATCTGTCAGCTTTCTATTTCGACATCCGCAAAGACCGGCTCTATTGCGATGCACCGGATGACGTCCGCAGGCGATCGGTGCGGACGGTGTTCGACCACTGCCTTGAGTGCCTCGTCCGCTGGCTTGCCCCGGTGATTTGTTTCACCGCCGAGGAGGCTTGGCTCGCCCATCATGGTGACGCGCCGAAAAGCAGCGTCCATCTCGAGCTCTTCGCCGATGTGCCACCGACGTGGCGCGACGACGAGCTCGGCGAACGCTGGGCGCGGTTGCGCGATTTGCGTCGCGTCGTGACCGGCGCGCTCGAGCTCGAGCGTGGGGCGAAGCGTCTGGGGTCGAGCCTGCAGGCCGCCGTCGAGCTCTTCATCCCGGCGGTGCTGGCCCAGCAGCTCCGTGATGTCGATCTTGCGGAGCTCTGCATCACTTCGGCAGGAACGGTGCGGCCGGAGCCGGCGCCGGAAGGTGCCTTCACGCTTCCCGATGTTCCTGATGTCGGCGTGCAGGTGTCGGCCGCACCGGGGAATCGATGCGAGCGCTGCTGGAGGGTGCTGCCGGAGGTCGGCCAGGTGCCGAGCCACACCGACCTGTGCCATCGTTGCGCAGTAGTGGCCGGGTGATGCTGGCGCGCGGCCTCGCAACGGCGGTTGTCGTTGTCGTTCTCGATCAGCTGACCAAGGCCGCGATTCTCGCCTCCCTTGCGGGGGACGGGGTCAGCGGGCGCGCAACGATCACCTCGTTCTTTAATCTCGCCCTGACCTACAATCGCGGGATCAGCTTTGGCCTGTTCAACGGCAGCGCCGGGCTCAACGCTCTCGTTTTTTCGGTTGTGGCGATCGCCATTGTCGGGGTCTTGGTCTATTGGCTGAGCCGCGCTTCGAGTCCACTGCTTGCCGTCGCGATCGGGCTCATCATCGGCGGGGCCGTGGGTAATGTCCTCGATCGGGTTCGCCTTGGCGCGGTTGTCGATTTCCTCGATTTCCATCTCGGCGCTTCGCATTGGCCGGCCTTCAACTTGGCCGACAGCGCGATTTGCATCGGCGTCGCGGCAATGCTGCTCGACGGCTTGGTTCTGCGCCGCGAAGCGCATTGAAGAGTTGGGCTACGAGCTTGCTTGTGGTGCGCGAAGCGGATTAAATGGAGGCCGGGGAAGGGTTAGTGCCATGTCTTTTCATTGTCGGTCGCGCAGCGGCCGCCGAGCTGTTTTAGCAGCGAGCGCGCTTTGTTCAGCGGGAGCTTTATTGATTTCGGGGTGCACCGATCTAAAAAAGGCGATCGGCCTCGAAAAGAGTTCGCCCGACGAGTTCGCAGTCGAATCTCGTGCACCGCTCGAGATGCCGCCCGATTTCGACCTGCGCCCGCCGCAGCCCGGCGCATCGCGGCCGCAGGAGAAGAGTTCAAACAAGCTCGCCCGCCAGGTCATCGAAGACGCCGGACCTGGCGAACCGGGTAAGCAGGCTCCCGATTTCCGCCTGCGCCGGTCCGAGGACGGGCTGCCGGATATCGGTGCGCCGAGTGGGCAAGCACCCGATCCGAACGCCCGGGTCGCCGACCAGAGCTTGTCGAAGAAGCTCCTCGATTACCAGAATAGCGGCGATGCAACCGCTCCGGTCGAGAAGCGCGAGACCACGCCGCTCAAGGACGTTTATTGAGCGCATCGATTCGCGTCGGGATCGGCGGTTGGGTTTACCCGCCGTGGCGCGGCGTCTTCTACCCCGCGGGCCTGCCACAGGCTCGCGAACTCGGCTTTGCCAGCCGCCAGGTCACCGCGATCGAGATCAACGGTACGTTCTACGGTGCGCAACGGCCGGCGAGTTTCCGCCGGTGGTACAGCGAGACGCCCGAGGACTTTGTCTTCTCCCTCAAGGGACCACGCTACGCAACACATCGCCGGGATCTCGCGACCGCGGCCCCCTCGGTCGACCGCTTCTTCGCCAGCGGCGTGCTCGAACTGCGCGAGAAGCTCGGCCCCGTCCTGTGGCAATTCGCGCCATGGATGCCCTTCGATGAGCCCGGCTTCAACGCGTTTCTTCAATCGCTGCCGCAGCGCCTCGACAGCCGCGCGATACGCCACGTCGTCGAAATCCGTCACCGCAGCTTCGGAGCGCCCGCGTTTACCGAGCTGTTGCGCCGCCATGGGGTTGCACTCGCCTTCGTCGACGACGACGACTATCCCGCTTTCGACGAGGCGAGCCCACCGGTTACGCGCCCGACGCGCTCGATCGGTGGGCGGAGCGCTTCCACGGGTTGCTGGCACAGGGCGGTCGGGATTGCTTTGTCTATTTCATCAATGGCGCCAAGATTCGCGCGCCCGCCGCCGCCCAGGCTCTCCTGCGAAGACTGTTGGCCGAATAGGGATCCACGACCACGCTGTCGAGCAAATTTACTCCGGCACCAGCAGCAGGTTGTGGGCATCGCCTGCCCGAAACGGCGGATCGACTGCAGCATAAGCCTGCCAATTGGCCTCGGCCATGCCGTGATCAAGAAGAATGCCGAGCATCCGATAGCCGAGCGCATGTAACCGGCGATGAATTGCTTCAGGGTCTCCCTCACCTTCATGACCGGTTTCGAGCACCAGGACGGGGCGATAACGGTCGAGGAGCGCGGCGGCGCCATCGAGCACCCGGCGCTCGTGTCCCTCGACATCGATCTTGACGAGGTCGAGCCGATCGAGGCGACACTCGTCAGCCAGTGAATCGAGGCTGCGCAAGGGAACCTCAAGGGCCTCCTGACCAGCGCAAGCGAACCCGATCCGCGCGGTACCGGTATCGGTGCGCGCCGAGGTCACGACTGGCACGGCAAACCCCACTGCGCCATCGTGGTCGCCGATAGCGCAGCGGATCACCTCGGCCTGTCGGAGGCCATTGGCCGCCAGCGTCGCTTCGAGGGCTGCCGCGCTCCGCGGCCCTGGTTCGATGGCAAGCACTCGCCCCGTCGCACCAACCGCGCGGGCGATTGGCACGGTCCACTCCCCGAGACTGGCGCCGATGTCGACTGCAACCGCACCCGGACGCAGAAAGCCGAGGGCTGCGGGGTGGGCGCGCGGCGGGTGCAGCAGCGCATGTCGCCCGCGGGCATCGAGCGGCGCCGGCACATTGACCAGATCGCCGGTGCGGTGGAGGACAAAGCCACCGGGCCAGTCTCGCTCGAGCCGCGTGAGCAGACGCTTTTCGCGCCATCGCCTGACGAGGCGCGCGCCCGGTGGCTCCGGCTCTCCCGGCGGGCGCAGCTTCCAAAGCGCCTTGAGGAGGGCCATCATGGTGCGCAGATCGCCGTGACCTCTTCGGAGATGTTTGATGAGCATGTTCGATCTAACCGGACGCGTCGCTGTCGTCACCGGCGGCAATGGCGGGATCGGGCTCGGCATGGCCAAGGGGCTTGCCGCGGCCGGCGCCGCTGTCGTCCTTGCGGCGCGCAACGCCGAGAAGGCCGAGGCGGCGGTTGCCGAGCTCGGCGGCAAGAGCGTCTTCATCGCGCTCGATGTCGCCGACGAGGCCTCGTGCCGGGAAATGATCGCGCGGGTGGCGGAGCGGTCCGGGCGGCTCGATGTCCTCGTCAATAATGCCGGAACCTCGATCCGCAAGCCGCCGCAGAACTATACCGCGGCAGAATGGCATGCGGTGCTCGAGACCAATCTGACCGGCGCGTTTCTTTGTTCGCAAGCCGCACACCCAATCATGAAAGGAAGCGGCGGCGGCAAGATGATCAACATCGGTTCGATGTTCGCGTTGTTCGGCTCCGGCTATGCCGCGCCCTACGCCGCCAGCAAAGGCGCGCTGGTCCAGTTGACGAAATCGCTGGCGGTCGCCTGGGCCGAAGACAACATCCAAGTAAATGCCGTCCTGCCGGGGTGGATCGATACTGAGCTAACTCGCGACGCGCGCCGGCAGGTCGCAGGGTTGCACGAACGGGTGCTGGCGCGCACGCCGGCCGGCCGCTGGGGCGTCCCCGAGGATCTCGCCGGCATCGCGGTCTTCCTCGCCTCCGCCGCTTCGGATTTCATCACCGGCGCCGCGATCCCGGTCGACGGCGGATTCTCGGCGATGGGTTGAAGCCGCGGGCGTCATTAATGGACGAGCGGCTCCAGCGCAATCGTGCTGCTATAGTCACCGCGGATCTCGGCGATCGCCTCGGCGAGCTTCGCCCGGATCTCGTCGCGGCACACCGCATCAGGCAGCCTGACGGTGATCTCGCGGCGCACCGTTATGGTCTGGCTCTCGCGGTTCCACTCCGATTGGTAGTGTAGATAGGGATTTTCGACGGTCTTGCCGGTCGGCAGCGAGTTGACGTTCCGCCCCGGCGGGAGGGTCAGCGACAGTACCTCGATTTGGTGTCCAGAAAAACAAGGGGTCGGCGCCGCTTTCGGCAGTGTCCAGGAGCCAATGAGAAACTCGCCCGGACGAACCAGCATCGGGACCCCTTCGGGCGGTCCAAATGCCTTGCCGTCGAGAAATTCCGGCCGCGCTTCGAGCTCGAAGGATGCCGAGAATGCGTAGACGGGGGCGAGGCGATCGCGAGGCGGATCGAACTGGAAACTCGCTGTGCCATGCCAGCCGCGACTTTTGAAATATGTTTCGGCCCACTGTGATTGTCCGCGTGCCTCGACGCTGGCAGCCAGTTGCCGAAGGCTGATCCCGAACGGTCCCGAGGCAACCGTTATTGACTGGCCCGATACGGTGCCGTCGGGCATCAGCTGCGCCGTGGTCTGCAACTTTTCTTCATTTTCGTCGGTCACGACCAGCGGCAGCGTGTCAAGGAAAGCGCTGGGCTCGGCGGCGACCGCGACCGGCTTGCCGTATTCGCTGGCCGTCAATGTCCCGAACGGCGCCACGCCGACGGTCGAATCGGCGTAGAGGTTGAACTCCGGCAGGTAGCTCAGCACGTGGTTGAAGGTGGCGGGGGTGGCCGCTTCCGGAAGCCGGTAGCGATTGCCGTTGTTGATCAGTACCGGCGCGCTCGCGATGCCCTTGGCCGCGAGCAGCGCCTCCAGCACCACGACGTGGTCCTTGCAGTCACCGTAGCCGTTTTCGAGGATTGCGGCCGCGGCATGTGGCTCGTAGCCGCCATTGCCGAGGAAGATCGCGACGTAGCGGACGTGCTTGGATACCCAATCGTAGATCAGATGCGCCTGCTCGCGCCGGTCGGTCGTTCCCGCAGTGATCTCGTCGGCGAGGGCCTGGATGCGCGGCGTCACCGCCGCCTTGCCGTCCGCCATCCGCCGATAGGCGGCCGCCACGGCGGCATAATCGGCAAAGGTCGAGATCGTATATTGCGGATCGGTATCCCATGGCGACAGGGCCGCGGCTGCGGCGGCCGGCGGCAGCGGGTTCCGGTAAACAAAGATGTGCGTCGTGTTGTCTCCGGCTTCCTCGATGTGGTGCTCGACATCGCGCGCCTCGATGTGCGCCGTCATTGCCTTCGGTAAAGTAACCCTCTCCTGCACATCTTCGAACGCCCACTCGCGCTGAAAGACATCGCCGCCAAAGAACTGGCCGGCGAAGGACGGCCTGTGGCTGCGCTTGATCGTGAATACCACGGTGTCTCCGGGCGCGACGTCCGGAAAGACCACAACCTTCTGCTTGCGGTCGGTAAACATCGGCACGCGTGGCGAGCCGGGCGGCGCCTGCGGGAAGATCCGGCTCCGATCGACCTGAAGAACCCTGCCGTCCGTTTTGCGGGTGAAAGCTTCCGCGATCTCTGCCGTTTCGAGACTCTCGCTGTACTCGAGCGTATGCTGGGCGATCTTTTGCGCGGCGCTCTGATTGGTCGCGAGCCTCTCGACATGGAACGTCGTCGTGTAGGTGCCGTCGGCCGCGACGACCTCATCGACGGTCATGGTTTTTACAATGACCGCGGGTTTCGGCGGGGATGTTTCCGCGAACACCCCGCTCGACGCTGCCAACGCAGCGAAAGTCATCGACAGGGCGAGGAGAATACCGTGGCCGCGCACAGCCCGATCTCCACCGGCTGCTTTCCCGGGGATGATGCTATCACGTTTCGATCATCCGATCCGGCTTCAATCGCGGCTTGCTGGCAGCCGGTTGCAATCCGAAATTGTCTCGATTCTTTCTCTCTCTAAATCTGCAGCAAATCAGCAGCGAGATTTCTCCTTAAGGGTGTAATTGCGATAAACGCGAACTCGGCGATCGCGGCCCTACCGGGTCATATGTTCCGCACGCTTGTTTCTGCAGGGAATCTACAGGTGTTAACCATTTACAAAATTACATCTTGCTTGTATAGCACGGAATTCGGCAATTTGCAAGTTCGACGCTTGGTACCCGGTTCGAAGGGCGACCCTCGATCCGATAGGCGTCATTGAGCGCGCGCCCAGCGGGAGTGCATAGCGGCCATTTGGTCAAGCACTCGGCGCGCCTCCTTCGATAACGCGGAAAGCCGCTTGACTACCTGCAAGCGGCACGTTGTAGGCCACGACCGGTTGGGTGAGGCCCTTCAAGGCGAGCGCACCGACCTGTTCGGTTGCGACGCTTCCCCTTAGCGCGACGTTGACGCGCTGACTGAGCAGAATTTGGCCGTCCTTGGCCTCAGCACAAAGACGGGCGGCGACATTGCACACCGTGCCGATCGCCGTATAGCCGGAGCGCTCGGAGAACCCGATCTGGCCGAGCGTCGCATAACCCTGGGCAATACCGGCGCCAAACCCCAGATCGCGGCCACGCTCGCGCCAGTCGGCGATCAGCGTGCCGGCCGCCTCGCGCATCGCCACTGCCATCTTGACCGCGCGCTCGGCTGGGTCCGGGATCGGCACAGGATCGTTGAAGAAAACCATGATCCCATCGCCGGAGAATTGGTCGAGCGTGCCCTCGAACTGGCTGACGAGCGGTCCCAGCGCTCCGTGGTATTCGCGCAGGAAATCCAGCACTTCCTCGGGCTCGGCCGTCTCGGTAAAGGCGGTGTAGCCACGCAAATCGCAGAACACGACGACGATCTCGCGGCGATGGCTTTCGAGGATCTTCTCGTCGCCGTGCGAGACAATGAGTTCGGCCAGCTGCGGCGCGAGAAACCGCTTCAGCCGCCCGACCCGCCCCAGCTCCTCGACCTGTTCGGCGACCCGCGCTTCCAGACCGCGGTTCAGCTCCGCTACTTGATCGGTGCGCTCGTGCAATTCGCCGATCAGCCGCGCGTTCTCCATTGCGATGACCGCTTGCGCGGCGAAATTCTCTAACAGCGCGATTTGCTTGTCGGAGAAGGGCCGCACCTCCTGGCGATAGATCGACAGAACGCCGAGTAAGGATCCGTCTTTGCGTAGCGCTGCCGAGAGAAGGGTGCGGGCGCCACCGAGATCGAGGAGCGCACGACCTTGCTCGGCAGCCCGGGATGTGTCTTCGGCCTCAAGGTCGACGATATGGACCACATTCTCGCCCTGAAGATGCCGTCCAACGTTGGTCCGCGGCGGGAATGTCATCGACGGGTTGCGCCGCCGATGCTCGGCAAAGGCATCGGGTACACCCTGGACCGCCGCGTGTTGAAACTGCTGGCCGTCATAGGTGAGCATGATGCCGAACGCGGCCTCGCACAGCCGCATCGCCTTTTCCAGCATTGCGTCGAACACCGGCGTGAGATCACCGGGCGACGAATTGATGACCTGCAATACCTCGGCGGTCGCAGTCTGCTGTTCGAGCGCCTCGCGCGTCTCGGTCAACAGCCGCGCATTCTCCATCGCGATGACCGCCTGAGCGGCGAAGTTCTGCAGCAGCGCAATCTGCTTGTCGGAAAACGGCCGTACCTCCTGGCGGTAGATCGTGAACGTCCCGACTACGGCATCGTCCTTGCGCAACGGTACAATCAGGCCGGTACGGGCACCGCCAATATCAACCATAGCGCGGTGCATGGGGTTTTTTCCGCTTCGATAAGCCTCATCGTCCTTCATGTCCGCAAAGTGGACGACACGTTCTCCATGGAGCACTCGCTGTTGTCCGCCGCCAGGGCCCGGCTGGTCCGCCGTCGTTGCCAAATACTCGACATACGGAGCGGGCAGTCCTCGCAGAGCAAGGTTGTGGAAGCGCTCGCCGTCGAAACCCACGAGAGTGCCAAAGGCGGCCTCGCAAAGCCGCAGTGCTTTTTCGAGCATCGCGTCGAACACGGGCGCCAGATCGCCGGGCGAGGAATTGATGACCTGCAAGACCTCGGCAGTCGCGGTCTGCTGCTCCAATGCCTCGCGTGTCTCGGTCAGGAGCCGCGCGTTTTCCATTGCAATAACCGCCTGCGCGGCGAAATTCTGCAACAGCGCGATCTGCTTTTCAGAGAATGGCCGGGCCTCCTGCCGTTGGGCGCTGATATAGCCGAGCACCGTCGCTTCCTTGCGCAACGGCACGAACAGCGCGGTGCGGACGCCGGCGATCTCGACAGCGGCACGCCGGATCGGTAGATCTTCATCGGGCACACCAGGCGTGGCGGGATCGGGGACGTGAACGAAGGGTTCTGTGCTCAGCACCCGTCTGAAGGCGGAGGTCGCAGAGAAGCCTTGCCGCGCCAGTGCCTCGTATTCTTGTGGATATCCACGCGTGGCGACCGCGCGCAACTGCTCGCCGTCCCAAAGCACCAACGAGCCAAGCGGGGCGCCACAAAGGGTGTGTGCCTTTTTTAATATTGCTTCGAACACCGGGGTGAGTTCGCCCGGCGAAGAGTTGATGACCTGCAACACCTCTGCGGTCGCGGTCTGCTGCTCCAAGGCCTCGCGCGTCTCATTAATGAGGCGAGCGTTCTCGATTGCGATTACCGCCTGCGCCGCGAAATTTTCGAGAAGCGCGATTTCCTTATCGGAAAACGGTCTGACTTCTGTCCGCGCCGCGCTGATGGCGCCGAGCAGCACGCCATCTTTGCGCAGCGGCACCCATAGGACACTGCGTGTTCCGGCAATGTCGACCACCGCCCTGACTGACGGCGCGCCCGCTCGATACGCCTCGCTCTCGGCTAAATCGGCTGCCTGTGCAAAGCGGACCCCAGCCAGCAGCTGCGCCCTAAGTTCGCCGGGAGCCGGGCGGTTCGGCTCACGCGCGATCGCTGCCACTGCTTCAGGCAGGCCGTGTGTCGCGACCGCCCGGAAATACTCGCCGTCGTAAAGCTGTAAGACGCCGCGGTCGACGCCACAAATCGTGTGCGCCTTTTCCAATATCGCATCGAAAACCGGCTGAAGATCGCCGGGCGAGGAATTGATGACCTGCAGTACCTCGGCGGTCGCGGTCTGCTGTTCCAGCGACTCGCGCGTCTCGGTCAACAGCCGCGCGTTCTCCATTGCAATGACTGCTTGCGCCGCGAAATTCTGCAATAGCCCGATCTGCTTGTCAGAAAATAGTCGCACCTCCTGGCGATAGATAATAAAGGACCCGAGGAGCGTACCGTCCTTACGCAATGGCACCGCAAGCATCGTTCGCGCACCGCCCAACTCTACCATCGCTCGGCGGACCGGTTCACCGGAGCGGTAGGCGTCGTCGTCCTCGCTATCTGCTATTTGCACTACATTTTCGCCGCGCCGCAGACGGCTGTTGGCGGTACTAGAGGTCTCCCGATGCGGTCCTCGTGTCAAAAACTCCGCGAACGCCGGTGGGACGCCGCGGAGTGCAGGCACTTGTCCAATCTCTCCGTCAAAGGTCCAAAGAACGCCGAATGCAGCCTCGCACAGCCGCATTGCCTTCTCTAGGATCACATCGAATACCGGAGCGAGATCGCCGGGCGAGGAGTTTATGACCTGCAACACCTCGGCGGTCGCGGTCTGCTGTTCCAGCGCCTTGCGCGTCTCGGTCAACAGCCGCGCGTTCTCGATCGCGATGACCGCCTGAGCGGCGAAGTTCTGCAGCAGCGCGATCTGCTTGTCGGAAAACGGCCGGACCTCCTGGCGGAATGCAGTGATGAAGCCGATGACTACGTCGTCCTTCAGCAATGGCACCATCGCCACTGTGCGAATCCTGCCGAGTTCACTAGCACGCCGGAGTTGTGGCGGCGCATCTTCCAAGAAGGACTCGTCTTGGTAGTCGAAAATGTGGACTATCTGCTCGCCACGAAGCAGGCGCGCCGCTCCACTGCCGTCGGGCGGACGCATCGGACCGAACTGCCGCATGGCCTCTACGAAAGCCGGCTCGCCGTTTGCTGCGACGGTGCGGAACTCTTCGCCCTCCCGGATAACCATGACCCCGTGCGCGGCCCCGCACAGGGTATGCGCCTTTTCCAACATCGCGTCGAACACGGGCGCAAGGTCGCCGGGCGATGAATGGATGACCTGTAAGACCTCGGCAGTCGCGGTCTGCTGCTCCAATGCCTCGCGCGTCTCGGTCAACAGCCGCGCATTCTCCATCCCGATGACGGCCTGCGCTGCAAAATTCTGTAATAGAGCGATCTGCTTGTCGGAGAACGGGCGTACCTCGCGACGGAAAGCAGTGATGGCGCCCAGCAAAGCGCCGTCCTTGCGAAGCGGCACCCCCAGCAGGGTGCGGACTGCTTGGCTGTCCATGTTTGCCCTATAACCCGGGTGCTCGCGGTAGGCGTCCGTCAGCCGGACGTCGGCAATGTGGACCAGCGCTTTGCCTTGAGCCAGCTGCTCTACTGGGGCATCTCCGCCGGGACGCACCGGAAACGAAATTTCGCTGAAGTCCGGTACGCCATGGCGCGCCAGTACCCGGAACTGCTCGCCGTCGAAAACCCCCAGACCGCCGAACTCCGCACCGCAGAGAGCATGCGCTTTCTCCAATATCGCATCGAAGACCGGAGCGAGGTCGCCGGGCGAGGAGTTGATGACCTGCAATACCTCGGCGGTCGCGGTCTGCTGCTCCAATGCCTCGCGCGTCTCGGTCAACAGCCGCGCGTTCTCCATCCCGATGACCGCCTGCGCCGCGAAGTTCTGCAACAGCGCGATCTCTTTGTCGGTGAACGGCCGTAATTCCTGCCGCTGGGCGCTGATATAGCCGAGCACACGGTTGTCGTTGCGCAGCGGAACGGCCAATAGGCTGCGGACGCCGGCGATTTCGCGCAGGGCGTGCCTGATCGGGTGGTCCGATGCAGAAAGTGGTAGCGCTAGCGTATCGGCGACGTGGACGAAGGGTTCTCCCTCCAGTAGCCGATCGAACAGTGGGGACCCGCGCGCCGGGAAACCTTCGCCCGCCAATGTATCATATTTTGCGGGGTAGCCGCGTGTCGCGACGGCGCGCAGGTGCTCGCCGTCGTAGATCACCAAGGAGCCCAGCGGCGCACCGCAAAGCGTGTGCGCCTTCTCCAGCATTGCGTCGAACACCGGGGTGAGGTTGCCGGGCGACGAGTTGATGACCTGCAATACCTCGGCGGTCGCGGTCTGC
>Ga0318544_10000127_pt1 | contig 14173 bp, 11 predicted proteins | sample GRESIP168b4f25_FD_203480 | JGI IMG/M metagenome (GOLD analysis project Ga0318544, IMG submission 203480) | Tropical soil microbial communities from Luquillo Experimental Forest, Puerto Rico - GRE.SIPMG.168b4f25 | ecosystem: Environmental > Terrestrial > Soil > Tropical forest > Bulk soil...
TCATCGACGTTCAGCCGTCTACGCTGTCTCGCCACGTCCCGCTTGTTCGCATCGGTTGCACCGTGTTCCGTGTCCAAATCCGTGACCACCACACCAGCCAGGAACGTATCACCGGTGCACGATACGCACGCCACGGGCATGCAAGATGCGTCCCCGAACCCATTGTGGGTTGCAGGGTCGACGTGGTCTTCATCGCGGGCCGCGCCAAGGCAAGATGTACGGAGTGAGTTGGACGAGGTATGACGGCAGGGCGCTCGCTGACATAACTCTTCCAGGCGGCGCCCTACGTGCTGAGCTCGAAGACTATATCCGCCTGCGCAATCCACATTTCACCGACATTCGGCTAGAGCATGCAACCGCTACCGAGGGCTATCACACCAGCGTTCGGCGGCCGATCGGCTGCTGGCCGAGGGCAAGAGCACTAGTGGTTGACTGATTCAATCCCAGTATCGCGCACAAGCGTTTGCGCAGTTCAAAGACTATACCTAGACTTGCTATCTAAGTTTCGTGCCCATAACATGCCCAATCCGTTAGGGCAGGTGGGGTCGATATGGCCATGCCAACGTAGACCTTCCCGTTCGGTTAGGTGATCTTGTAGACCTGCTTTTGAGCACGCCATCGACCGAAATCTAGCTGCCGGCATGGGCGGCGCGGCAGCCCCAGAACGTTTTCATCAAATGATGGCAGCGAATTTGTGAAGGGCACTTCAAGTCAGAGGTCCAGCCACCATGACCACACGAGTCACGCTGGACGAGCTGCGCCGTCTGCGAGCCCAGCGACACCGCCTCGCATCAACATGTATGCCACGTGAATGGGCGGATGCCTAGAATGACATGCACTGCAGTGACGGTCCAGCAAACGGTAGACGGGACACCCGGTGGGGTCTTCAACCGGCCTATTTGATGTCGGCGGTCAGCGGCTGGTCACTCCGCCGATTCGGGGGCGGGCGGGCGAGCTGAAACTGATCGGCGCACTGGTTACGGCGGTGGCGAAGGGCCGCGGCGGGGTGCTGGTCATCGATGGCCCGCCCGGCATTGGCAAGAGCCGCCTGCTAACCGAGGTGTGCACGCTGGCCGACAAGTCCGGGGTGCGCACCCTGTTCGGCGAGGCGTTCGAGTACCAGCAGACGGTGCCGTTTTTCTCGCTGTTCATGGCCACCCTGCGCGCCGATCCCCCGGTCGGGGATGCCGAGGCGTTGCGCCGGCTGGGCGGCTCGGCCGATCTGCGCTACTGGGTGGTGCACGATCTGGCGGACGCGATTCACGCGGCGGCCGCGGAAACTCCGCTGGCGATCCTGTTGGAGGACATTCATTGGGCCGATAACGGCGCGCTGTTGGCGCTGCGGTCGCTGGCCACCGCGCGCCCGGATCTGCCGGTGTTGTGGGTGTTGACCGCGCGCACCGGGGCGGGCGGGCCGGCGGTGCAGGAGACCTTGAGCGTGCTGCAACGCGCGGGTGCCACAGTGGTGCGGGTTGCCGCGATGGCGGCGGGCGCGGTGGCCGATATGGTCTGCGACGCGGTGCGGGCGAAAGCCGATGCGTCGCTATTGAGTCTGGCCGCTAAGGCGCACGGAAATCCGTTTTTGGTCAGCGAGCTTGTCGGGGGTTTGGGCGAGGAGGGCCGGCTCGATGTCTCCGGTGGGCGTGCGATGGTCACCGGTGACGGGCTGCCGCGCCGTTTGGGCGTCGGCATGCAGCAGCGCCTGGACCTGTTGTCAGCCGGTGCGTCAGAGGTGGTGCGGGTGGCCGCGGTGCTGCCCGACCGGTTTTCGGCTGGGCTGTTGGCCGCGATGCTGGATCGCCAGCCGTCGTCGTTGCTGTCGGCCGTCGAGGAGGCGGTGCGCGCGGATCTGCTGGTGGAAGATGGTGAGCGGTTGAGGTTTCGGCATGACTTGCTGCGCGAGGCGACCCGGCAGGCCTTGCCGCAGTCGCTGCGGCGGGCGATGGAGCGCCAATCGGCGTCGGTCATGCTGAGATTGGGCGCGGCCCCGGCCGAGGTGGCCACCCAGCTGGCCCGCAGCGCCGAGCCGGGAGACGCCGAGGCGATCAGCGCGCTGCGCCAAGCCGCGCAATCGGTGGGCCGCGGCGATGCCAGTGCGGCCGCCGACTTGAGCAAACGCGCGTTGGAGCTATTGCCCGCCGATGATGCGGAGCACGGGTCACTGGTCGCCGAAACGGTCGGATTGCTCAACCGGGCCAGCCGCTATGGCGAGGCCGAAGAGTTGGCCGTTGCGGCGCTCTCGGAGGCGTCCTCGCCCGAGGACGAGGCCGAGATCCGCCTGCGCCTCCCGACGCTCACCCGACACAGCACCCAGCGGCGTGTGGAGGAGAGTCGCCGCGCGCTGCAGTTGCGCGACATCAGCGAGGTCACCCGGGCACGGCATCTGGCCTGGTTGGCCTACAACCTGATGTTGCAGGATCATGCTGGGCGAGCCCGGGAGGCAGCCGACGAGGCAGCGGCGGCCGCGGCATCCACCGGTGATCTCGAGTCCAAGATCCTGGCCGATGTCACCCTAGCTCGTCTCGACTGTGCGGAGGGGTACGCGGGCCGCGCGCTGCGCGGCCTCGAGGAGCTTTGCGCGCTCGCCCGCGCGAGTGATACGACCGCAGCTCATGACCTAGCCGCACAGCACTATGCGCTCCTGCTGGCGGTGGCCGGCCGGTTGGACGACGCGACCGCCCAAATCGCTGAGGGAACCGAGCACGCCCGCCGGGAAGGCAACGCGATGGCCCTCGATATGTGGGCCATCTTTGGTGGGTTGGTCCACCTCGCTGCGGGTCGGTTGACTGCCGCCCGCGCCGCGGTTGAGTCCCTGCCGCCGCCACAGCCGACAGGCGTGACCGAGCTGGACATGCTGCGCATGGTGATTCTGGCCGACGTGGCGGCGCGTACGGATGACCGAAACTTGTTGCAGCAGATGGTCAATGCCGCGCGCAACGCCTACCCCACCGGCTCATATCATGGACGTTGTGCAGCGGCGCATGTGCTGGCGCTGGCGGCGTGGCAGCGCGACGATGTCCATGATGCGATGCGCTGGCTCGGCGGCGACATCACCCTATTCGGACCACCACCCACGCCCCAGGTCTTAGATCGGGTGATCTTGGCTGCCCGGGTGGCGTCGGCGGCCGGCGACGCCGGCCTGCGCGCACGGGTCTTGCAGGCCACCGAGGTGCTGGAGCGTGAGCGGCCACCGGTGCCGGTGTTCGCGGGGGTCGCCAGGTATGCCCGCGGGATCCTCGAGCGTGACGCCGCAGCATTGGTGGCTGCCGCGGGGTTGCTTGAATCGTCGTCGCGGCCGCTTCTTTACGCCGCGGCCGCCGAGGACGCCGGCGCTGAACTCGCGCACATCGACCGCACAGATGAGGCGGTTGATCAGCTCAATGCCGCGTTCGACACCTACACGCGCCACGAGGCGTTCGCCGATGCACGCCGGGTGGGCCGCCAGTTGCGCCGGTTAGGTGTGGAGCGGCGCATCGTCAGCCAACATCGGGCGAAAACGGGCTGGGACAGCCTCACCGACTCAGAGCTCAGGGTCGTCAACCTGATCGCAGGGGGCGCGAGCAACCGTGACGTTGCCACGCGGCTGCACCTCTCCCTGCACACGGTGAAATACCACGTCCACAATGCGTTGGCCAAGCTGGGCATCAAATCCCGTGCCCAGTTGACGCAGTTCGTACGCGGCTCTGATTGACCAGCTCCGGTTAGATACCGGGCCCGCCTAGCACCCGATCCACACCGCCCTAAACACCAATCCTCGGGCGATGGTCCTGCGCTGCCCACGCGACGACCGTTGTAATCGTCAACAAATCACGTGACTAGAGCGACTGCCCGCAGTTCGGAATCAGCGGCTGCTCTCGTCGAACAATCAAGGAGAACCATCCAATGATGACCAACCCGTTCCAGAGGAAGGCCTACGACGCGGTCGCGGCCGCACTTCCCTTCGCGATTGATCCCGCGAGGATCACCGTGGAGCCCGGGGTGTCGTACCTGCCGAGCCCGGTCAAGCTGCACGACTACGCCGCCGGTGTGATGGCCGCGTTCGGCTCGGTGGTCGAACATCTCGGCCGCGTTCGCGGGCTACCGGCCCAGACCATGACCCTGAACCGCCGGCTGTGCGGGTTTCATCTCAACGAGCTGCAGACCCAATTCCTCAACGGCTACTCGGTCATGATGGACACCTGGCCGATGGCCGCCGACAACGGGACCTATCGCACGAAGGACGGGCGTTATGTGCAGATGATCGGGCTTTTCCCGCACTTGGCTCTTGGGCTGACGGCCCATCTGCAGTGCGCGAACACCCCGGAGGCGATCCAGGCGGCGGTCGAGAAGTACACCGCACAGCAACTCGAGGATGAAGTCGCTCAGCTCAACCTGGCGCTGGGCATCGTGCGTACCCCGCAGGAATGGCTGGCCCACCCGCAGGGAGCAGCGACGGCCAAGCTGCCCGTGTTCGACATCGACCAACAGGGCAGCACCAAGAAGCGCGTGCTGGGCACCGCCAAGTATCGCCCGCTGGAAGGCGTGCGGGTGGTCGACCTGACCAACGTCGTTGCCGGTCCCACCGCCGGGTTTGTGCTGGCCGAGCAGGGCGCCGATGTCATCTACGTCCATCCGCCCCGCGGTGACTGGGTTACCCCGATCTGGCTGAGCGTCAACTGGGGCAAGAAAACAATCCTGACCGACATCAAGAGTCCCGACGGGAAAAAGCGCTTCATCGACCTGCTGGCCAGCGCGGACGTGCTGATCAGCAGTCAGCGGCCCGGTGCGCTCGACCACCTCGGTCTGAGCGAGGCCGAGCTACGGGACATCAATCCGAACCTCGTGTACGCGGCCGAATCGTGGGCCCCGCCCGGTACGCCGTGGGCTCTGCGTCGGGGATTTGAGCAGATTGCGCAGGCGGTCACCGGCACCATGCACGTGCATTCCGAGGGTCTGGGGCTGGAGGCTCCCACCGTGGTCCCCGCACTGATGAATGACCACCTCACCGGCTATCTGCTGGCCATTCCGGTGGTGGCGGCGCTGGCCGAGCGGGAAGAGAAAGGTGGTTTCTGGCGCGTCGACAGCTCGCTCACCCGTACGTCCATGTTGGGCAACGAGCTCGTCGGGTCGGTCGATGATGAGCCCTACGCGCCGGTCACCGTGCAGGACCTCATCGACTACGGCGTGGACCAGGACAGCCCGTGGGGCACCTTCACGCGGTTCACTCCACCGGTGGCGTTCAGCCATACGCCGTCGATGGCGGTGCGCGCCCCCGCCTGGCCGGGCACTGACCCCGACACCATCGGGTGGACAGCGAACCCGGCCGGCGACGCGCCACCGCAGATGCCGCACTACCCGTCGAAGTTGGCGCGCGAGGGCCGCATCCGCAACTTGGCGCCGAACTTCGGCATCGAGGATCGCGGTGATGGCGGCGGTGTCGTCGGCCTTGTTTCCAAGCCGGAGGCGCTCGAAGCCCAGCTGAAGAAGTACGCAGCAGCCCGCGTCTAGGCCTCAAGCACCTGGGCCGGAGCCAGCGCCAGAACTCGGCCAGCCGAGTTCTTGCGCTGAGCCTCCGCGATCGCCACACCCGAAAACACGCTTCCTGCCAAGGAATTACAGAACCGCGGCATCGAAGAAACACAACTGAATAGACCACACCAGATTGAAAGGAATCATCATGACCAGCAACACATTAGACACACAGAAGACGGACGCGATTAAGCCGCCGATTACGCGGAACTTGACAGCTGCGCCCGATGTTAACCAGGATTTCCGCAGGCTGCTAGACGGTGTCGGGCTGGATGCGAAGGACACCGGCGGCGAGGTCACATTCACCGGTGCAGATCCCATTCTGCCGAGCAAGCACCGCCTGGGCGCCATTATGGCGATGGGCATGATGGGCCCGGCGGTGGCGACCCAAATCCTTTACCGCATGCGCGGCGGTCCGGCACAAGACCTTTCGGTGGATTTGCGCAAGGCCGTCGCGCATATCAACCCGATTTATTTGTTCAAACCCACCACCGGCGGTTACCCCCTGCACTCGCCGCTCTTGACGCCGAAATACGCTCCCATGGAGTTCACTCTCTACCCCACCAAAGACGGCCGCTGGTTTCTGCCCACCGCTGTCTATCCCGACATGTGGTTGGGGTGGGCCGGCCTGCTCAAGAGTGGTTTTGACGTCGAGTCCGTTAGGCAAGCGATCTCCCAGTGGAACGCGTTGGATCTCGAGAACGCGGCGGCCGAGCGCGGCATGCTCGGTACGATTGCCCGCACGCCGGAGGAATGGTATGCCCACCCGCAGGGGGCGCTGCTGGCTCAGACGCCGATGATCGAGATCATCAAGATCGGTGACAGCGACCCGGAGCTTCCCCCGCTCACCAACCCCAAGCGGCCGCTTTCCGGCATCAACGTCGCCGCGTTCACTCACGTGATCGCGGGCCCAGTCGTCTCGCGCACGCTGGCCGAGCAGGGTGCTCAGGTCCTGGATTTCGCCCGTCCAGCGCTGGAAGTCGGTGCGTTCATCGAAGACATACACGTCGGATTCCGCTCGACATACATGGATCTGAAGCAGGAGTCGTACCTTGACAAAGCCGTCGAGCTGCTCCGCGACGCGGACGTGATGGTCGAGAATTTCCGCGGCACCAGTATCGCCGACTTCGGGTTGTCCCCGGAGGAGGTCGCCAAGATTCGCCCGGGCATTATTTACGCTTCGCTTCACGGGTACGGTCACGAAGGCCCCTGGAAAGGCCGCGGTGCCTTCGACATGGATGCCAACGTCGCCACCGGCTACGCCGCGCTGGAGGGAACCGAGGACAAGCCTCAGCTGCCGCCCACGATCATTCTCAATGATTACCTGGCCGGCTACTTGACCTCGCTCGGTGTGTTAACCGCGCTGATCCTGCGGGCCAAGCACGGCGGCAGCTATCACGTCCGGACATCGCTGTCGCGGTTTTCCATGTGGTACTCCGAGTTGGGCGTCTTCGACGGGGCCTACGTCGACGACACCATCAAGCGACCCGAGCATCAGCCGATCGCGCCAACGGGTTTCGAAATCAACGGCGCCTTCGGCAAGCAGGTCCGCCTCGAGCCCGGCATCACCTACTCGAAAACCCCCGGCTACTGGGAGGTGCCCGGTCACCCGACCATCGTTCCGCTGGGCGCATCTGAGGCCAAGTGGCTCCCGTCATACTGAGCCCAAACGCCAACGCGTCGATGTTGGGGCCTGTCGGGTATCCGCCACCAGCAGGCCCCAGATCGGCGCTTTACGGGTTAGCCAATCCCCAAGATAATTGCCCGCACTCGCTGACTGCGCAGCCCAGGGTATCGGCCAGATTGGACAGGGCCGCGTAAGTCCGGCGACCGCTGACCAGGACTAACCGGCCACAGCGAACCTGTATCTTTCGTTGGTTTCCGTGACCACCAGCATCTGCCGGTCGCGAACAAACCGCAGCAGCGTGTCCATCGTGGAGCGGCCGGGCTGGTCGGGCAGACCGAGCGCGCGGGCCACCGCCACCGGCACCACGCCGGGATGGGTGACCGGGGCCAGATCGACATACCACACGCCCTCACGGAACTCCGCTGCGATGCGAGCAGCGATCTCAACGGCGAGACGAGTCTTGCCGGCACCACCGGCACCGGTCAGGGTCATCAGCCGGTTGTCGACGAGCAGCTTCTCCAGGTCAGTCATCTGTGCGCCGCGGCCCACAAAGCTGGTGAGCTGCACCGGAAAGTTGTGGGAGACAGCGGTCTTTGCGGTGCAGAGCGGGGGGAAGTCGTTGCGCAGGTCGGGATGGCACAACTGCACCACCCGCTCAGGGCGAGGCAGATCGCGCAGCGGGTGAGTCCCCAAATCGGTCAGCCACGCCCCGGCCGGGAGCCGATCGACCACCATGTCCTCGGTCGCGCCCGACAGCACCGTCTGTCCGCCGTGCGCCAAGCCACGCAGGCGCGCGGTTCGGTTGATCGTCGGGCCGATGTAGTTGCCCTCGTCGCGCAACTGCACATCGCCGGTATGCACCCCGATGCGCAGCCGGATCGGCGCCAGCGGCGCCCGCTGCAACTCCAGAGCACACGCCACCGCATCGGCGGCGCGGGCGAACGCGACCACGAAACTGTCACCCTCGCCTTGTTCGACAGGGCGCACCCCGTCATGGGCGGCGATGACATCGGAGACGGTTCGATCGAGGCGAGCCACCGCCGCCGTCATCTCCTCAGGTTGGGTCTGCCACAGCCGCGTGGAGCCCTCGACGTCTGCCAGAAGCAGCGTCACCGTTCCCATCGGCAAAAGCCCGCTCACGCCCAGCTCGCTTCAGTTCAATGGTGTTTTCCGCGTGGCCCTCATGCTAGCCAGCACGCGGCGAGTACGAGCCCAAAGCATCGGCGGAAGCGTGTACTCCTGCCGGGTTGTCATGCGGATTTACGCTCCGAGCCAGCGGACGCGCGGCCTCATCTTTACCGGGGTTTGTCGGATCGAAGTTCGCGCTGACCGCCCGGTCAATGTCCTGTGCCGCTGCCGAACTACGATCCTGCGTGTGCTCGTGCCCGGTGAAGTGATTTCCTACCTGGAAATGTGCCGTGAGGAAGGGGTCAACCTACAGCGCGGCATGAACTTCGGCAGCAGCGGCCGGCCCAGCGTGATTCTGATGAGTCGCCGGCCGGGCGCACCTTACGATGACCGCGTTGAAGATGATGGTGGTCAATGTTGTGAACCCCCGGCCCCACGCCCATTGCGGAACTATCCGGTGAAGCGGCGCGACACGTACTACTCGTACCGGTAAGTCTGCATATTCAATTTCCGCATATTCGGTCCCATTCGGCGTCATCGTCAAGGACGTGGAGGCCCGCGTTATGGCGGACCCATGATCAGGATGCCCGGCTCAGGGGGCGTGGCGGGCTCGGGCGAGTAGTTGCTCGAGTCGTTGCTGGCTCCCGGGCGTGAGTCCGATGTCGTGCGTGCTTGGCCAGTTTTCGACTTCGGCCAATGTTTCGTCGCACCAGCGTATGCGAAGCAATAAGAACTCACCATAGAAGGCCCATACGGCTCGGTGAGGTGAAGCCACTGCGGGAAGGCCCCCCAGCGGTCAGCAGCTCTTCAACGAGCGCTGCGCCTTCGGCGCGTAACTGACGGGCTTGACGCGCCGTCGTCTCAATGGCCGCGCGCAACTCCCTCGTGGTTCCCTCCGGGAAGCCCGAGGGACTTGTAGTGGGAAGTCGTAGGCGGTTCGACCAGATAGCTGACAATAGTCGAGATAGCCTGCCTGCCGCGGTCGCTTCCCTGAAAAGTTTTATGGGCCTCGCTGCTGTCCCAGGTGATGACGAATACGAAGCTATCAGGATCCTCGACACCCTGGAGCATTTCGACGTGGTGGCAGCCGCGATCGCTAGCGAGGATCTTCGCGTACGCATGGGCTTCCTTGACGAAGGTTGCAAGCCGGGCGCTCTTCACCTTGAGCCGGGCGATTTCGCTAACGCTCACCGTTTGTCCTTTCCGTTCACTGGACTAGGCCGGTCACGCGGTGGGTGTGAGGCTACGCCGCGGTCTCCTCGGCTGGTTCTGTGCCGCGGCTCACGGGGGCGGCTGATAGATCTCGTCGGCGGCTATTGAGGCGAGGCCGAGTTCGGCCGCGACCGCGTCGATCCCTTGCTGCGCGACGTTGAGGTCCACCAGGCCGTCTGGGGTGAAGAACGGGCCGATGTAGCGTTCGTAATACTGTTGCACTTCGTCACGCGTGAGCCGGTCGAGGAACGAGGCGATGTAGTCGACGGCCAGGCTGGGTTGTTCGGCGATCGTCTGCAGGGCCCGATTGTTGGCCCGCACGAGCGCCTGCAATGCGGGGCTGTCCAGCGGGATATGAACAGGGTCCACCGCGACGCCCACGGTGGGAATCTGGATGTGATCGCCAACCCAGGCCAGCACGTGGAACCCTTCTTCCTCGGCAACTTGTTCGGGGGAGAACGTGGTGCCGACACAGGCGGCGTCGATCGAGCCGTCCCTAAGGCGCCGCAGGTCCATCTGGTAGTTAACCGGTAGCCGCACTACACATTCCAGGTCGCGGTCGGGGTCCAGGCCGTGTTCGCGCAGGACGATCCGGGTGAACCAACCGGGGGCGGTTTGGCCGGGGTGGACCGCCACGCGCCGCCCGCGCAGATCAGCCATCGATGTCACATCGGCGTTGCCGAGAAACCAGAACAGCGGACGATGGGTGTTGACGCTGAGCACTTGCCAGCCGATGCCGCCTGTCAGTCGGTGCAACAGAGCCCGGCCCAGACCAATCGACGCGCCGCGACGCAGACGTTCCGGGTCCCAGCCAATCCCGTTGTGGATGGCGACGTGGACACCCTCATCCTCGTAATAGCCCTCCTGGTCGGCGACTTGGGCGACCAGTTCCTCGTGGACACCACGCTCGACATAGGCCAGATCGATGGTCCGCATGGCCAAAACCCCTTCCCCAATCTGATGACTTCGGTCGCGGCGGAACCTGAGGACCACCCCGCACTTGACCAGCCCGGCTGGAACTGGCTAGAAGAGGCCTCGGCGGGAGCCGCTGTCCAAGTCGATTGTTGCGCCATGCAGTGCGTCGGCTTCGGGGGCCAGCAATTGAGTTACTGCCCAGCCGATCTGGTCGGGCGTGGTCAGCCGACCCAGCGATGTCTGGGATCGGTATTCATCGAGGACGGTCTCGACGCTGACGCCGCGCGCCTGGGCTGCCGTGCCGGCGAACCGACGGAGGCGCTCGGTTTCCAAGGCACCCGGAGCGATCATGTGCACGGTCACTCCCTTTGGTCCGTACGCGTCGGAGAGTTGGCGAACGAGGTTGGCCAATGCAGCGTTGGTGACACCGGCCGCGGAGGTTTGCGGCGTGGGTTCTGAACCGAAAAGGCCGCCGATGGCGACGATCCGGGCGCCCTCGACAAACCGGTCCTCAACAGCGCGGATGAGGCGCAGCAGTCCGCCGAGCTTCAGCGACACCGACCGGCCAAGGGCATCTGGGGCGATCGTGGCCAGCGGTCCGGCTGGCGGTACGGCCGCTGTCTGGACCACCATCCGGACGGGCCCGGACACTGCGGCGGCGATCGCCGCGCCTGACGAGTCATCACCGATGTCCGCGACGCATACAGTGATCCCGTCGTCGGTTGCGCTCAACTGCTCGAGGCGTTCACAATCGCGTGCCACGGCGACCACGGGCACCGCGGCTTTGCGCAGCCGCGCGACGATGGCGGCGCCGACCTCGCCGGTGGCTCCGACGACAACGGCTTGCGCGCTCGGGCTCACCGGTGGGCCTCCGCGCGGGCGCGCACGTCATCACGGCGGCGGACGCTGGCGGGCGCGCCACCGATGGCCAGCAGCCGGGCCGCGTCCGCGCCGATCCCCCTGCTCGTGCCCGTGATGAGAGCGAACCGGCCGCCCCGCTGAACATTCGTCATATGGACCTCCGTTGAGTTGTGGAACTGCCCGACGTAGATGAGCGGTCACCCGGTAGATGTGCCGCCGTCACCGGCCAGCGCCCCGCGCAGCACCACGGCGACGGTTTCGCGCAGTAGATCGGCCGCGCTCCGGTCGAGTACGAGCGGCAGTTCCGAGGTGAGCAGCCGCTCCTGGGCGCCGCGGACGATGACGCTGAGCAGTTCGGGCGGCGTGCTCAGCGCGCCGCGCCGGTAGCCAGCCTGGAAGAGGTCGTCGATCCGCCGGTACACCACCTCTTCGATGCGCTGCTCCACGTACGACCTGAGCATCGGATCGCCGCGGCCCGAGAGCAACTGGGGGGCGCGGATCCGCGACAGCTCGCCCCCGGCCGCGATCAGGAAACCCTCCACCTGGTGCTCGAAGGGCTCGCCGACCGAGGCCCCGGCCGCTTCCGAGAGCGCGTTCTCGATCCGGCCGAACTGCCGGTCGAGCACCGCCGCGAGAACGCTGCGCTTTCCGGGGAAGTACCGGTAGATCGTCTTCTTGCTCATGCGGAGCTCTTGTGCGAGGTCGTCCATGCTGGTGCGACTAAAGCCGGCGGTGAAGAAGAGCCGTTCGGCTGCGTCGAGCACCAGCTCGGCTACGTCCGGGTTGGCCAAGCTGGAAACTTCAGAAACTGTTTGAGTTTCCATAGTGCAGAGCTTACGCCGCCCCAGATTGCGCGGTCAAAATGCCGCTCGTCGCGCTCGAAATACTCGCGCCGTGTGGAGCCGAATCTCAGTCGGACCGGGCACCAACTACCGAATTATGGTGTTAGACAGACTGCGCACCGTCAGGTTGGGTCGGAGGAGTGGTTGATTCATCTGATGCAATATGCGGTAGTTGAGCATGGATAACCGCTGATATCCACGAAATCCGCGACGTACCGTGTTCCGACACGTGCTCGGGTATCCGCCTCCACACTGTCGCTGCATTCGTGCAGATCGATAGAGTGGAGTTCGTGGCTGGCCTCCCTGATACCCCGTCCGACCCGGCCGTGGTCGTCCTCAACCCCGATGATGAGATCACGCCGGAGTCTTTCACCACGTGGCTTGATCGTCGTCAGGCGGGAGAACCGGTCGATCCCGGGGTACGGGCAGCTGACAGTCTCGCCGAAGCACGCGCCGCTGGCGAGGTGTGAACCCAGTCGTCATCGACGCCTCCGCTGGCGTCGAGCTCGCAGCCGACACGCTTCGCGGGCGAACGCTACGGACGTTGTTGCCCACCGACACAGTGCCCTGGGTGCCCGAGCTGTTCTTCGTGGAATGCGGAGCGGTGCTGCGCCGATGGGACCTGAACCACATCCTGACACGCGCCCAGATCGATCACGCCATCGATGCCCTGATGGGCTGGCCGCTGCGCATCACCCAGGTGCGCGGGTTGTTCGCCGACGCATGGCGACTACGAGCAAACGTCACCTTCGCCGACGCCGTATACGTGGCGCTCGCCGCGCACCTTGGCGCCGACCTCCTTTCTGATGATGGCCGACTGGCCAACGCCCCTGGCCTGCCGGTTCGGGTACTGCACCTGCCAGGTTGACAGCTGAGCTGTCCAGGGCAAACACGCAGCATCAGCGCAGTACGTCTTCGGGGCGTTGCATGCCGATGTTTCGCCGTGCGCTCAACCGTCTATGGCGGTGCTTTAGGGACGATGAGCTCGTCCCGATGAAGCTCTCGAAGTCCTGCAGCGCGCCCTGCGGCTTAACGAAGAACTCGTAGAGAACCGTCTTTTGGCAAACGATGACCGAGACGCCGCGGAGCAGGCCGCCGCAATCATCATCGGCAAATGGTCGGATCCAGAAGATTGAGACGACACCCAGTTAACTAGCAAGTCTAGCTAATGTGTCCAAATACGTGTCCATCCGGCATGAAAATGACCCCAGAGGTCACACCTCTGGGGTCATTTCCGCTGGTAGCGGGGACAGGATTCGAACCTGCGACCTCTGGGTTATGAGCTAACCGGTCGCGGTCTTCCGCAATAGGCTCGGTCTCATAGCTGCACGTCAGCGACGTTCAGCCGTCCAAGCTGGCTCGCCCCGTCCCGCTTGTTCGCATCGGTTCCACCGTGTTCTGTGACCAAATCCGTGGCCACCACACCGAGCGGCAAGTGCAGCCGCCTCGGCGTATCCGTCATTGGGGTAGGGCTGCAGTGCCTCGCGGATCAGTTCGTTGGCGACGTTGGGTCCGTAGAACTGCGCGGTGTCGATGTGGTCAACTCCCAGCTCCACTGCCCGTCGAAGCACTGCCACGGCCTGATCGTGGTCGCGCGGTGGTCCGAAGACACCTGGCCCCGGAAGTTGCATGGCCCCGAAGCCGATTCGCGCGACCGAGAACGGACCGATCGCAAAGCGCTGCATGCACTACTCCTTTTCACGCCTGTGGTAGTGCGCGAACCGCCGCGTGCCTACAACAGCCGTCCACGCCGAAAAAGTCCTTGCTCGCAGCGACTGTCTCGCGGGACGTTGAAAAACGACCGACTCGCCGCGGCGATCACTCGGGAAAATCTTTTAGCCCCGCGAGTCTGCGGCTTTGGTGAGCCGTTGCTCCAAGCTGGCTAAGACACGCAGGATCGTCTGGCGCTCGCGCTCGCCGATACCACCGGCGACGATCCCTTCGAGTTGGTTCCATATCTGCTCGACCTGTGGGCGCAGGGCGCGACCGGCTGCGGTGGATTGGATCAGGTAAGCGCGCTTGTCATCGGCACAGGGCGAGCGCCGTATGAAGCCGGCGCGCTCGAGGCGGCGGATAGTCC
>Ga0318544_10000128_pt1 | contig 14127 bp, 12 predicted proteins | sample GRESIP168b4f25_FD_203480 | JGI IMG/M metagenome (GOLD analysis project Ga0318544, IMG submission 203480) | Tropical soil microbial communities from Luquillo Experimental Forest, Puerto Rico - GRE.SIPMG.168b4f25 | ecosystem: Environmental > Terrestrial > Soil > Tropical forest > Bulk soil...
TTCGGCGGTCGCGGCAATGTTGATGGCCACGAGCAGATTGTTGACGAGCTTCACGCGGCTGGCGGCGCCGAACGGCCCGAAATAGAGGCAGGAATCGGCAAATCCGGCGACGAAGCGCTCGGCCTTGGCGCAGGCCTCCTTGTCGCCGGCGAGATAGATCACGGCCTTGCGCGCCGACACCATTCCCGGCGTTCCGCTCACCTCGCCGTCGAGAAAGCTCGCCCCCTTGGCCGCAAGTGCAGCGACGTGGCGCTGTTTGTCGGGGACGGGGTGGGAGCCAAGCTCGACGATGATCTGTCCGCGGCGCGCCGATTTGATGAGGCCATTGGGACCTTGCACCACCTCCTCGAGCGATTGCGAGGACGGCAGGCACGAGAACACGATATCGGTCTGCGCACCGATCTCGGCCGGCGAGCGGGCGGCGATCCCGCCGATCTTCTCGAAGTCGGCGAGCGAGCTGCGGCGATAGCCCAGCACGCGGTAGCCGCTCTTGATCAGGTTTTCGGAGATCGGCAGTCCGATCTTGCCGACGCCGACGAGGCCGACCGTTTCCATGCTCTCATCCTTCGCTCGTACCTGACGCCAGCGCTCGAGCTCAAGCCAGCTCGAGCGACTGGTCGGAAAAATTCACCTTGATCCCGAGCGAGCCCTCCATCACCGTCCACTCCCGCAGCTCGAAGCTGCGCAGCCCATGCACGACGAAGGGATCGGCCGCGGCGATCTCGCGCGCCGCCTGCGCGCTCGCTGCCCGCACGATGGTCAGCCCGTCGCCGCGCATTTTGCCGTCGGCCTCGGCCAGCGGACCGGACGCAAACAGCACGCCCTTCTTCTCCAGACCGATCATGTATTCGAGGTGGCGCGGCAAATGCTCGGCGATCTTTTCGGGCGCCGCGGCGCCCTTGGAGAGGACGACGTAGAGTTTTACGAAGCATGGTCTTGGTGAGCTCGCGGATGCGCTCTTGCGTCACAGGGTCCCTCCCCTTCGGGCGGCTTATCGCGCCGCTATCGCCTCGCAGGGCCGCGAGCATGGCGAGACGGCCGGCGGCGATCAAGGATCGCGCTTGCGGCTCGACCCATTCGGTGCCCCTGTTTTCCTGTAAACAACAGGAGAAAAACAGGAGGCCGGGCACAACCTGGCGCCGGTGGCTTTCCCGTAAGCTCCAGGATGACAACGGGAAATGCGCGCGACCGGCGCTGCGTGGGTCGGCCCGGATTGCCGTCCATAACAGGACCAGAGAGGACGAAAACAGGAAATAGGCGCAACCCGGGCTTGCAGGACGTCCCCCTCGCGCTTGTGTAGTCAATATATAAATTCATACCGTAGTCGACGGAACGAAGCTATCCCCATATCCGTCGTGCAGTTTCGCACACCCTCTCGAGCTTGCGTCTTTCATCCTCGATGGAAAGGTTGTTTCCAACGATCGAAGAGGCAAAGCCGCACTGAGGGCTGAGCGCCAAGCGTTCCAGCGGCACGAAGCGGCTTGCTTCCGTGATGCGACGAATGAGGTCTTCCGGCGCCTCCGTTTGCGGCCGCTTGGTGCTGACCAATCCAAGAACCACCGTCTTGTCGTCCGGGACGTGCCGCAGCGGTGCAAACGAGCCCGACCGCTCATCGTCGTATTCGAGGAGAAGCCGCGTTGCATGGATGCGCTGGAAAATCGGCCGCGCAATCGGCTCGTAGTCGCCCGCGACGAGCCAACGGCTTTCTTGGTTGCCACGACAGAGATGGATGGCGAAGGTCACCTCGGCAAATCCCGCCATGACGGCGTTGTCGAGCTCGATCCCACGGCTCAACCACTGATCGAACGTCCAGCCGCGCGATTCATAAAAGCTCCCGGTCGCAGGCGCCAGCAGCAGGGGATAGTGAGGCGCGTCGATCTGAACATAGGTGGCACCGAGGCGAACGAGCTCCGCGACCTCATCACGCAGGATCGCGACGACGTCGGCGAGGAAGTGATCGAGGCTTGCATACGCGGATTGGGAACGTTCCGGCGACCAGAAATTCACGAACAGGCTGGGGCTGGGCAGGGTTACCTTTGCGACGCGGCTCGTGCGGCGGCGCAGATAGACGAACTCCTCGGCGACAAGATGCCGTTTGCGCACGAGCCGGCTGACCACGCCGAGATCGACCGGCCGATCGCGGCGTCGCTCTCCGACCGCGCCGGCACCGTGCCAATGGCCCCACAAGAATACATTGAGGTCCCAGGGGCCGAAGCCGTCGACCGCCTCGGTCATCGGGCTCTGGAACGAAAGCCGCCGCATTTCGCCGTCGGTCACGATGTCGAGCCCCGCGGCCTCCTGGAGGGAGACGGCCTCATCGACGGCGCGGTCCTCTATGGACTTGAATTGCGCGTGATTAAGACGCCCGGCCACCCAGTCGTCCCGCGCTTTGCGCAACGCAACCGGCCGCAGAAGACTGCCAACCACATCGGTATGTGCCGTAATCATCGCGGGCTCAAGCGATCGGATCGATGCAAATATGGACGCTGACACTCCCCCTGTTCGGCGGCAAGAGTACCGACAAGTACCGCTTGCAGGAGGCTGGCTGGGCCTGGAGCCGTTGGCGTCCTACGCCCGATACCGGCGAGTTGGACTATCCCAACGAAGCTCGCGGAATTGAGCACCCGATTGCGTGATCTGTCGCGCTGAGTTCGCCGCATTCGCCGGCGCTCGAGGGCATACGACCGCAATCACCGCGCGCCGAGGTCGGCAAGGCGTGCGTGACATATATGCGACTATTCAAAATACTGGCCCCGACAGGGCGCAACGGGCTCAGTTGGCCGCGATTGCCGGTTGGGCATTCGTGGTCTGTATTGTAGTTACCGCGGACATGAATCAACGCGTCGCCTCGGCCGAATTTCGCTTTCTTGCCTGTTGGGCACGCTCCCGGTGCGCGGCTTGCTTTGCTCGATTGCCGCAGACCGCCATGCTGCACCACCTTCGCACACGGCCTCGGGTTCGATCGACGAAGAGAAGCGTGCAGGGCGGCCCCTCGCAAGCTTTCACGTAGGTGAAGTCCTCTGTGCAGACGAGGTCTGCCAGTGATCGTGCTAACGGAAGGAGCAGCGTATCGGGCGACTGCCAGCGCCGCTGGGAGCGCCAGGCGAGGCAGGAAGTCCCTCTTTTCTCTTGTCCGTGATCGCGTTCTCGATCGTGGGCCCGATCGCAAACTACGATCTGACCGAACTCCTCGTCGCGCGCCAGCAACTGATTGAGTGGTTCGAGCTGGCGTAGTGCATTCGGCTTAAGCGGCCTCCCCATGTGTTCATAGACAAACGGCTTGAACCAATCCCTCAGGGCGCGCGCTTGCGCCGCAATGGCATCGAGCTCACCGGGAACAGTGTTTTTCCGAAAAGCCTCCAATACCTCTGCGGGTACCAATCCGGCTAGCTTGAGCCATGAGAGAAGGTCTTCCCCTGAGGCTAGCCACTCAACCTTGGCATCCACTGGAACTGCAATGGAGTTCAAGAAGTTCAGTCCCAGGTTGTCCGCGATGAAAAACGGGGGCAGGCGCGTGGTTGTCATGGGTCGCTCGAGAAAAAGTTTCCAAATAAATAACCATTAATACCGCCCTTGACAAGTTACCCGTCGTTACGCATAACCCGCTAACGCCGAATATACAGGTTAGCGGCGCGGCGGCGGACGATCAGACCTCCGGAGCCATAACCTTATCATAGCCTGTAATATGGTTACGCCGTAAGGAGAAGCGAATGACCGCCGTGAGGTACCGCACCGTCGACGTGGATGGTTTCAGCATCTTCTATCGTGAGGCGGGTGCGTGCGATGCGCCCAAGCTGCTTCTGCTCCATGGCTTTCCCAGTGCGGGTCACATGTTCCGCGATCTGATTCCGCTCCTGTCCGATCGCTTCCATATCATCGCGCCCGACCTGCCGGGCTTCGGCAAGTCCGACATGTCGGACCGAGGCAGCACGTTCGACCGGATCGCGGAGACGATCGACCGCTTCACCGAAATCGTCGGTTTCGACCGCTACGCCGTCTACGTTTTCGATTACGGCGCGCCGACCGGGTTTCGTCTGGCCGTGAAGCATCCGGACCGGATCACCGCCATCATCTCGCAGAATGGCAATGCCTACGAGGAAGGCCTGAGCGAGGGCTGGAACCCAATCCGGGCCTATTGGAAAGAGCCCTCGCCGGCGAACCGGCAAGCGCTCCGCGCTATCCTCGCGCCCGAGACAACCGTTTGGCAATACACACACGGCGTGCTCGATCCGACCACCGTCTCGCCGGACGGCTATTCGCTCGACAACTTCTACCTCGCCCGGCCCGGTGCAGACGAGTTGCAGCTTGATCTGTTCGGCGACTACAAGAGCAATGTTGCGCTCTATCCGACCTTCCAGGAGTATTTCCGGACTCACAAGCCGCCGTTTCTAGCAGTGTGGGGCAAGAACGATCCGTTCTTCCTGCCGGCGGGCGCCGAAGCGTTCAAGCGCGACATCCCCAACGCAGTCGTCCGATTCTTCGACACCGGGCACTTCGCGCTGGAAACGCATGCCGAGGAGATCGCGGCGGCAATCCGCGACTTCCTCGCTCGCTGATTTCGCAACCCGGCACCCGCCCGCGGCGTTGAGCATGGCCGCTGATCAAATGGAGAGCGCTATGCGTGCCATCGTTCTAGAGAAATTCGGTGGACTGGACAGCCTGGTTTACAAGGACATTCCCGAGCCGGAGCCCAAGGCCGGTCATGTGGTCATCCAAATCAAAGCATTTGGGATCAACCACGCCGAGATGCACATGCGCCGTGGAGAGTGGGCCGAAGCCGCCGAGGTGAGCGGCATCGAGTGCGTGGGCTTGGTGAAATCCTGCCCTGGTGGCGAGTTTGCGGTCGGCGCGAAAGTGGCCGCACTGATGGGTGGCCTCGGCCGCACGATCAACGGCAGCTACGCCGAATATACCCGCGCACCAGCTTCAAACGTTGCGCTCATCGAATCGGACCTGCCTTGGGCCGAGCTTGCAGCGATTCCTGAAACCTACGCGACTGCTTGGACCTGTCTGTTCCGCAACCTCGAGATCGAAAAAGGCCAATTGCTCGTCATCCGTGGCGCGCCCTCCTCATTCGGCCAGGCCGCTCTCAAGATGGCCGTCAACGCCGGCGTTCGGGTGATTGCAACGACCCGCAATCGCGATCGCTTTTCCAAGCTGGAGAAGTTGGGAGCCGAGCGCTGCGAAATTGAGCGTCGCGATCTATCGAAGCACATCGCAGAGGCGAAAAAGATCGATGCGGTGCTCGACCTCGTGGGCAACAGCGTCATGCTCGATTCCCTCGCCATGCTTCGCCGAGGAGGCCGTTCCTGTCTTGCCGGCTGGCTCGGCGGTCTCGATCCGATTCCTGACTTCAACCCGCTGCTGCAGATGGCGAGCGGCGTCTATCTGACTTTCTTCGGCAGCTTCGTGTTCGGCGCCCCAGGCTTTCCGCTCTCGGACGTGCCGCTTCAACAGATTGCTGCGGACGCTGCGGCCGGCCGGCTCGACGTCAAGCCGGCCAGGATCTTCGGGTTCGACGAGATCCGTGAGGCTCACCGAATCATGGAGGCCAACCAAGCTGGCGGCAAGATGGTTGTCGTTCACCACTGATCTAGTCACGCGCCGAGCTCGGTTGTGGTGTGATCGAGGCTTCAGTAAGGGAGAAAAAACCATGAACACCGTCATCAGACTTCTAACCAAAACCGGGCATTCTCCAAAGTGACAAACGCAGCGCCCAAGCGCAGTTGTCGCGTGCCTAGTCGCACTGCACGTCGACCGCCTTCTATCATCATCCTTATGGAGGGAGAGCAATGGGACTATCCTGGCAACAAGGTCCGCTCTCACCGGGAGCAATCGGCCGGTTCCTCGTCCCCGAACCGCTGCCCAAGAGACTGTTGTACGTCGAGCCGTTGCGCCGGCGCATGCGCGTGCGCTTCGGCGGAACCTGGATCGCCGATAGCGAGCATGTCCTCCTGCTGTTCGAACCGGGCCGCTATCCGGTAGCCTACTTCCCGGAGACCGACGTCTCCCCACACACTCTAGAACGCACGGACCATACCACCCAACACCCCGATCTCGGGCTCACGTCCTGGTACAGCGTCCGGGCGGGCGAGCACGTCGCGCCGCGAGGGGCGTGGCAGCACACCGGCCTGCCCGCCCACGCGAGCGAACTCAAGGCACGCGTCGCATTCGCCTGGCGGGCCATGGACGCTTTCTACGAAGAAGACGAACGAATCGTGGGCCATGCCGCTGACAACTACCACCGCATCGACATTCGCCAGGCCTCCCGTAACCTCGTGGTCCGCCATCGTGACCGCGTCATAGCCGATACCACGCGGCCGCTCGTCCTCTACGAGACCGGCTTCGCGCCGCGCTGGTACGTTCTACGCGCAGACATCGATGAGTCCGCCCTCACTCCCGTGAAACTCCAGACCTTCTGCCCATACAAAGGGCTCTGCAGCTACTACACCATCGGTGACGCACGTCAGGCGGCATGGTCGTATCCTGATGCCTATCCTGAGGTCCGCCGCATCTCCAATCTGGTGTCGTTCGAGCCGGACATTGTCTCGGTACATCTCGATGGCATCCAGCTCCATCTTGAGCCGGGTCAGACGGTGGTTCCGCACGGCCCCGATCGAAACCTCACCGCTACCGAGGCGGTCCACCCTGCAAACGGCCGTGAGCGAGCATCCGGCGGGCCCGCAGCGGCTGCGGGCGGCTAGTGTCCCGATTCCGAAGTTCGCAAGTCCTTGCGGCACACTCGCGTGCGAACTTCGGAATCAAAGGAACACTAGCAAACTTATGACTCGAGTGTGGTTTTTGGATTTGAAGTTCCTATGAGAGCTCGCTGGATACTTGTAGGAACTTCAAATCCACCACACTAGCGAGGGCTTCCGGTTCCCCACCAAAAGGGAGCGACATGGCTCGACTACTCTCGGTGAACGTCGGACTTCCGCGCGACATCGAGTGGAAGGGTCGCACTGTACACACCGGGATCTGGAAGAATCCGGTGCGTGGCCGCTGTCGAGTCAGCCGGTTGAATCTGGACGGAGATGGCCAAGGCGACCTGGCCGGCCACGGGGGTGAGCACCGGGCCGTTCTCGTCTACCAGATCGATTCTTATCGCTATTGGGAAAGGCAGCTCGGGCGAAAGGACTTCGCGTTTGGACAATTCGGCGAGAACTTCACGGTGGAGGGGTTGTCGGACGATGAGGTCTGCATTGGTGACCGCTATCGGATTGGCAGCGCGCTGTTCGAAGTGACGCAGCCCCGAGTGACCTGCTACCGGGTTGGAATCCGAATGGACGAGCCGCGTATGGCCGCCCTGCTGGTGGAGCATCACCGACCCGGGTTCTATTTCCGTGTGCTGGAAGTCGGCGAAGTCGCGGCCGGGGATGAGATTGTGAAAGTCAGCGATGGTCCGGAGCGCATGAGCGTCGCTGAGGCCGATGCGCTCCTCTATCTGAGCGGTCATTCCCGCGCTCAATTGGAACGCGCGTTGCGTATCCCGGCGCTGCCCGCCGGTTGGCGGAGTTCCTTCCAAGCGCTGCTGCAGCAAGGACCGAATGAAAGCCAGGCAAAGGGAAACCCCGGCCTCTCGGTCGTGAGCCCGCCGCCCGCGTGGACGGGATTTCGCCCCATGCGGGTGTCGCGCATCGACCGGGAGAGTGTCAGCGTGTTTTCTCTGGTCCTCGTGCCCGCTGACGGTAAACCCCTGGCGGCTGCCCTGCCTGGGCAATTCGTGGTTCTGCGCCTTCCTGTGCAGTCCGGTGCGCCGCCGGTATTGCGTAGTTACTCGCTGTCAGACCTGCCGGGCACCGGGCACTATCGCGTGACGGTTAAGCAAGAAGAAAAGGGCCTTGGCAGTACCTATCTGCGCACTCGAATAAAGCCGGGGAACAATTTGGAGGTAAGCGCGCCCCGTGGCAGCTTCACGCTCCGTTCGGGCGGCGAGCCGGTCGTGCTACTGAGCGCGGGCGTTGGCGTGACGCCGGTGCTGGCAATGCTGCACGCCTTGGCGGCCGGGAAGTCGAGCCACCCGGTTTGGTGGCTCTACGGAGCACGCAATCGCGAGGAGCATCCATTCCGCGATGAGTCGCGTGCTCTGCTACAACAATTGAAGTCCGGCCACTGCTATATCCACTACAGCAGGCCGGGACCATATGACCAAAGGGGTGTCGATTTCGACGCTGTCGGGCATCTGGCGGTTTCCGCGTTCGACGAGATCGGCGTTCCGCATGAAGGCCAATTCTATCTGTGCGGCCCTGCGGCCTTCTTGCGCGAGCTTACCACCGGCTTAGCGGCGTGGGGTGTGGCTGCTGATCACATTCACACGGAGATATTCGGCACGCTTGATTCCATCACACCGGGGTTGAAAGCCGAGACGCATTCTCCGCATTTGCCCGCGGAGCCTGCGGGTTTAGGACCGCAAGTGTCCTTCGCGCGGAGCGGACTCACGTTGCCTTGGAATGCAAAATATCAGAGCCTGCTCGAACTTGCGGAAGCATGCGACGTGCCGGTGAGGTGGTCCTGTCGGACCGGGGTCTGCCACACCTGCGAAACGGCGCTGATTGCTGGCGACGTGGACTACGACCCTGAGCCGCTGGATCCGCCCGCAAAGGGAGACGCGCTCATTTGCTGCTCCCGGCCTCGGGGCGAGGTGATCCTCGACCTGTGACGGACCGACGCCCTCCTCAGCGATTCTGTAATCGTGCCAATTGGGGATCCCTGTGATTGTGACGACGTTTCCCCGCACCGTGCGCGTGATCGAGCACACGTTGATCCCGTTGAAAGACGGTACGATGCTGGCGGCCCGCATCTGGTTGCCGGACGACGCCGAACAGAACCCGGTTCCTGCCATCCTGGAGTATCTCCCCTACCGCAAGCGCGATGGCACTTACGAACGGGACGCGCTGACGCATCCGTATCTGGCCGGCCATGGCTACGCCGGCGTCCGCGTCGACATTCGAGGTTGCGGCGAATCGGATGGCTTGCTGTTCGACGAGTACGCAAAGCAAGAGCAGGACGACGGCGTGGAGGTGACCGCGTGGTTGGCCGCGCAGCCCTGGTGCAGCGGCGTGGTCGGGATGATGGGAATCTCCTGGGGCGGTTTTAATGGACTGCAGATTGCGGCGCGCCGCCCGCCCGCCCTCAAGGCCATCGTCACCATCTGCTCGACCGATGACCGCTATGCGGACGATGTGCATTACATGGGCGGCACGCTTCTTGCGGCCGACGGGCTCGAGTGGGGCTCGTTCTTTTTCGGCTCGATGTGCCTGCCGCCCGACCCGATGCTTGTCGGCGATCGCTGGCGGGCGATGTGGTTGGAGCGCCTGGCGAACGTGCCGCTGTTCTTCGAACTTTGGTTGCAGCACCAGCGGCGTGATGCGTATTGGAAGCATGGATCGGTGTGCGAGGATTACGCGGCGATCCAATGCCCGGTGTACGCCGTCGGCGGCTGGACCGATGCCTATACCAATGCAATTCCACGCTTGCTCGCGCGGCTGAGCGTACCGCGCAAGGGTCTCATCGGGCCGTGGGCCCATGGTTATCCGCATTTTGCGCTGCCCGGCCCGCAGATCGGCTTCCTGCAAGAGATGCTGCGGTGGTGGGATCATTGGCTCAAGGGCGTCGATACCGGCGTGATGGATGAGCCTATGCTGCGCGCTTGGATGACGGACAGCGTGAAACCTGCATCCCATCACGAGACCTTGCCGGGGCGATGGGTTGCCGAACGGTCGTGGCCATCGCCGGGAATAGCACCGCGGCGGCTGTTCTTGACCGATGAGGGGCTGCGAAACGAAGCGGCACCTTTGACGGCGCGCGCGGTGTGCTCGCCGCAGACCGTCGGCAAATGCTCAGGCGACTGGGTTCCCTTCGGTCGCGGACACGATCAGGCCTATGATCAACGCGACGACGATACCCGCTCGCTCATCTTCGAGACGCCGCCACTCGATGCACCGATCGAGATCCTTGGCGCGGCGATCGTCACGCTCGACGTGGTGTCGGACAGGCCGATTGCGAACCTGGCAGTTCGGTTGTGCGACGTGCATCCGTCCGGCGAGTCGCTGCGTGTCAGCTACGGCATCCTCAACCTCACCCATCGCGACGGACACGAAACGCCTGCGCCGCTGGCGGTCGGACAACGCTACCGGGTGCGTATAAAGCTCAACGATGCCGGCTCGGTGTTTCCGGCTGGCCACAGGATAAGGCTCGCCCTATCCACGGCTTACTGGCCGATGATGTGGCCTTGTCCCGAGCTGGCGACGCTACTGATTTCGGGCGGCACGCTCGATCTGCCGGTACGGGAGCCCCAGGCCACCGACGCGCTGCTGTCGCCACTGCCCGGGCCGGAGTCGGCGCCACCCGAGAAGCCGACACTGACCCGCCGCGGTGATCTGCATATCGAGCGCATCGACCGCCTCGGCCTTGAATTGGGCACAGCGAATAAATCCCAGTTTCACGTCGAGGAGGACGACCCGCTCAGCGCAGTGGCCGACCTGCGACGGACGTGGACGATGTCGCGCGACGCATGGCAAATCCGCTTCGAGACGCAGATGCGGCTGTCATGCAGGCGCGACGTCTTCCTGCTGCGGGCGAGTTTACGCGCGTGGGAGGGCGCGAACGAAGTCAGTCGTCGCGAATGGGACCGCGCTATCCCCCGGGACGGCCTATGACTTGAGCCGCGCTATGACTGAGCCGCGCGCATCGCTCATTTGTCGATACGATATCCCCCCGTCGAGGCAACGAGCGCGCCGCGATGGGCAAACCAGCGATGACGATCAGCCGCGCCGGAGCGGGGCTGTGGGCGCATCGGCTATTTTGCGGGTGCGGCCTCTTTGGCCGGCGCTGCTTCGACTTCGGTCTTCTCGCCTTCTTTATTGGCGTCGTGCAGGAGCCGATCGATGACGCCCGCGCGTTGCTCCTGCTTGATCCGAGCGTCCTGCGCTTTCTTTTGTTGTTCAGCGAAGAATTTGTAGTCGACTTCCCAACACATTGGATCCTCCATCTGTGACGGAACCAACGGCATAACAACGCTCATAGCATAGCATATGGTTCCGCGGCGTGGCCAGCGCAGGACTGCATGCATCGACTGCGATCCTGCGATGAGTCCGCCTCACACCTGCGTCGCAGCAAAAACATCCGCTCCGGCTGGTGCGCAAGCCGGTTCATGCAAATAAGGGCAACCAAGCCCCACACCCAGCAGGCGCCGGCCCAGGCGCAGAGCCTTGCGGGCGGTCCAGGCATCCATTGCAGTGCGCACGAGTGCCGGGATCTGACTCGGCTGACGGATAACCGAGCCGGAAATAGCCAATAGGTCGGGAGTACCGTCGTGCCGCAAATCGATTACGGCGGCCGGCGGCAGGTCCCTGTCCGCCGGGTCAATAACCGTGCGACAAACGGCAAATGGAATATGGTGCAGGGCGGCCACCTTGGCTGCGACATGGGACTCCATGTCGACCGCCATTGCGCCCGTGAGCGTATGTAGTCGAGTCTTTTCCGAGGCGTCAGCAATGGGAGCATCCGCTCCGGCGATTTCTCCGTGAACAGAACCGGGAATCGCTTGAAGCAAGCAAGATGACCACCGTCGATCGGCGGGATAGCGCTCGTGACCGGTCCGCACGCCCGATCCGATCACCCAATCTCCAGGAGCGAGATGGGGTGCTAGTCCACCGGCGACTCCAAAACTGATGACCCCCAATGCACCTCGTTTGATAGCTGCCTGCAGGCAGCTAACGAGTTGCGAGGCATGGCCACAGATGACCGATACTCCCGGTCCCGTGGCGATGCGAGCCTCGAGCAAAAGCGAAGTAACAGCGACGACCGTCATGGGATTCGCCAGCCCCGATTATCCCTATTATACGGCTCGCAATGAACGCGGGTGGCGGATTAGCTGCTTTCGGACGAAAAATCGGCGCTGCGGATTTGTTTGCCGAGCAGCAGGCCATGCCCTAGCCAGCCCCAATGAACTGGTGAGCGCGGGAGCGTGCCCCTGTTTCGCGCACCCAGGGTATTAATTCGCCATAAATTTGGGCTCGTGACCGAATTGCAACACTTCTCTATAGATTTGCCTTCTGTCCGCGTCTCGATATTCTCTTTTCGTAAGTTGCGTGTTTAACAGCAGTTGCGCCGTTTCTTCATTGCTGAGATGCGATCTCGGCCCACCTGAATTACAACTTCTACTGGGGCTTCAATGGATCGTGCGTGATCGGGATAATGTGAGGGTGTGCGCAACCCGTGATCGCCAAGAAACTGCACTCGATGGTGTTACCTGAACCGTCAAAACTTTGGTGACGGCTGCGAGCGAACCAATCACCCCGATGATTGACAACGCAACAACAGCTTTATCGCGGTCTGTAATCCGTGCGAAGGAACCTCAAAAGGAAGACCATTTCGCTCGCAAGAGCCGTCAGCCTGTTATCTGGTTCGAAGTGGAGGATTTCTTTCGATATTTTGATCATTTTTGCAATCCGACCGGCGTACAGCGGGTTTCATTCGAGATTTGTCGTGCAGCCACGACACTCGACGGGCTTTCCGAACGCGTGCGGTTTTGCCGGCTCAGCATTTACAGCAAACAACTCCACACGGTCGACTTCGGCGAAATCCGTTCCGCATACTTGAACCCTCCCGGCAGTATCGCTCCTTGGAAGACATTTTGGGAGCCAGCAATATTTTGGGAAAATTTCCCCAGATCTTTCCCAGTGATCATGCGGCACCCGCGCTTTTTCCTTTCCATCTCCAAGGCTGCGGCTCGCGATCTCATCGGCACGTGGCTGCGGACAGACCCGTTTGAACAGTTCGTGCGCTCTGGCGATATGATCGTATCACCTGGGGCTGGTTGGGGAATTCCTAACTACACGAAGTATATTGCTCAAGCGAAGCGGCGTTACGGAATAAAGTTCGCTATCTTGATTCACGATCTCATTCCGATCAAATATGAATCTTTTGTCGAACCATATCACGCTGTTCAATTTCGCAATTGGCTTCGAGATGCCATACCGCTTGCGGATATCGTGTTTACCAACTCAAAGCATTCACGAACTGCTCTTATCGATTTTGCTGCGGAGTCCGGTTGGCGGCTGCCTCGCGTCGAGGCTTTGGAGATGGGATCGGGTTTCGGCGACCGGCTCACGGCTGGTGAGCAAGAAATGACACGCTTTCCTGCGCGCTATGTCTTGTTCGTTTCCACCATTGAAGTCAGAAAGAATCATCGGCTGCTTGTCAGAGTATGGCAACGACTGTTGGAGCGGCACGGGGCAAACCTCGTACCGAACTTAATTTTCGTCGGGAAGATCGGCTGGTTGGTTGACGGCTTGTTGGAGGATCTCGAGGCGAGCGGGTATCTAAATGGCAAGATCATCTTGCTGCGAAGCTTGTCCGATGCAGAATTGCAGCAAGCTTATCGTTCCTGCCTATTCACGGTCTTTCCGAGTCTTTGCGAGGGTCGGGGATTACCGATTGCGGAAAGCTTGGCGCACGGGAAGTTCTGCGTAGCCTCCAACCACACATCGATGCCGGAAGTAGGTGGTAACCTCATCGATTATTTCGATCCCTTGAACGAAGATGATGCGTTGGCAAAGATCGAACGGCCGCTCATCGAGCCCGGCTACCTTGCGTCGCGAGAGGTCAAACTGCGGGCCGAATACCGTCCCCGAACGTGGGCAGACTGTGTTCATTCGCTGATTGGAGCACTTGATCAAACAGGACCGCAGGAACCTCAAGCCGTCACACGATCACCTCGTTGACGGGGCCTTTCACAGCTCACGCGGCGGGCTTTTCTCCTTAGCGGGCGGCCGCCACGGACTGCGTAGCGTCAGCCGGGCCATCATCAATATCACTGGTCGCCGGTGACTCGACGATGCTGGGGAGCCCAATGGCTTCGCGCAGTTCCGCCCGCCGCATCTGATAATAACTCGAACGGATAAAGCTGTAGAAATCGATGGAAGCATCTTCGGCCGTCTTCAATTGGCCCAGCCGGTCGACGGCATCCAGGCTCGTGGTGCCGGCAGTTACGGCGACTTGCGTGGTCGCTAAGGCGATTTGCGCTCCTATCAGCCAGCCCACCGGATTGGCGGCCATATCCACGACAGATCCGACCGCATCGCGCCCCGTCGAGGGGCCCAAATAGGGCCACACCACGTAGGG
>Ga0318544_10000140_pt1 | contig 13857 bp, 7 predicted proteins | sample GRESIP168b4f25_FD_203480 | JGI IMG/M metagenome (GOLD analysis project Ga0318544, IMG submission 203480) | Tropical soil microbial communities from Luquillo Experimental Forest, Puerto Rico - GRE.SIPMG.168b4f25 | ecosystem: Environmental > Terrestrial > Soil > Tropical forest > Bulk soil...
CTGTTCCGCTTGATGGTTAAGAAGCGGGGCCGCAACCTGCGTCTCAGGCAAGCCGATCGGTGGACGGAGGAGTGGTTTAACGGGCACGGCCTGTATCGACTTCGTGGCACCATCCGCTACCCGAAGGTTGCGTAACCATGTCTAGAAGATCATCGGTAAGCCGTGTGCGGGAGAACCGCATGCACGGATTGAAAGGGGGATGGGGAAACGGGCCTGCACTGCAGACACCGCGCCCCTGACTACCAATGGCTCGGCGCCGCACACCGCCACGCAAGCAGCGGCCGGTGTCACTACCGTCGGTCTTGCGGCGGGTGGAAACAGGGCCCGACGGCCACGAGTACGAAGTGCACCCAATCCCCGCGTCCCGCGCGGTCAAGACCTATCGCTGTCCGGGGTGCGATCACGAAATCCGTTCCGGCACAGCGCATGTGGTGGTTTGGCCAGCCGAATCACCGGGAGCTATGGACGATCGGCGCCATTGGCACACCCCGTGCTGGGCCAACCGCGCCACCCGCGGTCCGACCAGGAAGTGGTCCTAGGAGGCCGGCTCGACCAACTCGATCAGAACGCCGCCGGCATCTTTGGGGTGGATGAAGTTGATCCGCGAGTCCGCCGTCCCGCGCCTGGGCGTTTCGTACACCAGGCGGGCGCCCTGGGCGCGCAGTTGTCGACAGATGGCGTCAAGATCCCTGACCCGGACCGCCAGCTGTTGGATGCCCGGTCCGCGCTTGTCAATGAACTTTGCTATCACCGACGACTCGTCGAGTGGGGCCATCAACTGGATCTGGGCGCTCGTGCCCGGGACCGTAAGCATGGCCTCGCGGATTCCCTGATCGTCGTTGACTTCCTCGTGCACCAGGATCATGCCGAGGTGGTGGTGATACCACTCGATGGCCGCGTCCAGGTCGGTGACCGCGATGCCCACGTGATCGAGCCCGGTCACCAGAGAGGTGGCTAGCAACTGCCGGGCGTCAACTTGATCGGTCGTCATCACATAACGGTAACCTGGCGGCAAAGATTGCGCTTCTTCGGGAGGTCGGATCGGCCGTCCGCGCACGCTTAGGAGGTAGGTATGACGACGTCGGTGATAGTTGCTGGAGCGCGGACACCCATCGGTAAGTTAATGGGTTCGCTGAAGGATTTTTCGGCCAGCGATCTGGGCGCCATTGCGATCGCGGGCGCGCTGGAGAAGGCCAAGGTACCGGCGTCGGCGGTCGAGTACGTGATCATGGGCCAGGTGTTAACGGCCGGGGCCGGCCAGATGCCCGCACGTCAGGCGGCGGTGGCGGCCGGCATCGGCTGGGATGTTCCGGCGCTGACCATCAACAAGATGTGCCTGTCCGGGATTGACGCCATCGCACTTGCTGACCAGCTCATTCGGGCCGGCGAGTTCGATGTGGTGGTGGCCGGTGGTCAGGAGTCCATGACGAAGGCGCCCCACCTGCTGATGGACAGCCGCGCCGGCTACAAGTACGGCGATGTCACGGTTTTGGACCACATGGCCTACGACGGCCTGCACGACGTGTTCACCGACCAGCCGATGGGCGCGCTCACCGAACAGCGCAACGACGTCGACAAGTTCACACGCGCCGAACAGGACGAGTTCGCTGCACGGTCCCACCAAAAGGCGGCCGCGGCCTGGAAGGACGGCGTCTTCGCCGATGAGGTCGTGCCGGTGAATATCCCCCAGCGCAAGGGCGATCCGCTGCAGTTCACCGAGGACGAGGGCATCCGCGCCAACACGACGGCCGAATCCCTGGCCGGTCTCAAACCGGCGTTCCGCAAGGATGGCACCATCACCGCCGGCTCGGCGTCGCAAATCTCCGATGGTGCCGCAGCGGTTGTGGTGATGAACAAGGAGAAGGCGCAGGAGCTGGGGCTGACGTGGCTGGCCGAGATCGGTGCACACGGCGTTGTGGCGGGACCGGATTCGACGCTGCAGTCGCAACCGGCCAACGCGATCAAGAAGGCACTCGACCGCGAGGGCATTTCCGTCGACCAGCTCGACGTCGTGGAGATCAACGAGGCGTTCGCGGCGGTGGCACTGGCTTCGACGCGCGAACTCGGCGTGAATCCCGAGATCGTCAACGTCAACGGCGGCGCGATAGCTGTGGGGCACCCGATCGGCATGTCGGGAGCCAGGATCGCGCTGCATGTGGCCCTGGAATTGGCCCGACGCGGCTCCGGTCTCGGCGTTGCGGCCCTCTGCGGGGCCGGCGGCCAGGGCGACGCCCTGATTCTGCGGGCCCCTTAGCCAAATTCGACCTCCAGCCGCTCCCGTCGGCGTTGCTGGCGCGTAGCCGTGCGGGAGCGGTTGTGATTTTCGTCATACGGGCCGATCACGGCCGCCGCCACCGGGTGGATCGGTGACTGACCCGCATGACAAACTTGACGGCGTGACGCGTCCGCGATCCTCAATCGGGCCCGCGATGACTGGTGCGGTCGATTTGTCGGGTCTCAAGCAGCGAGCCCAGCAGAAGGCCTCGGCGGCCGGTCCCGCGGGGCCGGCCACCTCGGCGGGACCCGGTACAACCGAGGTCACCGAGGCCAATTTCGAATCCGAAGTGCTGCTCCGGTCCGACGAAGTACCGGTCGTGGTGTTGTTGTGGTCACCGCGCAGTGACGCGTGCGTCGAGCTGCTCGAAACGCTGTCCGGCCTGGCCGCGGAAGACAATGGCGCGTGGTCGCTGGCGGCGGTCAACGTCGACGTGACGCCCAAGGTGGCACAGATATTCGGTATCGAGGCGGTCCCCACCGTAGTGGCCTTGGCCGCCGGCCAGCCGCTGTCCAGCTTTCAGGGTCTGCAGCCACCCGATGAGTTGCGTGCGTGGGTGGACTCGTTACTTAAGGCGACGGCTGGAAAGCTAAGGGGCCCAAGTGGTTCCGAGGAAAGCGCGAAAGTTGATCCGGAGCTGGCCCAGGCCCGCGAACAGCTTGAGTCCGGCGACTTCGGCGCCGCCAAAGAGTCGTATCAGGCCATCCTGGATGCCAATCCGAGCAGCGTCGAGGCAAAGGGCGCGATCCGGCAGATCGACTTCCTCACGCGCGCAACCGCGCAAACCCCGGACGCCGTCGCGGTCGCCGACGCCGCGCCGGGCGACATCGAAGCCGCGTTCGCGGCCGCCGATGTGCAAATCCTCAACCAGGATGTGGGCGCTGCATTTGCGCGGTTGATCGCGTTGGTGCGCAGCACATCTGGAGATGAGCGGAACCTGGTCCGCACTCGATTGATCGAGCTGTTCGAGCTCTTCGATCCCACCGATCCCGACATCGTCGTTGCCCGGCGCAACTTCGCCAACGCGCTGTACTGATTTCCCGCTACTCGGGCTAGGCCGGTTCCAGCCACAACCCCGACGTGGGCGGCAGTACCAGCACCGCCGATGCCGGGCGGCCATGCCACGGATCCTCGGTGGCGTCGACGTCACCGAGGTTGCCGATTCCCGACCCGTTGTAGATCGTCGCGTCGGTGTTGAGCACCTCGCGCCAGCGGCCCGGCGTGGGCAGTCCCAGCCGATAGCCGCGGTGCTCGGAACCCGCGAAATTGAACACGCAAGCCATCACCGAGCCGTCTTTGCCGTAACGCAGAAAGCTCAGGACGTTGTTGGCGGAGTCGTTGGCGTCGATCCAGGAATAGCCCTCGGGAATCGTGTCTTGGCTCCACAGCGCCGAGTGGCCGCGGTAGATGTGATTGATGTCGCGCACGAGACGCAAGACGCCATTGGAGAAACCTTGCTCGTCGAGCTGCCACCAATCCAAACCGTGCTGTTCGGACCACTCGGCGCGCTGGGCGAATTCCTGTCCCATGAACAACAATTGCTTGCCCGGGTGGGCCCACTGGTAGGCGAGCAGACTTCGCAGCCCGGCGGCCTTGACGTGGTTGTTGCCCGGCATTCGCCCCCACAGCGTGCCCTTACCGTGCACCACCTCGTCGTGACTGATCGGCAGGACGTAGTTCTCGCTGAACGCGTACAGCATCGAGAACGTCATCTCGTGGTGGTGGTAGCTGCGATGAATCGGATCGCGGCTGAGGTAGTCGAGCGTGTCGTGCATCCAGCCCATGTTCCACTTCATCGAAAAGCCCAGGCCGCCAAGGTTGGTCGGCCGTGTCACCCCGGGCCAAGACGTGGACTCCTCGGCGATGGTGACGATGCCCGGCGCAGCTTTATGGGCTGTCGCGTTCATCTCCTGCAGGAACTGCACCGCCTCCAGGTTCTCGCGCCCACCGTAGATGTTCGGGGTCCAGCCGCCAGCCGGCCGCGAGTAGTCCAGGTAGAGCATCGACGCGACCGCGTCCACCCGCAAGCCGTCAATGTGGAACTCTTCGAGCCAGTACAGCGCGTTGGCCACCAAAAAGTTGCGTACTTCGGCGCGGCCGAAGTTGAAGACGTAAGTGCCCCAGTCGAGTTGCTCCCCGCGCTTGGGATCGGAATGCTCGTAGAGCGCGGTGCCGTCGAATCGCCCCAGCGCCCATGCGTCCTTCGGAAAGTGCGCCGGCACCCAGTCCACGATGACAGCGATACCGGCCTGGTGCAGGGCATCGACCAGCGCCCGAAAATCGTCTGGTGTGCCGAACCGCGATGTCGGCGCGTAGTAGGACGTGACCTGGTATCCCCATGACCCGGCGAACGGGTGCTCGGCGACCGGCAGCAGCTCCACGTGGGTGAACCCTTGTTCCACAACGTAATCCGTCAGCTCGCGGGCGAGCTGACGGTAGCTGAGTCCGGGACGCCACGAGCCCAGGTGGACCTCGTAGGTGCTCATCGGCTCGAACACCGGATTGCGCTGCGGACGCCGTGCCATCCAGTCGGCGTCCTCCCAGGTGTAAGTACTGTGCGTGACCCGCGATGCGGTCTGCGGCGGCACTTCGGTGGCAAAGGCGAACGGGTCGGCCCGCTCCGTGACGACGCCGTCGGCGCCGTGCACGCGGAACTTGTATAGGCCGCCCACCGCGAAATCGGGCCAGAACAACTCCCACACTCCGGATGAGCCCAGCACCCGCATGGGGGCGTCGTCGCCGGTCCAGCCATTGAACTCGCCGATCAAGCTGACACCCTTGGCGTTGGGCGCCCACACGGCGAACGACACCCCGTTTACGACGCCGTCGGCCGTGGTGAACGAGCGCGGGTGGGCGCCAAGGATTTCCCAGAGTCGCTCGTGGCGACCTTCGCCGAACAGATGAAGGTCGACTTCGCCCAGGGTGGGCAGGAACCGATAGGCGTCGGCGACGATGTACGGGTCGGAACCCTCATAACTCACCTGCAGCCGGTAATCGATCAGGTCGACGAATGGCAGCGCCACGGCGAACAGGCCGGATTCGATGTGCTGCAACGGGAACCGGTCCCCACCGACCAGCGCGACGACTTCCCGCGCGTGGGGGCGGAAGGCCCGGATGACGGTGTGGTCGCCGTACTCGTGGGCGCCTAGGATGCCGTGCGGGTTGTGGTGTGCGCCGGCGAGCAGACGCGCCAAGTCCGAAGGGTCTGGCGCCAGGTCTACTCCGGTGAGTTGGTCGGCTCTGCTCACAGCGACTCATCTCCTACGTAGCAGCGTGGTTCGGGATTCGTACGGTATGAGTGGCATGTTGATGATGTGAGCGACCGCGCGCCCGGGGTCGATGCGAACGTAATTTGACTGCCCCCACTGGTATTCCTGGCCGGTTATCTCGTCGCGCACCCAGAACCGTTCATAGGACTCCATACCCAATGCCGCCATGTCTAACCACAGCGTCGCTTCCTCGGGCCCCAACGCGTTGAGCGTCACCACCACCAACACGCAGTCCCCGGTGGCCGGGTCGAACTTGCTGTAGGCGAGCAACGCGTCATTGTCCACGCCATGGAAATGAATCGTGCGCAACTGTTGCAGAGCGGGATGCAGGCGCCGGATTGCGTTGAGCTGTTTGATGAACGGCTCGAGTGATCTGCCTTCGGCCAGCTCGCCCGCGAAGTCGCGGGGACGCAATTCGTACTTCTCGGAATTCAGGTACTCCTCGCTGCCCTCCCGCACCGCGCGATGCTCGAACAGCTCGTAGCCCGAATACACGCCCCAGGCCGGACTCATCGTGGCCGCGAGCACCGCGCGGATGGCAAACATTCCGGGTCCGTTGTGCTGCAGTACCGCGTGCAGGATGTCGGGGGTGTTGACGAACAGGTTGGGCCGGCGGAAGTCGGCGAGTGCCGCGATGTCGTTGCCGAATTCGGTGAGCTCCCACTTGGCCGTGCGCCAGGTGAAGTAGCTGTAGGACTGCGTGAAACCCAGCTTGGCCAAGCCGTACTGGCGCGCCGGCGGGGTGAAGGCCTCGGACAGGAAGAGCACGTCGGGGTCGCTGTCTTTGACCTGACCGATCAGCCAGGCCCAGAAGTCGGGCGGCTTGGTGTGCGGATTGTCGACCCGAAAGAACTTGATGCCGTGGTCGACCCAGTGGCGGACCACGCGCAGCACTTCGTCGTAGAGACCCGCAGGGTCGTTATCGAAGTTGATCGGATAGATGTCCTGATACTTCTTGGGTGGGTTCTCCGCGTAGGCGAAGGTTCCGTCCGGCAATTCGGTGAACCATTGGCGATGTTCGCGTGCCCACGGGTGGTCCGGTGCGCATTGCAGCGCAAGATCCAGGGCCACCTCCATGCCCAGATCACTTGCCGCGGCTACGAAGTCGTCGAAGTCGTCGATCGTGCCCAGCTCCGGGTGAACGGCGTCGTGGCCACCCTCGTCGCTGCCAATGGCCCACGGCGATCCCACATCCCCCGGAGCGGCGGTGGGGGAGTTGTTGCGGCCCTTGCGATGTACCTTCCCGATCGGGTGGATCGGCGGCACGTAGACGACGTCGAACCCCATGTCGGCTATTCGTGGAAGCTGCGCGGCCGCCGTCGCGAGGGTGCCGTGCACCGGCTTGCCGTCGGCGTCACACCCGCCGGTCGAGCGGGGAAACATTTCGTACCACGCGCCGAAGCGGGCCAGCGACCGGTCCACCCACACCCCGAACTGCTCGCCCCGGGTGACCAGATCGCGCAATGGATAGGTCGCGAGAATTTCTTCGGTGTCGGGACCCAGAGCCAGCGCGGTGCGAGTGACCGGATCTCCGGGGGTCCGCAACGCCGACGCGGCCGCCAGCAGCGGGTCGCGCCGCGCCCGCGGCACACCGGTGGCAGCACGTTCAAACAGTTTGGCGCCGACCAGTAGATCGTTGGACAGTTCCGTCTCACCCTGGCCGGCGTCGAGCTTGGCGACCAGCCCATGTCGCCAGGAGTGGATGGGGTCACCCCAGCCGTCGACCCGGAAGGTCCATAGCCCGACGCGGTCCGGGGTGAACTGGCCGTGGAAGACGTAGGGCTCCTGGCCCTCCGTCATGGGAAGCAGAAGGGGCTTGACCCGTTGCTGCTCGGCGGCCTTGGCGGCAACTGTCGATGCCGGCCGTTCCGGAGCCTCGACCGCTTTGATCTGGCGGATTTCCGTCACCTGCGGATAGCGCGGCCCCAGGTAGCGCACGACCAGAGTTGCAGCGACGGCCTCGTGGCCTTCTCGCCATACCGCTGCGCTGACCGGGACGATCTCACCCACCACGGCCTTGGCGGGGTACGCGCCGCAGGAGACGACGGGCTGGACGTTATCGATCTCGACGCGACCGGGCACAACCACTCCGTTCCGACTGTGTGCGGCCAAACCGCGGTGCGCTCTGTCGCGGAATGCCTCTCGTCTGGCGAAACTTTCTGTCGTCGGGGGGCTTCGTCTCATGGGGTGTACTGGGGAAGCGTCGTTGCGGCCCCAATAAGTACCCGATACCCACCCTAGTGTCCGGTCACACCCCTGGAGGCAAACGGTCAGTTCGTCGCCCTGCGAGCGCCGAAATCCTCAGTAAGGTAGTCATGTGTGAAAGCTCTTCGTCGCTTTACCGTGCGCGCTCATTTGCCCGAGCGTCTGGCCGCGCTGGACCAGCTGTCGACGAATCTGCGGTGGTCATGGGACAGGCCGACACAGGACTTGTTTGCGACCATCGACCCGACGCTGTGGACGCGGTGCGGGTGCGATCCGTTCGCGTTGCTCGGCGCGGTAAACCCGGCGCGGCTCGATGAGTTAGCGCTCGACGAAGGATTTCTGGGCCGGCTCGACGAGTTGGCGGCCGACCTGAACGATTACCTGAGCCGTCCGCTCTGGTATCAGCAGCGGCAGCACGAAGGCGACGACACCCAGGCACTGCCGACGGCCATCGCGTACTTCTCGATGGAGTTCGGCGTCGCCGAGGTGCTGCCCAATTACTCGGGCGGCTTGGGGATTCTCGCCGGTGACCACCTGAAGTCCGCGTCCGATCTGGGGGTTCCACTGGTCGCGGTGGGGCTCTACTACCGCTCCGGGTACTTCCGGCAGTCGCTGACCGCGGAGGGCTGGCAGAACGAAACCTACCCGTCGCTGGACCCCCAAGGGCTGCCGTTGCGGCTGCTTGCCGATGCCAACGGCGATCCCGCGCTGGTCGAGCTCACGCTTCCCGACTCCGCCCAGCTGCGCGCCCGGATCTGGGTCGCGCAGGTGGGTCGTGTGCCGCTGCTCCTGCTGGACTCCGATGTCCCGGAAAACGAGCACGAGCTGCGCGGCGTCACGGACCGCCTGTACGGCGGCGATCAGGAGCACCGGATGCGGCAGGAGATCCTGGCCGGCATTGGCGGGGTCCGTGCGATCCGCGCGTTCACCGCCAGCGAAGGGCTGCCCGCGCCCGAGGTATTCCACATGAACGAGGGGCACGCCGGGTTCCTCGGATTGGAACGCATTCGCGAGCTGATCACCGATGCGGGATTGGACTTCGACACCGCGCTGACGGTCGTCCGGTCCAGCACCGTGTTCACCACCCACACTCCGGTCGCCGCCGGCATCGACCGGTTCCCGGTCGACATGATTCGGCTCTACTTCGATGACCATCAAGACGGCGATTCCGACGAGGATGGCAAGGCTGGCAAGGATGGCAAGGATGTGCCCGCCTTGCTGCCGGGCGTACCGACCGCCCGGATCGTCGCGCTGGGTGCCGAGGATGATCCGGAAAAGTTCAACATGGCACACATGGGTCTGCGGCTGGCCCAACGCGCCAACGGTGTCTCGTTGCTGCACGGCCGGGTGAGTCGGGCCATGTTCAACGAGCTCTGGGCCGGATTCGACCCCGGCGAGGTGCCGATCGGGTCGATCACCAACGGCGTTCACGCGCGAACCTGGGCGGCCCCGCAGTGGTTGCAGCTGGGCCGCGAGCTGGCCGGATCGGGCTCGTTCAGCGACCCGGGCGTGTGGCTGCGACTGCAGGAGGTCGACCGGGGTCACCTGTGGTGGATCCGCTCGCAACTCCGGTCATTGCTGGTCGAGGATGTTCGGCTGCGGTTGCGCCGTTCGTGGTTGGAACGCGGTGCTTCGGACGCCGAACTGAGTTGGATATCAACGGCCTTCGACCCGAACGTACTAACCATCGGGTTTGCCCGACGAGTGCCGACGTACAAGCGGCTGACACTGATGCTGCGTGATCCGGACCGGCTTGAACAGCTGCTGCTCGATGAAGAAAGGCCCATCCAGTTGATCGTTGCCGGAAAATCGCACCCGGCCGACGACGGCGGCAAAGCGCTGATCCAGCAGGTGGTGCGTTTTGCCGACCGGCCGGAGGTGCGCCACCGCATCGCCTTCTTGCCCGACTACGACATGTCAATGGCCCGGCTGCTGTATTGGGGCTGCGACGTCTGGCTGAACAACCCGCTGCGGCCCCTGGAGGCCTGCGGCACCTCGGGGATGAAGAGCGCGCTCAACGGTGGGCTGAACCTGTCCATCCGCGACGGCTGGTGGGACGAATGGTACGACGGCGAAAACGGTTGGGAGATACCGTCTGCCGACGGCGTGGCCGACGAAGCCCGTCGCGACGACCTCGAGTCCAGCGCGCTCTACAACCTGCTGGAAACGGCGGTGGCACCCAAGTTTTACGAGCGCGACGAAGACGGGGTCCCGCCCCGGTGGATCGAAATGGTGCGCCACACCTTGCAGACCCTCGGCCCGAAGGTCCTGGCTTCCCGCATGGTGCGTGACTACGTCGAGCAGTACTACGCGCCGGCCGCGCAATCGCTGCGCAGGACCATCACGCCCCCGGAGGACGACGAGGAGGCCGGCGAGTTCGGCGCTGCCCGTGAGCTCGCCGCCTACCGTCGGCGCGTCGAGGAAGCGTGGCCGAAGATCGAGATCACCGACGTCGACAGCACCGGCCTCCCGGATACTCCGGTGCTCGGCTCGAAGCTGACGTTGACCGCGACCGTCCAGCTGGCAGGTCTCGGCCCCGAGGAGGTAACGGTGCAAGCCGTGGTCGGCAGGGTCGACGCCGGCGATGAGCTGTTGGACCCGGTCACCGTCGAGATGTCGTATACCGGTACCGCCGAAGGCGGCAACCAGGTGTTCTCGACGACACTGTCGCTACCGCTGGCGGGGGCGGTCGGTTACACGGTGCGCGTGCTGCCCGACAATCCCATGCTCGCCGCCGGCAACGAGCTCGGTCTCGTCACTCTGGCTTGATCTCTGGGGCGGTGCGCAGACGTTCCAACGCCCCGCGGACCTGCGCCGCGTTGGTGGTCTGCCAAAACGGCGGGAGCGAGGCCTGCAGGTAACGGCCATAGCCGGCGGTGACCATTCTGGAGTCGAGCACCGCGACGACCCCGCGGTCGGTGACGCGGCGCAACAGCCGGCCCGACCCCTGGGCCAACAGCAGTGCTGCATGGCTGGCGGCGACCGCCATGAAGCCGTTTCCGCCGCGTGCGGCCACAGCGCGCTGCCGCGCGCCCAGCAATGGGTCGTCGGGCCGGGGGAACGGGATGCGGTCGATCAGCACCAGTGACAGTGACGGCCCCGGGACGTCGACGCCCTGCCACAGCGACAACGTGCCGAACAGCGAGGTTTCCGGGTCGGCGCTGAATTGCTCAACCAGCGCGGAGGTGCTGTCGTCGCCCTGACACAACACCGGTGTTGACAGCCGTTCTCGCATGGCGTCGGCGGCAGCCCGCGCGGCCCGCATCGATGAAAACAGTCCCAGGGTGCGCCCTCCGGCAGCGGTGATGAGCTCGGCGATTTCGGACAGCTGCTCGGCCGAGCCGGTGCCGTCGCGGCCCGGCGGAGGCAGATGGGCGGCCACGTAGAGGATGCCCGCCTTGGCGTGCTTAAACGGCGACCCGACGTCGACACCGCGCCACGGCGGATCGTCACCCGCCTCCGATCCGGTCAGGCCCCACGCCGCGGCCATCGCGTCGAAGGACCCGCCGATCGCCAGCGTCGCCGACGTCAACACCGTGGTCGAACGCGCGAACACCTGATGGCGCAGCAAGCCGGCGACCGATAGCGGCGCGACCCGCAACACGGGGCGCGGCGAACCCCGGTTGTCCTCGTGTTCGAGCCAGACCACGTCGGTGCGATCGGGGATCGCGGGGGTGAACGACGTCAGGATCCGCGACGCCGTCTCGGATATCTCGCTCAGTGCCGCAACCGCTTCGGCGCGTGCCGACGCGGCTTTGGCGTCGCTCGTGGTGTCGATCGCCGACCGTGCCGCGGTGGCCACGTCGCGCAGCGCCGTCAGGTATGTCGCCAACTCGTCGTCGAGGTGATCGATGCGGCCCGGCGTGCCGTCGTGGATCGCCGCGGCGAAGTTGGCTGTCGTCGCCTCCAGCCGTTGGGTCAGTTCCGGATCCACCAATCGGGTGATCCGCCGCGACACAACCCCGAGGGCGGCCGACGTCAGCTCCGCGGTGGCCACCGACGTCACCCGGTCAACCAACTCGTGCGCCTCGTCGACCACCAGCAGCGCGTGTTCTGGCAGCACCGCCGATTCGGACACGGCGTCGATGGCCAGCAGCGCGTGATTGGTGACGACGATATCGGCCTGGCCGGCCCGGCTGCGCGCCCGTTCGGAAAAGCACTCGGAGCCGAACGGGCAGCGCGCCACACCGAGGCATTCCCGCGCGGAAACGCTGACCTGCGACCAGGATCGGTCTGCCACACCAGGCTTCAGGTCGTCGCGGTCACCGGAATCGGTCGTCGACGCCCAGGTGGTGAGCCGTTGCACGTCGCGGCCCAAGGCGGTAACCGCCATGGCGTCGAAGAGTTCTTCCTGCGGCGCTTCGCCGTCTTCGTCATCGGCATCGGCGGCACCGCCGTTGTGGATCTTGTTCAGACACAGATAGTTTCGTCGCCCCTTCAGCAGCGCGAACTGCGGGGAGCGGGGCAGCGCCTCGGCGAGCGAATCGGCCAGCCGCGGCAGATCGCGATCGACGAGTTGGCGCTGCAGTGCGATCGTGGCGGTCGACACGACGACAGGCGAGTCGTCGTCGAGCGCGCGGACAACCGCCGGAACCAGGTACGCGAGCGACTTGCCGGTGCCGGTGCCGGCCTGCACGATGAGGTGCTCTCCGGTTTCGAAGGCCTGCGCGACCGCGTCGGCCATCTCCTGCTGGCCGCCGCGCTCGTGGCCGCCAATCGCGGCCACGGCGAGCGCCAGGAGCTCACGCACGGACACATCGGGCATTGCTCAGGTCCGGATGTGCTGGGTCGGGATCGCGGGCTCCCCGTGCGACAGGTTCAGACCCTCCCACGGCAGGCTGCGCAGCCCGGACGCGACCAGCTTCCGCGCTGCCGCCAGGTCGCAGTGACCGGCCACGGCTCGGCCGTCGCGCACCAGCGGGACGGTCAACACCCGCGACGGTTCTGTGGTTGCGGGGGGACGGCCCGCCGGGTGCACCACCTCCTCGGTGATGGTGCCGGTCGCTCGGGACAGCCGCAGCGCCTCTTTATGGCCGCCGTTCGATTCTTTGTGGCTGCTGCGCTTCTGTACCGGTATGCCGTCCACTTCGACCAGTTTGTAGACCATGTTCGCGGTCGGGGCACCCGAGCCGGTCACCAGCGAGGTGCCAAGGCCGTAAACATCCACCGGCTCGGCGCGCAGCGCCGCAATGAAGAACTCATCGAGATCGCCGGACACCACGATGCGGGTCTGGGTGGCCCCAAGCCGGTCAAGCTGCTCGCGCACCTGGCGGGCCAGCACTGCAAGCTCGCCGGAGTCGATGCGGACCCCGCCAAGCGCTGTCCCCGCGGCGGCCACCGCGTTGGCTACGCCGGTCCTCACGTCATAGGTGTCCACCAGCAGCGTGGTGCCGACACCCAGCGCGTCGACCTGGGAACGAAACGCCGCGAGCTCGGTCATTTCGCTTGGACTGTCTCGCTGGGTGTGCAGCATGGTGAAGGCGTGTGCGGCGGTGCCTTCCGCTGGTATTCCGTATCGCCGCTGGGCCTCCAGGTTGGAGGACGCGGCGAAGCCGGCGATATAGGCGGCGCGAGCCGCTGCGACCGCCGCACGTTCGTGGGTTCGGCGCGAGCCCATCTCGATCAGTGGGCGTTCCCCGGCGGCGCTGACCATTCGTGCGGCCGCCGACGCGACAGCGGTGTCGTGATTGAAGATGGACAACGCCAGGGTTTCCAGCAGCACGCATTCGGCGAAGCTGCCACTGACGGACAGTATGGGCGACCCGGGAAAGTACAGCTCGCCCTCCGCGTAGCCGTCGATATCGCCGGCAAACCGAAAATCGCGCAAGTAACCCAACGTGTCCGGGTCGAGGAATTGCTCCAATGATTGGCAGGCGTCTTCGTCGAACCTGAACTGCGGCAACGCTTCCAATAGCCGTCCGGTTCCGCCGACCACTCCGTAACGGCGGCCGTCGGGGAGTCGGCGCGCGAACAGTTCGAACGTGGTCCGGCGATCCGCGGTGCCGTCGCGCAGCGCCGCCGCCAACATAGTCAACTCGTATTTGTCGGTCAGCAGCCCAGCCGAGGCCGGTTCGTTCATCCCGCAACGGTAACGGCTGACGGCAACAA